>Ga0233425_10000208_pt1 | contig 153579 bp, 122 predicted proteins | sample Watercolumn_Towu_2_FD_181712 | JGI IMG/M metagenome (GOLD analysis project Ga0233425, IMG submission 181712) | Freshwater microbial communities from Lake Towuti, South Sulawesi, Indonesia - Watercolumn_Towuti2014_140_MG | ecosystem: Environmental > Aquatic > Freshwater > Lake | place...
CCACAAGTGTGCCATCGTTGAGACCAGCCGGCAATTCCGCCCAGCCCAAAGGGGTAAGTTGTTAATGAGCATCCAGGGGTATAACCCCATGAGTTTCTACACTTGCGGTCGCCCCGGCGGGCAGGCGCAAGGCCGTGCCCCTACCCTGGGGCACAAAGTGCACGTTGTTTCGGGAGTGATGCGATGATCACATCTGCTGAGCAGCAAGCCCGGTTCCAGGTTCCGGCTGACGTGTTATTCCAAAACCTGGGGGAGGAGGGAATCGCGCTGAAGCTGGCGAGCGGCAAGTATTACGGCTTCGATGAGATTGCCACGCGCATGTGGACGCTGTTGGTCGCGGGCGCCTCCGTGCCCCAGGCGTTGGATACGCTGTCGGCCGAATACGACGTTGCGCAGCCACAGTTAGCCCACGATCTGGACGCCTTCATCGAGCGGTTGGTGCGCGATGGTCTCCTGGCGACGCAAGGCTGAGGTTGAGGCTGAACCACTTAACCTCAACCTTATTCTTAACCTTAACGCGCTGGCCGAGGCCGGCGTATGTCTGGCTCTGGCCAGCCTTGCCATTCGCGTGGCGCCGGCGGTCACTTTGCGCCTGGCGCAGGCGGGCGTCCGGCCCCGAGATCAGCACAGCGGTCGGCCGGCGGCGCGCGCCTGGGCCGCGGCCGCGCGGCTGTGGCGGCTGACCGCCGCAGTAGCGCGCCGCCTCCCGTGGCGCCCCACTTGTTTGGCCCAGGCATTGGCGGTCGGCTGGATGCTGCGCCGTCGCGGGATCGCGACCCGGCTGCGCTTCGGCGTCCGCGTGGCCGATGGCGCGCTCGCGGCGCACGCCTGGCTCGAATGCGCGGGCCGGGTCGTCGGGCCGCCGCGTGTGGCGGAGACCTTCGCGCCGCTGGAGCCGGTTTCTACGTCCAGTGAGCACATAAACGCCTGACAGCAGCGGAGCCAGCTCGCAGGCCGACACAGTCAGCTCGCAGGCGGTCTGCGACCACCGTCTCCTGGATCATGACGATACTTGGATTCATTGAAAGGATACGTGGATCATGGAACCCCCAACCAACAACGCACAGCGGTCTGAAGAACCGCTTGCGCCGCCGCGCAAACCGTACCACCCGCCGGAGGTGACGCTGTATGGCGACCTGGCGGGACTGACCCAACAAGGGCCGAATCCCCTGGGCGATATCATGCCTCTGGGAGATCCCGGAAGTACTCCCGGTTGAGTTATCGCACATTCAACAGCGCGGTCCCATGATCTGCTACACGGCCTACGGCTTGACGATCGGCTCTGATTTGCCCCTGTTCGAACTGCGCCCCACGGGTGAGATACCGGAGGTGCAGGTTCGGCTGGGGCGGGTAGATACCACGCCTCCGCCTCTGTCAGAACAGCGGCTGCACGGCTGGACGCGGGCGGAGGCGGGGTGCGTCATCATTCACTGGAACCAGGTGGCGACGTTTCAGGTGCGCGCTGGTCGCGAGATCGTGGTAGACCCGGTCCCCGGCGTGGCGGACGAAGTGTTACGCGCGTATCTCCTGGGGTCGGCATTGGGGGTGCTGCTGCAACAGCGCGGCTGGCTGGCGTTACATGCGAGCGCCGTCGCCCTCGCTGGCGGCGCGGTGGCTTTCCTGGCCGGGTCTGGCTGGGGCAAATCCACGCTGGCCGCCGCCCTCCACGCGCAAGGCTATCCCCTCGTTGCCGATGATGTGATCGCGGTGCAGATGGACGGCCCGACCCCCGCGGTCGCTCCGGGTTTCCCACAACTCAAGCTGTGGCCGGATGCAGTCGTCGCGCTGGGCGAGACGCCCGAACAGCTCCCCCGGCTCCATGCCGGGCTGGAAAAACGACGCCGGCGCGTGATGGATGGCTTTGCGCACGGCCCGCTCCCGTTGCGCCGCCTCTACGTGCTGGCGCATGGCCCGGCGCCGGCCATCGAACCGCTCGCGCCCCGCCAGGCTTTCCTGGAGCTAGTCCGCCATTCCTACGGCGCACGCGCCCTGGCTGGCGCGGCGGCGGCCGAACACTTCGCACAGTGCAGCCGGCTGGCCGGCCAGGTCGCCATCAGTCGCCTGCGCCGGCCGCAAAATCTGGGCCTGCTCCCCGAACTGGCCCGCCGGGTGGAACAGCACGCCGGATATGAGCGGGAATGACGGTCAGGTTGTCATGGACTCGGATAACGAACTGGACGCCGCGGAGCGCAGCAGCATATGTCCGATCGAAGCGTCATCAGGCTTGCCCTTGCCGCGCTGATTATCGCCCTTGCCGCGCTGCCGGCAGGCGCGGCTGGCGGCGCGCTGCCCGCGCCTGCGGTGGATTGGGCGCGGTCGGGCGTGGAGGTTCTGCGCTCAGACCTATCCGGGGTCGTACTGCGCATCCGCGTGCCAACCTACCAGGTAGACCAGATCACCCGTGATGGCCGGGCCGACGACCGGGTGACGATCCCCGACTATGCGTTGAGCCAGGCGCCGGGCCGGCCGGCGCTGCCCGAGCGCGGCGTCCTGGTGGGCATCCCGGCCGGCGTGGAACCGCGGCTGACCATCATCCACGGCGACCGACAGACGGTGGGGGGCTTTCATGTGGCGCCGGCCGCGACGTATGAGCTGGCTGATGACCAAGCGGACGCGCCGCGTGAAGATGTCGGCCCCGCAGACGCGGCGCCGGCTCCGGTCGCGTTGCGCGGCCGGGTGACGGAGGATGCTGCCGTCTACGCCGCGGCAGATATTTACCCGGCCGCGGCGGTCGAAATCGCGGAGACCGGCTATCTGCGCGATCAACGCTACGCCAAGCTGCTCATCCATCCGGTGCAATACGCGCCGGCCCTGGGTGAGATCGTCTACCATCGCCAGCTCGAAGTGCGCCTCGACTTCGCGGGCGATCCCGCGGTCGCTTCCGGCGCCCCGGCTCGAGCTGAGAGCGCCGCCTTCGACGCGCTGCTGCGCCAGACGATCTTGAACTACGACACGGCCGCCGCCTGGCGCGGCGCGGCCAAAGGACCCCGGTTTCTCGAAGAAACCGGGTTTCTGACAACTCCAGCCATTCAGACCGCCTGGAAGATGGCCGTCAGGCAAACTGGCATCTACCAGTTGACTTATGACGATCTCCGCGCCGCAGGCGTCTTGCAGGATCACCCTGACCCGCGCACGCTCCGGGTCTACCGCGGCGCAACCGAGATCCCGATCTACGTGATCGGCGAAGCCGACGCCGCGTTCGATCCCGGCGACCGGCTCCTCTTCTACGGCCAACCGGCGCCGACGCGATATAGCGATGCCAGCATCTACTGGCTGACCATCGGTGGGATCAGTGGGCAGCGCATGGCGACGCGCGCCGTCCCGCCGGCCGCGGCCCCACAAGCCCCTTCGTTTCTGGCGACCATCCACCGGGAGCAGAACCTGGAGTACCAATCCGCAGTCCCGCGCCGCCCGGATCACGAGCATTGGTTCTGGAACTACACACTGGCCGGCAGCATGCCGACGCGAAACTATACCTTCACCCTTGCCTATCCCATCGCTACGCCGTACACGGCCACTCTGCGCCTGGATCTGGTCGGCCGCACCTCGGGCGCGCACCGCATCCAGGTCGCGATCAACGGTCAGGCGGCGGGGGAAGCCAGTTGGTCCGGGCTGGATGAGCAGACCTTCACTTTTGCGTTTCCTTCAGCTTTCCTGCCCGGCGCCGCCGCGGTCAATACCCTGACCATCGCTGCGCCGGGCAACCCCGATGGCTCGGCCGACCAAACATACTACGACTGGTTCGAGATTGACTACCGTCGGACGTTCGAGGTGGCGGACGATGCCCTGATCTTCGCAGATGACCAGGCGGCCGGCCGCGGTTACACCCTGTCGGGCTTCACGGACGCTGATGTTGTGCTCCTGGATGTCACCCAGCCCCACAGCCCCACACGCCTGACCGGCGGCCGTGTGACCGGGGCCGGGTCGTTCGCGCTCCAATTCGAAGATTCACTCGCCGGGCCGCGCGCCTACGCCGCCAGCGCCGCCCCATTCCGCCTGACCAGCCTCATCCAGGACACGCCATCGGCGCTGCGCGACCCGGCCAACGGCGCCGACTACCTCGTCATCAGCCACGCCGACTTCCTGTCGGCCATCCAGCCTTTGGCCGATTACCGGGCGGGTCAGGGCCTGCGTATCAAGGTGGTGGATGTGCAGGATGTATACGATGAGTTCAATGGCGGCGTGATGGATCCGGCCGCCATCCATGACTTTCTGGCCTACGCGTATGCCGCGTGGACGCCGCCCGCGGCCAGCTATGTGCTGCTGGTCGGGGAAGGCAACTACGATCCGAAGCACTACCGCGCCACCACCCGGCCCACGTACATCCCACCCTACCTGGCGCCGGTGGATCCCTGGGTCTACTCGACCCCGGCCGAGAACCGGTTCGTGACTGTCAGCGGGGACGACGATCTGCCCGACATGTATCTGGGGCGCTTCCCGGTGGGCAATCCGGCGCAGGCGCAGCGCATGGTTGGCCGCGCGCTGGTCTACGAGCAGACCCCGCCGGCCGGCGCCTGGCAGCACAGCAGCCTGTGGGTCGCCGACAACACCCCCGACCCGGCCGGCGATTTCTACGCCCTTTCCGACGGCGTTCTCGATCACCACCTGCCGGCCGGCTATACCGCCGAGAAGGTGTATCTGGGGCAGAATTATCCCTATGAAAACCCGTCCAGCGCGGCCAAAGCCGCGATCATCGCGAGCATCAGCCGGGGCCAACTCCTTGTCAGCTACACCGGCCATTCCGCCTGGAACTACTGGGCAAGCGAGCGTCTGCTCAGCCATACTGACGTAGCCAGCCTGACGAACGGCGCGCAACTGCCCGTCTGGCTGGCGATGACGTGCTGGACCGGCAGCTTCCATGCGCCGAACAGCACGCTGCCGTCGGCTCTGGACGTGGAGTTGGTGCGGTCGGCCGTCGGCGGCGCCATCGCCGCGTTTTCCCCGACCGGGCTTGGGGTCGCGACCGGCCACGACTTCCTCCATCGCGGTTTCCTGGATGCCGTGTTCCTGGCCGGCCTGGATCAGATGGGCCAGGCGGCCGTCGCGGCCAAGCTCAATCTCTACACCAACTCGACCGCTAACCTCGACCTGCTGAATACCTTCGCCATCCTGGGCGACCCCGCGCTGCGCATCGCCGCCGACCCGCCTGCTGCGACCGCCACCCCGACCGGCACGCCGACGGCCACATCCACGGCAACGGCTACACCCACCGCCACTCATACACCAACGGCCACGCCGACCGCGACCGCCACCCCGACCAGCACGCCGACGGCCACGGCTACGGCCACGCCGACCGCGACCACCACCCCGACCAGCACGCCGACGGCCACGGCTACGCCCACCGCGACTACCACCCCGACCAATACGCCGACGGCTACGGCTACGCCCACCGCCACTCATACGGCTACGGCCACACCGACTGCGACCGCCACCTCGACCAGCACGCCGACCGCGACTACCACCCCGACCAATACGCCGACGGCTACGGCAACGGCTACGCCCACCGCCACTCGCACACCAACTGCCACGCCGACCGCGACTGCTACCTCGACCAGCACGCCGACGGCCACGCCCACGGCAACGGCCACGCCGACCGCGACGACTACCTCGACCAGCACGCCGACGGCCACGCCGACCGCGACGGCTACCTCGACCAGCACGCCGACGGCCACGCCCACCGCGACCGCCACCCCGACCAGCACGCCGACGGCTACACCCACGCCCCAGTCGGCGACGGTGGCAGGGCTGGTCTGTCTGGATGCAGACAACAACAGCCGCTGTGAGGGGACCGAGGTAGGCATCGCCGGCGTCCTGGTTCAGCTCGACCCGGCGATCACGGACCTGCGCGTGCGTGAGAGCCGCACAACCCGCACCGACCCGAACGGTCGCTTTGTCTTCGCTGACGCGCAGCCAGGCCGCTACGCTCTGGCGATCCGGCGGCCGGCCGGCTACTGGCCCACTACGCCCATCACGATGGACATCAGCCCGGTCTTGCACCAGACGGTCGAGGTGATCTTCGGCCTCTACTGGCCGCCGACGCATCACTACCTGCCCTTTTTGATCAGATAGCGGCGACCGGCCCGCTCCCGATGCAGCGTTGACTCAATCCGATAGACAGTATCTTCTCAGTAAGTTGGGGGCGACGGGGGTCGCAGACCATCGGCATCAAGCTAAGGGCGTTCCAATCCCATCGTGCGCTCGTAAGGGGTCTGTGATCCCGCCTTGCCACGCGTTGGGCGGCAACGAACGCCCGTAATGGGGCGCAGATGCGGCTCGACCGGGGCGCGCACTGCCTGCCGCGCGCCGTCACCGCGCCCCGATCGCCGGTCGCAGACCGGCGGTGAGCTGCCGAGAGGCTTAGCTTGATGCCTATGGGGTCGCAGACCCCCTGGGAGCAGGCTCATAGGCGGTCTGCGACCGCCGTTCCCCGGATTATTGAGAGGATACGATAGACATCGCCCGGCACAAGCCTGACCCAATATGCGCCTCCGAGTCGTCCAGAGAGTCGGGGAAATTGCACCGCTTACTCCCTGTTCATCTCGGAGCAAGCCGTCACGCGTGCGCCTGCTGAAGCAACATATCCACGATCGTCTCCGCGGGCATCGGCAGGCCGCCTTCCTGGAATTGCAGCAGGCTCAGCAGCGGCATCTCCATCATGAAGCCAGTCGGATCCATGCCGATGCCGCCAGTATCGCCCTCGCCGCCGCTAAACATCGCCGCGGTCTGCGCCTTGATCATCTGGTACATCGGGCCGAAGGCGACGCGGCCCGCCGGATCGGCCAGCCACTCACGCACGGTGGACTCGCGATCCAGGATGCACGGCAGCTTCAGCGTGGAGTGCAGCGTCGCGGTCAGCGTGCAGCGGATGTCGGCGGACGACGCGCCGATCAGGATGTCGAACTCGCCGTCCTCGGCAACCCACTGGCCGTAGCCCGGATGGTAATAGGCAAAGGCGCGGAAGTCGAGCGCGATCGTCACCGTCTTCGTCTCGCCGGGCTGAAGCGCGACCTTGGCGAAACCCTTCAGTTCCTTCGGCGGCCGCGCCAGGCCGGATTTCCGGTCGTGCACATAGACCTGGACGATCTCCTTGCCTGCGACTGCGCCGGTGTTGGTCACGTCCACCGAGACGGTCAGGCCATCTACATCGTTGAACGCCGCGGCCGAGAGCCGGGGATTGCTGTACCCAAAGGAGGTGTAGCTCAGCCCGTAGCCGAAGGGGAACGCCGCCGGCCGCGCCGTGGCGTCGTAGTAGCGGTAGCCGATGAAGATCCCCTCACCGTAGCGCACTTCGCCCGCGCCGCCGGGGAAGTTGATGTACGCTGGCGCGTCGGTCAGCTTGCGCGGGAAGGTCTCGGCCAGCTTGCCCGATGGGTTGACACGGCCGAAAAGCACATCGGCGATGGCGCCGCCGCCGGCCTGCCCCATCATCCAGGCTTCGAGCACCGCGACGGGGCCGTCAAGCCACTCGCCCATCGTCAGCGCCGAGCCGTTGTTCAGGATCACGGCCGAGTTCGGCTGTGCGGCGCAGACGGCCTGGATCAGGGCGACCTGCTGCGGGGTGAGGTTCAGGCCGGCGCGGTCGTAACCTTCGGACTCGATGAAGCCCGGCAGCGCCACGTAGAGCAACGCCACATCGGCGGCGCGGGCCGCGGCCACGGCTTCGTCAATCAACGCCTGATCGAACGCGGGCGTGGCGGGGTAGCCAGCGCAGCAGGTCAGTTCGGCGTCGCTGGCGAGTTTGCGCAGCTCGTCGAAGGGGTTGTCCACCTGCGTCGGGTTGATGTGCGAGCTGCCGCCGCCCTGGAAATGCGGCTCTTGCGCCGAGCGGCCGATCACGGCGATCCGCCGCGGTTGTTTGAGGGGCAGGATGCCGTTGTTCTTGAGCAAGACGATACCCTCGCCCGCGACGCGACGGGCGAACGCGTGATGCGCCGCCGCGTCGAATTGGCCGCCCTTGGGCGTCTCCCTGGCCTTGAAGATGATGCCCAGGATGCGGCGCACCGCTTCGTTCAACACGGCCTCAGCCAGGCTGCCCGACCGGACGGCTTCGATCACGGCTTGCGTGCGCCGGGGCTGCGGGCCGGGCATCTCCAGGTCGAGGCCGCCTTGCAGCGACTTGACCCGGTCATGCACCGCGCCCCAATCGGAGACGACCAGCCCCGCGAAGCCCCACTCCTGCTTGAGGATTTCGACCAGCAAGCGCTGATTCTCGGAGCAGTATGTACCGTTGAGCTTGTTGTAGGCGCACATCACGGTCCACGGCTTGCCCTTTTTGACCGCGGTCTCGAAGGCGGGGAGGTAGATTTCGCGCAAGGTGCGCTCATCCACGGCCGAGTTGATGCGGAACCGCTCGGTCTCCTGGTTGTTGGCGGCGAAGTGCTTCAGCGACGCGCCGACGCCTTTGCTTTGCACGCCCTGGATGAAAGACGCGGCCAGTTCGCCGGCCAGGAAGGGGTCTTCCGCGAAATACTCGAAGTTGCGGCCGCAGCGCCCGTCGCGCTTCATGTTGGCGCCGGGGCCGAGCAGCACGTTTACGCCAAGGGATGCGGCCTCATCGCCCAGGGCTTCGCCCACCTGCCGCAGCAGTGCGGTGTCCCAGGTCGAGGCCAGGCATGAGGCGGTGGGGAAGCAAGTGGCTGGCAGGGTAGCCTTGCCAATTGCATTCACATCGGTCGAGAGGCGCACCCCGTGCGGCCCGTCGGTCATCACGATGGCGGGCACGCCGAGGCGCTCCACGGGCACAGTCGTCCACATGCTGGCCCCCGTGCAAAGGGCCGCCTTTTCTTCGAGGGTAAGCTGATTGAGGATCGTTTGGATGTCGGGCATGAGCATGCTCCTGAACTTGAGAATTGGCGCGCGAACAAGCGCCATGTGACGTTATTGAGATTGTATGATAGACTGTTTTTTCGGGAAGTCAACTATTGCCGGATCGAACAAACCGTATCTTCTTAATAAGTGGGGGCTGACGGGGGTCACAGACCCCCTGGAAGCAGGTTCGCAGGCGGTCTGTGACCTAATGTCACTCAGTTTTTTGGCGGCAGACCGGCTCTTGGTCTGCTTTCAGCCGGTCTGCGACCGGCGCTGCGGGCGTTTTCAGGCTGCTTTTGGCCCCAGGCCGAGGGTCACAGACCCCCGGCGAGCGGAAAAAGCAGGTTCGCAGGCGGTCTGTGAGTGCGTTAGCCTCCCTGTGGGACCGCCCTCCCCGGACTATTGAGCGGAGAGAATAAACCCCCAACCGGAGGTCAGTATGTCCTTGAGCGATGGTGCTGTCAATTTTCGCGATCTAAACAAGAACGGCCGGCTCGATCCTTACGAGGACCCGCGCCGGCCCATCGAAGAACGCGTGGCCGACCTGTTGGCGCAGATGACGCTGGAAGAAAAGGCCGGCCAGATGTTCCAGACCTTCATCCCGGTCAACCCGGACGACGCGACCCTGACGGGGCCGGGGATGACCGGCCGGCTGAGCATCCGCGAGATGGCGCTGAGCTTGCACATGACCCACTTCAACCTGGCGCGCATCGCGTCGGCCCGGCAGACGGCCGCGTGGTACAACCGCGTGCAAAAGCTGGCCGAAGAGGCCCGGCTGGGCATCCCCGTGACCATCGCGTCCGATCCTCGCCACGCGTTCACGCGTAACGTTTTGCTCGGCTCCACGACGAGCGCGTTCTCGCTGTGGCCGGAGCCGATCGGGCTGGCCGCCATCGGCGACGCGGGGTTGGTGCAGGAGTTCGCCGACATCGCGCGCCAGGAGTACCTGGCCGTGGGCATCCGCACCGCGCTGCACCCGATGGCCGATCTCGCGACTGAGCCGCGCTGGGGCCGCATCAACGGCACGTTCGGGGAGGATGCGGAGCTATCGGCCCGGCTGACCTACGCCTACATCCGCGGCTTCCAGGGCGAGACGCTCGGCCCACAGAGCGTCGCCTGCATGACCAAGCACTTCCCCGGCGGCGGCCCGCAGAAGGACGGCGAAGACCCGCACTTCCCGGAAGGCAAGGACCAGGTTTATCCCGGCGGTCACTTCGATTATCATCTCGTCCCGTTCGAGGCGGCTTTCCGCGCGGACACAGCGCAGATCATGCCCTACTACGGCCAACCGATTGGTCTGCCGGGGATCGAGGAGGTGGGCTTCGGCTTCAACCGGGACGTGATCACCGGGCTGCTGCGCGGGAAGTACGGCTTCGACGGCGTGGTCTGCACCGACTGGGGGCTGATCACGTCGGCGGTGCTGCCGGGCGGCGAAGTCTTCGAGGCGCGAGCGTGGGGCGTCGAGCATCTGAGCCAGGAGCAGCGCATCCTGAAGGCGCTGAATGCCGGAGTGGATCAGTTCGGCGGCGAGAACTGCCCGGAAGTGATCGTCGAGCTGGTGCGCAGCGGCCAGGTGTCGGAGGCGCGCATTGACGAGTCGGTCCGCCGTCTCCTGCGAGACAAGTTCCGCCTGGGCCTGTTCGACCACCCGTATCTCGACGTGGAGGCCGCCGAGCGCGTCGCCGGCACCCCGGCCTTCCGCCAGGCGGGCGAACTGGCGCAGCGCAAGTCGCTCGTGCTGCTCAAAAACGGCGAGACAGCGCGGGGCAGGGCGCTGCCGCTGGCCGGCCGCCCGCGCATCTACGTCGAAGGGATCGCGGCGGAGGCGGCCGCAGCGTATGGCGAGGTGGTAACGGAGGTCGCCCAGGCCGATTACGCCATCCTGCACCTCAGCACGCCGTTCGAGAAGCGGACCGGTTTCCTGCGCGAGCACTTCCACGCCGGCGACCTGGACTTCAAAGGCGCGGAGCTGGCGCGCATCCTGGGCATCCTCCAGCGCGTCCCGACGATCGTGGCGATCCATCTCGACCGGCCAGCCGTGATCCCGGAGATCGCAGAGCAAAGCGCCGGCCTCCTGGCTGACTTCGGCGCCAGCGACGAGGCGCTGCTCGACGTGATCTTCGGCCGCTTCGCGCCCGTGGGCAAGCTGCCGTTCGAGCTGCCGTCTTCGATGGAGGCGGTACGCGCACAGAAGCCGGACGTGCCCTGCGATTCGGAGAAACCGCTGTTCCCGTTCGGGCATGGGTTGACGTATTGACGTGATACGTGATGCGTGATACGTGAGGAGCGATGTGCAAGGGTCCTTCACGTATCACGTATCACTCGTCACGCATCACGTTTCACGCATCGAAAGCCAACCAACAATGCCAGATCGCATCCTCACGCTGCGCGAACTCAACCGCGCGACGCTTGCCCGGCAGATGCTCTTGGAGCGGGCAGCGCTGCCTGTGCCTGCCGTCATCGAGCGGCTGGTCGGCTTGCAGGCGCAGTCGCCTGTAGCGCCGTATATCGGCTTGTGGGCCCGGTTAGTTGACTTCCGGCGGGACGACCTCGCAGCCTCGATCGAGGATCATACCGTGGTCAAGGCTACGACAATGCGCGCGACGCTACATCTCATCACCGCCGAGGACTACCTGCGGTTTCGGGCGACGCTCCAGCCGATGCTGACCTATGCCGGCCGAAGCATCGCAAAAAGGCGAGGGGGCAATGCGATCGACGTACCTGCGCTGCTTGCGCTGGCGCAAGCGTTCATCGCCGAAAAGCCGCGCACCTTCGAGGAGATCAGCGCCATGCTGGCCGAGCGGCTGCCCGATTACGACATCGGCGCGCTGCGCTACACCGTGCGGACGCACCTCCCGCTAGTGCAGACGCCAACCGACGCCCGATGGAGCTATCCAGGCAACCCGCAGTTCGCGCTCGCTGAGGCGTGGCTCGGCCGGCCGATCTTGCCGGAAACCGATCTCAAGGCGCTTGTCTTTCGCTACCTGGCAGCGTTCGGCCCGGCGACGGCGCAGGATGTGCAGACGTGGTCGGGTTTCCCGAAGCTGAAAGAGGCCATTGCCGCGTTCAAGTCGGAGTTGCGCATCTGTCGCGACGAGCGCGGCCGCGAGCTGCTCGATCTGCCGGACGCGCCGCTACCGGATCCCGATACGCCCGCGCCCGTGCGCTTTTTGCCGGAGTATGACAATCTGCTGCTCTCGCACCAGAATCGCACACGGGTGATCTCGGAGAAGTATCACGCGCACGTGTTTCTTGCCGGGCTGCGGGTGGCGGCCATGATTCTCGTGGACGGCTTCGTGGCCGGCGCGTGGAAGATCGAGAAGGCAAAAGGTACGGCGACGCTGATGATCACGCCGTTTGGACCGTTGACGCCGGCGGTGCGCGCCGTTCTGGTCGAAGAAGGCGAGCGTCTGGTGCGTTTCGTCGAGGTGGATCCAAAGGCATACGGAGTACGATTCGGGGACACAGATGAACGCAGATAAACACAGATCAGAAAAAAATCTGCGATATCTGCGTTGATCTGCGTCCTATCATTCGACTGTGACAGGAGGCTGAATAATGACATCGTGGCAATCTGGCGACATCGAAGTCAACAAACTGAAGTTGCACTACACCCGCACGAGTGGCGACAAGCCGCCGGTCGTGCTGGCGCACGGCTTCTCGGATGATGGGCTGTGCTGGACGCCCGTCGCAAAACTGCTGGAAGCTGACTACGACGTGATTATGGTGGATGCGCGCGGGCATGGCAAATCTGACATGCCCAAGCGCGGGGCCGGGCGTGGCGGACTGGCAGGTGATCTGGCCGGCGTGATCACCGGGCTGGGACTGATACGGCCTGCGGTGCTGGGCCATTCCATGGGCGCGGTGACCGCCCTGGGCCTTGCCGGAGCCTACCCGGATCTCCCAGGCGCGATCCTGTTGGAGGATCCGCCCCCGTGGTGGATGCCTGCGCCCCCCGGCGGGCGCCCGACCCGCCCTGATATTCCGATTGTGGATCTCAAGCGCAAGACGCGCGAGGAACTGATCGCCTATCAGCATGCCCATTCGCCCACCTGGTCGGAGGCCGAGCTGGGGCCGTGGGCCGACTCGAAACTCAGGTTCGGCTTCGATTTTCTGAAGCGCAAGAGGTGGCCGCCCGTGGATTGGCCGGCGACGATCCAGTGCATCACCTGCCCGACGCTCCTGATCACTGCCGACATAGACAAGGGCGCTATCGTGTCCCCGGAAGCCGCTGCAACGTTCCAGGCGCTCCTGCCGCCGGCGCGGGTCGTCCACATCGCGGGCGCGGGCCACAGCATCCGCCGCGAGCAGTTCGCGCGCTACATGGAGGCCGTGAGCGCCTTTCTTGCCGAGACGAATAGATAAGGAAAAAAACCACAATGAGCGATGTAATGGATCTCATCTTCCGGCGCCGGAGCATCCGGCAATACACGGAGCAGGAAGTGTCGAAGGAAACCGTCACGCTGTTGCTCCAGGCCGCGATGGCTGCGCCCTCGGCCGCCAACGGCCGGCCCTGGGAGTTCGTGGCCGTGACCGACAAGGCGATGCTGGCCGAGCTGCGCGCGGCGCTGCCGGGTCACTACAACGGCCAGGCGGCAATCGCCGTCTGCGCCAACCTGGCGCTGGCGAGCAGCCCTGCCAGCGAGCGTTTCTGGCAGCAGGATCTCGGCGCGGCGACTGAGAACATCCTGTTGGCGGCCACCGGCCTGGGGCTGGGTACGGTGTGGACGGGCGGCTATCCGGGCATGGAGCGGGTGGAAATCCTCCATCGCGTGCTCGGTATCCCGGAAAAGGTCATCCCCATGTGCCTGGTCTGGATCGGCTATCCGGCCGAGAGCAAACCGCCGCGCACGCAGTTCGATGAGAATCGCGTCCACTGGCAGCGCTATCGGCCGCCGGCCGCCGCAGATGATGAATTAGCTTGAATTTTGTACAGGAGAACCGATGACTACTATCACCCATCCACTTTGCGAACATCGCGCCAACCCACTGGGCATTGACGTCCGGCAACCGCGACTGAGCTGGCGGCTCCAGTCCGACCGCCGTGGCGCGGCCCAGACGGCCTATCAGCTCCGCGCGGCCGGCGATGGGGCCGATCTGGCGGCCGGACGCAACCTGCTGTGGGATTCGGGCAAGGTCGCGTCCGACCAATCGCTCCACGTGCCCTACGGCGGCCCGGCACTCGCCTCCGCTCAGCGCGTCTATTGGCAGGTGCGTGTTTGGGACGAGACCGGCGCGGCATCCGCCTGGAGCGCGCCCGACCGGAGGTCGTGGTGGGAGATGGGCCTGCTTGATCCGACCGACTGGCAGGCGGCGTGGATCACGCCCGACTGGGACGAGGACACGACGCAATCGCAGCCGCAGCCGGCGCTGCGTCGGGAGTTCACGCTCGACGGCGCGGTGAAAAGCGCCCGCGTCTACGTCACCAGCCTGGGCCTCTACGAGCTGCACATCAACGGCCAAAAGGTCGGCGACGGCGTGCTCACCCCCGGCTGGACCGCCTATGATAAGCGCCTCCAATATCAGACCTATGACGTGACCGGCCTGCTGGCCGCGGGCGAAAACGCCATCGGCGCGCTGCTGGGGGACGGCTGGTATCGCGGGTGGCTCGGCTTCGATGGCAACCGCAACACCTGGGGCGATCGCCTGGGACTGCTCCTCCAACTGCACGTCACCTACGCGGACGGTCACACGGCGGTCATCGCCAGCGACGAGCAGTGGCGCGCCACGACCGGCCCGATCCGCATGTCGGATATCTACAACGGCGAGACCTATGACGCCCAACTGGAGTTGCCCGGCTGGGCTGCGCCAGGCTACGACAACAAGGCGTGGCAGGGTGTCCGCAAGCTCGATCACGGCAAAGAGATGCTCATCGCGCAGAACGGGCCGGCCGTCATCCGCCACGAGGAGATCAAGCCGGTCAAGATCATCCGCACGCCGGCCGGGGAAACGGTCTTCGACTTCGGCCAAAACATGGTCGGCTGGGTGCGGCTGGCTGTGCAAGGACCGGCCGGCGCGACAATCACGCTACGCCACGCCGAGGTGCTCGACCAGCAGGGCAACTTCTACACGACCAACCTGCGCGCCGCCAGGCAGACCGTGCAGTACACGTTGAAGGGGGATGGCGTCGAAACCTACGAGCCGCGCTTCACCTTCATGGGCTTCCAGTTCGTCGCCGTGGAGGGCTGGCCGGGCGAACCGACCCTCGACAGTCTCACGGCGGTGGTGGTCCATTCCGATATTCCCTCGACCGGCGATTTCACGTGCTCGAACCCGCTCATCAACCAGTTGCAACACAACATCGTCTGGGGGCAAAAGGGCAACTTCGTGGATGTGCCGACCGACTGCCCGCAGCGCGACGAGCGCCTCGGCTGGACCGGCGATGCGCAGGTGTTCATCCGCACCGCCTGCTTCAACCGGGACGTGGCGAGCTTCTTCACCAAATGGCTGGCCGATCTGGCCGCCGAGCAAGCCCCCAACGGCGGCGTGCCGATGGTGATCCCCGATCCGATGAAGCGCAGCGCGTTTGGCCGCACGGCCGGCGGATCGGCGGCCTGGGCCGACGCCGCGACGATCTGCCCGTGGACGATCTATCAATGCTACGGCGACCAACGCATCCTGGAGCAGCAATACGCCAGCATGGCGGCCTGGGTCGGCTACATGGCCGGGCAGGCCAGCGACCGCTATCTGTGGACGACCGGCTTCCACTTCGGTGACTGGCTCGACTACCGCGGCCGCGGCGGCTTCGATACCACGCCGATGACCGACAAGGAGCTGATCGCCACCGCGTTCTTCGCCTACTCCACCAGCCTGCTCCAGAAGGCGGCGGTGGTGTTGGGCAAGACGGATGACGCCGCGCAGTACGCCGAGCTGCTGGCGAAGATCAAGGCCGCGTTCACGGCCGAGTTCGTCTCGGCCAACGGCCGCGTCGGCCCGAACAGCCAGACCAGCTACGTGCTGGCGCTGCACTTCGACCTGCTCCCGGAAGACCTGCGGCCATCCGCCGCGGCCCGCCTGGCCGAAGAGGTGCGCAAGTTCGGCTATCACCTGACCACCGGCTTCGTCGGCACGCCCTACCTGTGCCACGTGCTCTCGCGCTTCGGCTATACCGACCTGGCCTACGAGTTGCTGAACCAGGAGAGCTACCCGTCATGGCTCTATCCGGTGAAGAAGGGCGCGACGACGATCTGGGAGCGGTGGGACGGCATCAAGCCGGACGGCAGCTTCCAGGACGCGGGGATGAACTCGTTCAACCACTACGCCTACGGCGCAATCGGCGACTGGATGTACCGCGTGGCCGCGGGCATTGACACCGCAGAGGACGCGCCTGGCTACAAACACGTGACCATCCAGCCGCAGCCGGGCGGCGGCCTGACGCACGTCCGCGCCGCGCTCCGCTCGCCCTACGGCGAGATCGTCTCGGCGTGGCAGCTCACCGACGCCGACTTCCGGCTGCAGGCGACCGTGCCCCCGAACACGCGCGCCACCGTGCGGATTCCGGCCCAAACGCTGGATCAGGTGACGGAATCGGGCCGGGCGCTTGCCGGCGCGGCCGGAGTCCTCTCGGCGCAGATCGCAGATGGCGCGGTCGTGGTCGAGCTTGGCGCGGGGCGGTATGATTTCACCAGCACGGGGCTGAACCGGGCGCAGGCGTTCGCCAACGTCCGGCATGTGGCCGGCCGGCTCGACATCGGCTGCAGCGTGCGTGAGCTGATGGCGGACGAACGGGCGAAGGCGATCCTGCTCGAACATGTGGGGGATGCGATCACCACGATGCGCGTGCCGCCGTGGGCCGGCGACCAGACGCTCGACGGATTGCAGCGCATGGCGCCGCACGTGCTGACGCCGGAAAAGCTTCAGGCGATCCAGGCGGAGTTGATCGCGCTGTAGCAGAACGTACAAAGATCACGTGCCGGGCGCTTCGCAAGTGCCTGGCACGTTCGCGCCAGATCATCGAGAAGACACCACCCGGCGGAGGGTGGGCCGCGCCACCCACCAGAGGAACGCGAGCGCGCCCAGCAGCCGCCCCCCTGCGCTGACCCCAAACGCGGCCTTGAACCCGTAGAGGTCGGCCAGATACCCGCCGATCAACGGCCCCAACACCGCCGCGCCCACGACCATAAACTGATAGAGCGCCGAGGCGTCGGCGCGCGCCTCGGCCGGCGCTAATTCCAGGAGCAGGTTGAAGGTGGTCAGGTTGAAGCCGGTCCAGAAGAGGCCGGCGGGCAGGTTGATCAGGATCACCTGCCAGGGCTGCTTCACGAAGATCCACATCAGGGGAAAGAGGGGGATCGGCAAGACGCACAGCGCCTGCACCCAGACGTTGCCGCGGCGGTCAATCAGCCGGCCCAGCCAGCGTTGCGACATCAGGGCTGCCAGAGGCATGACGGCATTCACCAACCCCACGGTTGTCGTGCTCGCGCCGAGCGGGCCGGCCAGGTAAACGTTGAAGAACGGCAGCGAGATCTGAAAGCCGAGGTTCCAGATGAAGGTCGCGGCCACGAAGCCAAGAAAGACCGGCGACCAGCGCAGCGCGGCCAGGATCGTCGCCAGAGCCGGCGCGGTTGCGGTCTGCGCGAGGGGCGCCGGCTCATCAATGCGCGCATAGCACCACGTCGCGGCCGCGCCGGCGATGAACGCGAGCACGAAGACGAGCTGATAGCCGAGGAACGGCTGACCGGCAAGCGTGTTGGTCGTCTTGATCAGCCAGCCCGCAAGCGGCACGATCGTCAATGTCACCAGGTTGATCGCCTGGCCCCGGTGCGCAAAGAAGCGGCCCCGCACATGAGCGGGCACGATATCCGCAGCCAGCGACGTCCAGGCGGGCGTGCAAAAGCTGTTGGCGAAGCTGATCAGCCCGTTCAGCGCGATCAACGCGACGATCGCCTGCGCCGGCAGGTGAATCAAGAACGGCAGGCACGCCAGGGGGATCAAGAGGACGCGCGCCAGGCCGCCGCCGAAGATCAGCACCACCCGTTTGCGCCGGCCAAAGAACGGGATGGCGCGTGCGCCGGGGAAGAGCGCCAGCGCGCCCAGCAAGTTGGCGACCGCGGCAAGCTGGCCGACCTGGGCGTTGGTGGCGCCGTAGGTCAGCGCAAAGAGCGGCACATAGGTAGCGAAAAACGCCACGCTGATGTTCGCGTAGAGTGAATCGAGCCAGAACCAGCGCAGTCGCTCCAGCGTGACCTGGGCGAGCGGCGTGCCGCCGAGATGCGCCAGGCTGCGATCCAGGCTCAAGGCGCTAAATCGTCCCATGATTGCCAATCATTCCCACAATCGTCTCTTAATCGTCCCCTTAATCGTCCCATATGCATCAATCGTTCCCTTAATCGTTCACTTCTGGCTAATCGTTCCCTTAGCAGAAGATCATCGCGGTTCATCTCAAGATCTCCATCCTCTCATGTCTTACGCGCATTGTATCACATTTCCCAGAAACCGGCCCACGCCACATAACAGCGCTACCGGATCGGGGCCTGAAATGTACAAAAGCCGCATCCCGTGCTACCATAGCCCCTTGTTACATTATCCGATCAACCCCCCAAATCGGAGGAAACATGACCGACAACGTAGCCAATCTTCGACAAAGCGCCAGCCTGGCTGTGATGCGGCTGCAGCACGCGCAGGATCGCCTGCAGGCGGAGCTCCAGTTCGCCGATCTACTCTGCGACCTGCACCCAAGCGAGGCAGAAGCCTGGCGAGCCTTGATGGCGAAAGCGGCCAGTCGGGCCGAGGCGGCGTTCGCGACCGGCGACTTCGCCCGCGCACAGGCCGCGACGGCGCGCGCCGAAGAGCTGCTGGCACCCATCGCCGCCGCCGCCAAGACCTACACGATCTACTGCGTGGGCCACGGCCACATTGACATGAACTGGATGTGGTCCTGGCCCGAAACGGTGACGGTGACGCATGACACTTTCGCAACCGTCCTCAAGCTGATGGACGAGTTCCCGCAGTTCCGCTTCAGCCAGAGCCAGGCCAGCGTCTACGCGATCATCGAGGAGTTCAACCCGGAGATGCTGGCGCGCATCGCTGAGCGCGTGCGCGAGGGCCGCTGGGAAGTGACGGCCAGCCATTGGGTGGAGAACGACAACAACATGGCCGGGCCGGAAAGCCTCTGCCGGCATCTGCTCTACACGCGGCAGTATATGCAGCAACTCTTCGGGCTGACCGCCGAGGACGCGCCGATCAACTGGTCACCCGACACCTTCGGCCACGCGCTCACCATGCCGACCTACCTGGCCCGCGGCGGGGTGAAGTACCTCTATCTGCACCGGCCCGGCGCGGTTGGCCCGGCGCGGCCGCCCCTCTTCTGGTGGCAGGGGCCAGATGGCTCGCGCGTGCTGGTGCGCAACGACATGCTGGCCGGCTACAACGGCGTGCTGCGGCCCGATGATCTGCTGCGCCAACTGCGCGCGTTCGCGGGCCAGACCGGCCTGCGCGACCTGATGTTCGTCTACGGGGTGGGCGATCACGGCGGCGGGCCGACGCGACGCGACATCGTCGCCGGCATCGAGATGGACGCCTGGCCGGTCTTCCCCAATATCAAGTTCGCCACCACGCGCGAATACTTCGAGCGCATCGAGGCCGCGGGCGCGGGCCTGCCGGTGCTGGATTGCGAGCTGAACTTCGAGTTCACCGGCTGCTACACCTCCGAGTCGCTGATCAAGCGCAACAATCGCTTCGCCGAAAACCGCCTGACCGACGCGGAGCTGGCCGCCAGCCTGGCCTGGCTCGCCCAGAGCCAGGCTTATCCGGCCGATCGGCTGCGCAAGGGGTGGCGGGATACCCTCTTCTGCCACTTCCACGACATCCTGCCCGGCTCCGGCGTGCACGATACACGCACCTACGCCGATGGCCTCTACCAGAAGACGATGGCGACGACGGAGATGGTGGAAACGCTGGCTTATCGCAGCCTGGCCGGCCAGATTGACACCGCGTTCGCGCCCAATCCGCCCGCGGCCGAGGCGCCGTCGCTGCGCCTCTCCAACGGTCTCGGCGCGGGGGTCGGCTTCCGGTCGGCCAACGGCGCGCTCAACCAATCGGAGCAGAGCAACGGCGCGGGTAATCGGCCGTTCGTCGTCTTCAACCCGGTGGCCTGGCCGCGCGGCGAGGTGATCGAGACCACGATCTGGGACAACACGCCGGCCATCTCGCTGCTCCCGCCGCTGAGCAAACGCGCCTTCGCGGTGCGCCTGCCCGATGGCCGCAGCTTTGCGCCGCAGGTCATCGAGACCGGCCGGTTCTGGGGGCACGAGTTCGTCCGGCTGGCGCTGCCGGTGACGGTGGCGGGGCTGGGCTACGCCGCGTTTGCGATCTGCGAGGAGGCGGGGGCGGCCAACGCGGGCGAGCCGGGGGTCTGGCAGCTCGGCGAGCGCCAGCCGCAGCCGCGCAGCCACGCCGAACAGTATCGGGAAGGGTTGGAGAATGCGCTGGTGCGGGTCGAGCTGGACATGACCACCGGCGGCATCCGGTCGCTGGTGGACAAGCGCACCGGTGTGGCGCTGATCGGGCCGGAACGCCCGGCGCCGATCTTGGAATATGCAGTCGAACGGCCGCACGGCATGACCGCCTGGACGATTGAGAATACCGGGCCGGTCTCCTACGGCGAGGTGCTCTCGATCAAGCGCACCGTGTCCGGGCCGTTCAAGGCGGCTATCGCGGTCAAGCTGCGGGTGCACGACTCGGACGTGACGCTGACCTACGAGCTGGCCGCGGGCGATCCGCAGCTCCACCTGCGCGTGGACGCCGAATGGTTCGAGCGCGGCACGCCGCAGACCGGGGCTCCGACCCTGCGGATGGCGTTCCCGCTGGCGTTGGCGCAGGCCCGGGGCCGCTACGAAATCGCGTTTGGCGCCATCGAACGGGATCTGAACGCGGGGCAGGAGGTTCCGGCGCTGCAATGGGCGCAGGTGATGGGGCTGGCGGACGGCAGCGGGACGCCGGCGGGCTGTCTGCTGGTGAACGATTCCAAATACGGCTATTCGCTCGATGGCAGCACGCTGCACATGACGCTGATCCGCAGCAGCTACGACCCCGACAACCTGCCCGAAATCCGCACGCACGAGATCCATGCGGGACTGCGCCCCCTGGCGGCCGACCTGCCGGCCGCTGAGGCCATCCGCCTGGGCCGGAACTTCAACCATGCGCTGCGCGTCGTCGGCACGGACGTGCACGCCGGCCCGCTGCCCGCGGCCGCGGCGTTCATCCAAACCACCCCGGAATCGGTCATCTTGAGCAGCGTCAAGAAGGCGGAGACGGAGGATGCACTGGTGCTGACCTTCTTCGACCCGACCGGGCGCGCCGCGACGGTCGAAGCCCGCTTCAACGAAGCGCTGCTCGGCCGGCCCGTAGAAGCGGTCGAGGTGGATCTGATGGAGCGGCCCCTGGCGCACTCGACGGCCGCGGTGAGCGGGGATGCGGTCACTGTACAAGTGCCAGGCCGCGGCATCGTCTCGGTCAAGGTGCGTATCGCCCGGTAGCTAACCGTTCAGCCCTGCCGAAACGCAAGCACCGCGTAGCGTGAGCGGAGCGTCTTCCGCGAAGCGTAGTCGAAGGATGCGACCCTCTGCACATGGCCGCATCCTTCGACTACGGCCCGTAAACCCCACCGGCCTCCGCTCAGGATGCTACCGAGTTTGGGCCTGAACGGTTATCAGGGCGGCCGACCACGCCGGGTGGTCGGCCGCGCATCGCTCCAACGACAGGCTCGCGCCATGATCCACATCAGAGCAATCCGGGATCGCCTCTTGCCATACCTCCTCGTCTGGCTGGCCTTTGGCCTGCGCGTTTATCATTTGGACTTCCAAAGCTTGTGGCGCGATGAGGTGGATGTGCTGCGCTTTGCGATGCGGCCGGCGCACGAGGCGATGGCGCTGCTCCGCCAGCCGGGCGAGAATGGGCCGCTCTTCTATCTGCTGCTGCGCCCCTGGCTCGACGCAGCCGGGCAGACCGAGTTCGCGCTGCGCTTTCCGTCGGCCTGGGTCGGGACGGCGATGGTCGCGCTGCTCTATGTGTTGGCGCGGCGCATGGTTGGCCCTGTTCCAGCGCTGCTGGCCGCGCTCTTCGCGGCGACGGCGCCCTTCCTGACATGGTACGGCCAGGACGCCAAGATGTACGCGCTCATCACCGCGCTGATCGTGCTGATCCTCTGGCTGACCACCGAAGTCGTGCGCCGCGGTGAGCTGATCCGCTGGGCCGCGCTCTACATCCTGACCAACGCCAGCCTGCTGATCCACCTGCTGGCCGCGCTGGCGCTGCCTGTGCAGGCGCTCTGGCTGCTGATTCTGGCGGCGCGACAGGGCGCGGCGCGGCGACGGGCGACGGCGGTGTATGGGGCGTTGTTGGTCTTACCCTATCTGGTCTTGCTCGGCTGGACGGCCCGCTTCTGGCTCGAACGCGCCGACCCGGAACGCTATCCGTTCATCCCGTTATTCGACATGGCGGCGCTCATGGCCGCGCGCTTCAGCCAGGGCGCCCTGCCCGGCGCGCCGTTGGCGCTGCTCCCGGCGCTGCTGGCTCTGGTCGCGGGGCTGCTACTTTGGCCGCCACGCCCCGACCGGGCGGGCCGACAGCCTATCCTGCTGCTGGCCGTCTGGCTCGGCGCGCCGCTGATCGCTCTCTACGGCATCTCGCTGCGCGTGCCGCTGTTCCTCGATCGTTATCTGATCTGGACGATGCCGGCGTTTCTGGCTCTGGTCGGCCTGGGCGCGGCCGCGCTGTTGCGCGCTTGGCGGCCCCTGGGGCTTATGGTCATCGGGACGATGGCGGCGCTGAACCTGGTTGGCGTCTGGACGCAGGCGAGCCGGCCGATCAAGTCCGACTTCCGCGGGGCCGCGCAATTCGTCGCCGCGCACGCCCGGCCCGGCGACCGGCTGATCTTTCAGATGCCGTACAATCACTACATTTTCAGCTACTACTACGGAGACTTGCCGGACGGCTGGGTGGATGGGCCATACACCAACGGCGGGCTGGCGGCGGCGGCTGTGGATGCCCACTTGACGCACGGGCTAGGGGCTGCGCCGGCTGCCTGGCTGATCGCCTCCGAGGCCCCGCTGTGGGATCGCGCGGGGTTGACACAGGCCTGGCTGGCGCGCCGCGGCACGATCACCGCGCAGCGCGAGCTGACACGGGTGACGGTGACGCGGTATCAGTTCGCTGAGGGCTGGCGCGATGATTAGTGATATACTCTATCGAGTACTTTGTTCTATCGAGTACTTCGTCAACTTGAACCCGGAGATCCACGCCAGCGTCATCGCTCGCACGGAGCATAGCTGAAGGAGCCAACATGCCTCAACGTCCCAACATCCTCTTCTTTTTCACTGACGACCAGCGTTTCGACACCATCCACGCGCTGGGCAACGCGCACATCATCACTCCCAACCTCGATTGGCTGGTCGAGCATGGCACGGCGTTCACCAATGCCTATATCATGGGTGGGACCAGCGGCGCGGTGTGTATGCCCAGTCGGGCGATGCTCTGGACCGGCCGCACGCTGTTCCACATCCAGGAGCAGGGTCAGGGGATCGCCCATGAGCACATCATGCTCGGCGAGACGCTCCAGCGCGCCGGCTACACCGTCTTCGGCGCCGGCAAATGGCACAATGGCCCGGCCAGCCATGGTCGCAACTTCAATGCCGGCGCCGAGATCTTCTACGGCGGGATGGACGACCATTGGAACATGCCGGTGTGCGACTTCGACCCGACCGGCGAATATCCGCAACGCATCCACCAGACCGTGGACTTCGTCAAGCAGCGCGTGGTCGAAAAGATAGCGGATCACATCCACGCGGGGCGGCACTCCAGCGTGCTCTTCTGCGACGCGGCCATCGAGTTCCTGCGCCGCTGGACTTCGCCCGATCCGTTCTTCATCTATGTCGGCTTCACCGCGCCGCACGACCCCCGGACGATGCCGCGGCAATACCTGGAGATGTACGCTCCGACCGACCTCCCGCTCGGCGACAACTTCATGCCGGAGCATCCATTCGACAACGGCGAGCTGCTCGTGCGCGACGAGCTGCTGGCCGCATACCCGCGCGATCCGCATGAGGCCAGTCGGCATTTGGCCGCGTATTATGGTATAATTACCCACCTGGACGCGCAGATCGGCCGGGTGCTCGATGCGCTGCGGGAGACCGGGCAGCTAGAGAATACGATTATCGTGCTGGCGGGCGACAACGGGCTGGCGCTCGGCCGCCACGGGCTGATGGGCAAGCAAAGCCTCTATGAGCACAGCATCCACGTCCCGCTGCTGTTGGCCGGGCCTGGCATCGCGGCCGGAGCGCGCAGCGATGCGTTCGTCTACCTGCTCGACATTTACCCGACGCTGTGTGATCTGATCGAGCTGCCGATTCCGTCGTCGGTGGAGGGAGTCAGTTTCGCAAGTGCTTTGACGAAGGACGAAGGACGAAAGACCGAGGGCGGCGGTCGAACGTCTCCTGGTCATCGGTCATCGGCCATCGGTCGTCCGTATCTCCTCTTCGCCTATCGCCACCTGATGCGTGGTGTGCGCGACGCGCGATGGAAGCTGATCGAATATGTCGTGGAGGGCGTCCGGCGCACGCAGCTCTTCGACTTGCAGGCCGATCCCTGGGAGCTGACGAATCTGGCCGCCGATCCCGCCTGCGCCGATCACCTGGCGCGGCTGCGCGGACTGCTGGCGCGCTGGCGCGATGAGCTGGGGGATGATCAGGAGGGGATGGGCGCCATATTTTGGGATGGATATACCACAAGCTAAACTGAGAACATCGGAGGATATCATGACCGAATTTCCTCGTACTGTCGTCGGCGGTGTCTCGTTGCCGCGCCTGCTCATCGGCTCCAACTGGTTCAAGGGCTATTCGCACACCAGCGTGCCGAAGGATCGCTTCATCATCGAGTATCAGACGCGCGAGCGCCTGACCGAAATCTTCACCACCTTCATGTCGGCCGGCATTGACGCCTACATGGGCGGCGATCCGGGGCCGATGGTGCTGGCTGCCATCCACGATGCCGAGCAGCTCGCCGGCCGCAAGATGATCCTGATCCTCACCCCTTCCTTCAACCTGCTGCCCGGCGGCGACCCCAAGAATGATCCCGAGCCGGTGCTCGACCACTACCGGGAGATCGGAACCACTTTCTGCCTGCCTCACCAATGCGTCACCGACGCGCTGGTGGACAAACGCGCCGGCGTCATTCGCGATCTGGATCGTTACACCAAACTGATCCGCGAGCGCGGCATGATTCCCGGCCTCTCCACGCACGTGCCGGAGTCGGTGATTTATGCCGACCGCCAGGGCGCCGACGTGGAGACCTACATCCAGATCTACAACGCCGCCGGCTTCCTCATGCAAGTCGAGCCGGACTGGGTGCTAAACGTTATCCAGCAGGCCAGGAAGCCGGTCATGACGATCAAGCCGTTGGCCGCGGGCCGGCTGCTGCCGATCGTCGGCCTGTCATTCGTCTGGAGCACCATCCGGCCGCAGGACATGGTGACCATCGGCACGACGACCCCGGCCGAGGCGAAGGAGGTCATCAACCTCTCGCTCGATCTGCTCAATCATCGCTCGCCGATGACCGACCTGCAGATCACGCGGAGCAAGGCGTCGCTCCTGAAGTATTGATCGCCGCGGAAGGCGGGCAAGCCATGGGAGCGCGCACTCTGCCTGCAGAAAGATACCCTTATGTACACCTATCTTTGCTTCGATGTTGAGGATCTCGTTCATCCCGATTCCGATGACATCCCGGCTGACATCGCGGCCATGCTGGCCGACGATGGCGTGATTGCCTCGATGTACGTGGTCGGCGAAAAGGCCCGGCTGTGGGAACGCCGCGGCCGGTGGGATGTGGTCGCCGCGGTGGCGCAGCACGACGTGGGCCTGCACACCGATCATCACTCCGTGCATCCGACCGCCTCGGAATACCTGGCCGACAAAGGCTGGGATGATGGTGTGGCCGAGGCGCTGGCGCAAGAAGGGCCGGGCGCAGCCGACCTGGCGCGGCTGTTCGGCCAATTCCCCTCCTCTTGGGCCACGAGCGGATCGTCCTGGGCGCCGCAGATCCCGGCGGCCACCCGGCGGTTAGGCATCCCGGCCAATGTATATGCCCATGTGCGGGCCGGCGACGGCGGCGCGTGCTGGTACGCGGGCCAGCTTTGCTATGGCGAGTACTTCGGGATTCGGGGCGGCGAGAACGCTTACTGTGATGACGCCATGTTCGAGGCCGGCCTGCCCGATCTGCTGGCGCGGATCGAGACCGCGCGCCGCAGGGGCCTCACGTGTCTGGGTCTCTTCTGCGCGCACCCGACGCGGCTGCGTTACACGGTCTTCTGGGATGTGCTGAACTTCTTCCGCGGGCAGAACACCCCCGAAGCCGAGTATCAGTTCGCGCCACGGCGCAGCGACGAGGAGTATGCCGCTGCGCTGCGCAACCTGCGGCGGATGATCGCGACCGTCCGTGAACTGCCCGGTATCGAGATTATCTCCACGCGGCGGCTGAACAGCCTCTTCGCGGAAGAAGGCGGGCCGGTGACCTGGAGTTCGCTTCAAGGTCTGGCCGAGGCGGTGCTGTCGGCCGAGGGGATCGCGGCCGGCTACCCGGTCGCGGGCGCGGCCGGCGTGCTTTCGGCCGCGGCTGCGCTCGATCTGCTGGCGCGGGCGATCGTGCGTCTGGGTGATGGCGGCGCGCCGCCGGCGTACCTGTTGGCCCGCGCTGTGCTGGGGCCGCCCGATCTGGCGCCGGCGCTCTCGAAATCCTTCTTGATGGGCCGGCGGGCGTTCGTGGATTTGTGTCGCGATCTGGCCGATCAGACCGGCGCGACCGGGCAGTTACCGGCCGCGTTGGCGCTCGACAAACTGCCCATCGGCCCCGGTGTGCTGCTGAAGGCCTGCGCCGCGACCTTCCTGGCGTGGGAGACCAGCCACGACGGCGTGTTGGTGGAGCTTGCGCCCGCGCCCGGCGAGCCGGATGTCGCGGCTGCGCTGGCGCAGGCGGCCATCTACGACAAGCTGCCCAACTGGCCGCCCCACCGGCCTGATTTGCGGCTGGATCTGTTGGCGCAACACACGCGGCTGCAAAGCTGGAGCCTGGCGCCGGCGACTCTGCGGCGCTGAGTCGGCCTTCATCCCCTGAGCGTAACGACGCTCCCTGGCGATCGCCCTGGGCGGGGGCCGGCGCCAGGCCGTGCCCCTACGCTTCGGCGCGCCATCTCCCCAGCACATCGCGCGTCCGCGCCGCCTGGTGTGATTGTTTTCATGCGTCCGTCTGTGATCGCTCCACCAACCTGCGCAGTTCCGCGACCTCTTCTTCTTTGATTCCGAAATAACGTTCCGGCTCGGGAAAGACCCGGGTCGTCACTTCCTCGACGTACTTCTTCAATCCATCACCGATCACCTTGCCGGCGTCGCCGTATTTCTTCGCCATCTTCGGGGTGAAGCGCGGGTAGAGGCCGAACATATCATGGAAGATCAGCAGTTGGCCGTGCGCCTTGGGGCCGCTGCCCAGGCTGATGATCGGTACCTTCGCTCGCTCGGTGATGAGGCCACACACCTGGTCGGGCACCAGCTCGAGCAGGATCGCCATCGCGCCGGCCTCTTCGAGCGCCTGGGCGTCGTCCACGATCTTCTTGGCCTGCCTGGCGCTTTTGCCCTGCAGGCGGAACCCGCCCAGGGATGAGACGCTCTGCGGGGTTAGCCCCAGGTGGCCCATCACCGGAATGCCGGCCGCGACAATGGCGCGCACACGCGAGCACATCTCGATGCCACCTTCCAGCTTGATGCCGTCGCACGCTGCCTCGGCCATGAAGCGGCCCGCGTTAAGCACGGCCGACTCGTCCGATGCCTGATAGCTCATGTAGGGCATGTCGCCGATCAGCCAGCCATTGGGCGTGCCCCGGCGCACAGCCGCGGCGTGGCGGATCATATCGTTCATGGTCACGGGCAGGGTGGATTCGTAGCCGAGCATCGTCATGCCCAGGCTGTCGCCCACCAGCACGATGTCAATCCAGGCGCTCTCCACCAGGGTCGCCATCGGGTAATCATAGCAGGTGATCATCGTCAGGGGAATGCCCTTCGCCATCTTATCGAAGAGCATGGGGAGGGAGACTTTTTTGCGATCGCTCATGTGAAATCAACTCCTTTGTCTATGCTGAATGATGCGATTTTACACGGAAGGGAAGGTTTTGGCAAGGGTCGGGTGTCATGGAGTCACGATGCAGGATGCTGCCGCCAGCTTGACAACCGCGAGGGAAGGTGGCACGATAATCGTGATCTCGGGCGGGATCACGTGATATTCGTTGGAGCGCTGGCATGGTGCAATCTGGTCTCGAAATCCTACTCCGCGACCGCCTCGATCTGCTCCGCAGAAAACGCGTCGGTCTGGTGACGCATCCGGCGGCGGTCTTGCCCGACCTGACCGCGGCCACGGATGCACTGCTGGCCGCCGGCGCGCCGATCGCGGCGCTATTCGGCATGGAGCACGGCGCGGCGGGCGCGGCCGCCGATGGGGCGCCGGTCGATCACACGGTAGATGGCCGGAGGGGCGTCCCGGTCTACAGCCTCTATGGCGCAACGCGCGAGCCGACCGCCGCCATGCTCGCCGGGTCGGACGCGCTGGTATATGATGTCCAGGATGTCGGCGTGCGCTTCTACACTTTCATTAGCACGCTGTACTACCTTCTCCGGGCGGCCGGGCAGCACGGCGTCCCCGTGATCGTGCTGGATCGTCCCAACCCCATCAATGGCGTCGCCATCGAAGGGCCTCTGGTCGAGCCGGGCCTGGCGTCGTTCGTCGGCATCGCGCCGATCCCCATCCGCCACGGCCTGACGGTGGGCGAGCTGGCGCGCTATTTCAACGCCGCGTTCGGCTTGCGCGCCGACCTGACGGTCATCCCGATGCGGGGCTGGCGGCGCGAGATGTGGTTCGATGATACGGGCTGGGCATGGGTCCCCACCTCGCCGGCCATGCCCCATCTCTCCACAGCGACCGTCTATCCCGGCATGTGTTTGATCGAGGGCACGAACCTGTCGGAAGGCCGCGGGACGGCGTTGCCGTTCGAGGCGCTCGGCGCGCCGTGGCTGGATGGCGATGCGCTGGCCGTCGCGCTGAATCGGTTGGAGCTGCCGGGGGTGCGTTTCCGGCCGGCCGAGTTCGTGCCTTCGGCCAGTAAGCATGCCGGCGCGATATGCCGTGGCGTCCAGGCGCATGTCAGCGATCGCCGCGTCTTCCGGCCGGTCGCTGCCGGCCTGCACCTGATCGCGGCCTGCCGGCGCCAGGCCCCCGACCGCTTCGAGTTTCTGGCGTCAAGCTGGGAAGCCTCGCCGCCGCACTTCGATCTGTTGCTCGGTGTCGCTGCCGTGCGCCAGGCGTTGGCCGCGGGTGCCGCCGTGCCCGATCTGATGGCTGGTTGGGAGGACATCGCCGCGGGGTGGGAGGCCGAGCGCCAGCCATTTCTGTTGTATTGAGGGTGAGAGCCGCGGTCGCGGCTTTCAGTGCCGCCGCGTCACATTGCCGCTCATGCATTGTGTGTTATAATAGGCTTGTTGCAACGGCAGGGAGGAGATCCCTCTATTCTCTCTTGCGGGGAGGTTCGTTGTGGCTACCACCATCGCCGAAGCTCGCACGCCGGCGCCTGCGGGCCGCGCCTCGATGGGCGGCCTGCTCAAGAAGGCGGTACGCAATTATGTCTTGCGTCGCTTCATCGTGGCTTTCATCAAGGTCCTGATCGTCATCACCCTGACCTTCTTCCTGATCCGGCTGATGCCGACCAACCCGGTCGAAGTCTATATCAACGAACTCATTACGCAATACGGCATGTCGGCCGATGAGGCGCGCAACCAGGCCGCGGCCTTGCTGTCCATTGACCTCGACGCGCCGCTAAGCCAGCAGTATATCCAGTACATGAAGGAGCTCGTGCAAGGGAATCTGGGCACTTCCTTCCGTTCCAAGGGCACCCCCGTCAACGCCATGATCGCCCAGTTCCTTCCCTGGACGCTGTTCAGCGTCGGCGTTTCGCTCCTCGTCAGCTTTGCGCTGGGGATGCTCCTGGGGATGTGGTCGGCCTACCGCCGCGAATCGGTCGGCGACCATGTGGTGACGACTCTGTCTTCGATCTTCAGCTCGATCCCGAACTACCTGGTCGGCATCATGTTGGTGGTGCTGTTGGGCGTGCAATGGAAGCTGCTTCCCATCACGCAGATGCGCGGCTCGATGTCGCCGGGGATGACGCCTGGCTTCACCTTCGAGTTCATCAAGGACATCTTTTTTCACGCCGCCTTGCCCATCTCAACATACATCCTGACCACCATCGGCGGCTGGACGTTGGCGATGAAGAGCAGCACGATCGCTACCCTGGGCGAGGACTATGTGACCGTGGCGAAGGCGCGCGGCCTCACCGAGGGGCGCATCATGACGGGTTACGTGGGTCGCAACGCTTCGCTGCCGCTCTTCACCTCGCTGGCGATCAGCATCGGCTTCATCGTCGGCGGCTCTACCCTGATCGAGTTCATCTTCGTTTACCAGGGGATCGGCCAGCTCCTGCTGAACAGTATCACCAGCCGTGACTATCCGGTGATGCAAGGGATTTTCCTGATTATTACCTTTGCCGTCATCCTGGCGAACTTGCTGGCCGAGTTCCTCTACAGCCGGCTCGATCCGCGCGTCCGGGTAGCAGGAGGGCAATGAGATGGCCGCACGCATCGCGTGGCACAATCTGAAGACCACCCTGCGATTGTTATCCCACAATAAGGTGGGTTTCGTCGGCTTTCTGTTCGTCATCTTTTTCATCTTGCTTTCCTTTGTCGGGCCATACTTCGTCCCGTTGGACCGCACAACCAAGCTGGATGAAATCTACGCGCCGATCTCGTGGCAGCATTTGCTCGGTACCGATTTCTCTGGCCGCGATGTGCTGTCGCATGTCGTACACGGCGGCCGCGATGTGCTGACCGTGGCGTTTCTGGCGGGCGCCATCTCAACGATCATCGCCGTCTTGATGGGCTCGCTGAGCGCCCTGATCGGCGGCAAGGTGGATAGCGGCATCATGGGCCTAGCCGACGTGATCCTGACGATCCCGCAGTTCCCGCTGCTGATCGTGCTGGCCGGCCTGCTGCGCTTCAACAGCCCGATCCTGCTGGCTTTTATCCTAGGGCTGTTGTCGTGGCCGAGCCTCTCGCGCGCGATTCGGGCGCAGGTGCTCTCGTTGCGCGAGCGCGACTTCGTCGAGGCGGCGCGCGCCCTCGATCTGGGCACGGGCCACATCATCTTGCGGGAGATCATGCCGAACATGGCGAGCTATCTGGCGGTGAGCCTGATCTTCGCCATGACCGCCGCGGTGTACGCTCAGGTCGGCCTGGTGTTCCTGGGGCTGGTGCCGCTCTCCGGCAGCAATTGGGGGGTGATGCTGCAACTGGCCTGGACCAAGGGCGCGATCTTCTACCCGAAGGCGCTGCCCTACATCCTTGGGCCGGTGATGGCGATTGCGCTGTTCCAACTGTCGTTGGTTTTCGCCACCCGCTCGCTGGAAGAGATGTTCAACCCACGCTTGCGCACTGGCGTGTGAGCGCGTAAGAGAGGGTGTTTCATGCAGCCAACCAAACCGGGCCAGAACAAACACATCAAGGATGAAGTCGCCCTGTCGGTCGCCAACCTGTGGGTCTCGTATCAGGCCCGCCGCGGCACAGTCAAAGCGGTGCGCGATGTCAGCTTCGACCTGCGCCTGGGCGAGACGATCGCCTTCATCGGTGAAAGCGGGTGCGGCAAGACCACGCTGGGGCTTGGCCTCATCCGGCTATTGCCGAAGACCGCCAAGATCGAACGCGGCCAAGTGACGTATACTCGCAACGGAATGGGAACTCAGGTCTTGGGCATGGACGATGAAGCGTTGCGCGTCTTTCGCTGGAAAGAATGCGCGATGATCTTCCAGGGCGCGCAGAACGCGTTCAATCCGGTCCTGCGTATCCGGGATCAAGTCTGGGACACGGCCCGCGCCCATGGCGAGACGAATGCCGAGCGCGTGCGGGCGCGGATGCTCGACCTGTTCCGCCTGGTGTCGCTCGATCCCGACCGCGTCATCAACGCCTATCCGCACGAGCTGAGCGGCGGGATGCGGCAGCGCGTCCTGCTGGCGTTGGGCCTGTTGCTCGACCCGCAGCTCATCATCCTGGATGAGCCGACCACCGCGCTCGACATCCTGACCCAACGCTCGGTGATCGAGGTGTTGCGCAGCCTGCGCAACCAGATTGACTTCTCCCTGATCCTGATCTCGCACGACCTGTCGCTGGCCGCGGAGCTGGCCGATCGGGTGGGCACGATGTACGCCGGCTGCCTGGTCGAGGTATCCGACGTGTACGACACCTATTACCATCCGTATCACCCGTACACTATCGGCCTGATCCGGGCCGTGCCCACCCTGTCGGGCGAGCGCCGCGACCTGATCTCGATCCCCGGCTCGCCCCCCGACCTGATTGATCCGCCCAAGGGGTGCGCGTTTCACCCGCGCTGCCCCTATGCCAGCGACCGCTGCTGTGATGAGCAGCCACAGTTGGAGACCGTGGGGTTGAGTCATCAAGTGGCGTGTTGGAATTGGCCGGCGGTGGTGGCCGACCGCGGCGCGCGCCTGGTATCGGCGGCGAAGGAGTAGCGACAATGGCAGCACTGATGGAACTGGCGCACCTGGAACGCTCCTTCAAGGTCGGGCGCGCGGTCGTGTGGGCGGTTGATGACGTGTCGTTGGCGATCAACCAGGGCGAAGTGCTCTGTCTGGTGGGCGAGAGCGGGTGTGGCAAGACGACAACCGGCAAGATCGCGGTCGGCCTGTTGCGGCCAACCGCCGGCGAGGTGCGTTTCGGCGGGCAAGACATCTGGAAGATGAACGCGGGCGATTTCCGCACATATCGGCAGGCGGCGCAGATCATCCATCAGGATCCCTATTCTTCCCTCAACCCGACGCAATCGGTCGTGGATATTCTCAGCGCGCCGCTGCTGCGGCATGGGCTGGCCCATTCTCGCCTCGAAGCGCGCCAGCTCTCGGCCGATTGTCTGCGCCGGGTGGATATGACGCCGCCGGAGGACTACCTCGACAAGTACCCGCATCAGCTCAGCGGCGGGCAGCGCCAGCGTGTCTCGGTGGCGCGCGCGCTGACGGTCAACCCCCGCTTCATCATGGCCGATGAGGCGGTCTCGATGCTGGATGTCTCGATCCGCGTCAGCCTGCTGAAGATGCTGGGGCGCTTCCGTGACGAGCTGGGGATGACCTATCTGTTCATCACCCATGATCTGGCGGTGGCGAAGTTCTTTGCCTGGGATGGCCGCATCGCAGTGATGTACCTGGGCCGGGTGGTGGAGGTCGGCCCCACCCCGCGGCTGATCCGCCACCCACAGCACCCGTACACCAAGGCGCTGCTCTCGGCCATCCCCGAGGCCGATCCGGTGGCGACGCGGGAGAAGGAACGGGTACAACTGCGCAGCATGGATGTGCCGAGCCTGTTGAATGTGCCGGCCGGCTGTTCTTTCCACCCGCGCTGTCCGCTGTTCGAGCCGGGGGTCTGCGACCAGGCCGCGCCGAAGCTGGCGGAGATCGGCGACGGCGTGCAGATCGCGTGCCGTGTGGCGGCGCGCGGGGCCGGCCGGCCATGAGCCAGGAAATCGGCCTGGCGGCCACTCGTTTCGCGTTGTTCCTGATCATCGCCGCGGGGCTGATGTTGTTTTGGGTGTCGCGCGATAGCGCGGAGTTCGTCGTGCTGGCGCTCACCATCGGCGTCGGCGTGGCGATGCTCATGCTCGTGGGCGTGTTGGTCCGTCTGGGCGGACCGCGGTGGCCCAGGCCGTCTGCAGGTGGCGGAAGGCCGGAAGGTGAACGATCGAGTGAAGATGCATGATGAGTGAATGCTTCTGTAGTGTGACTTGGTCAGAGGAAGATCAAGAATATGTAGTAGTCAACGACATGGTGGACTCGCCCCTCGGTGCAAGTGATGCGCAACACTGGCGAGAACGAGAAACACGCCGGCTTCCGCCATAGTACAACCGACTTCGGCCACAGTTTAGGGATTCTCGCTCGTCGGCAGACGAGTTCAACGGGTGCATCGGATTGCCCTGAAACGCAGTTAGGCCGGAAGTGCTGTCTATCATGTCGTTGACCCCTACAGGAAGATCAAGAATATGTCGGCCTATGTGCGGAGTTTCCGAGCTTGAGTTGGTTGGCCCCATCACCTGAACAGGCGCTCATGGGCATCCGCACAATCGTGGCAGAGGTCCTCAGAGACATGGAAATCAACGGCGAATGCATCGCAGAGCCGGCGAAATCTAGTATAAGACTTCATCGGCTTGCCAACGTAAGACTCAAGCAGTTACACAATGCGCACATATGCGCAGCGTGCTAGCGCAACTCAGAGGACGTTATGACGCAGTACAGCAAACTCCTGGTTCGCGTACTCCGTGGACAGGCCGACACGAACATCGCTTTTGCAGAACTGTGTGGTCTGCTTCGTTACTTGGGTTTTCAGGAGCGGATTCGAGGCGACCACCACGTCTTTACGCAGACAGGCGTCTTGGAGATTCTGAATCTCCAGCCGAAAGGAAGTCACGCAAAACCGTATCAGGTGAGGCAAGTACGCGAGATCATTGTGCGATATAGATTGGGAGGTGAGGATGACACGATATGAGCTTATCATCTATTGGAGTGATGTGGATCAAGCATATATTGTGGAAGTTCCAGAACTGCCTGGATGTATGGCCGATGGAAGTACATATCAGGAAGCCGTGAGCAATGTAGAGAGGGTCATTCGCGAGTGGATAGAGACAGCCAGAGAGTTGGGGCGCGCAGTTCCAGAACCACGTGGGCGGTTGGTGTACGCATGATTTGACGGTATTGAGTGTCTCACCTGTAGTGTGGCGCAGATGAAGTCTGAATCGGGGCTGCTTAAAGCGGTCATCCTGGCCGCGGGCAAAGAGACGCTCCGGCCCGGTGACCGGCCGCTGGTGCTCGAGGCGCTGGGCGAGCGCGTCATCCTGGATTACGTGGTCGAGAACGCGCTGCAGCTCGTCACGCCGGCCGATCTGTATGTGGTCGTGACGGCAGGATGCGATGCGGTAGCCGCGCACCTGGGCGAGCGGTTCCACTACGTCATCCAGGAGACGGCGCGCGGCACCGGCGACGCGGTCCTGCAATTGCGGCCGCACCTGGCTGGCTACGCGGGCGACCTGCTGATCCTGTATGGCGACACGCCGCTCTTCCGATCCGGCTCGATCCGCGGCCTGCTGAACCGCCATCGCCTGCGCCGCGCCGATCTGACGCTGCTCACCGCGGTGGTGGATCGGCCGCTGCCCTATGGCCGGGTGATCCGTGACGCGGCGGGGCGCATCGTGGACATCATCGAGGAGGCCGAAGCGTCGGCCAAGGTGCGGCAAATCCGGGAGCTGAACGCCGGCGCCTACGTTGTGCGCGCGGGCGCGGTCTTTGGGGCATTGGCCAGGCTGGCCGCGGGCACGACCGGCGAGGTGCGGCTGACCGACTGCGTGCACCAACTCATCCGCTCCGGGCTGGAGGTCGAAAGCTATCGGATCTACGACCAGGACGAAGTGCAGGGGATCAACACCGCCGAGGATCTGGCGCAGGCCGAGTTCATCCTCCAGAAGCGGCGTTTCCGGCCGCGGCGCCACGAGGAGGAGAACCAGATCGCCTTCGGGACCGGCGGCTGGCGCGCGGTGATCGGCGAGGGATTCACGCTGCACAACGTCCGGCGGCTGGCGCAGGCGCTGGCGAACGGCGTCACCTGCCGCGGCGACGAGGCGCGCGGGGTGCTGATCGGCTATGACCGGCGTTTCCTCTCGCGGCAGGCGGCCGAGGCGTCAGCCGAGGTCTTCGCCGGCAATAACATCCCGGCCATCCTGTTGGCCGAGGACGCGCCAACGCCGTTGATCACCTATGCGACGGCCCGGCTGAACGCGGCGTATGGACTGGGGTTCACTGCCAGCCACAACCCGCCGGAGTGGAACGGCCTGAAGGTGTTTCGGGGCGATGGCAGCCTGCTCCTGGACGACGAGACGCGGGAGATCGAGGCCGAGGCGAATCGCCTGACGTCGGCGGATGTCATCAAGCTGGAACTTGACCTGGCGTTGGCCGCAGGCGTGGCGCAGCGCCGGGATTTCACCAACGAGTATGTGGACGCGGTCGAGCGGCTGATTGACCTGCGGGCGATCCGCGAGGCCGGGCTGCGGGTGATCGTGGATCCGATGTACGGCGTGGGGCAGCTCACCCTCGGCACGATCCTGACCGAGGCGCGCTGCCGGGTGACGTTCATCCACGAGCGGCACGACCCGCTGTTCGGCGGCCGCTCGCCCGCGCCGAACCTGGAGGCGCTGCGGCTGCTGCAAACGCAGGTGGTCGAAGGGAAGTACGATCTGGGCTTGGCGACCGACGGCGACGCCGACCGCATCGCCATCGTGGATGAGCGGGGCCAGTATGTAACCGTCAACGACATTTTGCTTCTATTGTACTGGTATGTGCATGAAGTGCGCGGAGAGCGTGGGGGCGTCGTGCGCAACCTGGCGACGACCCATCTGCTGGATCGGTTGGCGCGGCATTTCGGAGAGCCGTGCATCGAGGTTCCGGTTGGCTTCAAGCACATCGCGGCCGGTCTGTCGGCGCACAAGGCACTGCTCGGCGGGGAGTCATCCGGCGGCCTGACGATCCGCGGCCATATCTTGGGCAAAGACGGCATTTTCGCCGCGGCGTTGATCGTCGAGATGCTTGCCCGCACCGGCGAGCACGTGTCGCAGTTGTTGGCGCGCGTCTACGGCCTTACCGGCCGGCTGGTGGCGCGGGAGGAGTCCGTTCCGGCGACGCCGGAGATGCGCGTGGCTGTGCCGAAGCGCCTGCGCGAGGCCGCCGTCAGCCACATCGGCGTCGCGCCGGTGGTCCACATCTCGCAGATGGATGGCATCAAGTTCTACTTGGAGAACGACAACTGGGCGTTGTTGCGCTTCTCCGGCACCGAGCCTGTGCTGCGTCTCTTTGTCGAGGCAGATACGGCCGAGCGGGCTGAGGAGTTGATGGGGTGGTTGCGGGGGGTTTGTGCGGTAGGACGTAGTGCGTAGGGCGTATCCCGCTGCCGCAACACGCAATACGCAACACATCGAAAGGAGGTGATTGTTAGCGTAGATGTCCTTTTCGATCGTCGGTGTCCATTTCTCTACCCATTTCACTCAGGAGGAAAGCCATGTCTAAAGTGTATCGTCTGTTAGTGTCGGTGCTGGTGGTAGCCTTCGTGCTATCCGCCTGCACTGTGGCGCCGGCTCCCGCGCCGGCGCCGGCCGCGCCCGCCAAGGTCGAGCCGACGAAGGCTCCCGAACCGGCCAAGGCTGAACCACCCAAGGCGCCCGAGCCGACCAAGGCGCCGGCCCCGAAGGCCGCTGCCGAGTATCATGGCGCGTTCCCGTATTCGGTTCCGCCGAAGGGGCATCTCAACTCCTTCGTCACGGACGGCATCCCCAATGGCCTGAGCATCTACTTCGACCTGCTGAATCTGCCCGGCGCACGCTATTACTGGGCTGAGAATAAGTGGATGCCGCTGGCCGCCGAAAAGTGGGCATTGCAGCCGCCCGACAAATTCGTCCTGAACCTCCGCAAGGGGATCAAGTGGTCCGACGGCAAGGACTTCACGGCGAAGGATGTGGTGGCTACCTACAACTTTGGCCGCCTGTTCAAGTGGACCGAGTTCAAGTATGTGGACACGGTCAAGGCGCTCGATGACTACACCGTCGAGTTTCACATGTCCACCCCCTCGACCGTGGTGGAACGCTATGTCGTGACCCGCCAGTATCGTTCGGCCGCGACCTACGGCGCGCTTGCTGATGAAGCGCAGAAGCTGGTGGATGCCAAGAAGACGGCCGACAGCGATGAGTGGAAGGCGCTGGTGCAGAAGGCCACCGAGTTCCGGCCCGACAAGCTGATCGTCAACGGCCCGTTCGACCTGGATATGAAGTCCATCACCGAAGCGCAGCTCACCCTCGTCAAGAACCCGACCGGCTACCCGGCCGACAAGGTGAACTTCGACAAAGTGGTGTTGTACAACGGCGAGACGCCGGTGGTCACGCCGCTGGTGTTGGCGGGCGATGTGGACTACGCCACCCACGGCTTCCCCACTGCGACCGAGAAGCAGTACGTGGACATGGGGATCCGCATCCTGCGCGCGCCGGTCTACTCCGGTCCGGCCATCTACTTCAACCAGGATATCTATCCGTTCAGCCGGGTCGAGTTCCGGCAGGCGATCGCCTATGCCGTGAATCGGGATGAGAACGGCAAGGTGTCCCTAGGCCAGTCGGGCAAGGCAGTCCAGAACATGGTTGGCTTCAGCGACATCCTGGTGTCCAACTGGCTGACCAAGGAGCAGATGGACAAGCTCAACAAGTACGCCTATGATCCCAAGAAGGCCGAGGAAATCCTGACCAAGATCGGCTTCAAGAAGGGGAGCGATGGCGTCTGGTTGGATGACAAGGGCAAGAAGTTGGAGTTCGAGCTGAGCGTGCCGGCCGAGTACGCCGACTGGTCGGCCGCGGCCGAGAACCTGGCCGAGCAGCTCAACAAGTTCGGCGTCAAGACGACGGTGCGCGGGGTGAACTTCCAGCAGCACCCGACCGATGTGAACCAGGGCAAGTTCCAGATGGCGATCCGGGCTTGGGGCGCGGCGCATCCGCATCCGCACTTCTCGTTCGTGCAGGATCTCTTCACCCATAACTACGTCGGTTCCACGGTGGGCAAGGGCATGAACTTCCCGCTGAAGCAGACGGTAGATGGGAAAGAGGTTGACCTGGAGCAGACCGTGGTGCAGGCGGCCGAGGGGCTGGATCTGAACGTCCAGAAGGAAAAAGTGACGACTGCCGCGACCCTGTTCAACCAGTTGCTGCCGATCGTGCCGCTGTGGGAACGCTACGGCAACAACCCGTTGCTGAACAAGCGCATCACCGGCGTGCCCGACGACGCCAACCCGATCTTCAAGAACGCGGTGTACGGCGACAACTTCATCGTGATGATGATCCTCGACGGGACGTTGAAGCCGAAGTGATGACCAGTCGCCCGGTCTGACCCCAGGAGGCAGGTGTCAGGGTTCAGGAATCAGGAGTCAGCCGGGCGCGCTGAACACAGGGTAGGGGCAGGCCGTTCGGCTGAGCTTACGACAAAGCCTTGCGCCTGCCCCTACGGGCTTAATCCAATCTCTGTATCCTGCCGAGGTTCCCCATGTCCGATCTTTTACTCCTCCCCCAGCCGCGCAGTGTGACGATCACGGGCGGTGTCCTGACTCTGGCTGATGGGCGTCTGATCGTCCTGGATGGGCCTGAGCCGGGCGCGCTGCTCTTCAGCGCCCGGCGCTTGCAGGCGGCGTTGGCCGAGAAGGCCGGCGTCGGCTGGCATATCGTGGCCGGCAACACCGCCCCGCACACGCACGCCCCCAGGGCGGGCGCGACGCTCTCCGTGGTCGAGGGCGGCACGCGCCATCCCCAGGGCTACGAGCTGACGATCACCCCAGAGGGCCTTCACGCCGTCGCCAGCACGCCGGCCGGAGTGTTTTACGCAGTGTGTACGTTGATCCAGCTTCAGGAATCAGGAGTCAGGGGTCAGCTTCCGGCGCTCCGCATCTCCGACTGGCCCGACTTCCCTAACCGCGGGGTGATGCTGGACATCAGCCGGAATCGCGTGCCTACGATGCAGGCCTTGTTCGACCTGGTGGACCTGCTGGCGTCGTGGAAGGTCAATCAACTCCAGTTATACACCGAGCACACCTTCGCCTATCGCAACCATCCCGAGGTGTGGGCTGGCGCGTCGCCGATGACGGGCGAGGAGATCCTGGCGCTCGATGCGTATTGTCGCGCGCGATTCATCGAACTGCTCCCCAATCAGAATTCCTTCGGCCACATGACCCGCTGGCTGATACACGATCGCTATCGCCCGTTGGCCGAAGCGCCGAACGGCTGCGACACCCGCTGGGGCCGGTTCGAGGATCCTTTCAGCTTGTGCCCCATTGACCCCGGCAGCATCGAACTGGTGCGGGGCATCTTCGACGAGCTGCTGCCGCATTTCTCCAGCCGGCAGTTCAACGTCGGCTGCGACGAAACGGTGGACCTGGGCCTGGGGCGCAGCAAGGAGGCCGTGGCGGAACTTGGCGCAGGCCGCGTCTATCTCGACTTCCTGCTGAAGATCTACCGCGAGGTGAAGGCGCACGGCCGCACCATGCAGTTTTGGGGCGACATCATCATGGAGCACCCGGAGCTGGTCCCCGAAGTCCCGCGCGACACGATTGCCCTGGAATGGGGCTACCAGCCCGACCACCCGTTCGATGCGCACGGGGCGGTTTTCGCGGCATCGGGCGTGCCGTTCTACGTCTGCCCGGGCACGGGGACGTGGAATACCATCGCAGGCCGGACCGCCAGCGCGCTCGGTAACCTGCGTAACGCGGCCGAGAACGGCCTCAAGCACGGCGCGGTGGGCTATCTCAACACCGATTGGGGCGACGCCGGCCATTGGCAGCCGTTGCCGGTCAGCTATCTGGGCTTCGCCTACGGCGCCGCTGCCTCATGGGCGTGCGCCGCGAATGTCGAGCGCGACATCGCGGCGGCCGTCAGCCGCTATGCGTTCGGCGATCCAACCGGCGCGCTGGGCCGCATCGCCTATGACCTGGGCAACGCCTACCAGAAGACCGGCGTGGATGTGCACAACTCCACGGTGATGGTGCGGATGCTGCAGGCCACCTATGCGCAGTTCATCGCCAACCGGCAGCGTTATCCTGATCTCACCGCGGAGGGGCTGCGGGCGGCCGTCGCCGAGATTGACGCGGTGATGGCGCGCTGGCCGGCCGGCGCATCGCAGCGGCCCGACGCCGACCTGATCCGCCGGGAGTATGCCTGGGCAGCCGATATGCTGCGCCACGGCGCCCGCCGCGGCATCTGGATGCTGGGCAAGGCGGAGGGGCAGGAGGACGCTGCGCTGCGCGCGGCGCTCGCTACCGACGCCGCGCGGCTGATGGCCGAGTATCGCGATCTGTGGCACGCGCGCAGCCGGCCCGGCGGCTTTGCGGAGAGCGAGAGGCGGATGGCGAAGATGCGAGGGGATTATCTGGCTTGAGTCCGCCCGATTTCCTCCAAAACCTCGAAGATGCTCCTGGGCGGCGCTGGCAGCACCTCGCCAGCGCCGCCGTCATGGACATGATGCGGAAAACCAGGAAGCCCGGGGAAGTGAGGTGTGTTATCCCAGCGGAAGATTAGTCTACCTTCTGCATCAGACCAGTGATAGCTATAAGTCACCGTTACCACCTGGCCGGTCTTGGTCGCTTGGAAGTATTCCGAAAACTCCAGCCCACTCCCATCGCCGAATGTCAAGGCGGCGCGCATGTGTCCATCGGAGGGTGTTGATCGCTCACGTCGGATCGCGAAGCTGGTGACCAGCGGATCCGCGATGAGGCGTTCTCTGATGGAAGCCAGATACTCTGCCGGAGTCATGACTGGTTCACGCCGCCAAGTAGATGAATACGTCGCTTGAGGTTATCAGTCATCTGCACCAGCGAAGCCCACTCCACAAAGTCCATCCGATCATCCGTTTTGCCACTGGTGTACCGTGAATAGAAGTCGGACGAGGTCATCTGGTAGTGGCGCTCAAACTCTGCCAGATCGTTCTCCAGCTGGCGAAGTTGCGAACGGCTCGTGTCCACCTCATACTGAAAAAGCTTGTCCAGCGCGCGATCCATCAGCTCGGAAGCCTGGCCGTGTCGGTAGAGTTGGGACAGGGCTTGCAAGCGTTGAGCGACGGTGTTCGCATCCGTGTGCAGGACAGAGATAGTCACAGAAAATCCCTCTGAATGTAGGTGGCGTCTCGCTTCGTAGTCTCTTCGCGCTAGTGTAGATTATAAGCTACTCCCCAAACTCATGCAAACTCGCGCGGATGCCGCCGCTTCAGTTCCGGGACCGCATCCCCGCGGCCGGTTGTTTCCAGGCGTTTGACATAATCCCTGAGAAAGCCCCGTGCGTGGAACGGCCCGCCCTCATCCATGACGATGCGCATCGGATCCTCGGTGTAACCCGCCGGCATCGTCGCCATCATCTGATCGTGCCACTCGGTCAGGTAGCGCAGGCCTTGCGCGCAGAGGTCGGGCCGGGTCGCGGCCAGGTCATGCTGCTCGTGCGGATCGTCGGCCAGGTTGTAGAGCATCTCGGTCGGGAAGAGGTGATAGCCGTCGTGGTAGGTGCGCATGTAGAGCCAATCGCCCCAGCGCACGCTCCGCTGGCACACGTGGCAGCCCTGGCTGGTGACCAGATACTCCCGCCCCTGATCAATGCCGCGAGTGATCATCGCCGCGTAGCTTTCGCCGTCCCAGTGGGGCTTGGCGGGCCGATTGAGCAGCTCGGCCAGGGTGGGGCCCAGATCGAGGTTGTAGTGCAGGCCCGTGTCGGCGCTGCCCCGCCTGCTACCCAGCCAGCGGATGATCAGCGGGATGCGGCAGGTGATGGCGTCGGCCGTGCCGTGCTCGCCGTAGAGGCCCAGTTCGCCCAGGTTCTCGCCGTGATCCGAACTGATGATGATCGCCAGGTCGTCCATCACCCCGACCGCTTCGAGCGCGGCGAAGAGCTGGCCGATGTGCTCGTCCATGTAACGGATGCCGCAGTCGTAGCCATCAATGTAGCGATGCAGGTCGGCCATATCTCGGATTTCGCCCAGATAGCGGGGCCAGCGCGGATCATCGTCACCGTGATACATGTAGGTTTCGCGCGCGCTGTGCGGCCCGACATGCTTGCGGTGTTCCGCCAGCACTTCCGGCGTGAACCACGCGGGCAGCGGGTCGTCCGCGAATGGGTTGCCGAACTCGGCCGGCGCGCGATAGGGGGTGTGCGGATCCCAGTAGTTGACCTGGAGATACCAGTTGTCTTTCGCCGCGTTGCGCTTGATCCAATCGAGCGCGGTCGGCGTCACGTCCTCGGCCGATTCCATGCCGCCCTTGCCCGTGTCGTAGATCTCCCGGAAGCCGGCGTAGAAGCTCCATGCGGAGTGGCGTTCGCCGAAGCCGCCGATGTAGACGGTGTGCAGCCCGGCTTGCTTGAGCATGGCCGGCAGGCTGGTGGAGGACAGGCTATCCCGAAAGCCGCGGTTTGGCCCGTCAATGCGCGGGTCGGCGCACACGCCGCCGTGGTTGATGACGCCCGTGTGGATGCCGAAGCGGCCGGTCATCAGCGCGGTGCGCGAGGGCAGGCATGGCGCGTCGGAGGCGTAGACGTTGTCGAAACGCACGCCCTGCGCCGCAATGCGGTCAATGTTGGGCGAGGTGTTGCGGTGATACCCGTAGCAGCCTAGATGGTCGGGCCGCAGGGTGTCGAGGTCAAGGTACAGGATACGCATGGGCTAGTCTCCAATAGACAGGATGAACAGGATTTACAGGATGATCTGGTCGCCTTTCCTGTTCATCCTGTAAATCCTGTCTGGCCACGGTTCGTTTGCGCTAGATGAGTCGAGAGGCGCTTTAGCCTCGGCCGACAAACGGCATCTTGGTCGCCATGACGGTCATGAAGAGCACGTTGGCGTCAAGCGGCAGGCTTGCCATGTAGACCACCGCGCGGGCGACCGCCTCCACATCCATCGTCGGTTCGACCATCGTATCGCCGCGCGCCTGCAAGACGCCGCGTTTCATGCGGGCGGTCATCTCCGTGGCCGCGTTGCCGATGTCAAGCTGGCCGCAGGCGATGTCGAATTCCCGGCCATCGAGCGCCGCCGATTTGGTCAGGCCGGTGATGGCGTGCTTCGTGGCGGTGTAAGGCGCGGAGTTAGGCCGCGGCGTCTGCGCCGAGATCGAGCCGTTGTTGATAATGCGGCCCCCGCGCGGGATCTGGCGCTTCATCAACCGGAACGCCTCCTGCGTACACAGGAACGCGCCCGTCAGGTTGGTCTGGAGGACAGCCTGCCACTGCTCGAAGGATAGCTCCTCCAGTGGCACGGCCGGCGCGCCGATCCCGGCGTTGTTGAAGAGCAGGTCGAGCCGGCCGAAGGCCTCTTCTGTCCGTGCAAACAACGCGCGCACCGAGGTCAGGTCGGTCACGTCGGTCGGCACGGCCAACGCCCGCGCGCCGCATGACGCGGCCTCGGTCGCGACCTGCGCCAGTGGTTCGGCCCGGCGGCCGGCCAGGACGACCGACCATCCCTTGCGTGCCAGCGCCAACGCTGCAGCCCGACCGATCCCGCTCCCCGCGCCGGTGACAATCGCCACTCCCACTCGATCGTTCATTCAGCCAACTCCTCTCATTCCGCATTCCGCACTCCACTTTCACTTCTTCCGCACCGCCGCAGTCATCTCCAGCCCGGTGATATAATCCAACTGCCGCGGCTCGTAGTCGTCCTCTTCGCGCTGGCGTGTCATATTGGTGTAGTTCCAGGTGGCGGGCCGGGCGTCACCGCGCCAGGGCCGGCGCTCCCAGTAGTAGCCGCGGAACGGGTCGCGCGTGTCGTTCATCCAATCGAGCAGCCGGTCGTGCAGGCGGTCGCGCTCCGCGGCGTGCTCCGCCGAGCCGATCAGGTTGCACATCTCGAACGGGTCGGCCTCCAGGTCGTACAACTCGTCCGTTGTGAGCAGGTTGATCACCAGTTTGTAGCGGTCATCGCGGACGGCGCGCACGAGCTGGAAGCCGCCGAAGCTGTCGTGATCGGTCTCGTAGCGGCCGAACTCCATGAAGATCGCGTCGTTGACTTCTCGCTCGGGCTGCCGGAAGACCGGCAGCAGGCTGCGGCCCGCGAGGGTCTTCGGGGTGGGCAGACCGAAGAGATCGAGCATGGTTGGGACCACGTCAATGTGCGAGACGAGTGCGCGCGAAGATGATTCGGCCGGGGTCTGGCCGGGCCAGCGCATGATGAACGGCATCAGCGTCACCTCTTCGTACATCGCCGGCCCTTTGTTGGTGATGCAATGCGATTGCAGCAGGTCGCCGTGATCCGAGGTGTAGATGACGAGCGCATCGGGCGCGCAGCGATCCACGGCCTCCAGCACGCGGCCGATCTCGAAGTCCACGAAGCTGTTGCAGCCGAAGTAGTCGGGCGCAACGATTTCGACTTTATCGCGATCCCAATTCACGGCATCGCCGGCCCACGCCCGGTGATGCGCCGGTTTATCGGCCAGGGTATCCCAGACGTTGGGCTGCTTGGGGAAACGATAGTCCTTGAACATGCTGGCATATGGTTCCGGGCAGACGAACGGATGGTGCGGCTCGTCGTAGGAGACGACCAGCAGGAAGTCCGCGCCCCGGCTGGCTTCCAGGAAATGGATCGCCCGGTCGGAGCAGCGGTGGCCGAAGGTGAACCCGGCGGTCAAGTTGGGGTCGCGGTTGAGCGCGGGCGAGCGGGAGCGCAGCCGCTCCTCCGGCGTCAGCTCCTCCAGGTAGTTGCGCATGTCGTACCAATAGGCCGGGTCCCAACCATTCGGGCAGCGGCCCAACCCGAAGTAGTCGCCGCCGTCCAGATGCCACTTGCCGATGTAGGCCGTGTGGATGCCCCGGTCGGCCAGCCGTTGGCCGATCGTCTTGATGTTGTCGCCCATCGGGTTCGAGTTGGCCCAGACGCCGCTGGTATGTGGGAAGGCGCCGGTGAAGAGCGCGGCGCGCGCCGGGCCGCACACCGGCTGGCAGGTGTACGCCCGGTCGAAGCGCACCCCCTGGCTCGCCAGCCGATCCAGGCTGGGCGTGCGCATGTCGGAGTTGCCGTAACACCCTACCATGTCCTGGCGTTGGGTGTCGGTCATAATGAAGACGATTTGGCGTGGTGGCATGATAAGCGATATCCTTCAGTCGTGATCGGCATCGCGCGTGGACGGGAGCAGGTCAGGTTGACGCAATCGGCCCGGTCGAAACGCGTCCCCTCGGCCGCCAGCCGATCGGGCTTGGGCGTGTGGATGCGCGGGGCAATCGCCTCAGGTTAGTAGTGGGCGCTGCAAGCATTGTTCGTGTGGGAGCATTATACTACGCGGCGCCCCAACGGGCAAAGGGCCGTTCTGTCATCAAACACCTTGACGAAAGCGCATAAACGTGTTAGCCTATGTCTGTCCTCGGGGAGATGGCTGTTAGCGTGACGCTGCCCCAGAAAAGCTGTCGCACGTATTCGGCAGACCGTGCCGAAGTTCGTCGCTCTGGTCGTGCTGCGATCTGCCGGGATCGCGCCCGGAAGGCAAGGCCCTGCCGTCCGCATCCCTATGCGGGCGAAAGGAGGTGGGGAAACGAAGGACAACAAAAGAATCCTTGCGTTGTGAATCGCTGGTGTTTTTCAGATCACCCAATTGAGGAGGCAATGTCATGGTACAGCACGTGATCAAATCGCGGCGTGAGTTCATCAAGGTCGCCGCGCTGGCCGCTGGCTCGACGGCGCTCGCCGCCTGCGCTGGAACGCCGGCGCCTGCACCGACGGCCGTGCCCGCCGCCAAGGCGCCTGCCGCGGCCGCTCCGACGGCGGCTCCTGCCCCCACAGCAGCGCCCGCCACCAAGGCGCCCGCGCCGACCGCGGTTCCGCCCACCGCAGCGCCCGCTGCCAAAGCGCCTGCACCAACCGCAGCGCCCGCCCTGGGCGCGAAGTACATCGGCAAGCTCGAAGGCTATGAGGTCCAGGCCAACGCGGCCAGACCCACCAAATTGGCTGAAGCGCCCATGCTGGCTGAGTTGGTCAAGGCCGGCAAGCTGCCGCCCGTCGAGCAGCGCGTGCCCGACGAGCCGTGCGTGACCAAGCCGCTCAGTGAGATCGGCAAGTACGGCGGCACGTGGCGCCGCGGTTTCACCGGCGCGTCCGATGGCGAGAACGGCAACCGCATGGTGGCCGTGGACAAATGGATCTTCTGGGATTACACGGGCACCAAGGTCATCCCCAGCCTGGCGAAAGGCTGGAAGGTCTCGGATGATGGCAAGACCACGACCATCACCCTGCGCAAGGGCGTCAAGTGGTCCGATGGCAAGCCTTACTCAGCCGACGACTGCATGTTCTGGTTTGAGGACCTCTATTCCAACAAAGACCTGGTGCCGACGCCAGATGCTGCCCTGGCGCCGGGCGGCAAGCCTGGTAAAATGGTCAAGAAGGACGACTTGACCATCGAGTTCCAGTTCGAGAACCCCTACTGGCTCTTCGAGCTGGTGCTGGCGGGCGATATGCTGCCAGGTCGCGGCCAGGCGACCGGGCAGTTCGGCCCCTATTATTACGGCGGCTATGCGCCAAAGCACTACCTGTCCCAGTTCTTGCCCAAGTATAAGCCGCAGGCCGAGCTTGACGCAGCCGCCAAGGCCGCCAACTACACCGATTGGAAGGCCCGCTTCCAGGTGCTCAAGGACTGGGAGCGCAACCCGGATCTGCCGGGCATGCAGCCATGGAAGGTCGTGGCCGGCTCCGACATCACCAAGCCGGTGTGGGTGGTCGAGCGCAATCCCTACTACTGGGAAGTGGACACCGCCGGCAACCAGTTGCCGTACATTGACAAGATCCAGTGGACGCTGGGTGAAAACGTCGAGGTGATCAACCTGCGCGCCATCGCCGGCGAGTTCGACCAGCAGGAACGCCATCTCCAGGTGGCGAACCTGCCCGTCTTCATCGAGAACCAGCAGAAAGGGAACTACACCGTACACATTGATCCGGGGGCCAACGGCGGCGATGCCAACATCTACTTCAACTTCTCTTACAGCGAAGACCCCGAGATCGCGAAGTGGATCCGCAACAAGGACTTCCGCCGGGCGTTGTCCATGGGCACCGATCGCGAGCAGCTCAAGGAAGCCTTCTTCCTCGGCCTGGGCACCGCCGGGTCGCCGATTCCCGATCCGGTCATGCCGGAATATCCGGGCGATGAATGGCGCACCAAGTGGCACACGTTGGATCTGGCTCAGGCCAACTCCTTGCTGGACAAGATCGGCCTGGACAAAAAAGACGCCGAAGGCTATCGCCTGCGCTCTGACGGCAAGGGCCGCCTGCGCATTGAGATTGACTGTACAAGCTCCTTCTTGTCCTACCCCAAGGTCGCGGAGATGATCGTGCCGCAGTGGAAGAAGATCGGCATCCAATTGGATATCAAGGCTCTGGAACGCGCCACCATGGAGCAGAACCGCAACGCCAACAAGCAGCACCTCATGATGTGGTCGAACGGCGGCACGGAGCTGCTCTACCTCTACCCCATCCATGCCCTGCCCGTGCAGGAAAACAGCCAGATCGGGCCTGAGATCGCCAAGTGGTACGCCACAGGCGGGGCTTCGGGCATGGCGCCTACTGATCCTGACCTGCAGAAGTGCATGGAGCTGTATAGAGAGGCGCAGACGAAGAAGTTGGACGAGCGCAACAAGATCGCCCAGGAAATCTGGAAGATCTATGTGGACGCAGTGCTGGCCATCGGCACGGTGGGCCTCTCACCGGCCTTCCTCGGTATGCGCGTCACCAGCAACAAGCTGGGCAACATCCCGGCTCGTCACGTCAACGCCCAGCACATGCGCACGCCGACCAGCTCGCGGCCGACGACGATCTTCTTCAAGTCGTAGCTGGTCCGGCAATTCCAAGATTGGTGACGGCGAGGTTGTCATTCTGAGTGGGTTTATGGCTCAACCTCCATCGCGGCGAGCCTCTAGCGAAGAATCTTTTGTCTTGTGGCGAGACTCTTCGCTGGAAGTACGCCGCGACGGACTTGGTGTGGCAGACCCGCTCAGAGTGACAAGTCACATTTGGAATTGCTGAATGGAGCACCCCATACAAGTCAGAGGGAGCACCCGTGCTATCCTACATCATCCGTCGCTTGTTTCTGGCCATCGTCACCGTGTGGGCCATCACGGTGCTCTCGTTTGTCATCATCCAGTTGCCGCCCGGCGACTTCGTTACGATCTATATCAACGCCCTGCAATCATCGGGCAGCCCCATTTCGTTCGGCCAGGCCGAGGCGATGCGCGCCGAGTACGGCCTCGACCAGCCGATGACCGTCCAGTACGCGAAGTGGATGGGCATGGTGCTCCGAGGCAATTTCGGCATGGCGCTGGCCTGGAACAAGCCTGTTAAGGAAATCATTGGCGACCGCCTGACGCTGACCATGGTGGTGTCCATCGCCGCCATCATGTTGACCTGGACCGTGGCGCTGCCGATCGGCATCTATTCGGCTGTGCGCCAGTATTCCCCCGGCGACTATGTCTTCACTTTCATCGGTTTCATCGGCATCGCCGTGCCCAACTTTATGTTGGCCCTCATCCTGATGTACCTGGGCTTCAAGTACTTCAACATGAGCATCGGCGGGCTCTTCTCCGCTGAGTTCGAGACGGCGCCATGGAGCCTGGCGAAGATCGGCGATCTCCTGAAGCATCTGATCCTGCCGGCGCTGATCCTGGGGCTGGCCGGCACCGCGCAGCTCATCCGTATCATGCGCGCCAACCTGCTGGATGAGCTGCGCAAGCCCTACGTGGTCACCGCACGGGCCAAGGGCCTGTCGGAGACGCGGGTCATCCTCAAATACCCGGTGCGCGCCGCGCTCAACCCGTTCGCCAGCACCATCGGCTACTACTTCCCCTACGTGGTGTCGGGCAGCATCATCGTCTCCCTGGTGCTCGGTCTGCCCACCGTCGGCCCGCTGCTGCTGACGGCGCTGGTGGCGCAAGATATGTTCCTGGCCGGCACCATCGTCCTGATGCTCGGCGTGATGACGGTCATGGGCACCTTCGTATCGGACCTGATCTTGATGTGGATTGACCCCCGCATCCGGATGGAGGGGTAGGCGGCCATGGCGAACCAGACGAACGCACCGGATGCCGAAGAACGCATCTCAGTCGCCACCCAGTGGCAACTCATGTGGTGGCGTTTTCGCAAACATGCGCTAGCCAAGGTCGGGGCGATTGTCGTGATCCTGTTTTACGGGGTGGCGTTGGGAGCCGATTTCCTGGCCTATTCCGATCCCACCTTTGTGGAGGCGCAACGCTCGCTCCTCTCACCGCACGGCATCCAATGGCTGGATGAAGGTCGCTTCGCACCGTTTGTATACGGACTGAAGGGCACGCGCGATCCGCAAACCTTTAAGCGTGTGTACGTCACCGATCCGAATCAGAAGTATCCGGTCCGCTTCTTCGGCCAGGGCTTCGAATGGCAGCTCTTGGGCCTGAAAACGGATCGCCATCTGATTGCGGTCGAGGGGGCCAAGGCCGAGGAAGTCCTGTTCCTGCTGGGCACCGACCAACTCGGCCGCGATCTGTGGTCACGCCTGATGTATGGCACGCGCACCTCCATGTTCATCGGCCTCGTCGGCGTCATGCTCAGCCTCTTCCTGGGCATCCTGCTGGGCGGCATTTCCGGCTATTACGGCGGCTCGATAGACACCTTCATCCAGCGCCTGATCGAGGTCATCCGCTCGATCCCCACCATTCCGCTCTGGATGGGCCTGGGCGCGGCGCTGCCGAAGGACTGGAGCGTGCGCCAGGTCTACTTTGCCATCACGGTCATCCTGTCGCTCATCGGCTGGACCGAGCTGGCGCGTGTCGTGCGCGGCCGGTTCCTTTCTCTGCGCGAGGAGGACTATGTGACAGCCGCGGAGTTGGCCGGCTGCAGCCAGATGCGCATCATCTTCCGGCATATGGTGCCATCGTTCCTCAGCCACATCATCGCGGCCACGACCCTGGCGATCCCGGCCATGATCATCAGCGAGACCGCGCTGAGCTTTCTGGGCCTGGGCCTGCGGCCGCCCGCGGTGAGCTGGGGCGTACTTCTGCAGGACGCGCAGAACGTGCAGGCGCTGGCGATCTCGCCCTGGCTGGTCATTCCCACGATCCCAGTGGTGGTGGTCATCCTGGCGCTGAATTTCCTGGGCGACGGCCTGCGCGACGCGGCCGACCCGTACGGATGAGTCGGACCGCACTGATTGAGCGGAGCACGCTTCGCGTGAGCGAAGTGGCGGCCGTTGCGCCACGCAGTCGAAGGATGCGGAGCGCCGCTTGTCATGTCCGCATCCTTCGGCTACGCAGCACAACCCGCTGCTCCGCTCAGGATGCTCGTAGCTAATTCTGGAGCCCACCATGACCAATGGGCAAGAGCCCATCCTATCCGTCCGTAACCTGAAGACCTACTTCTATCAGGACGAAGGCGCCGTCCACGCGGTGGATGGCGCCAACTTCGAGCTTTACGCGGGCAAGACCCTCGGCATCGTCGGCGAGAGCGGCTGCGGCAAGAGCGTCACCGCGCGCTCGGTGCTGCGCATCGTCGAGCGCCCCGGACGCATCGTCGAGGGCGAGATCATCCTGCGTCGGCCAGCCTCCGGCGGCCAAACCGATGAACTTGACCTGACCCGGCTCCACGCCGACGGCGCGCTCATGCGCTCGATCCGTGGCAAGGATATCGGGCTCATCTTCCAGGAGCCGATGACCTCCTTCAGCGCGCACTACACCATCGGCAACCAGATCACCGAGGCGGTGCGGATGCACCTGAAGCTGCCGCAGCGCGAGGCGCGCGCGCGGGCTATCGAGACGCTGCGTCTGGTCGGCATCCCAAAGCCAGAGCGCCGGGTGGATGAGTATTCCTTCCAGCTCAGCGGCGGCCTGCGCCAGCGCGCCATGATCGCCATGGCCCTTTCGTGCGATCCGAGCATCCTGATCGCGGATGAGCCGACCACCGCCCTCGACGTGACGACGCAGGCGCAGATCCTGGCGCTGCTCGAACGCTTGCAGCGCGAGCGTGGCATGGCGATCATGCTCATCACCCATAACCTGGGGGTCGTGGCCGAGATGTGCGATGATGTGGTGGTGATGTACCTGGGCCGGGTTGTCGAACGGGGGCCGGTGGGTCAAATCTTTCACGACGCCAAACACCCGTACACGCAGGCGTTGCTCCGTTCGATCCCCAGCATCGAGTCAGCGCCGCGCGTGAAGCTGCCGACGATTGCTGGCAGCATCCCGCACCCGTATAATCGGCCCAAGGGCTGCCCGTTCCACCCGCGCTGTCCAGAGGCGATGCCGAGGCTGTGCGACGCCCAGGCGCCGATCCTGTCGCCGGTGAGGCCAGGGCAGGAGGCGAGTTGTTTCTTGTATTATCGGCTCTGATGCATCTGATCAGAGACGGGGATGGCGCAGTACAACCCCAAGTTAGGCCAACCGGTGGGCTGTTGCGGGTTAACCGTCAGACGAAGTACGACGCGCCGTCAAAGTTTACGATTGGCAGTTTCTTCTGAAAAACAGGATAGTGAGATGACTATTCAGTTCGGGATTTATGACTTTTTTGCATATTCTGTGCCTGGCGGACTATATTTGCTCTCGCTCATTTACATTCTCGGATCCTTTGCTGGAGTGAAATTTGATTTTGCATCACTGAGCAATCTCTCAATTATCCAAGTATTGCTCATTGCCATTCCCGCCTATATTGTCGGGCTTATTATTGACCGAATCGCCATTTTTTGGTACCGGAATTTTGAGCCAAAGCAACTTGCTGAAATCGTCTTAGAGAAACTCAGGAAGGAGCACCAAAATCTGGAATTTAACTTTAAAGGCAAAGACTGGGCTATCTTAATTGCGTATCTTCAACGAGAAAAGCCTAAAGTCACAAGTGAAATCCATAGATTTAATGCCATACATATCATGCTGAAGAATGCGAGCTTCAATTTTGTGATTCTCTCAATCACCTCAATCATTCTGTTTTTCTTTCGCTCATTCGAGTGGTTACAACTGATTATCGGCATGAGTTTTGTAATTGCATCAATAATCTCGGCACGCCAAGCTGTAAGATTCAAGCGTTGGTCTTACAGTGCTAATTTTGAAGCAGTCATTGCGAGAAGTATAGAGCAAAATGATTTGATAGCAAAACAGAGTAAGCCAATCGGTTCTAGTCGAAACGATGTTGTGCCAAACAGGCAAAGTAACGCCGCCAAAAAGTAACAGCTGTCCGTTGTGCGCCAGAGAAGGCTGTGAGTGTCGCAAAATGGCAAAGACAGAAAGGCAAAGCGTAAAAGACATGGAAGCAAAACAACGTGAAGAACTACTCAGTGTATTGAAAGCCCGTTTCGAGAAAAACATGAACCGCCATCAAGGTCTCGATTGGGCTGGGGTCCAGGCCAGGCTGGAAGCCAATCCCGACAAGCTGTGGTCGCTCAACGAGATGGAACGAACGGGCGGTGAACCGGATGTGGTCGGCCATGAAACCAAGACGGGCGAGTATGTTTTCTATGATTGTTCGGCAGAAACTCCCAAAGGCCGCCGAAATGTTTGTTACGACCGTGAAGCGCTGGAGTCGAGGAAAGAATTCAAACCAGAAGATACCGCTATGGATGTGGCGGCGGCCATGGGCATCGAGATTTTGACGGAAGAACAATATCGAGAGTTGCAGAAACTTGGCGATTTCGATACGAAAACGTCGAGCTGGCTGAAGACGCCTTCTGGAATTAGAAAACTCGGCGGCGCCATTTTTGCCGATCGTCGCTACGATCATGTCTTCGTGTATCATAACGGTGCATCCTCTTACTATAGCGTCAGGGGATTCCGCGGCTCGCTCAGGGTCTAGATTTTGACAGACCTTTTTATTGAGGGAAAGTAAGCAGTGACCGATCCTAACACCGACATCCTGCTCGATGTCAAAAACCTGCGCAAGTTCTTCCCGATCCAAAAGGGCTTCCTGCGCCGCGTCGTGGGCCATGTGCGCGCCGTGGATGACGTGACGATCTACGTCCGCAAAGGTGAGACCCTTTCGCTGGTGGGCGAGAGCGGCTGCGGCAAGACGACGACCGCACGCTGTATCGTGCGCGCGCTCAAGCCGACCTCCGGCCAGGTCTTGCTGCACATGGCCGGCGAGGGCGGCGACGGCGTGGTGGACATCGCGCCGCTGCCCAAGCGCAGCCTGCGGCCGTTCCGCCGGCAGATGCAGATGATCTTCCAGGACCCGTATTCCTCGCTCAACCCGCGCATGACCCTCTTCGACATCGTCAGCGAGCCGATGCTCGTCAACGGCGTCAAGGACCGGCAGACGCGCATGGATCGCGTGGCCGAGCTGCTCAAGCTGGTGGGCCTGCGGTCGGAATATATGCGCCGCTTCCCCCACGCGTTCAGCGGCGGCGAGCGCCAGCGCATCGGCATCGCCCGCGCCCTGTCGCTCAACCCCCGGCTGGTGGTCGCCGATGAGCCGGTGTCGGCGCTCGATGTGTCGGTGCAGGCGCAGATCCTCAACCTGCTGCTCGACCTGCAAGCCCAGCTCGGCCTGACGCTGCTCTTCGTCGCCCATGATCTGAGCGTGGTCAAGCATATCAGCGAGCGCGTGGCGGTCATGTACGTCGGCCGCATCGTGGAGACCGCGGCGACCCCCGTCCTCTTCGCCGCGCCCCGGCATCCCTACACCGAGGCGCTGCTGGCCGCGGTTCCCAAGCCCGACCCCTACCTGAAGGGCACGCGCATGTTGCTGGAGGGGGAAGTGGCCGACCCCGCCAACCCGCCGAGCGGCTGCTATTTCCACCCCCGCTGCCGCTACGCCGCCGACGCCTGCCGCAGCGTCACGCCCCAGCAAGAGGAGATCGCGCCGGGGCACTTCGTCAGTTGCCACCGAGCCCGCGAGCTGACACTGCGGGGCGTGGCACGGGTGCATTGATGCCAACCACTCAGTCTCTATCGGAACGCAAGCTTCCTGAGCAGAGCACGGCGGTGTTTGCCGTGCGCAGTCGAAGGATATGATCATACCAGATGATCGCATCCTTCGACTGCGGCCCGCAAACCCCACGGGCCTCCGCTCAGGATGCTCCGCTTGATTACGCAGGTACAACGGAGCGACGAGTGACCACAGAACCCGCCATGAGCGAGCGCCTGACGCGTGGCAACCTGCGTGGCGTCTGGGCGGCTATCACCACGCCCTTCGACGAGAACGATCGCTTCGACGAGGGGGTCTTCCGCGAGAACATCCGGCGCCTGCACGCGGCCGGCGTCCACGGCATTTACACCACCGACAGCGATGGCGAGTTCTACGCCATCGAGTTGGACGAGTTCAAGCGGATCGTGCGCGTCTTTGCCGCCGAGACGCAGCGCCTCGGTTTCCCGACCCAGGTCGGCGTCACCTGGTGCAACACACAGGGGATGCTCGACCGTCTACAGTTTGCCGCGTCGTGGGGCATCCTCGGCGCGCACGTCGGCCACCCCTTCTTCATGCCCATGACGCCGGAGTCGTACGCGGCCTTCTGGCAGGATGTGCGTCGCGCAGTGCCGGAGACCTTTGCGCTCATCCACTACAACACCCCGCGCGTCCACAACTATCAGCACGGCCCCGACTACGCTGTCCTGGCCGATCAAGTCCCGAACCTGGTCGGCTCGAAGCACGTGGGCGCCGATGTGCCCGATTTCCTGACGCTGATCGCCAGCGCGCCGCAGCTCAGCCACTTTACCGGCGAACACTGTTTCACGCCGTTCATGCTGCTGGGCGCCCGCGGGATCTATTCGTGGCTGACCAGCTTCAACCCGCGCTATGTGCTCGACTGGTACGACGACTGCGTCAATGGACGCTGGGCGCAGGCGGTGCATCGCCAGCGTCGCGCGCATGCATTCAGCCAGGCCAAGCGCGTGCTGGCCGGCTCCGGCAATTTGCACGGGATCCTCAACAAGGGGATGGGGGTCGTCTCGCCCTTCCTGGTCGGCGGCAAAAGCACGCGGCGACCCTATCTGCCGGTCGCCGATGATCTGATCGAGCGGTTCCGGCGCATCGTCGAGGAGCAGTTCCAGGATTTGGTCTGGAAGCCTTGAATTCAAAGGGAGTAACAACTTGGACAGCACGATGATTCATACTTTGCGCCGGGCCGCGGCCTTGCGCCGGAAATGGAGCGCGTGGCAGGAGCCGTCGCTCCTCGGCTGGATCACCTCCACAGATCCCGCCGTCGCCGAGGTCGAGGTGGAGTGGGGTTACGACGGCCTCATCATTGACACCGAACACGCCACGTTCGATCCGCCCGCGCTGCGCGGGGTGCTGATGGCGTTTCGCGGCACGGATTGCGTGCCCATCGTCCGCGTCGGCGCCAACGACATCTACCTTCTCAAGACCGCGTTCGATTTGGGCGCGGGCGGGGTGCTGATCCCGCTGGTGGATGACGCGGCGGCGGCGCAGGCCGCGGTTGCGGCGTGCCGCTATGCACCCGAAGGCCGCCGCGGGGTGGCCCCGCGGCGCGCAAGTAATTACGGCCGGGACACGGCGACCTATCTGGCGGAGGCGAACAATTCTCTCATCGTCATGGTGCAGATCGAGTCGCTGACCGCCTACCGCAACCTCGATGAAATCCTGGCCGTGCCGGGGTATGACTGCTGCTTCATCGGCCCGGCCGATCTGTCCGCCACGATGGGGCACCTGGGGGATGTCCGCCATCCCGAGGTCGTGGCAGTCATCCTCGATATTGTCCGGCGCTGCCGGCAGGCGGGCCGGCCGGTGGCGATTGCCGAAGCCCTCGACCCGGTACACATCAAGCGCTGGCTGGATGCCGGCATGAATGTGGTGAGCTGCGGCAACGACTTCGCGTTTATGCAGTCCGGCTTCGCGGCGTTCAAGGCCGGCATCCAGGCCGAGACCGGGATCTCCTTTCGGTGAGTGAGTTGCCCACGTCTCCCTGAGCGGGTCGATCCCATGATCCTGGTCGTGTCGGAAAATCAGCGAAGGGTCTCGTTGTGTGTGGAAGTCGTTCGCCGCAACCGACCTTGAGTCGCAGACCCGCTGCCCATGATATGTCATTGCGAGCGCCCTTTGCGAAGCAATCTCCCGATCAAGTGGGGGATTGCTTCGGCTCAAACCATGTCCTGAGCGCAGCCGAAGGAGACGGGCCTCGCAATGACAGCCGCCGCAAAGCGCGGCGGCACGCAAAGCGCGCCGCGGCGAGTTGGGTGTCTCAGTATGACAGAACAAAAGAAAGGGGCATATGCCAAGCGTACAAGAATTGTTCGATCTAACGGGCCGGGTGGCGGTGGTGGCGGGCGGCGCGGGGCTGCTCGGCTTCCAGATGGCGACCGCCCTGGCCGAAGCTGGGGCGACCCTCGTGATCGCCTCCCGCACCCTGGAAAACTGCCAAGCGAAGGCAGATGAGATCGGCCGGCGCGGCCGCGAAGCGGTCGCGCTGCGGCTGGATGCGAACGACTACGCCTCGGTGGTCGAGATGACCGACGCGGTGATGGCCCGCTTCGGGCGGCTCGACATCCTGGTCAACAGCATCGCGGGCAGCGCCAACTACCTGCCCGAAGACTTCCCGCCGGAGGAGTGGAACCGCAGCATCCATGCGACCCTCAATGCCGTGTTCTATCTCTGCCAGGCGGCCGGCCGGCACATGCTGAAGCAGGGCAAGGGGAGCATCATCAACATCGCCTCGATGTATGGCAGCGTCGTGCCTTACAAGCACATCTATGAGGGCACCGAGATCCCGCGCAACCCCATCGCCTACGGCGTCGCCAAGGCGGGCGTGATCCAGATGACCCGCTATCTGGCGACCGCTTGGGCCGACCGTGGGGTGCGGGTCAACTGCATCAGCCCCGGCGGCTTCTGGCAGCCGGGCAAGCAGCCCAACTTCGAGCGCAACTACGTCAAGATGTCGCCCAACGGCCGCTCCGGCAACGATTGGGACTTGAAAGGCGCGGTCGTCTATCTGGCGAGCGACGCTTCCAGCCACATGATCGGGCACGACCTGCCGGTGGATGGCGGCTGGACACTTTGGTAAGGGCATCATGAACTATCGTCGTCTGGGGCGCACGGGGTTGCAGGTCTCGGAGATCGGCCTGGGCGCGGTGGAGTTGGGCCTCGATTACGGCGTGCCGGTGGCGGGAGAGCATCTGCGGCCGGCCGAAGCGGACGCGGCGCGGCTGCTCAATCGGGCGCTCGATCTCGGCGTCAACTTCATTGACACCGCGCGCGCCTACGGTGTCAGCGAAGAGGTGATCGGCCGCGGCCTCGCGAAGCAGTCGCGGCGCCGCGAGTACATCCTGGCGACCAAACTGACGCCGATCCGCGAGGAGGGGCAGTCAGACCGGGAGCTGCGGGAGCAGGTGAAGGCCTCGATTGCTACCAGCCTGCGGGCGCTGCAAACCGATGTCATTGACCTGCTCCAAAGCCACCACACGCCGGTAGATGTGATCGCGGCGGGCCGCGTCGCAGCGGCGATGCAGGAGGCCCGGGCCGCAGGCTACGTTCGCTTCATCGGCGCTTCGACCTACGGCGAGGACGCGCCGTTGGCCGTGCTGGAAGATGGCCGGTTCGATACCCTGCAGGTTGCCTACAGCCTCGTAGATCGCACGCTGGAGGAGCGGGTGCTGCCGTTGGCCCAGGCGCGGGACATCGGCGTCGTGATTCGTTCGGTGTTGCTGCGCGGGGTGTTGACCCACCGCTTCGTCTACTTGCCGGATCAATTGGCCGAGCTCAGGTCGGCGATCGCCCGGCTGAATGACTTGGTGGGGTCGGCGGCCGGCAGCCTGCCCGAGATGGCCTATCGGTTCGTGCTGGCGCATCCCGCGGTCGCCACGGCGCTGGTGGGCACGGCCCGCCTCGCAGAACTGACGGCCGCGCTTGGCTTTGCCGGCCAGGGTGCGCTTTCGCCGGGCCTGGTCGCGCGCATCCGCGAGATCGTGGTCGCTGACCGCGCGCAGCTTGCGCCAGGCAACTGGCCGGCGGAGGCCGGCGCGTGGCAGCCGTCCGCCGGGGGCTGAAGCCGCCCGGCTCCGCAGGGGGAAGCCGGTCGAGACCGACTGGCTGCGAATCGAGTGCCTATGAACTCACGTGAACTGATGCGCGCCGCCATGCGCCGCGAGCCGACCGAGCGCATCCCGACCATGCCCCAGATTTGCCACGACATGCCGGTGCGCGTCTATGCCGGGCAATATCCGACAGCAGGGGGCGACTGGCTGGACGGGCTGCAACGCTGCGTCGAGGACCCTGGCTTCATCTACGACCTGGTCATCCGCCTGGCGCAGCAGACGGGGTGCGATGGCCTGCGCCTGTTCGTCAAGCCGGAGCCGATGCGCGTGACGCGCGCCGGCGATGAGCTGATCGTGCTGGATCGAGAGACGGGCGATCGGATCGGCCGGATTGACACGCACGGTGGGGGCGGGTTCCTCCCCGATCGCAAACCGCCCCCGCCCGAGACGCTGGCCGAGTATCGCAGCCGGTTGGACGCGCTGCGCCGCGAGTTCAGCGACGAGAAGATGGCCCTTCTGCGCCAGGCGCGCGGCCGTGTGCCCGATCTGTTCGTCGCCTCCGCGCCGGGCGGCATCACGATGAACACCTACACGGCGTTGCGCGGCCGCGAGCAGGCCATGATAGACTTCTTCGAGCGGCCCGATTTCGTCGCGGCCGCTATGGAGATGCAGGCCGAGGCGATCATCGCGCGGGCCGAGCGGCTGCTGATGACCGGGATTGACTGCCTCTACATCGGCGATCCGGCCGCCAGCGCCAGCCTGATTAGCCCCCGGCACTTCGAGCGGTTCTGCCTGCCCGCGTATCAGAAGTTCTGTCGGCATTTCAGGGAGCGCGACATCCTGATCTACATCCACGTCTGCGGCAACTCGCGGCCGATCCTGGAGATGCTGGCCGATACGGGCGCGCACGTCGTCGAGCCGCTCGACCCGCTCGGCGGCGTCGAAGTGGCCGACGCCAGGCGTCGCATCGGCCAGCGGGTCGCGCTGATGGGCGGCGTGAACACCCTGACCCTGGCAGACGGCGCGCCCGAAGAAGTCCGCGCCGAGGCGATCCGCAAATGTCGCGAGGGTGGGCCGGTCGGGTATATCCTGGCCGCAGGTGACATGGTTCCGCCGAACACGCCGTTGGCGAACCTCCAGGCGCTGGTGGATGTCGCGCGGTTCAGCTTGTGGCGAGCCGAGGGTTAGATCATGACAATGACTCTGCGCCAACGAATCCTCGCAGTCTACCGGGGCGCAACCCCCGATGTCGTGCCCTACATGCTCGACCTGTCGCACTGGTTCTACCACAAGAACCGGCTACCCTGGGATCTGAGCGTGGCGTATGAGACGCCCGAGCACGCGCTGATCGGTTGCCACAAGCAGCTCGGCGCGGGATTCTACATGCCGAACCTGGGTTCGTTCTACAGCGTCTCCTATGGGCCGGACGTCCAGTCGGAGGTCGTCAAGGCGGATCATGGCGGCATCCCGGAGATTGTCTGGCGGCTGACGACGCCGTTGGGGAGCATCGAGCGCCGCCGGATGTGGGAGGAGGCGTCCTATTCGTGGGCGATCACCCGATGGGGCGTGCAGAGCGAGCGTGACCTGGGCGTGCTGGGTTATGCGCTGGCCTCGCGCGCCTACGCGCCGCGCTGGGATCGCTATCAGGCCTGGGTAGATGAAGTCGGTGAGATGGGCGTGGTCTACCTGTCGGCGGGCTACAGCGCGCTGGGCCACCTGCTCAACTACTGGCTCGGCGTCAGCGGCACGGCCTACGCGGCCGCCGACTGGCCCGGCACGCTGCGAGAGGTCGTGGATCAGATCAACGATAACACGCTCAAGCTGGTAGATCTGCTGACGACTTCGCCCGCGGAGATCATCATCATGGGCGATAATTTCTCCAGCGACCTCCAGCCGCCGCGCTTCTTCGAGAAGTGGTCGCGGCCCTTCTACGCGGAGGCGATCCGGCGACTGCACCGGGCGGGGAAATGCGTGGCGGTGCACATTGACGGCCGGCTGCGCGGGGCCATCGGCATGATCCGCGACGCGGGCGCCGACTGCGGCGACGCCATCACCCCCGCACCGATGGGCGACCTGACGCCCGCGCAGTGTCGGGACGAGGCCGGCCCGCACTTCATTTTGTCCGGCGGCGTGCCGCCCACCCTCTGGCTGCCCGAGGCGCCGGTCGCGGCCTTCCGGCAGTCGGTGCTGGATTGGCTTGACCTGAAGAAGCGCAGCCCGCGCCTGATCGCCAACGCCGGCGACCAGGTTCCGCCGCACGCGGCCGCGGAGCGGATCGAGATCATGCGCGACCTGGTGGAACAGCACGGCAGGTACTAAACATACGTTGACCGGACAGGATTGACAGGATGAACAGGATTAGCACAATGAGATCATCCTGAAAATCCTGTCCATCCTGTCCCATTCTCGTCAAGGAGTCACTCATGCGAAAAAGTAAAGTGTTGGCGAAGCTGCGCAGCGGGAAGTTCGCCCGGATTTGCAGCGCCGGGCACTATTTGCCGTTCTACATCAGGCACGCGGCCCACCTGGGCTATGACGGCATCTGGCTCGACCTGGAGCACCGGACAATGAACGACCGTGAGGCGCAGGCCCTCATCGCGTTCTGCCATTACAACGACATTGATTGCATGGTGCGGACGCAAACGCTGGGGCGGACGCACCTCTATCACTACCTGGAGGATGGCGCGACCGGGTTTATGATCCCGTTCGTCTCGACGCCGGCCATCGCCCGCCACGTGGTGGAGGCGACCAAGTTCGCGCCGCTGGGCAACCGCGGGGTGGACGGCGCCGGGCTGGACGGCGATTATGGGCTGGACGTGTGGCGGTCCGACAGCACCTACTTTACGGATGCCAACCGGGAGAGTTTCATCGTGGCGCAGATCGAGACGCCGGAAGCGGTGGCGAACATCCAGGAGATCGCGGCCGTGCCGGGGATTGACCTGCTCTTCATCGGCCCGGCCGACATGGGGCAGCGCCTGAACGCGACCGGCGATCCGATGACCATGATGGATGTGGTGGACCGGGTGGCGGCCGCCGCGCGAGCGCACGGCAAAGCCTGGGGCATCACGGCCGCCTCGCCCGACGAGATCGCCCGCTATCGCCGCCTGGGCGCGCAGATGGTGCCGTGGGGCGGCGATTTCGCGCTGGCACGGGTGCTTAAGCAGTGCAGCGAAGAGCTGGATGGCGTCCTGGCGGGCGAGTAGCTATTTTGACCTCTTGACAAGCGGAGTCGGTTGTGTTATAGTAGTTTTGTACCTACATAGATATATAGGTACAGACCTGACATCGTCTTCCCTATCGCACTCTTGCGCCTTCTACGCGTCCGTGTTCGCAACACACCTGCGACGGGGAAAGCTCCGCCCTGCGAATCCGATCAGGGCTGTCGAATCAGGACGAAGGAGGTGATCCACAGCGCCAAGGCACGGTGGCGGCCTATCTGGTCCACAGGTCTCCACACAGGGAAGGACCGCAAACACAACCGCATGCGTTCTCTTTCGTATCCGGAGGATGAGATGACCAACTCACAGACACCCCAACGGAAGTTCACGCGTCGATCTTTCCTGAAAGGTATGACGGTGACGCTTGGTGGGGCTGCGCTTACTGCTTGTGTTGCGCCAGCTCCAACCACCACTACTGCCACCCAGCCGACGACAGCGGCCGCCGCACCCGCAGCGAGCCCGGCCCCGAAGCAAAAGCTGCCCATCATCTACTGGTCCATGTTCGGCCTGGAGGAAGCTGCCCAGGCCCAGACGCAGGTTGATCGCTTCAATAAAGAGACAGGCGAGAACGCGCTCTTCATGTCAATCGGCTGGGGCAACATCGCCCAGAAAGTCCAGATAGCCATCGAGGGCGGCAACCCACCCGATATCGTTTCGTTGTGGTCTCAGGCCTATACCTGGGGGCCGCGCGGTCTTCTGCTACCTCTGGAGGACTATGCTAAGGCGGACGGCTGGACCGGTCAGGGCTGGTCGAAGCCAGCGTACGATGCACTCTGGTCGAACGGGCATCTCTGGGGCACTGGCCATACGCTCAACATGTTCGCGATGCATGTCAACCAGTCGCTGTATGAGAAGGGCGGTTACGCCGCTAACAAGCCACCTACGGAGATCGCGGAACTGGATCAGATGGCCGAGAAGTTGACGGTTTCCGACAAGGACGGGAACCTGACGCAGCTCGGTTTCCTGCCCTGGCAGAACTCAAACCTGTGGCATTGGGGTTGGGCGTTCGGCGGGAATTTCTACGATGAGCCGTCTGACAAAGTCACCTGCGGCACCGACGAGCGGGTCGTGGAAGCTCTGAAGTGGTTCCAATCGTACGCGAAGAAGTACAACATTGACAAGATTGATCGCTTCCGGTCCGGCTTCGGGAGAGCCACGATGTCCGGTGATGATCCGTGGTATGTGGGCAAAGTGGTGATGCAGATGGATGGCAGTTGGAAGCGGAGTTGGGTGCCCCGCTATGCGCCGAACCTCAAGTACTTCGTTTCGAAATCGCCCACCAAGTCCGGTATTGACCCCGTCAGCTTGATCGAGATCGGCGCCATGTTCAACGTGCCGAAGGGCGCCAAGAATCCCGCTGGCGGATGGAAGCTGGCCAAAGAGTTTGCGAGCAAGCGCTGCCAGATCGAATTCGGCAAGCTCGTCGGCGACATCCCGCCGCTCATTGAAGCTGCTCGCGATCCCGATTTCCTGAACGCGTATCCGTACAACGAGCTGTTCATCCAGATGGCAGAAAAGGGCGGCCGGGCATGGCCGCGGATCCCATCCCTTTCACTATACCAGACTGAGCTAGGCCGCGCGGTTGACGAGGTCGTGCACGGCAAGACCGAGCCGGCCGCCGCGCTGCAGGAGGTGCAGGCTAAGGTCCAGAAGGACCTCGACGAGTTCCGCAAGCAGACCAGCTAAGAAGCCAGAACACCATTGGGCGTGAGACCTTCGGGGTCGTGCCACCTTTGGGTTGGCCTGAGCCCCGAAGGTCCGTCCGAATTCACCGTGGTTGGGGAGGTAGCCGACATGGTACTGGGCATCACCCGGGGCGACTGGCGGCGGTTACGGACGGGCGTGCTCTTTGCCTCGCCCTGGATCATCGGGTTCCTGGCGTTCACCGTCTTCCCGATCGTCGCGTCCTTCTACTATAGCCTGCACGTCTACACGACCCTTGGCCAGCCGATGCGTTGGGTCGGTTTCGAGAACTTCCGGCAACTTCTCTTCGAGGATGAGCTCTTCTGGACGTCACTCTATAACACGATCTTCATGGTGGGGCTCGGCGTGCCCTTCCATATTCTCCTCGCCGTGATCCTGGCTTTGTTCTTGAACCTGCGGTTGCACGGTGTAGCCTTCTACCGCACCATCTATTACCTGCCCACGATCGTTCCGGTGGTGGCCACCTCGGTGCTCTGGATGTGGGTGTTCAACCCGGAATACGGTCTCATCAATGCCTTCCTTGGCATAGCCGGTATCCACGGCCCCGGTTGGCTCACCGATCCCACTCTGGCCAAGCCCGCCTTGATCCTGATGGGTTGTTGGATGATCGGCGGGACGATCATCATCTTCCTCGCGGGGCTGCAAGACATCCCCGAATCGCTGATCGAGGCCGCGATGTTAGATGGCGCCAGCGCGTTGCAGCGAGTCTGGCATGTGACACTGCCTCTGCTCTCGCCTGTGATCTTGTTCAACCTTGTCATGGGCGTCATCGGGAATTTCCAGGTCTTCACCCAGGCCTTTATCATGACCCAGGGCGGCCCGCTCGACGCGACGCTGTTTTACGCGCTCTATCTCTATCGCAACGCCTTCGAGTACTTCAAGATGCCCTATGCGTCGGCCATGGCCTGGCTGCTATTCGTGGTCGTGCTGGGCGCCACATTGCTCATTTTCCGGTCCTCGTCCCGGTTTGTCTACTATGAAGGCGAGGAACATCGCTGACCGGATGCGCCCATAAGGATCGGGTAAGGGCTGATTACCATGACTCAAACCCAATTACTGAAGCAACAGACGCGCAGCGCCGCATCTTGGCGGAGAAGCCCATCTGCGACGCGCCAGCGGATCGCCGAGCAGGTCATCGGTCACGCCGTACTGGGCGTGGTGGGCTTGATGTTCTTCCTGCCCTTCTTTTGGTTGGTCTCCACTTCGCTCAAGGAGCTCCAGCAGATCTTCCGGTTGCCGCCCGTGTGGATCCCGAACCCGATCCGCTGGCAGAACTACCCGGAAGCGCTCAGCTATTTCCCGTTTCTGCGGCAGTTGAGCAATACACTGATTGTCGCCTGCTCGAATGTTGTGTTGACCCTGATTTCCAGCACCCTGGTGGCGTTCAGTTTCTCCCGCCTGCGCTGGCCGGGCCGCAACCTGTGTTTCTTCTTGATGCTGTCAACGATGATGTTGCCGTATCAGGTCACCATGATCCCGCTATTCATGATCTACCGCACACTCGGCTGGGTCAACACCTTCCTGCCGTTGATCGTGCCGCACCTCTTTGGCGCGCCGTTCTTTATTTTTATGCTGCGGCAGTTCTTTCTTGGGCTGCCGCGCGATCTGGACGAAGCCGCAATCCTGGACGGTTGTTCCACGGCCGGTATTTTGTACTATGTGATCTTACCTCTTGCAAAGCCGGCCCTGGCGACCGTAGGTTTGTTTCAGTTCCTCGGCAGTTGGAACGACTTTCTCGGTCCTTTGATCTACCTCAACGATCCCAGTAAGTACACACTGTCGCTGGGGATCCAGGTTTTCGCCAGCACATCAGGCGTCCACTGGGGGTGGATGATGGCCGTGACGACGGTGCTGACCGTCCCCGTCGTCACGCTGTTCTTCTTCACGCAACGCACGTTCATCCAGGGGATTGCATTGACAGGGATCAAGGCGTGACCCTGCTATGAGCCTGCGCACAGCCAGCGATGAGGAGATGGCAACCATGGACGATCTGCAAGCTCGCGCCGGCATCGCGGTAGACTTGCGCGACTTGCGCCTGCACTTCGACGAGCCGATGACGCAGGCGCGGCTTTCGGTCCGCACGATCGGGGACCTGGCTGCGGTCTGGCGCGATCCTCTCGACCCGATGCAGGCCGATGTTGAGATTTACGCGGTCTACTGGGGCGCGGTGCGCGCGGCAGATGCCGGGCTGTTCCAGGCGGAGGGACTGGACCATGCCTATGTGATTATCAAGCCCGGCGTGTGCGGCTTGGAGTACTACAAAACCCAGGGGCACTACCATCCGCCGATCAACGGCACGGCGCTTGGGGAACCGGAGCTCTACCACGTGCTTGCGGGCCGCGGCCTCTTCCTGTTGCAATGCGCGCTGCCGTCAGATTGGACGGTGAAGGACGTCATCGCGATTGGGGTTGAGCCGGGCAGCGTGGTTATCGTTCCACCCAACTACGGCCATCTGACCGTCAACTGGAGCCGGGAGCCGTTGGTGTTCGAGGCGTTTCTCTCCCCCGCCGTGGCGCCAAGCACGCTCTCCTATCGTGAACGGCGGGGCGGCGCGTGTTACTGCCTTGCGACACCGGAGGGGCCGCGCGTTGTGCCCAACGAGCAGTATGGCGCGTTCCCGCCAGCGCGGCGGGACGCGCCCTGGCAGTGGCCCGCGGATGCCCGCCTCCCCTTCTACTCAGCCATCGTCGGCCATCTGCCGCGCTTCACCTGGCTGCGCTTCCCTGAGCGTTTCGACCTGGAGCGTGTCGCCGCAGACCTGCGCCAGATTGCCACCATTTGAGGAGCGTTTCCTTGTGAGCCAGCTTGCCATCGGGGTTGACATCGGCGGCACGAATATGCGCGCCGCCCTGGTTGATCCAGCGGGCCGGATCATCCATCACGAACGCCAACGCTCGCGGATCGGCAACGACGCAATCGCGTACGCGGATGAGATTGTCGGGCTTGTGGAAAGCGTCGTGGCGAACGCGGGCTTCAGCATGGCCGTGGTGGGCGGCGTCGGCATCGGCATCCCTGGCTGGATAGACCGCTGGACGGGAGAGCTGGTGTTGGCCCCCAAGTTCGCGTCCTGCAATGGTCGCGTGCTCCAGGAGCGCCTGCAGGAGCGGTTCGCACGCCCTGTCTCTTTCGACTCGGACCCGCATGTGGCGACGCTGGGCGAGTTGTGGCAGGGCGCGGGGCGCGGCGCCCTCGATTTCGTGATGATCACGCTCGGCACGGGCATCGGCTGCGGCATCGTGCTCGGCGGGCGGCTTTACAGCGGGCATCATGGCTTCGGCCCCGAATTCGGGCACATGATCGTCGGCGAGGTCAGTGAGATTGTCTGCGCCTGCGGAGTGAGAGGCTGCCTGGAATCGCTCGCCTCTGGCCCCGCGATCGGCCAGGCGGGACGGCGGGCGGCGCAGGAAGGCCAGGCGCCGCGCCTGCTGGAGCGGGCGAGTGGCGTCGCGGAACGCATCACCGCGGAAACGGTCGTGGCGTGCGCAGCCGAGGGTGATGAGGCATCCGTCGCCATCCTGCAGCGCGCCGGGCAGCTCATCGGGACTGCCTGTGCCAACGTGGTGTCCCTCTTGGAGCCGGAGAGAATCGTCGTCGGTGGCGGTCTCTCCGAGGTCGGCGAGATACTGCTCGGGCCTATCCGCCAGACAATGCAACGCTGTTGTTACCTGATCGCCCAGGGCTACGTTTCGCCGGAATTCCGCGTGGCGCAGTTGGGCGACCGCGCCGGGGTCGTGGGCGCGGCCCGGCTCGCCTATGACCATATGACATAACGCGAGAACCATGCAGAGGAGGATGTATGGAGCAAGACCACGGGATCATTATCGGGACACACTACGAATACCCCTTCGGCGGGATGGCCAACCGTCCGGAGTGGCTGCCGCGGGGCGAATCCGACTGGCGGCGCGACCTGGCGATGATCAAGGAGACGGGCTTCGATGCGATTCGGATCCGGATCGGCTTCGATAGCAGCCTGGACGAAGTGGCCCGCCTGTTGGACATCTGCCACGAGCTTGGGCTGCGCGTGCTCTTTGGCTTTGCGACCTTCTACGTCAACGATAGCTTCATCGAAGAATTCCCAGACGCCAAGATCATTGATCGCAACGGCAAGGCCTATCCGATTGACCAGTATGACTACCGGTGGCAGCGGGCCTGCATTGATCATCCGCAATACCGCGGCCGGCGCGACCAGCTCGTCACCGACTGTGTGACCCGCTTCGGCTCCCACCCGGCTGTCATGGCCTGGGACATCCACAACGAGCCTTCCATCGGCCCCGGCGATCATCCATGTTACTGCAAGCACACGGTCGCCAAGTACCAGCAGGACCTCGCAGCCCGTTTCTCGGCGATCGAAAATGTAAACCGCCGGTGGGGCACAACCTTCGAATCCTTTGGCGCAGTGGAACCGCCGCACAAAGTCGAGACCTCTCCGACCGGTTTCTGGCACGATTGGCGAGATTTCTGCGCTCGCAATCTAAGCAACTTCCTGCTCGACGGTATACACATCATCAAACAGCGTTTGCCCGATGTACCGGCCAGCTTCAACTTCACGCATGCTTTTGGCCCGCAACACGGCGGGCAAGACTGGTGGATCGCATCGCAGCTCGACTATGCCTCGCACAGCAACTACCCCGGGGCCGCCCCGGAGACAACGGCTGAGGCGGGCACGCGCATTGATCTCCTGAAGGCGATCGCGCCCGGCAGAGAAGTCTGGGTGGCCGAGTTCCAGGGCGGCCCGTTCTACCAGTATATTCTCTGGCGCGGCATCCATATTGAAACGGAAGTCAACAAGATCTTCAGCCACGGCTGCCGCGCGCTCTTCTTCTATCGTTGGGAGCCCCTCATGTGCGGTCCGGAGCCGTGGATCAACGGCATGACCGAGCCTGATACCTACGACACGGAACGCCGGCTGGCGACAAAACGGGTCATTGCTGAACTGCGCCAGCAGGAAGACTTGATCGGTTCCGGCAAGACCGTGGCCCCGCGCATCGGCATCTACCTGCCGCGCCGCATGGTGTGGGCCGCGGGCGCGCATGAGGCGCCGCTGTACAAGACCGTGAACGGCCTGTATGGGCTATTCGTGGACATGGGGTACGAAGTGAGCTTCGTCAGCGAGCCGTTCTCGGCAGACTGCGGCCTGGCTCTGGTTGCGGTTCCGTTCATGCTCGAGCTGAGCGACGCGGAACGCGAAGCCTTGCAGAGTTACCTCGGGCGGGGCGGCAGGGTCATCGCCGAGCTGCCGATGACTAACCTGGAAGACTGTCAGGCGGCCGGCCAATGGCTGAAGCTGCGCTGCCGGGAGTGGATGCGTCCGATCTACTTCATTGCCGGCTGGAGCATGGATAATGCTCAGGGGCGGTTCGGCGGGTATGCCTTCCACGACCGGGTACTGCTGGATGACTTTGCAGGCCAGGCAGTGGCGACTTACAGAGACAACGGCCAGCCCGCGCTGATTGCGGCCGGTCCCGACGGCCGGCTTTTGATCCCGACATTCCCGCTGGGCCGCTCTTACTTGTCCTCCTTCCACCAGGGGCTGCGGGAGACCCTTCGCAAGTGGTTGCCGTCCAGCCTGGAGCCCGATATTCAGGTGGCGGGCGTGCCAGACGAATACAGGGCGCTAGTGGAGGCGCGCGTCCTTGAAAGCCCCCTGGGCAGCCTCCTGTTCGTGATGAACCGGTCGGGCTACGACTGGCAGATCGAGGTGCGACCGCGCGGCTATCGGGAAGTGCGCGTCAAGCTGCCGACCTATGGCGCTGTGCGCCAGGCGTTGGCGCGGTTGGCGGCCTGACCGCCCCGAAAAAGGAGAGAGCCATGACCAACAGAGTCGAGCTGAAGATCACTTCTGGCAAGCGCTATGAAGATCCCTTCAATCAGATCGAGGTCGCCGTCGAATTCACCGATCCCAACGGCAACGTGTTGCGTGTGCCCGCGTTCTGGGCGGGTGGACAGGAGTGGCGCGCGCGTTATGCGCCCCTCTCGCCAGGTCAACACCGCTATCGCTGGATCTGCAGCGACGCCGCGAATAGCGATCTGCACGGCCAAGCGGGCAGCCTGGAGATCCAGTCGGATGCTGCCCCGAATGCGCTGGAGCGGCATGGCCGGCTGCGAGTCAGCCAGAGCAAGCGCCACCTGGAGTTCGCTGACGGCACCCCCTTCTTTTGGCTGGGCGACACCTGGTGGCTGGGCCTGGTGCAGCGCCAGGGGTGGGGACTGCCAGAGTTTAGGACCCTGGCGGCGGATCGGGTCGCCAAGGGCTTCACGGTGATCCAGATCGTGGCGGGTCTCTACCCCGACCTGCCGCCCTACGATCCGCGCGGCTTCAACGAGGCCGGGCATCCGTGGGCGCCGGAGTATGCCCGTATCAATCCGGCGTACTTCGATGCCGCCGATCGGCGCATCGAGGCGCTGGTGGAGGCCGGGCTGGCGCCGTGTATCGTCGCCGCCTGGGGCTATCACCTGCCGTGGGTGGGCGTCGCGCGCATGCAGCAGCACTGGCGGTACCTGATCGCACGGTGGGGCAGCTACCCGGTGGTGTGGTGCCTGGCGGGCGAGGCGACCATGCCCTACTACCTGTCGCAGCACCGCGAGGCCGACGTCGCGTTCCAGAAGCACGGCTGGACCGAGATCGGCCGCTACGTGCGCGCCACCGATCCCTATCATAACCCGGTGACCGTCCATCCGACGCGCATGGGCCGCGACCAGGTCGAGGACGATTCGGTCATTGACTTTGACATGCTCCAGACCGGACACGGAGACTGGAAGACCGCGCCCTCGACGGTCAACGGAGTCACTCAGGAATATGCTCGAACGCCGACGATGCCCGTCATTATCGGAGAAGTGTGCTACGAAGGCCACATGCAGGTCTCCTGGCATGGGGTGCAGCGTTTCATGTTCTGGAGCGCCATTCTCAGCGGCGCGGCGGGCCACACCTACGGCGCGGGCGGCATCTGGCAGATGAATACGCGGCTTCAGCCGCACGGCCCATCCCCGCATGGCGGGACGTATGAGCACACGCCATGGGACGAGGCCGCGCAACTGCCCGGCGCCACGCATCTGGGACGGGCCAAGACGCTCCTCATGCGCTACCCCTGGTGGCGCTTCGAGCCTCATCCCGACTGGGCAGAGCCGCGTTGGACCCCTGACAACTATTTTCTGCCATACGCGGCCGGCATCCCTGGGCAGGTGCGCTTCGTGTACATCCCCGCGCGCACGTATCAATGGAGCGGACCATTGCTGAAGGATCTGGAGGAGGACGTCCGCTACCGCGCTTTCTACTTCGACCCCATCAAAGGCGCTGAGTATGACCTTGGCACGGTAGCTGCCGGGCCGGATCGAACCTGGCAGGCGCCGAACGTGCCGCTGGCCCAGGACTGGGTCCTGGTTCTGGCGCGTCAACCCTAGAGCAAGCTCGTTTGGGAAAGGGCATCTATGTTACAGGGCAAACGTATCGTAGACCTCAGCCATGAAATCTGGCCGGGCCGCGAAGAATACGGGTTGGAGTTAGCGACCCGGCTGATCGAAGAGGTCTACCCCAAGTATAAGCGTCGGGCCGATGTCTGGTATACGCTCCAGACGCTCACCATGTCCAGCCACATCGGCACGCATATCGAATTCCCGCGCCACTTCGATCCCAATGGGCTTGACAGCGCGGCCTACCCGCTGGAGCGCCTGATCGGCCCCGCGTGCGTGCTCGACTTCCGAGCGAAGGCCGATGACGAACCGATCACATTAGAGGATGTGCGGAAGTATGACGCGCTGATCCAGCCCGGCGACATGGTCTTCTTGCATACGGGCCGTTGGATCCACCATAACACGCCCCTGGCGCACCATCGCCCCTATCTGACCCCGGAGGCCACCCGGTGGCTAGTCGAGACGAAGGATGCGCCGGTCATCGGCATCGACGCGACAGGCATCGAGGTCAAGGGCACCGATCACCACCCCGATCACACGATCTTGCTTAAGGAGCATCAGCGCGCGCTGATCGAAGCTATCGGCGATATGAGCCAGTTGCGCCAGCAGCGTTTCGAGTGTTGGATCTTGCCGTTGAAGATGCACGGGTTGGAATCGTGCCCCGTGCGTTTGTTGGCGATAGAGGAGGTCGGCGCATGAGTGGGAGCGCTGAGCTGCTAGACACACTGCCAGGCGACAAGCTGCGCGACATATACCGCAGCATGGTTACCATACGTGAGTTCGAAGACCGGCTTTACAACCTGTTCCTCACCGAGACCATGCCTGGCACCATGCACCAGTACACCGGCGAAGAAGCGGTTGCGGCCGGCGTCTGCGCTGCGTTGCGGCCCGATGATTACATCACAAGCACGCATCGGGGCCACGGCCACGCGATCGGCAAGGGTGTCAGCCTGTCAGCCATGATGGCCGAAATGTTCGCAAAGGCGACGGGCTGCTGCGGTGGCATGGGCGGCTCGATGCACCTGTCCGATCCGGCGGTCGGGATGCTCGGCGCTACGGGGATCGTGGGCGGCGGCATCCCGATCGCAACCGGAGCCGCGCTGTCGGCGCAACTGCGGGGGTCCGATCAGGTGGCGGTTAGCTTCTTCGGCGATGGCGCGGCGAACGAGGGCGCATTCCACGAGAGCCTGAACCAGGCCGGGGTTTGGAAACTGCCCGTCATCTACGTCTGCGAGAACAATCTCTACGGGTTTTCCGTTCCGTTCAGGGTCGCATCGAGCGTGCCCGACATTGCCGTGCGCGCAGCAGGTTACGGTTTCCCGGGAGTCGTCGTAGACGGCATGGACGTCCTCGCAGTCTACGCGGCCGCTGTGCAGGCGGTAGCGCGGGCGCGGGCCGGGGAGGGTCCGACATTGCTGGAATGCAAGACGTACCGCTACCGGGGACATTCGCGCTTCGAGAAGCCGAACTACCGTACAGACGAGGAACTGCAGGCCTGGCAGGCGCGCGACCCGATTCAACGCTTCGAGCATCAATTGTGCGAAGGCGGGGTGCTGTCAGATGCGGAACCTGCGCAGATACGCGCGGCTGTGCGGGCCAAACTTGAGGAGGCGATCGCTTTCGCCCGCCGTAGCCCTGAGCCTTCCCCGGACGTGGCCTTAAAGTACGTCTTTGCCGAAGGCAACGATGCGCTGAGTCCCTGAGGAAGGACTGAGATCATGCCATACGCCACTATCGCGCAGGCGCTGCGCGAAACACTTCGCCAGCAGATGCGCCGTGACCCCCGCGTGTTCGTGCTGGGGCAGGATGTCGGTAAGTTCGGGGGCGCTTACCGGATCACCGAGGGCCTGTATGAGGAGTTCGGCGCCGGCCGCGTGCGCGACACCGCCATCTCCGAGATCGCGCTGGCCGGGATCGCCATGGGCGCAGCGCTAACAGGATTGCGCCCGGTTGCTGAGTTTCAATTCGTTGACTTTATGACCACGGCGATGGATCAAATCTGCAACCACATGGCGAAATACCGGGTCATGTCGGGCGGTAAGGTGAGCGTGCCGGTGATCATGCGCGCGCCGTTCGGCGCGACCGGCCGCGCGGCACAGCACTCCCAGAGCCTGGAGAGTTGGTTTGCGCACACGCCAGGCTTGAAGGTTGTTATGCCTGCCACACCCTACGATGCGCGCGGGCTTCTCCGCTCGGCCTTCAAGGATCTCAACCCCGTGATCATCCTGGAGCACAAGATGCTCTATGGTTCGTCGTCCCCCGGCGGAAAGGCCGCGAGCGCGGTGGGCGAGTTCGCCGAGACGATGGCGCCCGCGCCTGAGGAGGACTACGAGGTACCGTTCGGCGTGGCGGATGTCCGGCGGCAGGGACAGGACCTTACTGTGGTGGCAACCTCCCTGATGGTGCATCGGGCGCTCAAGCTCGCGAGTCGGCTGCAATCAGACCACGGAATCAGCCTGGAGGTCATAGACCCCCGCACCGTGTATCCTCTCGATACAGATACGATCTGTCGTTCTGTACGGAAGACGCATCGGTGCCTGATTGTAGCCGAGGAAGTTGGGTTTGCCAGTGTATCAGCGGAGATTGCGGCGCAGGTATCTGAGCATGCATTCGACTACCTCGACGCGCCCGTAACACGCATCAACACACGTCATACGCCGATCCCATTCAACTACGCTTGCGAAGCATATGTGCTGCCGAACGAACATCGCGTCGCGGAAACGGCGCTGGCTCTGGCAAAGGGGGGTAGGTGACATGCCCGTGCAGGTCGTGATGCCGACGTTCGGCATGACGGAGGGAGAGGCGACGATTGTCCGCTGGCTGAAAGCTGTCGGCGATGCTGTGCGGGCCGACGAACCGTTGCTCGAGGCTGAGACCGACAAGGCGCTGTTGGAGATCCCTTCGCCGGCCGCCGGCGTGCTGCTGAGCATCGAGGCGGCAGCCGGCCAGGCGGTCGCGTACAAGGCGATCCTGGCGTGGATCGGGCAGCCGGGCGAGGCGCCTGGGAAGCGGGATGGAAAGGCGGCGGAGGCTGTCGCGGATCAGGAACCTGCCGACAAGACGTTGCGCGAGACCGAAACACCGAAAGATGAGGGGTGGGTGCGGGCTTCACCATTGGCGAGGCGCAAAGCGCGGGAGCACGGCCTGGATCTACGTCAGGCGCAGGGCACGGGACCGGCGGGGCGCGTGATGGAAGCGGACGTGCTAAGGGCGCTGGCAGCCCGGTCGCGGGCTGGCGAAGGCCCCGTGAGCCAGGCGCAGCCGACGGCTCCTGAAGCGATGCGGAGCGCCCAAGGCCCGGCAGTGGGCAGCGCCGGGACGGCGCGCGCGGCCGAGGTCCCGCTCGATAGCCGGGCTGGCGTCTCCGGTCCCCCCTTTGCGGTCGCTCCGCTCACGACGATCCGCCGGATCACGGCGGAGCGGATGTCCGAGAGCTTCCGCACGGCGCCGCACTTCTATCTTCAGTTGGAGGTGCGCGCCGCACGGCTGGTCGGCTTGCGAGAGGAGTTGTTGCCCGAGGTGGAGCAACTAACCGGTGTCCGGCTCTCCTACACAGACTTTTTGCTGCGCGCGCTGGCGCTCTTGTTGCCGCGACATCCCTTGCTGAACGCCGCCTGGCACGAAGGTGAAGTGCGCACCTACCCGGAGGCGCATCTCGCCGTCGCGGTGGCGGCGCCGCAAGGCCTGCTGGTACCGGTCATTCATGGGGTCGAGCGACTGTCGCTGCCCGAACTGGCTCGCGAGCGGGATTTCCTGGCACGCAAGGCGCGCGCTGGCGCGCTCACACCGGCCGATCTCGCCGGAGCAACCTTTACCCTGACTAACCTGGGGATGTACGGGATAGATAGCTTCATCCCCATCCTGAACCCACCTCAGAGCGCCATCCTGGCCGCGGGAGTGATCGCGGAGCGGCCGGTGGGCGTCGCCGGGCAGGTATTGCTGCAACCGACGCTGAATCTGACGCTGGCGGTTGATCATCGGGTCGCCGATGGGGCGCAGGCTGCCGAATTCGCCCGCGACATGAAGAATCTCCTAGAGGCGCCGGCTCGCATGCTACTATGATCGCCGATTCATCCCAGAAACCGGTACCGTTGAAACTGGACTTTGGGGGAAAGTCGCGGTAGCATCTACAGATTGGTAGGTATGCTGGCATGGCTGATGACACGCGCCTATCAGTTACCTTGTCGTGCTGCTGCAATGTACCGCCAACGACAGATCGCTTTACGGCAGGAGATCGGGGATGGCTCAGCTTGATGAAGAGGGTGGAGTTCCGCTTTACGTCCAGTTGCGCAACATGTTGCAGGAGAAAATCGCGTCCGGCGAATTGGGCGCCTATGCGCAATTGCCAACCGAGGCGGAGCTCGCCCACGAGTATAGCATTGCGCGCACAACGGTAAGGCGCGCGCTCGGTGAAATGGTGCAGCGGGGTTTATTGTACCGCAAGCCAGGCCGCGGCACCTTCGTGCGGCCGCGCGAGGTGCCGCTGCGGCTGAGGCGGTCGGTCAGCTTCAGCCAGGACATGCGCGCCAAAGGCATGACGCCTGGCGCCCACTTGGTTTCAGCGGGCGTGATCCCGGCCGAAGAGGCCCTGGCGGCTGCCCTGAGTGTGCCCGTTGGCGCCGCGCTTGTCAGGATCGTCCGCCTGCGGCTTGCCGACGGCCGGCCGGTGCTCATCAACGACCTGTGTCTCCTCAGCAAGGACTGCCCCGGGCTTGAAACCAACCCCGACTTGCGGAAGGAGCAATCATCCGTTTACCAGATCATCACGCGCGATTATGGCCTCCGAATTGAAGAGATGAAAGGCTTCATTCAGCCCGTGCTTGCCGGCAAGCACGAGGCAAAGCTCCTCGAGATCGCCCCAGGCTCCCCGATATTCCGAACCGAGGTCACGGGGACGAACCCCGAGGGCCGTCCGGTGATCCATGCTGTTGACCTCATCCGCGGCGATTGGGCGTTCGATATCAGTTCGGCGTGAACTGAGCGCGCCGGTCTCCCCCTCTCCTGGCGCATGTGGTTTCGCTCCCGGAGATGGGGGCGAGGGGTGAGGTTCACTGTCCCAGGTTGTCCGTTTCCCCAAGTCCAGGTATAATCTCTCTATTCTTCACCCACCACATGGAGGACTATGCCATCCCCCCGCGAACGCGTCATGCAGGCGCTCAACTTCCAGATGCCCGACCAGCCGCCGAAAGACCTCGGCGGGATGCTCTCGTCGAGCATCAGCGGCTTTGCCTATCCCAAGCTGGTGGCGGCCCTGGGCTTGCCCCCGCGGCTGCCCAAGATGTACGACACCGGCCAGATGCTCGCCATGCCCGAGCTGGACGTCCTGGATGCACTTGGCGTGGATGTGGTCACCATCGTCGGCCGGGCCACCAACGCCTTCGAGGAGCCGGAGAAGTGGCTGCCCTATGACTTCAACGGCCGGCTGCCGGCCCTCGTGCGCAACCCGGCCAACTTCGTCACCGAGGAGGATGGGACGATCGTCCAAGGCAACACCCGGATGCCGCCCTCCTCCTACGTCTTCGATGCGCTGCATGGCGGCCAACCGCTGAACATGAACGACGAGATGCCCAAGTACGATCTGCAGGTCTACGCCGAGAGCCTGAAAGCGCGTTACCTGCGCGATGACGAGATCGTGACGATCCGCGACCTGTGCCGCCGCGTGCGGGAGGCCACCGACCGGGCGGTCTTCTTCAACGAGGGCGCGCTCGTCCCGCCGATGTCCATCCACGGCCACGGCGGCATGGGCATCTTCCCCGTGCTGTGTCTGACCGAGCCGGACTACGTGGCCGAGCTGCACGAGATCATCACCGAGTTCGCGCTGCGCAACATCCGGGCGCTGCTCCCGGAGATCGCGGCCTACGTGGATGTGATGTGGCTGGGCAGCGACGACTGGGGCACGCAGCGCAGCACCATCGCCTCGCCCAAGATCTTCCGCAAGCTCTTCCTGCCCTATCGCCGCCGGATCAACGACGAGTGTCATCGGATCGCGCCCCAGGTTAAGACTTTCCTGCACTCGTGCGGCGCGATCTACGACCTGCTCGATCTGATCGTGGAGAGCGGCTTCGACGTGCTCAATCCCGTGCAGTGGACCGCCGGCGGACACACATATCAGGAGTGGAAGGACAAGGCGCGCGGCCGGCTGACGTTGTGGGGCGGCGGCGTCAATGCCCAGGGCACCTTGCTCCTGGGAACCGTTGAGGAAGTTTACGCCGAAGCGCGCGAAGTGACGCGCTGCCTGGCGCAGGATGGCGGCTTCGTCTTCTGCAACATCCACAACCTGCTGGCCGAGGTGCCGCCGGAGAAGGTGATCGCGCTGTATCGGGCGGCGGAGGCGTGAAGCGTCAAACGTCAAGCGTCAAACGTCAAGCGTCAAACGTCAAGCGTCAAACGTCAAACGTCAGGCGTCAAACGTCAAACGTCAGGCGTCAAACGTCAAACGTGAGGCGCCGCTCAGGTGATGGAGCAAATGAGTATGAAAATTGGCTTGGGACTGTATCGTAATCTCCTGACCCCTGAAAACGTCCGCTTTGCGCGGCAGGTCGGCGTGAGCCACATCGTTGCCCACATCCCGGGCGGGTTCAGCCGGGGCAAGGGCAAGGTGATCACCTCGGACGTGGAGCGGGCCGGGTTCGGCGTCTCGGACGGCGATGACCCGATCTGGACCTTTGAGGGGTTGCGTGACCTGAAGGCGATGATCGAGGCCGGGGGCTTGACGTTGGAGGCGCTGGAGAACTTCGAGCCGGCGCACTGGTACGATGTGCTGCTGGACGGCCCGCGCCGCGCCGGGCAGATGGCGCACCTGAAACAGATCGTCCGGGATGTCGGCCGGCTGGGCATCCCCACCATCGGCTACTGCTTCAGCCTGGCGGGCGTGTGGGGGAGGTCGGAGGGGGCCTTTGCCCGCGGCGGCGCGCGCTCCGTCGGCTACTTCGACCCTCCGCAGACGCCGATCCCGGCCGGCATGGTCTGGAACATGGTCTATGATCCCGACCGCTTCGACCCTCGCGGCGCAGGTGATATCGTCGGGCCGGTGACGGCGGCCGCGCTGTGGGAACGTTTCGAGCGTTTCCTGGCTGAGCTGCTTCCCGTGGCCGAGGAGTCCGGCGTGCAGCTCGCCATCCATCCCGATGATCCGCCGCTGCCAGAGCTGCGCGGCGCGGCCCGCCTGGTGACGCATCCCGACCACTTCCAGCGCGTGCTCGATCTGCGCCCCAGCCCGGCCAACATGATCGAGCTGTGCGTCGGTACCGTCTCGGAGATGCCCGGCGCCGACGTGTACGACTGCATGGATCGCTACAGCCGCGCCGGCCGCCTGGCCTACATCCACCTGCGCAACGTGCGCGGCAAGGCGCCGCACTATCAGGAGATGTTCGTGGATGACGGCGACACCGATATGCTGCGCATCCTGCGCATCCTCCACGCCAACGGCTACGACGGCGTCCTGATCCCCGACCATACGCCGCTGCTCGAGTGCGTCGCGCCGTGGCACGCCGGCATGGCGTATGCGGTTGGGTGGATGCGGGCGGCGGTGGCGGGGATTGAGCGGGGGTAGGAGGTCTCCATGTCCGAACAACGTTTCCTCATCACCGGCGCGCTCGGTTGCATCGGCGCATGGGTCGTGCGCTGCCTGGTGCGAGAGGGCGCGCCGGTCGCGACCTTCGACCTGGCGGGGGATCCGCATCGGCTGCGGTTGATCCTGGAGGATGACGAGCTGGCGGCCGTGCAGCGCATCACCGGCGACATCACCGATCTGGGGGCGTTCGAGGCCGCGCTGAAGGATTCCGGCGCGACGCACGTGATCCACCTGGCCGGGCTGCAAGTGCCGTTCTGCAAGGCCGATCCGTCGCTGGGCGCGCGCGTCAACGTGGTGGGCACGGTCAACGTCTTCGAGGCGGCCAAACGCGCCGGGCTGCGCCGCGTGGTCTACGCCAGCAGCATCGCAGTCTACGGGCTGAGCGAGGAGTATCCCGAAGGGCCGATCAGCCACGACGCGTTGCCCCGGCCGCGCACGCATTACGGGGTTTACAAGCAGGCCAACGAGGGGACGGCGCGCATCTACTGGCTGGACGACGGCATTGCGAGCATCGGCCTGCGGCCCTACATCGTCTACGGCCCGGGCCGCGACCAGGGGATGACCTCGCAGCCGACGAAGGCGATGCTGGCCGCGGCGCTCGGCCGGCCACACCACATCCCGTTCGGCGGCCGCAGCGTCTACCAATACGCCGAGGACACGGCGCGCGCCTTCATCCAGGCTGCCCGCGCGCCGTTCGCGGGCGCGGCTGCGTTCAATCTGGGCGGCAGCGTCGCGCACGTGCGCGATGTGATTGCTGCCATCGAGACGGCCGAACCAGCGAGCCGCGGGCGAATCACGTTCGACGACAAGCCGCTCCCCTTCCCGGCCGAGATGGACGGCGCGCCGCTGGAGGCCGCGATTGGGCCGTTACCAGTCACGCCGTTGGAAGTTGGGGTGCGGGAGACGGTCGGGTTGTTCCGGCGGGCGGTGGCGGCCGGCAGGTCGGCGGTGGAGTAGCGCCATGTGACGCGTCATTGCGAGCGGTTTGTGCGAAGCAATCTCCTACGCAAAGTATGAGATTGCTTCGGGGCACACCCCGCCCCTCGCAATGACCCCTTGAAGAGTCTCGCAGGAGGTTGCCCTGTGTCATCAACATCTCACGACTTCGCCCGCGCCAACCGCGCCATCTTCCGCGGCGAGGATCCCGGCTGCGTCCTCTGGCAGCCGCGGCTGGAGTTCTGGTACGCGGTCAACAAGAAGCGCGGCACGCTGCCGGCCCACTTGAGGGAGTGCACGCTGATCGAGCTGTACGACTACTGCCACGCCTCGATCCGCTACTTCACCCGGCCGCTCAAGACGCGCTATCGCACCGTCGAGATCGTCGAGGAATGGCCGGACGAGAAGCACGCCCGCCGCATCTTCCGCACGCCCGTCGGCGACCTGACGGAGATGCTCGGCTATGACGAATGGGGCCTCTCCCGCTACCATCTGGAATACCGGCTGAAGACAGCCGAGGACTTTCGGATCTACGAATACCTGCTGCAAGACGAAGAATGGTATTGGGATCAGGCCGCCTACGAACGGGAGGTCGCGGCCGTCGGCGGCCGGGGCATCCCGCAGTTCTACTTCCGCCGTTCGCCCATCCAGGGGCTTTACATCGAGAACATGGGCTTCGAGAACACCGTGCTCTTCTCCTTCGATCATCCCGACGTGATCGCCCGCTTCGTGGAGGCTGCCACGGCCGCCGATGACATAATGTACGACGTGCTGTGCAAAGCGCCGATTGACGTCCTGAACTTCGGCGAGAACATTGACGCGTTCATGGATCCGCCGCCGACCTGGCGCAAGCTGCTGCTGCCCTATTGGGAGAAGCGGGTGGCGCAGCTCCAGGCCGCCGGCAAGAAGACGCACATCCACATTGACGGCGCGATGAAGCCGCTCATCAAACTGATCCGCCAAAGCCCGTTCGACGCCATCGAGGCGTGTACGCCGGTCCCGCAGGGCGACGTGACGCTGGAGGAGATCAAGGAGGCGTTGGGGGACAAGGTGCTGTTGGACGGCATCCCGGCGATCTTCTTCCTGCCGATGTATCCGGTCGAGCAGTTGGTCGAGTGCACGCGCCGCGCGGTCGAGTTGTTCCACCCGCGGCTGATCCTGGGCATCTCCGACGAAATCCCGCCGGACGGCGACATCGAGCGGGTGCGGATGGTGGGGGAGATGGTAAGAGAGTTGTCATGCTGAGCGGGTCTACGACTCACGGTCAGTTGCGGCGAACGACCAGCGAAGCATCCTTCGCTTCTCTCAGGACAAGTTCTCTGCGGCGAGACTCTTCGCTGGTGTTGAGCTGTTAACAGCGTTGAGCCGCTAACCCGCTCAGAGTGACAGTCGCTCAGAGTGACAGCCGCCCAGAGTGACAGCAGGAGTTGCGGGGCATGATCCAACCCCTAGCCAACAACTTCACACTCGTCTACGAGTCCCCCGACCCGGCCACGATTTTCTGCTACAGCCCCGGCCTGGCGCGCTGCCTGGATGGCCGGCTGATCGCCACGCTCGACCTGGGCGGGCCAGGGGTGGCGAGCCTGCCGGGGCCGAAGTCGGCGCACGGCGATTTCGGCCGGCCCAACCAGGGCAAGGTCTTCACCTCCGATGATCGTGGCCGGACGTGGGTGCACTGGACCGACTTCCCGTTCCTGCACGCCCGGCCCTTCGTCGCCGGGTCGTCGCTCTACGTGCTCGGCCAGGACGATGACCTGCGCATCATCCGCTCCGACGACAACGGCGACACCTGGGGCGAGCCGGCCTGGCTGACGCACGGCCAGCATTGGCATCAGGCGCCGTGCAACGTCCATTACACCGGCGGCCGCGTCTACCTGGCGATGGAGCGCCAGGTCTACGACGACGTGCGGGCCTGGGGGGTCAGCGCGTTCGCGCCGGTGCTGATGCGAGGCGAGATTGGGGCAGATTTGACCCGGCGGGAGAGCTGGGCCTTCGCCAGCGAGCTGGCCTTCCGGGATGCGATCCCGGCCGATGCGCTGGACTACTTCGGCGTGCCGTTCTATCCCTCGCTGCGTACCGAAGCCTACGAGGCGGCGCCGGGCCGCAGTTCGGCGCCCATTGGCTGGCTGGAGACCAATGTGGTGCAGTTCACCGATCCTGACCACATCTGGCACGACCCGACGGGCCGCACCTTTCACCTGTGGGCGCGTGCCCACACGGGCGGCGCGGGCTACGCGGCCATCGCCAAGGTGGTGGAGGGGGCGGATGGCCGCATGACCACGATGCTGGAGACGACCCCTTCCGGCCGCACGGTCGCGTTCGTGCCATGCCCCGGCGGGCAGATGAAGTTTCACATCCTGCACGATGACGTGACCGGCCTCTTCTGGCTGCTCAGCTCGCAGGCCACCGACAGCATGACCCGCGCCGATCGGCTGCCGCCCGACCGTTACGGCCTGCCGAACAATGAGCGCCATCGCCTGCAACTGCATTTCTCCCGCAACTGCGTGGATTGGCGCTTCGCCGGGATTGTCGCGATGGGCGCGACGCCCCGGCAGTCGCGCCACTATGCCAGCATGGTCATAGATGGCGACGACCTGCATATCCTCTCGCGCTCCGGCGATGCGCGGGCGGCCTCGGCGCACAACGGCAACCTCATCACGTTTCACACGGTCAAGGGCTTTCGCGACCTGGTTTATTGATAGGACTGACGCACGCTGCGCGTAAAGGAAGGCTTCGCCATGCGAAGTTCCGGCGAACTCGATCTCGAGCCCGAGCTGCGCGTTTCCCCGCAGCCGGCGGCTATCGTGCTGATCGCGCTGGGTTTTCTGCTGGCGCAATCCGCCGAATTCCTGCCCCAAAGCACGATAGCGGTCGCCATCGGCCTGACGACCCTTGCGTCGGGCCTAACACTTTGGCTGATGAGTCTGCGATGGCCCGGCCTGGCGCGCTGGACCGCCGTCGCAGTGACCGCGCTGTTGGCGCCGGCGCTCGTGGCCTGGTTGGGGCGGCCGAGCCTCCTGACATTATCGGCGATCCCGGTGGGCGCCGCCGCCGTGCTGGTCGGCTTGCGGGCGGCCTGCGCCACGGCCGGGTTGGCGACCGGGCTGCTGCTTCTCTGGGGCGCTCTTGCGCTGCCCGGCCAGGGCCTCGTTCCCCTCGATGTGGCGGTGGCCGTGGCGATGATCTGGGCCACGACCGCCATCGCGTTCGGGATTCGCAGGCCGACCGCGCAATGGGGGCGTTGGCTGGGCGACTACTACCTCCGCACTCAGCATGCCGCCGAAGAAGTGCGCGCCCGGCGGGCCGAGGTCGAGCAAGCCCTGGCCGATCTGGAACATGCCAACCGGCAGCTTGCCCTGGCCAACGAGCGCATGGCCGTGCTGCGCGCCATCGCGGAGGAAGCGCAGAAGAGCAAGACCGAGTTCGTCGCCCGCGTCAGCCACGAATTTCGCACGCCGCTGAACATGATCATCGGCCTGGTGGATCTGCTGGTGGAGACGCCGGAAGTCTATGGCGAGGCGCTGCCGACCGCCCTGTTCGAAGACCTCAAGATCGTTCATCGCAACTGCGAGCACCTTTCGAGCATGGTCAGCGACGTGCTGGATTTGAGCCAGGTCGAAGCCGCCCGGGTGGCGCTGCGCCAGGAACGGGTGAACTTGCCGGAGCTGATTGATGGCGCGGTGGCGGTGGTTACTTCTCTGCTGGAGCGTAAAGGATTGGCGTTGGTGGTAGATGCGCCGCCCGGTCTGCCGGCGATCTATTGCGACCCCACGCGCATCCGGCAGGTGGTGCTGAACCTCGTCAGCAACGCCGTCCGCTTCACCGAGCAGGGCGGCATCACGATCCGCGTCACGCAAGAGGGTGATGCGATCCAGGTCAGCGTGGCCGATACCGGGCCGGGCATCACGCCCGAGGACGCGCAGCGCATTTTCGAGCCGTTTTGTCAGGGCACGCGCGGCCCCTGGCGTGATCGGGGCGGCAGCGGGCTGGGCCTGACGATCAGCAAGCAATTCATCGAGCTGCACGGCGGGCGCATCTGGCTGGAGAGCCAGCCCGGCCAGGGCGCCACCTTCACGTTTTCGCTCCCGATCTCGCCGCCGCTGGCACCCATCCCCCATCCCAGCCGTTGGATCAGCGAAGACTGGAAGTGGGTGGAGCGCACGACGCGTCCGAAGACGCCCGCGTCGCCGTTCCGGCCGCGCGTGGTCATCTGCGACGAAACCGGCGAGCTGGCCCCGGCGCTCGGCCGCTGTTCGGAGCAGGTCGAGCTTGTCACCGCGACCAGCCTGCAGTTGGCGACTGAGGATCTGCGCCAGTGCCCCGCGCATGTCTTGCTGGTGAATGCGTCGTCCCCAGAGCGGCTTTGGCCCCTGGCCGTTGAGGCTCGGTCGGCGGCGAGCGATACCCCCATCGTCGCGTGCTGTGTGCTGTCGCGCATTGATCGCGCCCGCGCGGCCGGCGCGCTCGACTATCTCGTTCGCCCAGTGACACGGCGGCGGTTGTGGGAGGCAATCCGCGCCGTGGGCCGGCCGGTGCAGCGCGTGCTGGTCGTGGATGACGAGGAGGATGTGCGGCAGCTCTTGGGCCGCATGTTGGCGGCGCCGCCGCAGGGCGAAGTAGGGAACGGCGCGCTCGAGATCACGACCGCAGCGGATGGGGTCGCGGGGTTGGCGGCCATGCGTGCGGCGCGGCCCGACCTGGTCTTGCTCGACGTGGTGCTTCCGGGGATGGATGGCTGGCAGGTGTTGGCGCAGAAACAGCAGGATCCTGCGCTGCGGGATATTCCGGTGATCATGGTCACAGCCCAGGATCGGGCGGAACAGCAGATGCGCAGTGAGGCGATGCTCGCCACGGCGGGTCACGGCTTATCCGTGCCGCAGTTGCTTCAGGCAACGCTTGGCAACTCGGCGGTGCTGTTGAGCGCAGCATAGCAGAAAAGCCAACGTTGCGAACATCAAACCCGCACTTGCTTATCAGGTCAATGCCGTTCGCAGTAATCCGTTTTTGCGTTTTTGCTATCCAATTGGTATACTATCCGAATGGATAGTATATCCGAATGGATAGTATATCCGAATGGATAGTATATCCGAATGGATAGCAAGAGCAAAGGAACGCAGGCATGGATCTTACCTTCTTTTACCCACAGAGCCAGCAAGCCCTCTTCACTGACCGCGACTACTACCTGAGCCTGCTCGATCTGACGCGGCAAGCCCTCCTGGCCGGCCGGTCGCAGCACCTGGCGTTTCTCGGCCCGCGACGGATCGGCAAGACGCTGCTCGTCAAGGAGTTCATCCGCCGCACCCTGGCGGCCGGCGATCAGACGTGCGTCCCGGTCTACCTGGACTGCCAACGCGCCCCCCTATCGCCGGAATTCTTCGCGACCTACTACACCGGTACAGTCCTGGCCTGGCTCTTGGGCCGCGGCGGCGAACGGGCGGCGCCGTTCCATGATCTGACGTTCCAGCTCAAAGAGGCCGCGCCGCTGGGCGCCAAGGTCGCCGACTACTTCTACGAGTTGGATCGGGCCTTCCGCACCAGTCCCGTTGACCAGCGCGGCCTGCTCGATCGCGCGTTCGACCTGCCCGAATTCCTGGCGCAGACGCTCGATCGGCGTTTCATGCTCTTCTTCGATGAGTTTCCGGAACTCAACGCGTTATCCAACTATCCCCAGATCGGCCGCGTGATGGATTTGCTGCGCGCCGTGCTGCAAACCCAGGAACGCGTCGCTTACATCGCCTCCGGTTCAGCTATCGGCATGATGCAAGCGATCTTCTATGATCCGGCGTCGCCTCTGGCCGTCCATTTCCGCGCCGAGATGTTACCGCCGCTGACGCGCGAGGATAGCTACATCCTGATCGAGAAGCACCTGGCCGAGGTGGTCGGGCCGGTGAGCGAAGGGCTGCGGCTGACGATCTTCCGCTGGACCTACGGCCATCCTTTCTACATCAGCGCGATCTGCGAGCGGCTCACCGAGCAGGTGCGCCTGGGCGGCGGCGAGATCACCGAGGCCAGCGTGGCCCAGGCCTTCGCGCTGGAGACCCTCTGGCAGAACGGCCGCATCGCCAACCTGTGTCGCTATACGATGGAGAAGTCGCTGGAACATGCCCGCGGCGAGACGCTGCTGCAACTGATCCTCCAGATCCTGGCCGCCGCAGAAGGCGGGCTGACCCTCACCGACCTGGCCGGCCGTCTGCGTCGCCCCACCGGCCAGACGCGCGTGCTGTTGCAGCGGCTGATCGAGGTGGACCTGGTGGCTCAACAGGGCGCGCTCTACGATTATCGCGACCTGGTGATGAAGCTCTGGGCCGCCTACTACTACCAAGGCTTGGAGCTGCCCGCGGTGCCCCGCCAACAGATCCTCGACCAATTGGTCGCCGAGATCAGCCAGCGCTACCAGCGCGTCTCCAGCGAGCTCGGCCTGGCACGCGAAAGCCAGGTGCGTGAGCTGATGCGCGGCTTTGCCGGCCAGGTCGTCAGCGGCAGCCTGCTGGGTCTGCCCGACGAAATCGTTCTGCCGGCCTTTCGCTCGGTAACGCCCTACGACCAACAGGACATCGAGATTGACGTCGTGGCTGAAGATGGTGAGTTCTGGGCAGTTGAGATCAAGTGGCAGAACGAACCGGCCGCCCGTAAAGACCTGGAAGCGTTCTACGCCAGGGTCGGACGACTTCCCGTGGTTCAATCACGGCGCCTCTGGTTCATCGCGCGCGCCGGTTTTCGAGATTCGGCCATCCGCTACGCGCGCGCGAAGGGCATAGCGTTCAGCAGCCAACAGGATCTACAAACGCTGGCCGGGCTATTGGGGGTGCGTTTCGCCAAGTAGATCATGAAGTCCCAGGTGTTCCGGCTGGCTGACGATCGTGGGCGGCTGGTGCACCTCTGTCATGTGGGCGAAGTGGACAGATGGCCGGCGGTCGCCAGCGCCCGATCGAGCGCCGCCAGGAGATCGCCCCGGCGCACCGGCTTGGGCACGTAGACGGCGGCGCCCAACTCCAACGCCAACTCCTCCTCCCGGATCACCGAGCAGACGACAATCGGGATGGCGCGCGTGGCCGGATGCTCGTACAGGTGCGCCAGCAGTTCCCAGCCGTCCATGTCGGGCAGCATCACGTCGAGCACGATAACGCCTGGGGCGGAGGCCGCGATGGCCGCCAGGGCGCCCTGTCCGGCCGGGACGTGGACGATCCGGTAGCGCGTGCCGGCAGTGTAGCGGCGGTAGAAGTGCACCAGATCCTGGTTGTCATCCACGACCAGCACGGTGACATCGTCGGCGGCGGGCAGGACGATGCGAACGGCGAGCGCGTCATCGTCGCGGACCAACTCGAGCGTCCCTTCCTGGGCGGCCAGCATCTCGCTCAGCAGACAGGTGTCGGGGTCGGGGCCGTGGGCGACGGGTTGGCCGCGCAGGATAATGGCCGCATGCTCGCCTTCCCGCTGCGCCTGAATCGTGATCGCCCCGCCTGCGGCCTGGGCTGCCAGCAGACCGAGCGCCATCACCAACACCTGGCGCAGCATCGAAGGATGGGCGGCGACAACCAGGCGCTCGCGTACATCCGCAAACGTGACAGTGACGCCCAGCCTGGCGGTACGCGTTCTTTCCAGCACAACCGCGGCCTGCGTCGCCTCCGCGACATCCGCCACGCTGTCGGGCGCGCTCTGCTCCAGCGCCGCCAACTCCTGGCGCACCTGCTCGCGCAGGGCCGGCAGATCGGTGGTGGATTTTCGCGCCGGCCCGGCTGTGAGGCTGCGGTGCTCCTGCCTTTCGAGCAAGCGGCGGGCGAGCACCAGCACCGCCTCTCGCTGTTCGCGGCGCAGGTGCCGGGCGGTGATGCCGAGACGCTCCGCCGTGGCCTCTTGGGTCAGGGCCAGGATGTAGCGGCAGGAGAGCACTTCATAGATGCGCCGGCCGCGAGCGCTGGGCGGCATGTCGGGCGTGGGCTTGAGCGACTCCAGGGCTTGCAGGATGGCGTCTCGTGCGCACTGCGCATCGCCGGCATCCCGGCACCCCGTGAGCGATCGCAACAACTCCGAGGGCGCGAAGTCGGGATCGTGCAGGCTCGCGAGCGCTTTCCGCAGTTCGACCTCTGTACATTCAAGGCTCATATCTGCTACATGTCCTAACGATGTCCTAATGACGCCCTTGCAAGGGAAGGCGATGGGTTGTAAACTGGTTCAAACGACAACGCTTTTTCATCGTAGCATAGTGCGCCATGCCAGTCAAGTCGTTTTCCCCGTCCAGGTCGAGTCTGCTTCTGCGGGCTAGAAAGGAGAAGATACTCCGAACCACAAGCGTCCCCCTGCTCTTGTCTGTTGTCGCGATCGTGATCTCGTGCCTGAGATTCAAGGAGGAATAGACCCATGTCTGCATCCAACATCAATCGGCGCCGTTTTCTGAAGGCGATGGTCGGCTCCGCCGGGTTGGCCATGATGGCCGGCGCCTGCACCGCGCCTGCATCTCCCCCGGCCCCCGCGGCGCCCGCAGCCAAAGCCGAGCCTACACAACCACCGAAGGCTGCTCCAACAGAGGCTCCGAAGGTACAGCCAGCATCCAAAGAGCCAGTGTCCATTAAGGTGTGGTGGCGGATTAACCCTAACGTCGAAGGCGCCCTGAGCGTTTTCCAGAAAGAGAATCCCAACATCAAGATCGAGTTGGGCGATCTCGGCGAAGCTGTCTACGGGACGCCCAAGTATGTGACCGCGGTGGCCGCTGGCAAAGGGCCTGATGTGGCGTATCAGAACCGCCACACGTTCGGACAGTTCGCATCGCGCAAGCTCTATCGGCCCATCGAAGACCTCATGAAGCGCGATAACATCAAGAAAGAGGACTTCATGCCGGGGCCGATCCGGGATTTGACGTGGCAGGGCACGCTGTATGGCCTGCCCCACACGGCCGGCACGCGGTATTGGTTCTGGAATCGCAAGCACTTCGAGGAAGCGGGCCTGGATCCCAACAAAGGCCCGGAGACGTGGGAGGAGATCGAGGCGATTGCCCCGAAGCTGAACAAGAAGACCGGCGACAAGGTCGACAGGTATGCATTCCTGCCCAACTTCCCGCCGGGCCTTGCCGATCAACTGCTCATCTACGCCATCGAAGCTGGCGGCTCCAGCCTGGATGCCGATGGCAAGACGGTGATGATTGACAGCGATCCGTGGGTGGAGGCCCTGACCTGGTGCGTCGGGGTGATTGACCGACATGCCGGCGGCTATGCTTCGGCCGCCTCGTTCATGGAAGGCTTCGCCGGCCAGCCTATAGACCCCTTTGCGCAAGGCAAAGTCTCGATGTGTTCCTACGGCAACTGGATGATCGAAACCTACGCCCGGTTCCCGGATCTGAGCTATGATGGCGCTGGAGTCATGCCTGTGCCTCAGAAGTTCAAGGGCAAGAAGATCAACTGGTCATGCGGCTGGACCTTCGTCATTGACCCCAACACCAAGCTGGTCGAGGAAGGCTGGAAGCTCATCAAGTGGCTGGAGGGGCCCGAGTACGTCCGGGCCGCTGGCACGGTCGGCCTCGACCTGGTCACGAAGGACTGGGAACGCCAAAAGTTGCCGGGCAAGCCGATCTTCGCGCCGACGCCTCCGGTTTACAAACCTGCCATGGAGGTGATGCAGAAGGAGTTCTACTCGAAGCTGCCCGAAAACACCATGAAGATGATGACGCGTTACCTGGAGTCCGAGGACTTTGCGGTCGGCTGCGGCCAGATCGCCGGATTGGCGGCCGCCGAGATGTGGACCGGCTTCAAGAATGCCTGGGAAGCGGCTCTCACCAAGAAAAGCGCGCCCAAGGAGGCCCTGGTCAACGCCAAGAAGGATGTGCAGACGGCGCTCGACGCGGCCTGGAAAGAGCGCGGGTAGTCAGCGACCTCACCCCGTGCGAGCGAAGCTCGCCTTCCCCTCTGCTGATGACATGTCATTGCGAGGGCTGGCTTGTAGTCCGAAGCAATCCCGGACCTGGCCGGGCCTGGGATTGCTTCGGCGCACACCCCGCGCCTCGCAATGACACCTCGGATGTTGTGCTCAGAGCAGGGGTGGGGTTTGTCTTTTTCGGAGGCGCGTCATGACCGACAAGCAGCCACGACACCGCTTAAGCCTGGCAGCGAGGGAAGCAATTACCTGTTACCTCTTTCTCCTCCCGTGGGCCATCGGCTTCCTCCTTTTTGTCATTGGCCCGATCCTGGCCTCGCTGGCCCTGAGTTTCATGCGCTATGACGTTGTGACAGCGCCGCGTTTCATCGGTTTGGGCAACTTTCGGGACATGTTCCTCGCCGACAAGCGCTTCACGATGTCCATGGGCAATACGGCGTACTACGTGTTTTTCTATGTGCCCTTACATCTGCTGGTAGCGCTGGGCCTGGCGCTGCTGCTCAACCAGAAGGTCCGGGGGATACCGATCTACCGCACGCTGTTTTACATCCCATCCATCGTGCCGATCGTGGCCGGCTCGATTTTGTGGGTGTGGATTTTGCAGCCGGAGTGGGGGCTGATCAATTCGCTGTTGGGCATCGTGGGGATCAAGGGGCCGCTCTGGCTCGCATCGCTGCAATGGTCCAAACCCTCTCTCATTATGATGGCGCTGTGGGGGTCGGGGAGCGCCATGATCATCTGTCTGGCCGGCCTGCAGGGGGTACCGCAGCATCTCTACGAGGCGGCCGAGATTGATGGCGCCAACCGCTGGCAGCGTTTCCGCAATATCACCCTGCCGATGTTGAGCCCGACCCTTTTCTTCATGCTGATTCTCGGCGTCATCGGTTCCTTTCAGGTGTTTACGACCGCCTACGTGATGACGGGCGGCGGGCCGGCGGAGTCTACGCTGTTCTATATGCTCTATCTCTACCGCCGCGCCTTCGTCTTCCTGGATATGGGCTACGCCGCGGCGATGGCCTGGATCCTCTTCGTGATCGTGTTGGCCCTGACGCTGGTCCAGTTTCGCCTGGCCAACCGCTGGGTGTACTACGAGGCTGAGCAGAGGTAAGCGATGGCATCAAGCACAGCGATCAGACCTGGTGTGACCCCGCACAGCTATCAATCCAGTTGGGGCACGCGCATCTCACGGTTCTTCGGCCGGGTGGCCTCCCACGTGGTGTTGCTCCTGGGATCGGCGGTTTTCGCCCTGCCGTTCATCTGGATGGTGAGCACCTCGCTCAAAAGCGACCGCCAGATCTTCGCCTGGCCGCCGGTCTGGATCCCGAACCCGATGGTCTGGGGCAACTACCCGGCCGTGTTCGACTATGCGCCCCTCCACAAGTATTTCCTGAACACGATGGTCATCGCCAGCGCACAGGTGCTTGGCGCCATCATCACCTGTTCGCTGGCGGCCTATGCCTTCTCGCGCGTGCGCGCGCCGGGCCGCGATGTGATCTTCACGGTCATGATCAGCCAGATGATGATCCCCGGCGTCGTGACCCTCGTGCCGCTGTACATCCTCTTTGCCAAGCTGGAATGGATTGACACCTTCCTGCCGCTGACCATTCCCGCGCTGCTAGGCTCGCCGTTCTACATCTTCATGCTGCGGCAGTTCTTCCTGACCTTACCGATGGAGCTGGAGGAGGCCGCGCTGATTGATGGCGCCAGCCGCCTGCGCGTCTGGTGGACCATCATCCTGCCGCTGTCGAAGCCGGCCATCGCCACAGTGGCGATCTTCAGCTTCATGTTCGCCTGGAACGACTTCACCGGCCCCCTGATCTTCCTGAATAGCCGCAACAAGTTCACCCTGTCGTTGGGGCTGCAGGCCTTCATGTTCGAGCGGCGCACCTTGTGGGGCCCGTTGATGGCAGCATCCACCATGATGATCACCCCCATCCTGGTGGTCTTCTTCCTGGCGCAGAAGCACTTTATCCAGGGGATCGCGCTGACCGGGATGAAGGGGTAGATTCTTTATAAGGCCAACGACATGATCAGTTATACCGGCAAAAACCGCCAGGCCATCAACGCCCTCAAGACCCTCTACTTCGACCATCCAGAGTGGACGATCTGCAATGTCAGCCTAATGCCGGCGACCTGGATGAAGTATCGGGGGGATCTGGAGGAGATCGTCCTGGCCCATCCCCGCCTGTTTCCGAGCTATCAGCGCGGCGATGTGGATTTCGACTTCACTAGACTCCCGAATCCCCTGTACGAGCTGGGCAACTTCGTGGATTGCTGGGGCACGGTCTGGGAGAACATCGAGCGCGGGCTGGATAGCCACCCGATCGGCTTCCCGCTGGAGGATTGGAGCGCGCTGGAGACCTACAAGCCGCCAGATCCCCTGAAGGAGGACTCGTTCGGCCCGCGCGACTGGGATCAGGTGCAGCGCAGCCTGGCTGAGGCCCGCGCCCGCGGCGATATCGCGGCCGCCGGCGGGTTGCAGCATGGGTTCATGTACATGCGGCTATTTTACTTGCGCCGGTTCGAGAACCTGATGCTGGACATGGCGACCGACGATCCTCGCCTCCAGCGCGTCATCCGAATGGTGGAGGAGTACAACAGCGCGGTGATCCGCAAGACGCTGGAGCTTGGGCCGGAGATGATGAGCTTCGGCGATGACCTGGGGCTGCAGCGTATCCTGCCGATGGGGCCGGCGCTCTGGCGCAAGTACATCAAGCCCTCCTACGACCGCATGTTCGCGCCGATGCGCGAGGCCGGCATCCCCATCCGTCTCCACACCGACGGCCATGTCGTCGAGATCATCCCCGACTTGATCGAGGTCGGCGTCACGCTCCTGAATCCGCAAATCCGGGCGAACGGCCTGGATGGGCTGGTGAAGATGGCGAGGGGCAAGGTGGCGCTGCACCAGGATCTCGACCGCCAACTCTTCCCCTTCGCCACCCCGTCCGAGATCGAGGATCACATCGGCGGGGTCTTCGAGGCGCTCTATCTGCCCGCCGGCGGCCTGATGCTTCATGCCGAGTGCGAGCCGGATGTGTCGCTGGAGAACATCGAGGTGATCTGTCGGACGCTGGAGAAGATCTGTAAGCCGCCGCTGCTCGGTTGATCGGGCATATGAACCGCAAAGACGCCAAGCACGCCAAGTTCCGCTGTTTCTCTTGGTGTCCTTGGCGCCTTTGCGGTTCATCTGTTCGACGCAGTGCCAGTCCAGAAACAAGGGATGATAAGTCTCTATGATGACCATCCGCCAACGCGCGCTTGCCGTCCTCAACCACCGCCAGCCCGATGTCGTCCCCTGGTTGGGCGACCTGGCCTATTGGGTCAACTGGCTGAACCGCGCCGATCTGATGCCGGACAAATACAAAGGGGACGGCCTCTACCGGCTCCACCGCGACCTGGGCGTCGGGTTCTATCTCCAGGGCTACTTCCCGTTTCGGGCAGTCTACGATGGGGTGGAGATCAGCGAAGAAGAGGATGGCGACCGTCGGGTGACGCGCGTGCGCACGCCCTATGGCGACATCCAGGAGACGCACATCTACCTCCCGGAATCCTACACCAGCGCCCGCACTGAACACTTCATCAAGAGTTGGCGCGACCTAGCCCCGCTGCGCTACCTGTACGACCACACCTTCTACGAGCCGAACTATGACCTGGCGGCGCGGCGCTATGACCTGGTGGGGGACCACGGCCTGGTGCTCTGCTATCTGCCGAAAAGCCCCTTCATGGAGTTGGTCGCGTTGAAGGCGGGGATCGCGGCCGTGACCTACGCGCTGACCGACGCGCCGGACGAGTTCGCCGAGACGCTGGCGGTGATGGCAGCCAAGCACGGCGAGGCGGCGCAGCTTGCCCTCGACTCGCCGGCCGAGTGTCTGATGATCCCCGAGAATCTCTCGTCGGAGTCGGTCGGCAAGCGGATGTATCATAAGTACGTCCGGCCTTACGAAGCGCATTGGATCGAGCGCATCCGGGCGGCGGGCAAATACTCCTACATCCATATTGACGGCACGCTGCGCGGGCTGATGCGCGAGGTGTCACAGGCGGGCTTCACCGTGCTCGAAGCCGTCACGCCGGAGCCGTCGGGCGATATCCCGGTAGAAGAGTTGTGGAAATGGGCCGAGCCGGAGACGATCATCTGGGGCGGGCTGCCGGGGGTGATGTTCAGCGACCTGGTGAGCGATGCCGAGTTCGACGCGTTCGTGATCCGCGTGCTGGGGGTGTTCAAGACCGCGCCGCGCTACGTCTTGGGCGTGGCCGACCAGGTGCCGCCCTACGCGCGTTGGGCGCGGATCGCCCGCGTGGCGGAGTTGGTGGCGCAGCATGGGCATTATGCGGCAGCGGCGGCGGTTGAAACCGCAGCCTGACACGCCAAACCCGTTGAAACGGGTTGACGCGACGGCGCGCAGTGCGTTTCAACGCACTTGGCGTATCAGCCGGTGATTTCAATCACCGATGCCATGATGACACAACAGACCCTTGCATTCAAGCCCGACTTCGCGCGGGCGCGCCGGTTCTGGAGCGACTTTTGGCAAGACAAAGCCAACCGGCCGGCCATCCGCGTCACCCTGCCGCGACCGGGAATGGAGCCTCAGCCTGCCCCATCCTACCTGGACTGCTTCGACGGCGACTTCCACCGCATCGCCGACCAGCTCCTGGCCTGGGCCGAAACCCACGAATTCCTCGCCGAGAGCATCCCCTTCTACTACCTGGAATTCGGGCCGGATACCTTCGCCGCCTGGCTGGGCGCCGACCTTCGGCTGGCCCCCGAGCGGAACACCAGTTGGTCAGTCCCCTGCGTCGAGGATTGGGACGAGACCGAAGTGCGGTTTCACCCGGAAGGCTATTGGTGGCAACGGACGGTCGAGGCGGCCGGCGTGCTCCTTGAGCGGTGCGGCGGCAAGATCCTGATCTGCCCGCCCACACTGGTCGCCAACCTGGACGCGCTGTCGGCCCTGCGCGGCCCGCAGCGACTCATGGTTGATCTGGCCGTGTGCCCGGAAAAGATTCAGCGGGCGCTCGGCCAGGTCAACGCAGCCCACACGGAGGTCATGGCGGCGTGCGCCCGGCTGTTCCAGTTCGACCGCTACGGCAGCATCAACGTGGAGGGCGCATACACCACGGGTGTCCAGAGCCGGCCGCAATGCGACGCCTCCTGCATGATCAGCCCGGCGCTGTTCCGGGAGCTGGTCGTCCCCTGCCTGGAGAGCGAGGCGAACGACGCGGACGCGTTCGTCTACCACCTCGACGGGCCGGGCGCGCTCAAGCACCTGGACGCGCTCTGCGGCATCCCCAAGCTCGACATGATCGCCTGGGTGTGCGGTGCGGGCAACGAAGACAAGGACTGGCGCGTCGTGTATGATCGCATTGACCGGTTGGGGAAAGGGCAATGGCGCTATGAGACCGGACGGGCGCAGATCGTTGAGGCGTGGCGGATATACCGATCACGCAAGCTGGCCTTCAGAATTGCCGCGGAGTCCAAAGCCTCGGTCGAGGATTTCCTGGGGGAGTTGGAAGAGATCGAGCGTCAGTAGCCATTGCGAGTTACCCATGCCGCAGGCAGCATGTGTCCCAGCCAGGAACTCTCTTATGTCATGCTGAGCGAGTTGACAGCTCAAGTCACGTTGCGGCGAGTGTCCAGCGAAGCATCCATTCGCTGCGCTCAGGACAAGTTCTCGTGGGCGGGAGTTTCTAGGCAGCGGTTTGTGCGAAGCAATCTCCTGCGCCAAGTGCGGGACTGCTTCGGCCCAAACCATGTCCTGAGCGAAGCCGAAGGAGACGTGTCTCGCAATGACACGCCGTCGCGACAGGATCTCACCGACTCTCGTCACCTACCAACTTCATCACCCGATATGCCTCTGCATACGGCATCCCTGCCGCCTTGCCGGCCTCAGCCGCCCACCCCCGCAGCCATTGCCCGTCGCCAGGATCTACCTGGCTCTTGTGACAGCGCAGCGCCTCGATTTTACGCTCAATCGTGCTGGTGATGTCCACGTAGGCGTTGACGCGCGCCGAATCGCTCATCATATATACCTCTTTGACCTGATGCGGCTCCAGCCCTTCGGCCAGCAGCTCCGGGAAGATCGGTCGGGTGGGCGCGCTGGGAAAGACGGCGTAGAGCGCCGCCTCGGCCGCCGCGCGGTGGTCGGGGTGGTTGATGTAGCCGTCGCCGTAGAACAGCACCGACGGGTCGCCGCACACCACCCGGTCGGGCTTAAGCCGGCGGATGATGCGGGTCAGATCGCGACGCAGATCGAGGGTCGGCTCAAGGATGCCGTCTGGATAGCCCAGAAAGAGCACTTCTTGTACGCCCAGCAGCGCGCAGGCGGCGGTCTGCTCGGCCTGGCGGAGGCACGCAAGCTCGGCGCGACTCTGGCTCGGGTCGTTGCTCCCTGCGCCGCCATCCGTCACGACCACATAGGTGATCTGCGCGCCCTGGCTGGCCCAGAGCGCCACGCTGCCGGCGACGGTGAACTCGGCATCGTCGGGGTGCGCGAAGATGCCGAGGATGCGGAGCGGCGAAAGGATGGTGTCGGTCATTGATGGTTTCCGTCTCGCGGGTGGATGACTTGCAGTCCGAGATAGGTCTCGAATGGGTCAAAGTCGCCGTCGCTGTGCAGCAACTGATGCTCGTGGGCGATGGCGTAGGTCGCGATGAAACAGTCAATCGTCTTGCGCACGGCGATGCCGAGCCGGCGCAATGCACGGTAGTGGTGGGCGCTCTGCACGGCCAGATCGAGATCGAGCATCCTGGCCTGGCGGAACTTGCCCAGCGCCCGCTGTGCCGCCGCGAAATCGGCGTCGCTGTGAAATCCTTGCAGCACCTCGGCCAGGATGATATCGCCCACCAGGATCTCGCGCTGCGGCAGCATGATGTGCAGATAGTCTGTCTGCGGGGTCGCAACGCCGTTGAAATAGTCTATCCAGACAGACGAATCAACTAGCAGCATGGAGCGTCAGCCTCTCAGTCGTCACTTCATACGCGTTCTCATGGCCTTCCCGCAGCGTAGCCAAGTCGCCTTCCCATTGCAAGCGGCCGCGCAACTCGCGTATCTGACCCTGCTCTTGCAGTCGGATCAACACGCGCAGCGCCTCGTCGAGCACCCCACGCGTCGTTTTGATACCAGTCAATACCTTGGCTTGCGCGACCAGAGTTTCATCCAGGATGACATTGGTTCGCATCGCAACACTCCACGGTTTGGAATGTGTATAGTATAGCGAGTTTATGTGTATGATGCAAGAATGATCCATAGGGATCTGATCGAGCAGTCAGCCTGACCTCGCCCGCATGCGCCCGAAAAGTGAAAATGATGCTTGACAGAACAGGCATATTTCCGTAAAATGCAGCCATGAAGATCATCGCCCGCACGCTATTCCCGGCCTTGCAGCGCGCGCTCACGGACCAGCGCGTGATCGTCATCACCGGCCAGCGCCGTTCCCCCGTCCACCGCGCGAATCAACGCCTCCCCATGCTCCAGCAGCAGTTTCGCGCGCTCGACCGACACTTCTTTCACCTGGAGATAGCGCTCCAACAACTGCGCCGGAGTCAGCGCCTCCACCGAGACTGCGCCCAGGCGTTGGCGTTCGGTCCGCTCGACATCTTTTTGCAGCGCGGCGACGAAGTACGCGCCCTCCAGCGCCCGGCTGATCTCACGCTCGACCAGCAACGGCTCCTGCTCTTGGCGCAGCGTCACGACCACTCGCACGACGGCTTCCGAGAGAGCGGGTTTGGATTTGATCGCCTGTACCACTGCCGCGGTCGGGTCGGCGGCATCGCGCACGTCGGCGCGGATGGTGGTGAAGGGGCGCGCCTGACGCCGATACCCGCGCACGAACTCCCAGATCGTCGGGCCGTCGGAGATTTCGGCCACCACAAACCCCTTCGGCTCATGCTCCTCGCCGAAGTCAATCCGCTCGATGCTGCCGGAGTAGAGCACGGGCGGCTGGAGCTCGCCGTTGAGGCTCTGGTGCTTGTGGATGTGGCCGAGCGCCACGTAGCGCCAGGTCGGGTCAGCCAGCACCGAGCGGGGCAACGCCGCGTCACGGCCGATCATGATGTTCTGCTCGGAGCCGTGGCTGGCCTCGTTGACCGAAAAGTGCCCGGCCAGGATCGCGGGGATGTCGGGCTGTTGCCGCGCCTGCCGGGCCAACGCCTGGATGTTGGCAATCATGACGCCTTGCAGCAGCGCATCCAGCTCGACCAGGCTCTTGCCCTGCGCCTCCTCTTTGCTCACCAGCGCCGAGCGCAACGGGTAGGGCGCGGTCGCCACCTGCAACGGCTGGCCGCGACGGCAGACGACCTGATGCAGCTCTTCGCGGTTGCCCACGATGACGTTAGGCACCTCCAGCGTGCCGAAGATGTCAACGCTGGTAGCGCGTCTGGCGACTGCGGGCAGGTCGTGGTTGCCGACGAGCAGGATCACCGGGATGCCCGCGTCCGCGATGCGCTTGATGCGCCGGGCGAACTCGCGCTGGTAGGTGGGGTTGGGGTCGCGCGTCCGGTAGGCATCGCCCGCGAAAATGAAGACGTCCACCCCCTGCTCGATCGCGTAATCGCCGATGTCGCTCAGCCGGCGCAGGAAGTCCAGCACGCGGGCGTTGATGCCGGTCGCCGGGTCCACCCGGCCATAGTTTTCCATGCCGATGTGAATGTCGGCGGTGTGGAGGAGTTTGATCGGTTGCATTCTGAATAGCTCACGCAAAGGCGCAAAGACGCCAAGGTGTTATTTGATTTGATTCCTGCCGGATAGCACGCATCACTCTGGCAGTTGGTTTACAACCCGTTGGATCCCATCTTTGATGCGAACCTCGCCGAAATTGATGAGAAGTCCCAGGCGCTTGTCGGCCAATCGGAGATAGGTGAGTAGTTGTTTCTGGTGAACAGGCGCCAACTTTTCGACCGATTTGAGCTCGACGATCACCTTTGCCTCGACGATCATGTCGATCCGGAAGCCAACAGGGATACGTACCTTCTCGTATACGACGGGCAGATCCCACTCCGTGTCAACAGCAAGTCCGCGTTTCCTGAGTTCATACGCGAGCACTGCCAGGTACACCGACTCCAACAGTCCAGGCCCCAATATGAGGTGGATCTTGTACGCCGCATCCACAATCTGAGCCGCGATCTCATTCTCTGTCATAGCTTTTCTCCTCCCTGCAAATTGTTGGAGTATCATCGGAATAAGGAATCTCACGCAAAGGCGCAAAGAGCGCCAAGGTTTTGGCCTTTGCGCCTTTGCGTCTTTGCGTGAGACCTATCCGCATCCTAATCGAAGCCCACAAACTCCTTCGGCGGTCGCATGGTGCGGACGTTGTCGGCGAGTTGGGCGGCCAGGTCGGCCGGCTCGCGGGCGACCATAGCCCGGTAGAATTCCGTGTCGTAGCGCCGCGTCTGCACCACGACCGGCATGGGCACCGCGTGGCCGAGGATGAGGGCCTGCTCGCGCGTGTCGAGGCGCGCCAGCACCTCGCGCAGCGCCTCGCCGCCGCTGACGCCGCTCAGCACCGCCTTGATGTCCTCCGGGTTGTCGAGCAGCATCGTCACGCGCGTGCCGATCTGCGACATCACTTCGCCGTCAATGCCGCTGGGCCGCTGATCCACAATGAACAACGTCACGTTGTACTTGCGCAGCTCGCGGGCGATGGTGCCGAAGATAGTGTTGCCCGCGATGGTCGGGTCGAGGAACTTGTGCGCCTCCTCAATGGTGATGACCAGCGGGGTCGGTTCCTTGCCGGTCGCGCCGAACGACGCCTCCTTGCGTTCGACATACTGCCGGTGGATGCGCCGCGTCAGAAAGTTCGCCACCAGGATATACGCGCCGAGATCCGAGCCGTAGCGGCCGAACTCCAGCACGACGTTGGTGCCCGCTTCCAGGTACTTCATGATGCGGCCCACCGAGTCGTCGAGCGCGCGCGGCTTGAGGAAGCCGTAGTTGCGCATCCGCTCGAAGCGCCGCCGCAGCGCGGCCAGGGTATTCTGCCCCTGCCCGGTGTCATCGGCCAGCGCCTTCAAGCCAGAGATCTCTTTGCCGGTGTCGGGATCGAAGCCGCCGTAATTGTCCACCCAGGCATCATCCAGGAAGTTGCTCAGCCACGCCTTGCCGAACTTGCGATAGAACGCATAGACGGCGCCCACCTGCGGCTCGGACAAATTCAGGATGCCGGCCAGCATCTCCAGGTCCTCCGGCTCGATCTGGTCGTAGCCGATGTTGATGGTGTAGTCGGGGTCCGAGCCGCGGCGCCGCGACGATTCGTCATCCAGCGTGAAGATGCTCACCCCGCCGGGGAAGATCTGCTTCAGACCCTTGACGCGGTTCACATCTTCGGAGCTGGCCTCCCAGCCGTACTCGTTGTGCATGTCGAAGATCAGGTTGACCGCCACCCGCTGCTGGATAATCCCCGCCAGCAGCAGCCGCGCGAGGAAAGTCTTACCCGTGCCCGACTTGCCGAAAACGCCGCTCGACCGCTCGACCAGCCGCTCCAGGTTCAGAGTAATCTTGACGCTCGCCATGTCCAGCGGCGCGCCGATGTGGAAGAAGTGGGCCGTCTTTCCGCCGGCCTTGCGCTCCCCTTCCGGGCCGAAGACCTGATCTACCTCGGTCTGGCTGGCGATGGCAACCGGCGTGAAGTGGGCCGGCACGGTCTTCACCGGCTTGACCTCCTCCTTGCCCTCTTCCACGCGAAGCGTGAGCAGCGGGCTGAGATGCACCGTGCCGAAGGTCGTCGTGCCCTGGTGGACGGCGGCCAGGAAGGGGTCGGACATATCGGGCGGCTGCTTGGCGATCAGCGGGTTGGTGCTGTCGAGCGCCACGTCGGTGATCATGCAGAAGAAGCGCGCCCGCTGCCCCCGCGCCACCACATAGCGCCCCACGGCCAGCTCTTCCAGCGCGATGTCGCGGTCGAGCTTGACCGCCAGCCCCTCGGAGAGCGACCCGCCGATGACGACGCCGAGCTTGTCGGCGTGTGCGCGCTCGGCGGCCAGGGCGGCGCGCTCTGCCGTGGCGGAGGCGAGGGCGTCGAATTCGGCGTCGAAGGAGTTGAGATCGGTCATGGGTTATCCTTTGTTCACAACTTGTCATTTTCGCAGGAGGCGCATAGAATGCCGGTTGAGGTTCTCAATGAGCACATCTGTCAACGCCGGCCAACGCCCCTATTTCTTTTGGGACTACGAGATCACAGACGAAGAAGTCCGTGCGATCCTGCGCGACGGCGAGCCGTTCGACAAGGCCTGGGCCATCAGCCGCATCCTGGAACACGCGCGTTGGGACGATATCTGGCGCTACCTGACGGTGGCCGATATTCGCGAGAATTTCGCGAACTTGAGCTTTCGGCGCGTCCAGGATCGGGAATTGTGGGCCTATGCGCTGGACAGGTGGGCGCAGCATGTCTAACGTACACGATTCCGATCTGGCTTCTCCCTGGCTCTCGCCGCTTCAAGCGAGTGTTCTTGATCGTTTCTTTGCCACCGAGATCGGCCCGCGCTTCTATCTGACCGGCGGCAGCGCCCTGGCTGCATTTCATTTGCATCATCGCGTGAGCGTAGACCTCGATCTGTTCACGCTGGATGACCTAGCGCTCCGTGAAGCGGATGTGCTGCTCCCGCGAATGGCTGCCGACTTGGGCTGTCGCCTCGGGGTAATGCGTCGCACTGAGCACTACCGCGAGGTCTTCTTCGAGCCGGCGATCGGCGATCCTCTGAAGATTGATCTGGTGCGTGATTTCGGTCCGCAGTACGGCGAGCATCTCCATGTCAACCACGTGATCGTGGACAGCATCGAGAATATCGGCGCCAACAAGATCACGGCCATCCTGGGCCGCACCGAGCCGAAAGATTTCGTTGACCTCTACTTCATCCTCCAAGCCGGGTTGGAGTTCGACGCTCTGCTGGCGAAAGCGCAGACCAAAGACCTGGGTCTGCATCCCTTCTATTTGGCCGGATCGCTCCGGCAGGTGCGCAACTTCCGGCGTTTTCCGGCGACCACACCGCCGCTGACCCTCCTCGAACTTCAGCAGTTTATGTTTGCACTGGCCGATCGGTTGTTGGAGCAGGTGCGTCCTCGCGGCAACGACTCTGCTATCTGACCTGGATACGAAGCGAGCTTCACCGCCTCCTGCGATCACAGATCCAGAGTGACTTTCATTGCTTGACTCATTGCCTGCATCGTCGCTGGCTCCAACTTCCCCAGCCGCTCTCCCAATCGCGCCTTGGCCACTGCGCGCACCTGAAGCGTGAGCACAACCGAGTCGTTCTTCAGGCCGCCTTCTGGCGCACGCACCAGGACATCGCTGGGGTAGAGCCGTTGCACGTTCGAGGCGCTGGTTAGCGGGCAGATGACGATGACCGGGCTGAAGCGGTTGATAGCATCGCGCGAAACGATCACCGCGGGGCGCGTGCCGGCCTGTTCGGACCCTGCGATGGGATCGAGGCGCACCCGATAAATGTCACCGCGCAGCATCTTTCGGCTCCTCTGCTGGCCAGGTCTCTTTTTCCAGTGGGACGAATTCCTCCGCGATAGCGAGTTGCAGGGCGCGGTAGCTTTCGTCGCTCTCCATCGGCGCAAATTGCGCGTCAAGCCAATCGCGCTCCAAGTCTTTCAACCATTGCTCGATAGCCTGAACGATCAGCGCGTTTTGGCTGCGCGCAGCCCCGCGCTCGACGGCTTGTTGGACGCGATCGCGCACGGAGACCGGCAGATCCACTGTGGTGCGCACCCGGTCTTGAGCCGCCGCGTAAGTCGAGTTGAGCATATCGCAATCTCCACCGGTAGGCTATGGTTCACTTGATGCAATAATGTGATTGTACTTCATGCCATCAGAAAATGCAATCAATTACATGCATCTTACGACCACCTTTGTGTACGCCAACCGAAACCTCGCGCGCTCCACATTCCGCTGCGAGGCGCGGCGCCGGACCAGTCCGGCACTCCAGGTGGGATCGGGTCGGAGTCCTCGACTTGTCGAGGCGTCGGCAGGGGGCGATACCACGTCTGCATGAAGCGCTCGATCCGATAGCTGCGCTCGCCCAACAACGCGATGAGCGTCGGATCGGCCAGGCGGCATAGGCTGAGGCCGGGCGCGAGGCCACGGCTGCGATAGAACCCCTCGAACCGATCCAGCTCGGCGGCGCGCACCGGGCCGGCCAGCCCCATGCCGATCCCGCGGCTGTAGGGGTTGTCCTGGCCGGCGAAGACCGCGTAGCCGCCCGCCGCCGATTCGACTGCACAGTCAAGCGCCGGCCGCAGCCGGCTGTGCGCAGCGATGAAATCCAGGTATTTGTGCGCCTCCGCCGCTTCCAGCCGTTGAGCCGGGCGCCCATCGGCAAACAACACGTGCCCTTCCTTGTCATTCCGCAGACCGATCAGGCTTCTCGACGCCGGAACCCTGACCGACCTGCAGCGTCTGCCCTACAGCTTATACAACTCCCCATACTTCGCCCGCAGATACGCGATGTATGGCTCGATGCTGAGCGGCCCGCCGGTCACGCGCTGAGCCAGCTCGGACGCAGTGAACTTGCTGCCGTGCTGGTAGATGTGTTCGCGCAGCCAGCCGTGCAGCGCGCCGAACTCGCCCTGGCCGATCTCGTCCGGGATGCCGGGATGCGCGGCGCGCGCGGCCGCGAAGAATTGCGCACCCAGGATGTTGCCCAGCGTGTAGCCCTGGAACGCACCGCCGATGACGCCGCCGAACCAATGGACATCCTGCATACAGCCATCTTTGTCGTCCGGCGCGGCGATCCCCAGGTCGGCCTGGTAGCGCGCCCGCCACGCGTCGGGCAGCTCATCCACCGACAGCGTGCCTTCCAGCAGCGCCAGCTCGAAGTCGAAGCGGATCATCACATGCAGGTTGTATGTCACTTCGTCGGCCGCGGTACGGATGAGCGAGCGTTTGACTTTGTTGATGGCGCGGTAGAAGGTGTCGAGCGACACGGCGCCGAGTTGTTCAGGGAAGATCGCCTGGAGTTGGGGGTAGAAGAAGCGCCAGAAGCTCCGGCTGCGGCCAACGACGTTCTCCCACAGCCGCGATTGGCTTTCGTGCACCCCGGCGGACGTGCCCCCGGCCAGCGGCGTGCCCTCGTAGTCCATGCGGATGCCCAACTCGTACATCGCGTGGCCCGCCTCGTGCATCACACCGAACATGTTCTCGCCCAGGTTGTGCTCATCCACACGCGTCGTGATCCGCACATCACCCAGCGAGAATTTGGTCATGAACGGATGATGCGTCTTGTCCAGCCGACCGCGCGTGAAGTTGTAGCCGAACCGCTTGACAACATCTACGGCGAAATCCCATTGCGCCTTTTCGGGGAAGTATTGGCGCAGACAGACATCATCAGCCGGCGGCTGGCCGGCGATGGCCTCGACGATGGGGATGAGCTGGCTGCGCAGTTGGCCGAAGAGCGGCCGGATGACCGCCGCCTTCATGCCATAGTCGGCCCAGTCAATCAGCGGATCGGCGATGTGCTCGTAGGGCGCGAAGTATCCGGCGAGCTGCCGGCTCAGGTCGAGGGTCTTGGCGAGGCCATCTCGCACCCGGGCGAAGTCGTTGGCCGGCCGCGCCTCAGTCCAGGTCTGGTACGCCGCGGCCATCTGGCTGGCGAGCCGGGCCATGAACGCCGGCGGCACCTTGACCGCGCGCTCGTACTCGCGCCGCGCCACGCGGATCAGCGCCGCGTCGTCGGCGTCGTAGGGCAGACCCTCCTCGTAGGGGCGCAGGTCATCGAGCAGCCGGCCAATGGCCGGGTCGGTGAGCTTCTCGTGGGCCAACCGGCTCAGCGTGGCCGCCTGGCGCGCCCGCGCCGGCGCGCCGCCCGCGGGCATGTAGGTGCTCTGATCCCAACTCAACAACGCGTTGACCGAATTGAGGTCATTGACTTCCAGGAGTCGCGTCTTGAGTTCTTGCAGTTTGGATTCCATCGTGAGGACTCTCCTTTCGCTTCAGCACGATCATTGTGAAATCGTCGTATTGCGCCACGTCGCCGGTGAATGCCTGTACCGCGGCCACGATGGCGTCGGCGATGGCCTCGGCGGATTCGGCCCGATGCGCGGCCAGCGCCTCCGCCAGCCGCGTACTCCCGAACTCCTCATCCGCCGCGTTCATCGCATCGCTGACGCCATCGGTGTAGAAGAGCACAACATCGCCGGGCGCCATGGCGAAGCTCTGCTGCTCGATCTCGATCTCCGGCAGGATGCCCAGCGGGAGGCCTTTTGTGGTCATCGCCTGCGCCGCGCCGCCGTTGGTCGCCGCGAAGTAGGCCAGGTTGTGTCCCGCGCTGGCATAGGTCAGCCTGTGTTGGACCGGATCAAGCACGCCGTAGTAGGCGGTGACGAAATAGTCGGACGAGCTGTCGGCCACCATCAACGCATTCGTCCGCATCAACATGGCCGCCGGTTCGCGGCCGCTGAACGCGACGGCGCGCAAGAGCGTGCGCGCAAACACCATGTAAAGCGCCGCCGGGATGCCTTTGCCCGACACATCGGCGATCAGCAGGCCCAGGTTGCCCTGCGGCAGCGCCACGAAGTCGCAGAGATCCCCGCCGACCTCGCGGGCCGCATTCCAGCGAAAGGCGATCTGGTAGCCGGGGCGCGCCGGCGCTTCCTGCGGCAACAAGCTGCGCTGGATATCGTGCGCCAGCTCCAGCTCGCGGGCCAACCGGGCGCGCTCGGCCTCTTGGGCTTGCAGCCGCGCGTTCTCGATGGCGATCGCCGCCTGGCTGGCAATGCCGCTCAGGATGCGCACCCGGCGCTCGCTGAACATGCGCGGGGTCTCGACATCGTCGGCCACGAGCGCGCCGATCACTTCATCCGCGACGAGCAGCGGCACCACCAGGATCGTGCAACTGCCGAAGCGTGCGGTCCACGCCTCGGGGACGCGCTGGGTGCTGCACGCGTCATCCACCACCAACGGCTGGCCGAGCTGGCAGGCATCATCGAGCAGCGGTAAGTCGCCGGGGCGGATGACCCAATCCCGGTAGGCGTCGGCCAACCCCTCCCGCAAGGCGTGCACGGTGCGCACCTGGAAGTCGCCGTCGTCGTCGCGCAGCAAGACGGCGCAGCGATCCACCCCCGTGACGGCCGGCGCCAGCCGCGCCACCTGCTCTAACGTCAGATCCACCGGCTGCAGGCGGCCGATCGCCTCCGCGACCTGGAGCAGGATGGTGGAGATCCAGGCTTCTTCCTCGCGGGCGGCCGCCAGATGGCTATTATCCACCGAAGCGGCCACCTGATGCGCGATGCCGCTCAACATGGAAAGCCGCCGCTCGTTCAGCTTTTCGCCGCCTTCCGGGCCAAAGCTGACCCCCAAGACACCGAAAACCGCGCCTTTGTTGAGCATCGGCAGGAGCACAACCGCGCCGCCCGGACACAACAGCCGCAGCAGTTCCGGCATATCCAGATCCTCGGCCATACTCACAGTCGGCGATTTCGTCGCGCGCAGCCGGTCGAGCGCGGGCCAGTCGCCCGTGAAGAAGCGCAGCGCGATCTCCGGCGCAACCTCCAGGCCCTCGTCGGGCCACAAGCCGTAATTGGCCGCGTATTGGAACGCCTGGAACTCCTCATCCCACAGCCAGATGGTGCAGGATGCCACGCCGGCCAGCATGGCTGTGACGCGCACCGCGGCGTCCAACACGCCGTCCACGCTTTCCGCCTGGCTGGTCGCCGCCGACACCTGGAGCATCACCGTCGTGACCCAGGCCTCCTCGCGCTGCGCTTCGTAGGCCCGCGCCGACTTGACGGCCACGGCGACCTGATCCGCCAGGGTGTTGAGGATGAAGAGATCGTTCGGGCCGAACGCGCCGATCTCGGCGCTCTGCACGTCCAGCACCCCCAAGATCTCGCCTTCGATGCGCAACGGCACGGCCAGCTCGGCGCGGGTATCGGGCAACAGGCGCGGATCGTCGGGGATGTAGCGCGGCTCCTGCGCTACGTCATTCACTAGCAACGGCTCGCCGTGCTGCGCCACCCAGCCGATGATGCCCTCGACGCCGATGCGCGGCGAACGGCCCTCGCGCTGCCATTTTTCGTTCAGCGCCTGACCGCTGCTGGCCTTGAATTGCGCGCGGTCGCTGCCATGTTCCATCAGAAAGATCTGGACATGGTAGTAGCCGAAGCGCAGCGAGATCAACTCGACCACCTGCGCCAACAGTTGGTTGAGATCGAGGATGCTGGTGAGCTTGCGCCCCACCTCGGAGATCGTCAGCAGGGCGTTGAGGCGTTCCTGGCCGCGTGCATGGAGGCGGGCGTTGTTCAGCGCGGCGGCAGATTGGTTGGCGAGCACCGCCAGCAGGCGCAGATGGCCTTCGTCGAAGGCGAAAGGCCGGGAGCTTTGGATCGAGAGGGCGCCGATGGTCGTATCGCCGACGGTCAGGGGCAGGAAGATGGCCGAGCACGGAGGATCCTCGCTGATGTAGGTCGGCCGCGCCGGCAGGCGGTCCAACTCGGCCGCGAAATCGCGCACCAGGAGCGGCTCGCGCGCCGCCCGCAGCCACCCGATGATGCCATGCCCCTCGGGCACGACGAAGGTCGCTTGCGGCTGGCGTTGACCATCCTTGATCCAGACTTTGATCCGGTAGCTGTCTCCCTCGAACAGGCCGAGTTGAAAGCTCTCGGTGGGTACGATGTGCCCGGCCAGCTCGTAGATCAGCTCACAAAGCTGAGTCTCATCGAGCTGCGCTGCCACGATCGCCCGGCCGATCTCGGCCAGGGTCGCCAACTCCGCGGCCGGGACGCACACTTGCGCATCTGCCTGTTCCATGTCTCGTCCCTCGGGCTTCGATCAGCGCAACCCTCGACGATCTGGCGCTCACTGCTTGCGCCCGGCGGGTTTCTTGGCGCGGGATGGATGCGACGCCGGGGCGGCCGCCAACGCGACGCCGCGTTTTGCCATCACCAGGATATTACCGTATTCGGGAGAAAAGGAGAAGGTCACATCATCCATCAGCCGGCGCATCAGGTGCAGGCCCAACCCCCCGATCGGCCGTTCCTCCAGGGGCAGGCCCATGTCGGGCGTCGGCACGCCCTCCGGGTTGAAGGCCCGGCCACGATCACGCATGGTGATCACCAGGTCTCCATCACGTGTCTCAAAGCTGAGATTCACTTCGCCCGTCAGACAACAGTAAGCGTGCTCAAAGACGTTTGAGCACGCTTCGTCAACAGCCATTAAGATATCGAAACGCGCCGCCGGGTCAATGTCCGCCTGTTCGCAGGCTCCTTCAATGAACTCACCGATGCGCGGGAGATCAGCCAGCGTGCCGACCAGTTGTAACTCCCGTCGGAATGAGGTCATACCAGGCCCCCACACGAAGCTAGTGCCACAACCGTCCCTGTCATGCTGAGGCCCGTCGTTTGGGCCGAAGCATCTCCTTTGCCATCGCGAGGTGGTTTGGGCTGTCGGAACTTGACTGTCAGGCCCGCTCAGCGTGACATCTCAGCCGAGGTACGATTGTAGTCCTAGAAACTGCCGACAGCCTCGGCTTCGGTGTCGAAGATCATGAACTGGCTCTTGAGACCGGTGAGGTCGAGCACCTTGTCTACGTTCGAGTTAAGCTCGGCCAGGCGCAGGTCGCCCCGATTCCAGCGGCGACAGGTCTTCCACGCGCCGATCAGCTCGCGCAGGCACGCGCTGCTGGCGTAGGTCACATCCTTCATATTGATGACGATCTTGTATTTGCCCAGGTCAGTCGCAGCGCGCAATTGGCTGCCCAACTCCGGCGCAACGCTGCCATCCACGCGACCGCTGATCCGAAATAGCGTGCAACGCTTCATGTCAACCGTCGAAATCTCCATGTCGAGACCTCCTCCAAAGAGTCAAATGAATGATCGTGGCCCGACAGTATATCACAAGACGGGCCGGGGATACAATTTCAGTTCGGCATGAACTGCTTCCGTGTTCTCTGCCGCGGCCATGCCCAACCCCAGATATAGCCAGAATAGCGTCGTCATGTGCGGGTAGACCAGATTGAACAGATAGTGGTCGAAGATGCCGCCGACGAGCGCGCCGACGACCCCCGCGCCCAACCCCAGGAAAAGCGCCTCAAGCCGCGGTTGGGGCGACGCGACCTTTACAATGCGCCGCCAAGCAGTGAACAACCTGGCGAGGAACAGGCCGACCACCGCCAGGAAGCAGGCCACGCCGATGACGCCCATCTCTTCGGCCATCAGCAGATACAGATTCGACACACCGACGTAAAGATTGGCGTCGGGCGAGCCAGAAAAGCCGACCCCGAACCAGGGATAACGGCTGATCAGGCTGATGGCATCTTTGTATTCGCCCAGACGCATCAGCGTCGCCCGATCCTGAAGCTGTAACCCTTCGATCATATGCGCCACGTAGGCTTCGGCCGGGGGTAGGAGCATCAGCAGGCCCGCGCCGATGAACGCGATCAGCAGCAGCTTGCGGTAGCGGAGCACACCGACCGCCAGCAGCCCGGCGGCCAGCCCCACGAGCGAGCCGCGGCTATAGGTGAGATAGAGCGCCAGCGCGTCCAGCGCCAGGATCAGCGCCAGCCAGCGGCGCGGCCAGAGCGGTTGCGCGCTGACCACCTGCGGCGCGGTGAGCGCGGCGACCAGGATCATGAAGCCGCCGAGGACGTTGGGGTCAATCATCGTGCCGATGGCGCGCATCGGATTTTCCGGGCTATCTTCGATGTAGCGCAGCGCGCCATAGCCGCCGGGGTAATTGAACCGCGCCAAGGCATCGAGCACGCGCACAGTGGCGGCTTCGGGGATGACGTAGAAGATGATGGCAATCGTCGCGGCCGCCGCGCCGGCCAGGATGATCAGGCCGGCGACCAGATCGAGGTCGCGCTGGGCGCGGAAGTTGTTCACCAGCAGGAAGAAGCTCAGGATGCCGAGGAGCAGTTCCGCGAAGTTGCGGATGGTCGTGACGGTCGGCTGCCCGTGGCGCAACCCGTTGGCGAAGCCGAATACCGCCAGCGCGGCGAAGAGCAGCACCGCCGCGCCCAGCGGGGTCCCGATCAGCTCCTCTTGTTGGCGGGCGGCGACGCGCATGATCCACACGAAGAAGAGCGCGGCGAGCGCGAGATCCAGGAAGGTCGGGGTGAAACCGAGTTTGAACGGCAGCGCAGCGAACGGCAGGACGCCGATCACCGCGAAGAGCGCGACCATGCCCCAGCGCAGATCGCGCAACATCAGCAGCCCGCCGATCAGCGCGATGCACCCGATGATCGCGTAGATCGGCCCCAGCGCTGCCACGAGCAGGGCTGCCAGCAGCCCACCGCCGGCCAGCAGCCCGCCCATCGCCGCCCGCGCCGCCCGCGGGTCAGGGTTAAAGATCAGCGATGCGATTCGTCCCAGTGCCGTAGCAATCATGCTTGTTCCATCGTGTCGGGCTTCCTGCCCTGAGAATCGCCGCCGCGCCGTCATTGCGAGGCCCGCCGTTTGGACCGAAGCAATCCCCGGCTCCAGATGAGATTGCTTCGACCCACAGGGACTGGCCTGAAGGCGGCACGGATAGCAATCCCGCATCCGTGGCCGATTATACCACGCCGCGGCCGCAACGCCCTATCGCGCGGGCAGGCTGGCTAACTCCACATGATCCGCCCCAGCAGCCGTCAACAGGCGCGGCGCGCCGGGCCGGGCGGGATCGTAGAGCGCCACGATCAACCGATATGGGCCGGGATCGAGGAAGCGCGGCAGCGTCAGGCGGTAGCGAGTCAGCGGCGCGGCCAGCTCGGCCGCGCCGAACGGCTGATCGGTCTGCGCCGCCAGCTTGCCCCGCGCATCCAGGAGCTGGAGCGTGAGCTTTTCGTGGCCGCCCAACGCGTCGGAAGGCCCCTCCCACCGCAGGGTGATCGGCACGACATCCCCGGCGACCCACCCCGTCACCGGGACGGCCGCCCCGGTCAGCCGCCAACCTGCGATGAAGGTGACATCCACCGCGGGCAGGCGCGCCGGCGGCCGGTCGTAGACGCGCACGCGCCAGTCGCCGGCCCGCGCCTCAGCCAGGAGTTGGTATTCTTGCTCAATCGCGGCCAGCCGGGCATCGTCCGCCGCGGGTTGATCGGCCGGGAGGGCGATCACCAGGCGCTGGACATCCGGGCCGGCCAGGTCGCGGGCTGCGCCGGGGGCGTTCGCCGGCCAGGCCAGCCACGCGGCCCGACGGTTTGAACCGTCGGCCGGCCATCCCGCGGTGTAGCGTGCGCGCAGCACAGCGACTTTTGCTGGCTCGCCCGTGCCAGCCCCGCGCCACGGGGCCAACGACAGGATGCCCCCGACCGCCAAAAGGATCAGCGCGCCGGCCGCGATGCCCAGCCCCACGCGCACGTGGCGGCGCGAGACGCTAAGGGTTCGTAAAAGGATAACTTCCGGCGCAAGTGAGCATCCTGAGCGGAGTCCGGCGTCGTTTGCCGGACGTAGCCGAAGGATGCGGCGCCTGAAAAGCCAAACGGCCGACTGTGAGGCCGCATCCTTCGACTGCGCAGCCAAAAGGCGGCTGCTTTGTTCCCGCGAAGCGTGCTCCGACATGGCGCAGGAAGTCATGTTTTTACGAGCCTTAAGGATCCGTAGAAGAGTAAGTTCCGCCGCTGGCTCAGTCGGAGACCGGCCAGAGCGGGAAAGATCATCGCGCAAGGCTGCAATTGCGACCACGCCGCGCGGCCGCCGGCTGACCAGGGCCGCCAGTCCAAGCACGAGCAGCGTGGCGCCGCTGATCGCCAGCCCAAACCGCACGCTGTCGGGCCAATAGACCAGCTCGATGACGCTTTCGCCCGGCTTCACCGGGATGGCAAGCAGCGTCAGATCGGCGCGCAGCACGGGAATGGGGCGCGGCGTGGCCTCACCGGCGCGCTGTTCGGTCGCGCGCCAGCCGGGCAGCCAGTTTTCGCTCACGATCAGCAGCCCGCCGTGTTCGCTCTCGACGCGCGCCCGCAGCCGGTTGGGCGCGAGACGTTCCAGCCGCACCTGATTGGCGCCCGGCAGGGTCAGCGCGCCCTCCTCGAACTCGGCTGGCGGATGGGGCGGGAGCAGCGCAGTCTGTTCGGGATCGAAGCTGGCGTCCCCCAACAGCGGCAAAGCCTGGGCATCCTCGGCCACCCGGACAGTGTGAACCACCCAGGCACGGGGATGGGGTGTCGCGAGCCGGTACAAAAAGGCCGGCCCGGCTGAACCTGGCAGCTCGGCCAATCGTTCGCTCGGCACGTAGAGATCGCGCTGCCGCGACAACACGTGACTCACGCCGGTCAGCCGCCACAGCCGGTCGCGCGGGAAGTCGGTCAGCAGCGCAGCATAGCGGGCCAGGCGCAGCGGGCTGCTGCCGGTGAGCTCTTCGACGCCGGTCATCATGCCGGTGTTTTCAGGCAACACGCCATCGTCGAAGACCCGACCAGGGAGACCGCGCGCGGCCTGCCCGGTCGCCAGCGCCGCGGCGCGCAGGGCAGCCGCCCCTAACGCGGGGATGGGTTGGCTGGTCGCCAGGTTGGTGGTGATGTTGACGGCAAAGAGATCAACCAGGACGAGACCGATCAACAGATCCCCGCGGCGCGGCCCCTCAAAACGCGGCCACAGCGATATCGTCCACGCCAGGAGGATGATCGCGCCGAACGCGAGTTGGCGCAGCGGCAGGCCGCCGCCCGCAGGCCGCAGGCTCAGGCCCGCGGCGAGCAGCCCCGCGCTGGCGACCGCGACCCAGAGCAGGCCGACGCCGCGCCGCTGCCGGGCCGAGCAGGCCGCGAGCGCGGCCGCGCCATAGCCGGCCAGCATACTCAGGCCGAACGCCACGAGATAGGCGGCGCGCTCCTGGCCGCGAAAGAGCGCCCACCCCGGCGCCCATCGGTAGAAGACGGGATAGAGGAAGCCGTGGTTCCCGTAGCTTACCAGCAAGGCCAGGAAAGCCAGGAGGATGAAGTAAAGCTCGGCCCGGTGTATGGAATTCACCGCCTGAGGTTGAGAAGCGCCCTCGGGCGCGGATCGCCGGCCGCTGAGGCGGCCTCGCAACTTCAGCCAGGGATTTCCAATCCCTGCGAAGCCGCCCATGATCGCCAGCCCCAGCGCGGCCAGCCCCACATAGAGCGGCGAAAAGAAGGACGCGATCCCCGGCAGCAGCATTTGCCACGTATCGCGCAACGGAAAACCGCCGCTGACAAACGCATAGTCCACCCTGACGCGCACACTGAGGGTCATGAACTCGATGCTGGGCCACAACTGGGCCGCGCTCAATCCCAGAAAGAGGAGATAGAAGATCGCCGCGCGCGCCAGATAGGCGCCGGCTGGAAGTCGGCCTCGGCGGTCGCGCCAATCCCGGATCACAGGGATCGCGAGGGCCAGGATCCAGCCCGCGACGGCGTAACTCAGAAAGAGGAAGGTCTGCGGGTGGCCGGCCAGGAACGCGACCGCATAGGCGAGCGCTGCGGCCAACCACCAACGCCAACGTTCGGGCGCACGGAAGGCCCGCAGCAGCAGCCAGAGGATCAACGGCAGCCAGATCGCCGTGCGCAACACGGCCAGTTGAAGCGGCGGGTAGCCGGTGAGATAGCCGGAGAAAGCAAAGACGCCGCCGGTCAGGAAGGCCGCGCGGCGATCTTGGAGCAGGTCACGCGCCAGCAGGTAGGTGAAACACCCGGCCAACGCGACGTGGAAGATCGCCTCGACCTGGAGCCAATAGAGGCGCGCCGCCGGGCTGTCCCAGGGCAACGTCAGCGCCAGGAGCAGGTTGCTCACGGGGTAGAAGACGGCTGCCTGCACGTCGGCGAGGAAGGGGTGCCCCGCATAGGTGAACGGGTTCCAGAGCGGCAGCCGGCCAGCCAGCCATTCGCCCCGCTGAAAGATACTGAGGGGCAGGAAATATTCAGTGAAATCGCCTGCCGGGAAGACGCGCAGGCCGGTCAGGATCGGCGCGTAGAAGAGCGCGGCCAGGGCAAAATAGGCGAGAAAAGCCAGGGTGTCGGGGGTCAGCCGCCTGGATGTCACGTGCACGCGTTGTTCGTCCATTCGAGTTAGAGCGCAAAGTCGTTCACGCCGATTATACCACACCGGTAGAGCAAAGCTGTGTGCATCTGATGCGCATTCCCCCCGCTCAATCTGGACATCGCGCCCATCCGGCGGTAGAATCGTAGCCATGCACCGCTTCTTCGTTCCGCCATCTGCGCTTGAGACGCAGCCTGTCACCCTGACGGGGGATCAGGCGCACCAGGTTCGCCGCGTGCTGCGCATGCGGCTGGGCGACCGCGCGACCCTGCTCGATGGCCGGGGTTGGGCCTGCGAAGGTATCCTGATCGCCGCCGGCGAGACGGATGTGCGGTTTCAGGCGGTCCGGCGGTGGGCGGTCGAGGGCGAGCCGGCCACGCATGTCACGCTGTATCAGGCTGTGCTCAAGGGGGAGCGGTTCGGCTGGGCGCTGCAAAAAGGGGTCGAGGTCGGCGTAAGCGCCTTCGTGCCATTGATCTGCGAGCGCAATGTGGTGGACTGCCGACTGGCCGGCATGGCCGCGGCCGAAGGCAAGCGCGAACGCTGGGAGCGCATTATCCAGGAGGCGGCCGAGCAGTGCGGCCGCGGGTGGCTGCCGGAGCTGCGCCCCGCGCAGTTGTTCGCGCAGGCGGTGCAACCTACCCCCCCGGCCCTCCTTCGACAGGCTCAGGACAGGCTCCTCCCTGCGCGGGAAGGGGGTGAACTCCCCTCCCCTCGCAGGGGAGGAGCTAGGGGAGAGGTCGCCGGCGAGCCTGGGGATGCGGTCCGCCTCATCCTCTGGGAAGGGGAGCGCCAGGCGCGGCTGCGCGAGGCGTTGGCCGACTGTAACTTTGGCCCCGACGCCGGCATCCAACTTTTCGTTGGACCGGAAGGCGGCTTCACCGAAGAGGAAGTCGCCCTGGCCCGCAGTTACGGCATCCGGTCGGTTTCCCTGGGTCAGCGCATCTTGCGGGCCGAAACGGCCGGGGTGGTGGCCGCCGCGTTGGTCTTGTACGAGGCAGGCGAGATGTGACGCCCCCCATCCTCGATGCGCAGGCGGGGGGGTGTTGGATGAAGAAGGAGCAGAAAAAGATGTTGGATCTCAATTTGAACCTGGGCAGCGCCTCCGAACCGGCCGCAGAATCGGCGGCGATCGCTCTGCGACCCGCCATCGAAAACGTGATCATCATCGGCAGCGGGCCGGCGGGCTGGTCGGCGGCCATCTACACCGGTCGCGCCGACCTGCGGCCGCTGCTCATCACCGGCAACGAGCTGGGCGGGCAGATCGCGCTCACGACCGAAGTGGAGAATTTCCCCGGTTTCGAGCAGATCCAGGGGCCAGAGCTGGTCGCAGCCATGCAGAAGCAGGCCGAGCGGTTCGGCACGGAAGTCCTGATTGATTATGTGACCGAGGTAGATGTGAATGGGCCGCCCTTCACGGTCACGACCGCCGGCGGCCAGGTCTTCAAAGCGAACGGGCTGATCATCGCCACGGGCGCATCGCCGCGGCGGTTGGGCGTGCCGGGCGAAGATCGGCTGATCGGCCGGGGGGTCAGCTATTGCGCCACGTGCGACGGTTTCTTCTTCCGCGGGAAGGATGTCATCGTGGTCGGCGGGGGCGACAGCGCGCTGCAAGAGGGCCTGTTCCTGACCAAGTTCGCGTCGCGCGTGCGCATCGTCCATCGCCGCGACCAACTGCGCGCCGGCGCAACGCTCCAACGCCGGACACGGGACAATCCGAAGATCGAGTTTGTCTGGAATTCGGTGGTGCAAAGCGTCAACGGCGCAGCCAAGGTCGAGAGTGTGACCCTCAAGAACCTGGCGACGGGCGAAGTGACCGAGACGCCGACCGATGGCATCTTCGTCTACATCGGCCATCTGCCCAACAACCAGCTTTTCGTGGGCAAGCTGGCGATGGACGACGCAGGGTATCTGATCACCGACAAGCTGATGCGCACCAGTGTGCCGGGCATCTTCGCGGCCGGCGAGATCCAGGATCACCGCTTCAAGCAGGCCGCCACCTCGGCCGGCCAGGGCGTGGCCGCGGCGATGGAGGTCGAGAAGTATTTGGCGGATTGGGAAGACCGGACGTATCCGGGTTAATGATGCTGAGTTCCCCCCATTCACTTACCATGGAGGACACACAATGATCGGTGACACATGGCGCTCTGAGCTGGCTGAACTCAGGGACGAGAAGACCGGGCGTCGCGTCCTGAAGCTGACGTCCACTGGCAACAACTACCATCTGTACTTCACGGAGAACTCGTTCGACAGTCATAAGAACGAGCTGATCTTCTTGTCCGACCGCGCATCGGGCCAGGATCGGCTGCCGCACGACGACCCGCACTATAACCTGTTCCGCCTCGATCTGGCGAGCGGCGTGATCACGCAGCTCACGGATGAGCCGGATTCGGTGGGCAGCGTGACCAAGACCCCCGACAGCCGGATCGTGGTCTACAAGACCGGGAACCAGATCAAGACGTTAGATCCCACGACCGGCCGGACGAGCGTGGTCTACGAGGAAGCGGGCGACTACACCCTGGGCGCGCCGTCCATCGCCCGCAACCGGCGTTACATCGCCTTCTGCCGCAACGAGCGGGTGAATGTCCCGCGCGGGCCAAACTACACCGGCTTCAAGGAATCATTCTATCTCATCAAAGATGGCCGGATCACCGTTGCCTACCTGGACGGCTCAGGCTGGTTCGACGCGTTCAAGGATACGCATTGGGTCGGCCACTTCCAGTTCTGTCCCGATGACAGCACCATCGGCTCGTATTGCCACGAAGGGCCGTGGAACCTGGTGACGCAGCGCATCTGGCTGCTGGACTTCGCCTCGCGCGAGGTCAAGCCGTGTTTCCGTCAGGACGAGCAGGATTCGATCGGCCACGAGTTCTGGACGCAGGACGGCTATCTGTTCTTCGATGATCGCGGCCCCGGCCACGATGGCACCATCACCTCCAGCCGCACCCAGGCGGTGGCGACCGACGTGCCCGTCAACCAGAACACCATGATCCCCTTCGTCGGGCTGGCCGACCGGAATGGCAAGATCGTCAAGCGGATTGACATGCCGTTCTACTGCAACCATTACCACGCGAACCCCGACAACAGCCTGCTGGTGGGCGACGACGTGGATGACCTGGTGTTGATTGACATCTCGAAGGCGCCGGCCACGCTGAAGGCGCTCTGCAACCACAAGACCTCGTGGCACACGCAAACCGCGCACTGTCACCCGACGTGGAGCTGGAACGGCGACCGGATTCTGTACGCGTCGGATCTGGGGGGGAAGGTCAACCTGTATCTGATCTGGCCGTTCGACATGTCGGCGTCCGTGGGCGGATGAGCGCGACATAGTGATCGGGGCGGCGGCATCGTAGATTCCCCGGCACGAGTGGAAGCGCGGCAGCGGATGCAAACGGATAAACGAATCGTGGCGCACATGGCCGACGTATCCGTTTATCCGTTGGGCCGCAGGCCATCCGTTGCTGCGTGTCCCCTCCAATCCTTCCATCATCTTCACTCCAACATTACCTCAAAAGTATCGGTGAAGCGCGTCATTCTGAGTTACCCATGCCGCCGGCGGCATATGCCCCGGCAAGGAACTTCCGCTCGTCATCCTGAGCGGGTGATGAATGTTAAGAATTTATTCCGGTAATGGGCGAGGCATCTCGTTACTGACGCCCGCACGACCATGAATGGTTCGTGCTACCGAGCAGCGCCCGGTCAACCGGGCTGGACCGCCGCGCCGACACGGATCTAGCCCCGTTCACGGGGCGCTGCGGGGTAGCCCGGTCGATTTATCGCCGGGCGGGCGCATGTGACGCACAGCGCGCCGGCGAAGACGATTACCGGTTTATTTTCTTAATATTCATAACCGCTCAAAGCCAGTTACGGCGAGTCCCCAGCGAAGGATCTCGGCTTAGGAATTTCCTGGCAGCGGGTTAGCCCAAGATTGGAGACGCCTCCCCCAATCTTGGGCTAACGTTCCCCGATGTTGGGGAACCATTCCTCTTATTTGGGGAACCTTTCCCCATGTTTGGGCACACTTTCCCCGATTCAGGGGGCGCGATTCCCTGACTTGGGCAGAGGCGCCCCCAGCTTGGGGAAGCTTGCTCCAGTTGATGTAGCGCCGGTTGGCAACCGGCGCTACATGCCGGCGCCGAGGCACCCTCCCCTGATAGTTTTGCGCTGCACCTGCGAGAGAAACGAGATGCTGTCCCCGGCAGCTCGCTTCACGCCGTCCATTGGAGATTGAGTTTGCGCTGGGTCGCGGCGCAAACCCGCAGATATAGATTGATCAGGCTTTGATTACGAACTAACGCGGTTGAATCACCTCTTTGGGCAGCCAACCATCGTGGACTTCGTTCTTCCCAAACGGGTCAACCAAATTGACCAGATACCATGATCCGCTGCCATAAGATCGGACGCCATCACCCACCAACAACACAACCACCTCTGTGTCTGTTGGCACCCATAGAAAACCACTCATTTCGTTTTTGGCATCGCTCAGTAAGTAGGCGCCTTGAGCGCCCCCGAAGGAAACCACTTTCCCGTAAACAAAGGGCAGGTCATTGCGATTCGTCACAACCCTGAGTCGCAAGCGCGCGGGTAGTAGCATCGGATCCCCGTCGAATGTGACCCAGCCGCCGTAAACCCAACCGGTGATTCCATCCCTGGGCGACTCGACCTCCACCCACAGGTCATCAGTCACGCGTGTCACGCGTGCGCGGTCTGGCGCGCGCAAGAGCTGCCGGCTGATGGCATCAAACGCAGGTTGAATGCGCTGGCCAATTGTAATATCGGGAATGATCGCGTATAGTTGTGGTTTAACCAAGGCCGTCTGAGTAGCTCGGATCGCGCTCAATTGAGTCTGCAATGCCACCACAGTAGCAGTCGCAGGGATGTCTGGCGTAGCAGTGGCGGTCGGCCGTTGTGTAACTACAGGTCTCGATCTCCACCACCACTGGTACGAATACCTGGTCGTCGAAGTGGCGGTCGGCCGTTGTGTAACTACAGGTCTCGATGGGGTAATAAAAATGTCTCGTGTTGGTGTCGAGGTTCTAGGGGCCGCGGGTGTATCGGTATACATGACCGACCTGGTCGGCGTCGCCCTCGGCGTACCAATCAGATTGACAATGCCAGCCTCTTGAGTCGCCAGCGATCCCCTCGCGACCGACTGAGCGGCGATGGCTGTCGCATTAGCCGCTGCGGCTTCGAGGGCGCGTGCCGCAGCCTCGGAATCACTGGCCGAACGAGCCAGTGTTTCCGCCTGGGCAGTGGCTTGTGCATCGCCGGCCTGCTGTTGCTGCACCAGCGCATAACCTCCGGCGCTCAACGTCGCGACAAAAAATGCCGCCAACGCGATCAGGGCTCGCCGCAGTCGGCGGGCCAACTGGGCTTGTTTTTCGGCGAATGTGCGCGCCTGCGCGAGTTCGCGCTGCCGCGCCGCTTCCCGCTCGCGTTCGGCGGCTTCGAGTTCGGACTGACTGGCCGCAACGAAGTCCATTTCGAGTTCGTTGAGATCCCTGTATCGCTGCCGCTGCGCCTCTTCCAACAGCGCCCCGCGCAGGAGCGCGTCCGGGTTCTTGCCCAGCCGCTCCCACTGCTCGGCCGCGGCGGTCAGGCGCAGCCGGCGGCGCAACGCCTCGCGCTCCTCGTCCAGCCACCCCACCAGTCGCGGCCAGTTGCGCACCAGCGCTTCATGCGCTACCTCGATCTGGGCGTCGGCCGCGGTCTCCCCTTCGGTCAGCTTGACCAGCCGGGCCTCGTGGATCAGGCGATCCAGCACGTGTATGACGCGGTCGCGGGCCTCCCCCGCGCGGAACACCTCATCCCGCCGGATGCGGTTGCTGGTGACCTCGCGGCCTTCGCCGGGCCGGGCCATCCGCAGCAGAATGCGTTTGGCGGTCTCCTGCTCTTCGGGGATCAGCTTTCTCCAGAAATCCTCCGCGGCCCGTTCCAACGCCTCGCGCGGGTTGCCCACCTCACGGTACACCTCGCGCGTCACCCGGTTGCGCTGGCGCTTCTCCCACAGCCTGAGGAGGGTGAACTGGAGCAGCGGCAGGCCGGCGCGTTCGCCCAGGATCGTGGAGATCAGGTCGTCCACGATCCCTTCCTCGAACTTCAGCCCGACCCGGGCGGCCGGCCCCTCGATGGCCGCGCGCAATTCGTTGATGTCCAACGCCTCGACGTCCACGCGGCCGTCCCGAAAAAGCGGAAACAGGTCGGGCAGCTTCGCCACGTTGTCCACGAAATCGGCCCGCATGGTCAGGATGACCCGGTGCGGGTGGCCGGCGTCGTTCGTCAACCCCAACAGTTGCCCCACGAAGGCCGCCCGCGCGTCCGCGTCGGTACACAGAGTGAACAGTTCCTCGAACTGATCCACGACCAACACCAGGGGCGCGGCGGCCGTCTCGTCCAGGGTCGCGGCCAGATAATTCGGATCGCGGCGGAAGCCGTCGGCGGCGAAGAGCAGCCGGGCGGCCTGGGCGAGGTCCAGCTCCGGCGTAGCCGGCGCGACCGATTGAGGCGCGCGGGCCAGGCTGACCAACGGCTGCGACCCCGGCACGATGGTCGCGTAGCGCCAGCCTTCGCTGCCGGGGAGCGCGCCGGCCTTGAGCCGCGGCAGCAATCCCGCCAGCACCACCGATGACTTGCCGCTGCCGGACGATCCGACGATGGCGAGCAACCGGTCGCCGTCCCGCAGCCGCTCCACCATGTCGTTGAGCAGCCGTTCGCGGCCGAAGAAGAAGTCGCGGTCGGCCTCACCGAACGCGGCCAGGCCGCGGTAGGGACACGGCTCATCGGGCAGTTCGGGCGCCAGGCTGGGGTCGAAGTCAGCCAGCCGCGCTTCGGGCGGGGGCTGCCCGGCGCGATAGAGCGCGTTGGCCCAATAGTCCAGGATGCTCTGGGCCGCGCGGCGGTCGCGGGAGGCGTCCAGGAGCGCGCCGGTGGCCTGGCTGTGGCGGACGAAGTCCGCCACAGCCCCCCAGAAGCTCGCCGCCGCCGCGCCTTCGTCTCCGAGCGCTTCGCGACGGTCGAGCAGCATGTCGTGGTTGGCCTGGATGTCGGCCAGCGAAGGGAAGCGTGAGATGTCCTCGGTCATGCCAGCCCCTCCAACAGCGCATCGAGCGGCCCGCCGGCTTCTTTCAGCAGGTTGCAAAGGGTCTTGAGATCCTGATCCACCTGGTTGTAACGCTGGATCACCGCGCTGCGGCAGTCGCAAAAGGCGTCCAAGGGGTCGGTCGTCGCGTTCGGGGCCAGCGCGCCGCTCATCCGAGCCATCGCGGCGTCCAGGTCGCGCGCCCAACTGGCCTCGACCCCGGCGCACAGCCCCTGGAGCTGCCGGGCCAGCCGCTCCCACCGCCGCTTGAAGCGCTCCCGGCTCAAGCCCAGGAGGATTTCCTCGCTGCGCAACTCGTTGTCGGCCTGTTGCCAGGCATCATGCTCATCCCGCAGTGTTTTGAGCCGGCCGGCCAGCGTCTCGAGCGCGTCCAAATCCGCGGCGAAGCGCGCCATGCGCTGCGCCAACGCCGCGTCCGCGCCCGGCGCCAGCCCATTCATCGCGGCCTGGGCCTGGCGCAGGACGCCGAGCAGGTTCAGCAGCCCCAACGCATCGAGCGCGCCGATCAGCCGGTCGTTCATGCGCGACAACTGGCCGCTGACCACATCCCCAACCGCGGTGATCGCTGCGCCGCAGCCGACCACATCCCGCTGCCCATAGGCGCCGCCGAGCTGCATTTGCGCTGCCCGCAGCTCGGCAGCCCAACTGGCCGTGTCGACAGCGAAGGAGATCGTCGTCAGGAAACCGCAAACCTTGCTGATCGTCGTCTGGAGCGCCATCTGGCTGTTCGCCAGGCCGCGCCACCGCACGCGCTCCGCCGGCAATAGATCGTCTTGTTCGTAGAGGAGATCATACACAACGCGGTAGCTCAGCTCGAGCTGTTGCAACAGATCGTGGACGCCCTTGTATTCGTCCAGGAGCCGGATGTGCTGGCAGGTTTGGGTCAGGCTGGCCTGCGCGCCGATCAGCGCCGCGCGCGCCGCGGGGACTTCGCGGAGCAGGTCGAATGTGCGGGTGAAGAGCGCGGCCGCCTGGTTGAGGGTAAAGGTGGAAAGCTGGGAGGTTGGCTCGGCCCGCACTTTATCGGAGAAACGCCCGAACTGGTACGGATTCGCCTTCGCGATCTCGTGCAAAAGCCGATCAAGGTGGCCGTAGCGTTCCGCATAATCCACGAGTTGCAGGACGCGCTGGCTCTTGCTCTGCCCGCCCGCGCGATCCTCGTAGACCGTGCGAAAATGGTCAGCGCAGAAGGTCGCCAATCCATTGTCATCGAACGCTGCTGACACCAGCTCCCGGATCGCGGCGAGATTGTGCATCGTCGGTCTGCGCCTCCAGCGCGCACACGCTTATGTCTCCAACAATGCTGACAACCCCAGTATATAACTCTTTGCCCCAAACCCGGAAATCTGCCCCTTGCACGCCGGCGCGATGACCGAGGTGTGGCGGAACGGCTCGCGGGCGTGGATGTTGCTCAGATGGACTTCGACGGTCGGGATGCCGACGGCCGCGATGGCGTCGCGCAACGCGTAGGAGTAATGGGTGAACGCGCCCGCGTTGATGACGATGCCATCCGCCCAGCCGCAGGCGGCGTGGATCGCGTCCACCAGCGCGCCCTCGTAGTTGGATTGCAGGATGCGCAGCGTCGCGCCGCGCTGCGCCGCCGCGTCTTCCAGCAACGCGTTGATCTGCGCCAGCGTGACCGTGCCATACACGCCCGGCTCGCGCGTGCCGAGGAGGTTGAGGTTGGGGCCGTGGAGGATGAGGATGTTGGTCATCGAATTTGCTCCATCAGCTCGCCAGACAGGGTCTGTGTGTCCCAAAAAGCATATTGCTGCGGCCGAAAGACTGAGTCTGGCGGACTCCAGACACCGGGGGGCGTGATGGCGGTAGAACTGTCCGCCAACATCTCGAAGGCGCCCCCTTGCGCCAACATAGCGTTCATCGCAGCCTCCGGGCTTGTCATCGGCCCCAAGCCAGCTACAAATTGCCCCATATAGACGATGCGACGATCATTCCGTGACAGGGTCAGGCCGGTTGCTTTCAGCCGGGCCAATTTTTGGCGCGCGCGCATCGCCGCTTCTTGTGAAGTTCCGTTCGTCCCGCCACGATTGCGCGCAGCTGCCGTTTTCTTCTTACAAACGAGCACCATATCTAGTTGAATCGGTTCTTTGGCCTGAGCTTTGGGAGCGGCCACGGTCATTTCCGCTCTGACGGGGTGCGCATTCACGACCGTAAAGCCCGCGCCATAGATCGCATAGACCAAAGACAACCAGCCTTCTTGTCGTGAATGATGATAGGTGAACACGAGCAAACCATCGTCCTTCAAGATGCGGGTGCATTCGGTGAAAACAGCGCATAGTTTCTGGGCAAACCGGTCGGGATCGCCATCTTGCACTTCGCGTTCATGGCGCGTCGTTGTCTCATTCCCGATGAAACCTCTAGGATAGAGCAATTGCCAGGCAAAGAAGAAATCCGCCAATTCCGAGTAATGGACATTATCGAAGAACGGCGGATCAGTCACAATCAGGTCAATAGATTGATCGGGTAAACCCGTAATGTCGGAACTGCCGCAAGAGAGATAGATGCTGCGCTCCCTGATCTTCTCTTCGGCAGGCCAGGACATCTTTACCTGGCCCGAGAATGGCTCAGCCGCGCTATAGCGTTTCCCGGAACCTTCCGTTGCCGCCTCAAATGGCGCTTCGCGATATTCTACGGCGCGCAGCAAACGGCTTCTGAACAAATTGAAAAATGAGCCGGAGCTTTTCGACGTTCCCCAAACGTTCGCCTCGATCGGTGTGCGCTCCGGTTTCAGGATGTGATGCGCGAACATATGTCGCACAGCGCCGGTTCCCTCACCTTTGTAGGAGGCGAACAGGTTGTTGAATTCCAGGATCCCGGAGAAGAGCACGAGAAAGGCATCACGCGTCGCCGGATCAGGCAGATCAGCAATGGCCTGTTGCAGCCAGCCCAATGCGAGAAGCTGTCTGGCATTGAAAAAATCACGCCAACTACGATAACCGTAATTCAGCGCTTGTCGGGTGTTGTATCCATCGGCCAGCATAAGACTGGGCAAACGGATCGCGCCGCGTGTGATTTCTTCCGTCAAGGCCAACTGGCAGGCCTCATAATCGCGAATGTCCTGCGATGTGGCGGGCAAATAACATTTGTTATCATCCGGAGTAAGCAAAAGTTTAGCATATAGCCTATGGTGGGGAGGGCATTCTGCGCTCCGCGCAGCTTCGACAATCGAGAATGATCGCGTACAAACTGGACAGGTCGCGCTTCCCCCATTGGCCGGGCCAATATGTGGATCGAAGCGCATATCGCAATGAGGGCAAATCACCTCCGCTTTGCCGTTATGGGCAGAAAAAATGCCTCCACAGCCTGGGCAACAAATACGCACATCAGGTTTGCGGTCCGGATACGCGTTGCGCGCAAAGATGCGCGAGGAGAAGATGTCTACCGCCGAGCTGCAGCTCGGACAGGAAATCCACTTGACCCAAAAGTAGTACAGCACATCGCAGGGCACGCCCTTTTCATCAGGCGCTTTATATAGAGACCGAATCTTTGCGCCGACAGTATCGGAGAGCCGGGTATAGGTATCCTGTAGCGCGGAGCGGCTCAACGGGCCGAGCGCTATCCGCACCACTTCGCAGGCCACCGGATTGATGTCACGCCCCAAAGCCGAACAGCCAAGCTTATGCGCTTCCCCAACGGTTGTCCCGCTACCCATGAAGGGGTCGAAGACGCTGATCTGCTCGAAACGATGTTTTTTGTAGAAGGCATCCTGCAAGTTCTCATCTTCCGGCAGCAGGCAGCCCAACAGGATACCGCGAAAGACCGAGCCGAGACGTTTCGCCCACCATTTATGGATATGATAGATTGGCCGGTAGATTTCTTTGCGCCAGCTTTCGCGTTGCGCAATCATTGAGAGGAATTCAAATGGAAAGGCATCCGTTTCGATCAGTCGAGAACGAGGTGATTGGGCTTGCATCTCAAGCGCCTTCATCTTCATCCAGGGAGAAGTTTTGCGCGGTGCGTAAGGCAACGGTCTCGTATGCAGTTGATGCCTCTCGAATCGCTGGGGGCGCGCCTGTGATGGGAGCAAGTCGCCAGGCTTCAAATACGTGTTCTGTCCCAGCAGCGGGATTGGGGATCGTTTCGGGGATCAGGATATTGGTCTTCAGATCGAATTTGTAGCCAACTACCAGAGTGTCCGCCTCTTTCCTTACCAGACGACCGACCCGCTGCAAAGCGCCAGTCGCCAAAAAATCTTCGGGCAGAATGAGCGTTTGCATATGCGCTACGCCAGATAGCAATCCAAATGGGGTCGGCGCAACATACATCTTTCGGTCGCGAATTATGATGTCGCCATAGGCGCCGAACCCTTTGATATGCCTGTTCTTATGCACATAATCATGATCGGCGTTCAGGAAATCCCCGTGGCAGATCACCAGATCCAATACGGGATAGGAGTCATCTTCTGGTTCTGCGGGATAACGCCCAAAGACGTAGAAGATCGTGCGACCATTGTGGAATCCCGAAGGCGCCTGACTATTACAATCGTAGTTATCCTCCCGACCGGGGTAAGCCAACCCCTTGATTTCGTACCCCTCTGGGAGGTTCACCATCTTGAAGTCCGGATAGCTATTTCGGCCACCTTTCTCGAAGTAGTACCCGGTTCGCGCCAATCGTTCACTGATCCAATTCTGAAAATGAAACTCCTTATCCTGACGGCTCGGACGTGTGATGAAAACACCATCGCGAATCGCCCGAACACATTGCGTAAACAAATCGAGGACCATGGAGGAGGTAGGCATGGCTTTCTCCATCTGGATTTGAGATTGGTGGCCGCTTCCCGATAGTATACTACATCTGTCTAATGCTCTCAAGCGCAGTCAGGACACAGGCCTCCGAGGTGTTGTCTGCCACAAACACTTCCCCAATGTCCCGGATGAGCACGAAGCGCAGCGACCGCCCGCGGCGCTTCTTGTCGGTGCCCATCGCGGCCAGCGCCGCGGCCGGGTCGAAGGTGTGGCGGGTGGGCAGGCCCAGGCGCTCGACTGCGGCGCGAATGCGGGCGGGGAGGGCCGTGTCGCAATGGCCGAGCGATGCGCTCAGCTCCCCTGCGGCGACCATGCCCAGGGCGACCGCCTCGCCGTGGCGCAGGGTGTAGCCGGAGAGCAGCTCCAGCGCGTGGCCGAAGGTGTGGCCCAGGTTCAGCCACGCCCGGTCGCCCAGCTCGAACGGGTCGCGCTCGACCACGCGCGCCTTCACACGCACCGCGTCCGCGATCATGGCCGTGAGCGAGGCCGGCCCGGTCGTCGCAAGCTGCTCGAACAGCGCGGGGTCGCCGATGATCCCGGCCTTGACGATCTCCGCCAGGCCCGACCGGAATTCGCCGGCCGGCAGGGCGCTCAGCAGCGCCGGGTCAATCAGGACGGCCGCGGGCTGTTTGAACGCGCCGACCAGGTTCTTGCCCGCGGGCAGATCCACCGCCACCTTGCCGCCGACGCTGGCGTCCACCATCGCGAGCAGGCTGGTGGGGATTTGGACGAAGGGAACCCCGCGCAGCCACGTCGCGGCGACGAAGCCGGCCAGGTCGCCCACCACCCCGCCGCCCAGCGCGATCACCGGCTCGTTGCGCGCCAGCTTCGCCTCGGCCAGCCGATTGAACACGCCAGCGGCGGTGTCGAGGGTCTTGTACGCCTCGCCGTCGGGGATCTCGAAGACCAGCGGCGCGAACCCGGCGTCGGCCAGCGAGCGGGAGAGGGCCGACGCGTGGCGCGCGCCGACGGTCGGGTTGGTGATGAGCGCGCAGCGGCCAGGCCGCAGTCCGGCGGCCGCGATGCGCTGTCCGGCTTGAGCCAGGATGCCGTCGGCGATGAGCACGTCGTAGGGAGAGATTGCAGATTGCGGATGCGCTGTCGGTAAATCTGCAATCTGCAATCTGCAATCAACAATCAACCTGTATCCCCCCTCCGGCAATTCCGCGGCGAGGCCCAGCACGCGTTCGGCCGCGGCCGCGATGGAGAGATGGGTCGTGTCCAGGTGCGCGGGGATGGCGGCGTAGGCCGGGGCGCGTTGGGCGAGCAACTCGCGGATGCGCGCCAGGCGGTCGCTGCCCGCGAGCATGGGGCGGTTGTCGTCATCGCCGATGCGGCGCAGCAGGGTCTCCGGCGCGGCGTCGAGGCAGATCAGCGCGCCGCCGGCCGCCAGCGCCGCCCGGTTGGCCGGGCTGACGACCGCGCCGCCGCCGACCGCGATCACCAGGCCCGCCGGCTCGCCCAGCTCGTGGCAGAGCGCGGCTTCGAACGCCCGGAACGCCGGCTCGCCGTCCTCCGCAAAGATGGCCGGGATGGATTTCCCCGCCCGCGCCACGATCAGATCGTCCAGATCCACGAAGCGGCGGCCCAGCCGCGCGGCCGCCTCGCGACCGACACTGGTCTTGCCCGCGCCCATGAAACCGGTGAGGATGATGTTGAATGTTGAATGTTGGCTATCGGTCATTCGTCCTTCGTCCTTCGTCGTTCGTCTCGTATCCGAACCGCCACGGCCTGTTATCCATCGGCAGGTCTTCCAGCCGGCTCTGGCGCAGGGCGGCGAAGCGGGGCAATTGCTCGGCCAGCGAATCGCCGCCGAGTTTTTCCATGAGCGCGTCGGCGATCACCCAGGCGACCATCGCCTCGCCCACGACGACGGCGCGGGGGACGGCGCAGAAGTCGGAGCGTTCGTAGCGGGTCGGGGCGGGCTGGCCGGTCGCCAAATCCACCGATTGCAGCGGCGTGAGGGTCGTGGCGATGGGCTTCATGGCCGCGCGCAGGACGATCGGCGCGCCGGTGGTGATGCCGCCTTCGAGACCGCCAGCGCGGTTGGCGGCGCGACCTATCCCCCCCAGCCCCCCTCTCCTACCAGGGCAGGGGGGAGACGCGCCCCCCTCTCCTGGCAGGAGAGGGGCTGAGGATGAGGTCAGCACGATCTCATCCTGCACCTGCGTGCCGCGCAGCCGGGCGTTGGCGAAGGCCGGGCCGATCTCGACTCCCTTGATCGCCTGGATGGAGCCGAGCGCGGCCAGCAGCCGGCCATCCAGCTTCCGGTCGAAGTGGACATGGCTGCCCAGGCCGGCCGGCGCGCCCAACACGACGATCTCGAAGACGCCGCCGATGGTGTCGCGGGCCTGCATCACATCCCAGATCAGCTTGCGCATGGCTTCGGCTGCGGCGGGGTCGGGGCAGCGCACATCGGAGGCCTCGGCCCGGGTAAAGCGTTCGGGGTACGGCAGATCGTGGGGCAGCGTCGCCTCGACCGGGCCGATGGCGGTCACGTAGCCGCCGACCGTGATGCCGAACTGCGCCAGGTACGCTTTACACACCGCGCCCACGGCCACGCGCATCGTCGTCTCCCGCGCGCTGGCGCGTTCGAGCGCGGGCCGCAGGTCGCGATAGCCGTATTTGATCGCGCCGGTCAGGTCGGCGTGGCCGGGCCGCGGGATGGTCATCGGCGGCACGTCCTTCGCCGCCCATGACTTGTAGTCCAGGTTGGCGACTTCCAGGCTGATCGGCGCGCCGGTCGTGACGCCGCCCATCACCCCCGCGGTGAGCGCGACCGTATCGCGCTCGATCTTCATCCGGCCGCCCGAGCCATAGCTCTGCTGCCGTCGCGCCAGCTCGCGGTTGATCGTTTCGGCAGCAATGGGCAGCCCGGCGATCATCCCCTCCAGGATAGCGGTCAGCCTGGGGCCGTGGCTCTCGCCGGCGGTGAGGAAACGGAGTGGACTCAAGGTAAGCTCCAAGATGAGAGGGTTGATTATGCCCCGGCGCGCGCCACCAACACATCGCGCTGCTTGATCACCCGATCCACCCGATGCCCCAACCGGTCATAGGGCGGATCGTTGCGGACGCGCAGCGGGCTAACCGATTCCACCAGCGCGATCATGTCGGCGCGAGGGAAGCGGGTCGCATCCCAGGAGAAGGCCAGCGCGCCGCCTTCGGCCAGCAGGCCGGCCCAGGCCGGCAGCCCCGCCGTGAGTAGTTCGCCGAGCGGCCCCTGGTGCTGGATGCCATACGGCAGGTCGGCGACGATGAGATGCGGCCGGAAGCCCCCAAGCAGCTCGGCCGATTGGACGGCGTCGCCGTGCGCCAGCAGACACCGCTGTGGAGACGCTCCGGCGATGGTGAACGCCCACCGATGGCCGAGCTTCCTGAGCCGTTCCTCCTTCAGATCGAACCGCACCCCCTGCTCGCGCAGAAATTCACTCAGGAAGGTCGCGGTGGATTCCACGTCGCCGCGCTGGTTCTCGACGCCGGCCACGTCGGCGCCCAGAACCAGCCCCGCAAAGAGGGTCGTGCCGCCGCCCGCCAGCGGATCGAACACGCGCAGGCTGTTCCACGGCTGGCCGGCATGGACGCTGCTGAATCTGGCTACGTTGCACAAAAAGAGCGTGAACAACTCGTTGGTCTTGCCCCGATAGCGTCGCGCCATCAGCAGCTCAACGGGCAGCGCGGGCGCGGTGTGCGTTGCGAGCGGCTGCAGGAACGGCCCTGACTGTCCGCCGAGTTCTTCATAGAAGAGAAAAAACGCGCTCGTGAACGCCAACAATCCCAGCTCGCGGCGCGCACGATCGTCCGGCGGCGCGGGCAGATCGAAGCGCAGGTACTCCTGGTCGCCCAACCGGATGGGCCGCAGATCGGAGATCGCCCGGCCCAGCGGACTGAGCAACAACTCGTGCGGCGCCAGCGTGCTCGCCAGGGCCGAATACTGCGTGCTCCGTTGCGGCGCAATCTGTGCGATCACGGTCGCCATGGCGGTTCCCTCTGACTGGCGCATCAGGCCAGCGCGCGCAGCAGGTGATACTGCTTCTTGCCGCTGCGCAAGACGATGAAGCGACCCGCGATGAGGTGCGCGGTCGTGACCATCTGGGCCGGGTCTTCGACACGCACGTTGTTGACGTAGGCCCCGCCCGCGCTGATGAGCCGCCGGGCCTCCCCTTTGGATTTCGCCATGCCGGTTTCGGTCAGCACGTCGAGGATCGGCTTGCCCGCGGCCTCGAACGCCGACCGGGGCAGCTCGCTGGCAGGTACCTCGGCGAAGACGTCTTCGATGTCGGCCCCGCTCAGCCCGTCAAGTTCGCCGCCGAAGAGCGCCTGCGATGCCCGCTCGGCGTCGGCCAACGCCTGCTCGCCATGCACCAGCCGCGTCACCTCGCGCGCCAGGCGGCGTTGCGCCGCGCGCTGCTCAGGATGTTCGAGCACCGCCTGCTGCAGCTCGGTCAGCTCCTCCAAGCTCAGCCAGGTGAAGTAACCGAGGTAAGGGATCACATCGGCATCCTGCTGGTTGAGCCAGAACTGGAAGAACCGGTAGGGCGACGTCCGCTTGGCGTCGAGCCAGATTGCGCCCTGCTCCGTCTTGCCGAGCTTCGCGCCGGCGGCGCTGGTCACCAGGGGGTAGACCAGGCCGTAGGCGCGCTCGCCCCGCACGCGGCGGATCAGCTCGACGCCCGCGGTGATGTTGCCCCATTGGTCGCTGCCGCCGGCCTGCAAGGTGCAGCCGTAGTGGTCGAACAACTGCAAAAAGTCATAGGCCTGCAGCAGCATGTAGCTGAATTCGGTGTAGGAGATGCCGTCCTGGCGCTCCAGCCGGTTTTGCACCGAGTCTTTGGCGATCATGTAGTTGACGGTGAAGTGCTTGCCGACATCGCGCAGGAAATCCATCATCGGGATCGTGGTCAGCCAGTCCGCGTTGTTGACGATGCGGGCCGGGTTGCTCCGCACGTCGAAATCCAGGAAGTGCGCCAATTGCACCTTGATCGCCTCAACGTTAGCGGCGATCTGCTCCCGGCTCTGCAATTGGCGCTCGTGCGTCTTGCCGCTCGGGTCGCCGATCAGCCCGGTGCCGCCGCCGGCCAGCGCGATCGGCGCGTGGCCGAAGCGTTGCAGCCGCGCCAGGCCCATCAGCGCCAGCAGGTTGCCCACTTGCAGGCTGTCTGAGGAGGGATCGAACCCGATGTAGACGGTAAGCTTATCCTTGGCCAGCGTTTCGGGGAGCGCTTCGGTGTAGCTATGCACCAGGCCGCGGCGCTCGAACTCATCGAATACGTTTGTCATTGTGTGTCACTCCCTGTTTCTCCTGGAAGATCGGGCGCCTGACGCCGCCCCAACGCCTCGTACATGACAGCCACCGGCGCTTCTCGTCCCGTCCACAACTCGAACGACCGCGCGCCCTGGTGCACCAGCATCCCCAGGCCATCAATCGCGTGCGCGCCCGCGGCCTCGGCCAGACGTAAAAGCGGCGTGCGCACGTTGTAGATCAGGTCATAGACCACCTGGTCGGGCTGGAACGCCACCGCCGGGTCCCACGGCAACGGATCGGCGTCACCATGCAGCCCCAGGCTGGTCGTGTTGACGATCAACTCGGCGCCGGCGGCCAGGGCCTGGAGCGCGGCCGGGAAGGGATGCGCCGAGAGGTCGGCCGCCGGCAGCGCCTCGCCCACGATCCGGCACAGCTCCTCCGCAGCCGCCACAGTCCGATTGACGACCGCCACGCGCGCGCCCGCCTCGGCCAGCGCATATACCACCGCCCGCGCCGCCCCCCCCGCGCCGATGACGAGGGCGTGGTGACACGGTGACACGGTGACTTCTGATGGCTGATTTGCCGATTTGCCGATTTGCCGATTTGCAATTTGCAATTTACCGATCTCCACCCCATGCGCCCGCAAGTCCATCAGAAACCCATACCCGTCCGTGCTATCTCCCAGCAGCGAACCGTCGGGCCGGATGATGATAGTATTGACAGAGCTGATCGCGGCGGCAATCGGGGTCAGCTCGTCCATCAGCGGCACGAGGTCGGGCTTATGCGGCACGGTGGCGTTGCAGCCCGCGAACCCCAGCGCGACCAGCCCACGCACCGCGTCGGCCAGCCGTTCGGGCCGCACCGGGAACGGCACATAGGCCCAATCCAGCTCCAACGCCGCAAACGCCGCGTTGTGCATCTGCGGGCTGAGGCTGTGCTCGACCGGCCAGCCCATGACGCCGGCGAGGCGCGTCGCGCCGGTGATTGCGGATTGCAGATTGCAAATGGCAAATTGCAGATTGCAAATTGCAGATTGCGGATTGGCCGATTCGCGGATTGGCCGATTCACCGATTCGCTATTCGTCATGTGCTATTCTCCACTTGCTATTCGCTGTCTGCTATTTGCCATTTGCTATTTGCTGTCCACCCACGCCACATCCGCCCCCAATTCGCGCATCGTCTCGGCGAAGCCGGGGAACGAGTCGTTGATCGCTTCGGCGCCGCGGATTTCGGTAGGGCCCTCGGCCACCAGGCCAGCGACGGCCAACGACATCGCCAGCCGATGGTCGCGGTGGCATTCGACGGCCGCGCCGTGCAGTCGCGCCGGGCCGTGGAGGATCATGCCGTCCGGCCGCTCCTCGATCTGCGCGCCCATCTTGCGCAGTTCGCCCGCGACGGTGACGATACGATCCGATTCCTTGACGCGCAGCTCGGCCGCCTCGCGGATCGTCGTCACGCCGGCGGCCTGGGTGGCGGCGACGGCGAAGATCGGGAATTCGTCAATCGCCCGCACGACGACCGCCCCGCCGACCGCGATCCCGCGCAGCGCGCTGCCGCGGACGATCAGATCGGCGATGGGTTCACCTGTAGATGCGGACGGCGGGTAGCTATCGGTCGCCGGTCGCCGGTCGTCGGTCGTCAGATCGCCGCCCATCTCAGCCAGCAAATCGTACAGCCCGGTGCGGGTGGGGTTGACGCCCACCCCGGCCAGCCGCACCTCGGAGCCGGGGATGAGGATCGCGGCGACGAGCGGGAAGGCTGCCGAGGAGAAGTCGCCGGGGACATCTAGCCGGCCGCCTCCCATCAGTGTTTGGCCGCCCCGCAACCGGATCGCGGCGCCCGCCCCTTCCGCCGCAACCTCCACCTTGACCCCGAAATGCGCCAGCATCCGCTCGGTGTGATCGCGCGCCGGACCAGGCTCATGCACGATCGTTTCTCCCGCGGCGAAGAGGCCCGCCAGTAAGATGGCCGACTTGACCTGCGCGCTGGCGACCGGCATGGCATAGTCAATCCCGGTCAGGCGGCCGCCGCGGATCGTCAACGGGGGCAGCTTGCCATCCTGCCGGCCCAGCACGGTCGCGCCCATCAACCGCAGCGGCTCGGCCACGCGACCCATGGGCCGGCGGCGCAGCGCCTCGCTGCCGGTGACGACGCTGGTGAAAGGCTGTCCGGCCAGGATACCGGCCAGCAGCCGGATGGTGGTGCCGGAGCCGGCGCAATCCAGCACGTCGGCCGGCTCGGTCAGACCGGCCAACCCCACACCGCGCACGGTGAGAACCCCTCGACCAGTCGAGGACTCCGGAATGCCGAACTTGTTCGGCGCTTTTTGAGACCAGGCATCGGGCGCGGCGGCGAAGGGAGGCGTCTCGTCCACCGTCACGCCCAATGCCCGCACGCAGCGCAGAGTGGCCTGGCACACGTCCGCGTCCACCCAGCCGTGGATGGCCGTGTCGCCCTCGGCGAGCGCGCTGAGCAGCAGCGCCCGATGACTGATGGATTTATCCCCCGGCACGGCCACCGCGCCGCGGAGAGGGCCAGAGGGGTGAATAATGAGTTTGCGCATCGGTAATCCTTGTCGGAACTCCTCTCAAATCCTTGGCGACGCATCCTGAGCGGAGCGGCGTGTCGTTTACGAAGCGCAGTCGAAGGATGTGGGGCCTATGACGCTCCTTCGACTGCGGCCCGCACACACCGCGGGCCTCCGCTCAGGATGCTTTCCATCATTTCACGACAACTCAAAACCGCATCCCAGCCCGCCGGGTTTGCGCGACGGTCAACTGTGCTCGCAGGCGAGCTTCATCCTCTTCGACCAGCGCCGCCCGCAGCGCACCGAGCTGTCCGGCGAAAGCGTCCAGCCAGTCAAGCAGCGCCGCGCGATTGGTCAACAGCGTATCCAGCATCATGTCTACATCGCTGGCGGCCACGCGAGTCGTATCGCGAAAGCCGGACGCGGCCAACGTCCACGCGAGCGGATCATCCGCCGCATCCACCGCCCGCACCAGGCTGGCCGCGACGGCGTAGGGCAGATGGCTGATGGCGGCCACCGCGCGATCATGCGCGACCGGATCCACCACCAGCGGCCGGCCGCCGACCGCCAGCGCCAGACCCCGCGCTTGTTCCAACGCCGCGGGCGCAGTGCGCGCCAGCGGGCAGAGGACGAACGGCCGGCCGGTGTAGAGTTGCGCCTCGGCGGCCGCGAACCCGGCGGTCTCCTTGCCGCACATCGGATGCGCGCCGACCGGCTGCAACCCTGCGGGCAGATCGGCCAGCGCCGCGCAAATCTGCGCCTTGCTGCTGCCCATGTCCATCACCAGCGCGCCGGGCCGGGCGTGGCGACCGACCTCCGGCAGCAAGCGCAAGATCGTCCGCACCGGGGCGGCCAGGACGATCACATCCGCCTCGGCCACGCCCGCGGCCAGGTCGGTCGTCGCAGCATCCACCGCCCCAGCGGCCAGCGCGGCCTCCAGCGTCGCCTGGCGCCGGCTCACGCCGATGAGCCGCGGGCGGCCGGCCTTGAACATCGGCGCGGCCGAGTTCGCCCGCAGCGCCAGCGCCAATGACCCGCCCATCAAGCCCAGGCCGACGATGCCGACGGTAAACGCAGCCTCCATAGCACCTCTTCCGCACTCTCTCACCGCTTCATCGTGTCACCCTGCCACCCCATCACCCCGTCACACCGTCCGTTCCACCGCCGGCGCGATCTTGCGGATGGAGGCCACCAACTCGGCAAAGCGTTCCGGCTTGAGCGACTGCGCGCCATCGGAGAGGGCCTTGGCCGGGTCGGGATGCACCTCGACCATCAAGCCGTCGGCGCCCGCGGCGATACACGCCCGGCCGACCGCGGCCACCAGATCCCACTTGCCGGTACCGTGGCTCGGATCGCCCAGCACGGGCAAGTGCGTCCAGCCTTTGAGCAGCGGGATGGCGTTGATGTCGAAGGTGTTGCGGGTGGCCGTCTCGAAGGTGCGGATGCCCCGCTCGCACAGCATCACCTGGCGGTTGCCGCCGCTCAGCACATAGTCCGCGGAGAGGAGCCACTCTTGCGCGGTGTTCATCAGGCCGCGCTTGAGCATCACCGGGATGCGCGTGCGGCCCACGGCCTGTAGCAACGGGAAGTTCTGCATGTTGCGCGCGCCGACCTGGAGGACATCGGTGTATTTGCTGACGAGCGGCACCAGCTCGGTAGACATCACCTCGGTGATGACCGGCAGCCCGGTGACTTCGCGCGCCTCGGCCAGCAACTCCAACCCTTCTTCGCCCATGCCCTGGAAGGAATAGGGCGAACTGCGCGGCTTGAATGCGCCCGCGCGCAGGATCGTTGCGCCGGCCTCTTTCACCGCCCAGGCGGTCTCCATAAGCTGGCTACGGCTCTCCACCGAGCACGGCCCGGCGATGATCACAATCTGTTGCCCGCCGACCTGGACGCCGCGCACATCCACGATCGTGTTTTCCGGGTGGAAGTCGCGGCTGGCGAGCTTGAACGGCTGGAGGATCCGCACGACCTGCTCCACGCCGGACAACAACTCAAAATTGTGGCTCTCCAGGGGACGGTCGTCCCCCACCACGCCGATGATGGTACGCTCCGTGCCCTGGGAGAGATGCGCCCGGTAGCCCGACGCTTCGACCTGGCTGACGACAAGGCTGATTTCACCTGCGGTCGCGCCGCGTTTCATCACGACAATCATGGAATAGTACCTCCTCTTCTTCCTTCTTCACATTTCACGCCGCCGGGTAGCTCCCCAACAGCTTGACAAAGGCCGCTCGGGTGAGCAGGCTGCTCAGCGCCCGGCCAACCCCGAGGTCTTGGTGATGCCCATCCATGTCCACATAGAAGACATAGTGCCACGGCCGGTTGCGCCGCGGGCGGCTCTCGATCTTGGTCAGGTTGATACCGCGGTTGGCGAATTCTCCCAGCGCGTGGTAGAGCGCGCCCGGCGTGTGCGTGGTGGCGAAGACGATGGATGTCTTGTTGCGCGCGGCCGGCGGCAGATCCTCGCGACCCAGGACGAAGAAGCGCGTCGTGTTCTCAGGTGAGTCTTCGATGCCGACATCCAGCACATCCAGCCCATAAGTTTGCCCGGCGAGCACGCTGGCGATGGCCGCGACGCCCGGTTCGGGATGGGCCGCCAGCTCGCGGGCCGAGCCGGCGGTATCATAGCCGGCGACCGGCTCCCAGCCGCGGGTGCGCAGATAGCGCTCGCACTGGGCCAACGCTTGCGGGTGCGAGCGCACGCGCTGGATGTCGGTGGCCGCCATGCCCTTCGGGACGAGCAGACAGTGCCGCACGCGCAGCTTCACCTCGCCGATCACGCGCAGATCGTGATCCAGCAGCAAATCATAGGCCTGGTTGATCGAGCCGGCCTGGGAATTTTCGACCGGCAGCAGCCCGTGGGTGGCCCGGCCTTCCTCGACGGCATGGAAGATATCCTCGAAGCCGTGGCAGGCCAACGTGCCCACGAGCGGCCCGAAGTGCTGATAGATCGCTTCCTGGGAATAGGCGCCCGGCTCCCCCTGGTACGCCACGACCGTCTTCGTGCTGGGCGTGATGACCGGCGCGGGCCGCGGGGCCGGCGGTTCGACCGGCGCGGCGGGAATCGCGATGATGCCGCTGTCGGGGGCCAGATCGGGCCGGAGGGCGGCCGCCTCGCGCAGATAGCCATGTTGGATCACCTCAATTGGCCGGTCGGTGTTCCAGTGAATCAGGACGCGGATACAGCGGAGGAGGGCGCCGGGGACGGGGATCTCGACAGTGTCGAGCAGGGGCGCCTCGGTCCAACCGAGCTGCCGGGCCGCCCGCGCCGGGAAGGTCGCGTTCAGGTCGGGCGTGACCGAAAAGATGATGCTGGCGATGTCGGCGGGGCGCAGTTCGTTGGCGGCCGTTAGCCAGCGGAGCAGCTCCTCGGTGGCGTCGAAGATGGCGATCTCGGTGTTGTCGGTCGCGGTCGTGGCGCCGCGGATACCTCGGACGGGCATAACTCTCCTCCTGATGGCGGGTAAGATCTCCGAGGTCTCGCAGACCTCGGAGATCTGATTCGATTAACAAAAAGAGCGTGGACACTCGCCTGGCGAGAGATCCACGCTCCGGTTCGCTGCTTTGACGATTTCAGGGAGGCTCAGGCCGCCTATCCCTCCCCCGGCACGCGCGCTTCTCTCCGATAGCTCGGATAATAAAAGTAGAAGCTAAACGAGAAGTTGCGCTCAGGGGTACGGTTGGTTTTCATTAGCCGATCCTGAACAGGGATATTACCACCGGTCGGTGCGGTTTGTCAAATGTGCAAACGGGGCGCGTGATATCACACGCGACCAAACATCCGCGCCAGTTCCGTCGCGCTGACATGAATCATCGTCGGCCGGCCATGCGGACAGGTGCGGGGCGACCGACACGCCTCCAGCCGGCGCACCAGCTCTTGCATCTCGGCCTGGCTCAACACCTGTCCGCCCTTCACCGCCGCGCGCTTGCAGATGAGGGTGATCAGCGCGGCCTCGTGCGTGGCGCCCACCACGTCACGCAGAACCCCGGCGGCTTGCGCCAGCCCGTCCACGATCTCGATCAGCGCGGCCTGGGGGTTATCCTTGCTCAGGATGGCCGGGAGGCTGCGGATGAGATAGCTGCTGCCGCCGAACGGCTCGATCGCGATGCCCAACTCGGCCAGCGTGCCCAGCTCCTCGGCCGCGACCGCCGCCTGCTCCGGGCTGAGGTCGAGGACGAGCGGTTCGAGCAGCGGCTGGATCGCCAGTTTTTGGGCCGCCCGTTCGGCCAGGAATTGCTCGTAGAGCACCCGTTCGTGCGCCGCGTGCTGGTCAATCAGATATAAGCCGTCTGGCCCCTCGCAAATGACATACGTCGCGCCGAGCTGGCCGACGACGCGCAACAGCGGCAAGAGCGCCGGCCGGCCCCGGTCGTCGGATGGCAGCGGAAAGCCGGCGGCCGGCTGCCCATCCCCTGACTCCTGACTCCTGACTCCTGATTCCTGCCCCCCGACTCCTGATTCCTTCCAATCCTCGCCGCCAAACAGCCGCGCCTGACCCGCGCCGGCGTTCAGCAGCGCGTCGCGGCGCTCGGCCCAGGCCGGGCCGCCGAACGACGCCGCCCGCCCATCGTCCGGGGAGACCCATGTCGCGGGCGGCGCGCCGGCCAGGCTCACCTGTGGGATCGGCGCGTGATGCAACGCAACCAGCGCGCGGCGGACCGCGCGCTGCACCGCGGCGTACACGCGGCCGGTTTCCCGGAAGCGCACCTCGGCTTTGGTCGGATGCACGTTGACATCCACCTCGGCGGGGTCAATCTCGATGAAAATCACTGCCACGGGATAGCGCCCGGCCGGCAGCAGCGTATGATACGCCTGAATCACGCTGTAGCCGATGGAAGTATCCTGGAACCAGCGCCGATTGACGAACAGCGTGATATAGCCCCGGTTCGCGCGATGCAAATTCGGCGCGCCAACATAACCGGAAACACGAATCGCGGATGGCGAATCTGCGAAGCCCAACTCATCCACCCGCGGCTCCGCCGCTTCGCCGATTTGCTGATTTGCCGATTTGCCGATTTGCGCATCCGCCACCTCGATCATCTCCCGCGCCATCTCCAGCCCATACACCTTCATCAGCACATCATACAGTTTGCCGCTGCCCGTGGACTGGAAGACCAGCTTGCCATCGCTGACCAGGCTGAAGCGGCGGTCGGGGTAGGCCAGGGCGAAGCGGGTGATGATCTGCTGGGTGTGGCTGGCTTCGGTGGCGGGCTGCTTCAGGAATTTCAGCCGCGCCGGCAGGTTGGCGAAGAGGTGCTCGACGGTGATCACCGTGCCCGGCGGCGCGCCGTGCGGCTCCTGCGTCGCTTCGTGGCCCTCCGACTTGCGCAGGAGCGTCCCGACCTCCTCGCCGCGGGCGCGCGTGAGCAGCGTCACCTGGCTGACCGCGCCGATGCTCGCCAGCGCCTCGCCCCGAAAGCCGAGCGTGGTCAGATGGGTCAGGTCGTCGGCGGTGGTGATCTTGCTGGTGGCGTGCCGCGCAAAGGCCAGCGCAACCTCGGCCGCGGGGATGCCGCAGCCGTCATCTTGGACGCGCACCAGCCGGCGGCCCCCCTCGCGGATTTCCACGCGGATATCGGTCGCGCCGGCGTCCAGGCTGTTCTCGACCAGTTCCTTAACGACCGACGCGGGCCGCTCGACGACCTCGCCGGCGGCGATCTGGTTGGCGACTTCGGTGGGCAGGATGCGGATTGGCATGGGCGGATTGTAGCATAGAGCGCGCCAGAGGGGTAGTGAAGCGGCAGAGATGGTTTGATGAGCTGCCGCCTATCTCGGCAACTCGACGATCTCAAACCAATACCGGATCAGCGTCCCAACGATAGCTGTCAGTTCTCTAAAGGTCTGTGGCTTGACGATGACACCGGCCACATTGAGATTATAGGCGCATATGAGGTCTTCTTCGGCTTGCGAAACTGTCAGCACAACGACAGGAATGTGTCGAAATCTGGCGTCGGCCTTAAGCTCTTGCAAAACTGTCCAGCCGTCCAGCACGGGCAAATTGAGATCGAGCAGGATCAGTCCGGGATGCCGTCCGGCGGCTGACGCCGCGTATCGGCCTTGTTGACGCAGACATTCGAAAAGCTCCACCCCATCGGCGACAAACACAACGGGGATGCTCGAGTGGTTCTCACGAAGCGCCTCTTGGATTAGCAGGCGATCCTCGGGAGCGTCCTCGACCACCAGAATGCTGACCGGTCTTCCTGGGCGCTTCATTGTGTAGACTCTCCATCTCTGTGCGGGGGCAACCGCACGGTCTGCACCCAATAATCCTCGAGGCCGCGAATCACCTCGACCAGCCCCACGAACGTGATCGGTTTCGTCACAAAGCCGGCTGCGCCGATGTCATAGCTGCGCAGGATATCCTCTTCTGTTTTTGAGGTGGTCATCACAACCACGGGAATGCGCCGCCAAAGAGGATTGGCTTTGATCTCTTCCATCGCCTCGCGGCCATCCTTGCGCGGCATGTTCAGATCGAGCAGGATCAAGTCAGGAAACGGTGAAGCACGACGATCAGCATAACGACCGCGACCGACCAAATAGTCTATCAATTCCACGCCGTCCTGCACAAAGAGCAGGCGATTCGCCACGCGGCCCTCGGCAAAAGCCTCTTTGATCAGAAACCGATCGTCTGGATCATCCTCGGCCATGAGAAAAATGGCCGGCTGACTGAGGTTAGTCACGTGCCCTCTCCTTTCGACGATACGCTGGCAAATCGCCAGTCCGGGAAGACCGTCAAGGTCAGTACGGGCAGTATAGAATAACATAAATGCCTACTTCCGTCAATGGGTGGGGGGCGAATTTCAGGGCGATTTCATTGTGAGGACCTGCTCACGATCTGGCAGCGGGAGTTGCAAGACACGGGTAAAACCTGGCCTCCAGCAGGCTAGAGCAGTCGACGCAACCTGGTTTTGCCGCCGTAGGCGCAGGTTTCACTGCCGAGGCGTGGTTATCTCTGCAACATGAAATCGCCCTGCAAATTTTCGCAAAACCCTTGACAGCGGTGTTGCATTGCACTATAATGACGTTCAGTCAGAAAATGACCGGTGGTCAGTTTCCCCGCCCAGCAAGGAGGAGCTCCTCGCCGAATTCGTTTTACACGCCTTGACCGACCTGGCGGCGCAGTCGCAGACCGCCAGCGACCGTTGCTCGGCGCTCCACCCCGACCGCAAGCTGGCCGTGATGGCCGATGCGTATCTGGCCTTTGTCCCAAATACCCCGACTGCTTATGGCTGCTGAATGCCTTAGGCGGCGGGCGTGTTGTGGGCGGCCCTCAACGGCGCGCTGGCGTTCATCACCCACCCCATCCGCCGCGAGATGATGCGCACGGATGCGGCCGAACTGTATCATGCGACGTTTGAGTTGTGCTTGCGCGGGCTGAAGAATGGTTGACCAGGTGTAATCTCGGACCTGCAATCCGCATTGCGACAAGGAGGCAATCATGTACATCTTTCGCGCGGGGGTGGTTGGCGCGGGGACGATGGGGGGGGAGATCGCGCAAGTGATCAGTTTCTCCGGCCTGCCGGTCGTCTTGAAGGATGTGGACCAAACCATGCTTGACAGGGGCATGGCGACCATCCGGCGCATCTATCAAAGCCGGGTGGACAAGGGGAAGATGAGCGCCGGGGAGATGGCGAGTAAGCTGGCGCTCGTCGCGCCGACCCTGACCTATGACGGCTTCGGCGATGTGGACATCGTCATCGAAGCTGTGCCGGAGAAGATGGCGATCAAGAAACAGGTGCTGGCCGAGCTGGAGCGGGTCGTCCCGGAGATGACGATCTTCGCCAGCAACACATCGGCGCTCTCCATCAGCGAGCTGGCCGCGGCCACGCGACGGCCCGCCAGGGTCATCGGCATGCACTTCTTCAACCCGGCGCACGTGATGAGGCTCGTGGAGATCATCCCCGGCCTGGAGACCAGTCAGGAGACCATTGACGATGTGGTCACGTTCGCCGAGTCGCTGCGCAAGATCGCGGTGGTCGTGCAAGAGTGCCCCGGCTTCCTGGTCAACCGGCTGCTGATGCCCTACCTGAACGAGGCGACCTATTGCCTGCAGGAAGGCGCGGCGGCCGCGGCCGAGATTGACAAGGCGGTAGCCGAGTTCGGTATGCCGATGGGCCCGTTTGCTCTGATGGATATGATCGGCATTGACGTATGCCAACATATCGAAGAGTATCTTTACAGCGAATACGGCCCGCGCATGGAACCGGCGCAACTGTTTGCTATGTTGACGGCGGCCGGCCGCCTGGGCAAAAAAGTCAACAAGGGCTTCTACGGCTATGGCGGCGAGACGGATGAGCCGGTGTTGCAGATGATCGCCGGCTTTAGCCGGGCCTCCGACAGCGCGTTCAGCATCGAGCGCGTGATCTATCCGCTCATCAATGAAGCAATCCTGGCGTTGCAGGAGCACATCGCATCCATCAACGACATTGACATGGCGCTGATCGCCGGCGCCGGCATGACCTATCGCGGCGAGCGCAAAGGCCCGCTCACCATCGCCGACCTCATCGGGTTGGACGCGATGTTGGCCGGACTGGAGCAATTCCACGCCCGTTACGGCGAGCGGTTCCGGCCGGCCCGTCTGTTGCGCGCCAAAGTCCGCGCCGGCCACCTGGGGGTGAAAACTGGCCGCGGGTTCCACGAGTACGCGTGAGTTGATTGCAAATTGCGGATGGAAGATCGGATCAAGTGACAAATCTGAAATCGCAAATCTGCAATCGGAAAGGAGCTTCTCGTGGCAGAATATGCCAACGTCAGGATCGCGCTTGAGGATCGCGTCGCCATCCTGACGATTGACCATCCGCCGGTAAACGCTTTCAACCGCGCGACGCTGAACGACCTGGACATGGCGCTCGACGCGTTGATCGCCAGCGACCAGGTGAAAGTCATCATCCTGACCGGCGCTGGGGAGTTCACGTTTGTGGCCGGCGCCGACATCAACGAGATCGCGACCATGAAGGAGGCGGCCGAGGCCCGCGATTTCCTCCTGCAGGGTCAGCGGGTCTTCGACAAGATCGCGGCCTGCCCCAAGCCCGTCATCGCGGCTATCAACGCGGCGGCGCTGGGCGGCGGGCTGGAGCTTGCGCTGGCGTGCCACATGCGCATCCTATCCGACCGCGCGCGGCTGGGCCAGCCCGAGAGCAACCTCGGCCTCATCCCCGGCTGGGGCGGCACGCAACGCCTCCCGCGTCTCATCGGCGCGGCCAAGGCGATTGAGCTGATCCTGACCGGCGACCCGATCAACGCGCAGGAGGCTTATCGGCTGGGGTTGGTGAACAAAGTGGTCCCGGCCGGTCAGGCGTTGACCGAAGCGAAGGGGCTGGCGCAGAAGCTGGCGACCAAGAGCAAACTGACCAACGAGGCCGCGCTCCGTGCCATCGTGGGCGGCCTCAAGCTCAGCCTCAGCGACGGCTTGCGCCTCGAAGCCGACCAGTTCGGCAACCTGATCGGCAGCAACGACGCGCAAGAGGGCCTCGGCGCATTCTTGCAGAGGCGGCCAGCGAAGTTTAGCGATACCTAACCCCTGACCCCTACCTCATACCCAAAGGAACTCATTCAAAATGGACACTCGACCCAACGGCCCACAAATTGCGGTTTATATGGATTTTGAAAATGTGGCGACCTCGGCAGAAGCCAATTTCGGCGATTTCGATGTGACCGCGGTCATGGATCTTCTGCGCACGCGCGGGCGGTTGCTCATCAAACGCGCGTATGGCGATTGGGGACGTTTTCATCGCTATCGGCGGGCGATGCTGGAAAACGGCGTGGATCTGTTTCAGCTCTATTCCGTCGGGATGCAGCAGAAGAACCGGGCCGATGTCCGGCTGGCAATTGATGCGCTCGAAACGGTCTTTACCCGGCCGAGCATTGACGTGTATGCGGTCATCTCCGGCGACAGCGACTTCACGGAGCTGATCCACAAGCTGCGCGATCATGGCAAATATACCATCGGCATCGGGCTGCGCTCGGCTACCAGCGACCTGCTGCGCCGGGCCTGTGATGAATTCATCTTCTACGAGACGCTGGTCATCGAGGAAGCAGTGGACATCTCCGATGAGCTGCGCCTGCCCGATGCACGCGAACTGCTGCGCCGCGCATTGAGCGCCGCCGAGCAGAAGGGGGAGCTGCCCATCTTCGCCGGCCGGTTGAAGCAGATCATCCTGAGCCTCGATTCCTCCTTCAGCGAGGCCAACTACGGCTACCAACAGTTCCGGGCGTTCCTGGAAGCCCATCCCGACCTGGTGGCGCTCGAAGAGCAGGGATTGCAACTCTTCGTCAGTATGCCGAAAGCTGCGCCGTCGCCGCAACCCGTGACGCCGCCGCCCCTCGCCAAACCGACCGCTGAGCCGACGGCCCAACGCCCGGCCGTTAGTGGGATGAACGCGACGCCACCGGTCGCCGCGATGCCGCCTGGCGCGATCGGGACGGTTTCGCCGCTCAGGCCGCAGGCCGATCTCAGCCAGCGCTATCGCAGCTTCCTGCGCGAGGCCGGGCTGCGCATCGTGGATCTGGGCACGCGGCAGCGTGTTTTGGCCGACTTCCTGGCCGCCCTCCAGGGCCGCACCGAACCGCTATCGCTCAACGACTGCGCCGACCTCTTGAAGGATCGCTACGATGCCGAGAATGCCCTGACCCAAAAGCTGGCCGTGCCAGAGATCATGCGGCTATTGATTATGAGCGAGGCGCTGACCTTCGCTGGAGGTCAGGCCAGCAGCGACGCGCCGATCCGCCAGGCCGAGCTGCCGGAGGTTGCACGGCTGGTCACGGCCTGTGATCGCGTCTACATCTGGCGGCTGGCCGAGGGGGGTGTGCCGATTGACGCCGGCCAGCTCGCGCCGGTCATGTATGACGCGGACATGGGCGCCGAACGCGTGGCGGCCCTCTGCCAGGCGTTGGTCGAAGAAGGCAAGATCGCGTCGCAAGGGGATGGCTATACCCTGGCGCCGGGTCAGGTGTCCCGACTGTTGCAGCGGCCCGCGTTGGCGCTGCCGGCGGGCAACCTGGCGCGCATCGCGCCGCCGGCCGGCGAGCCGGTTACACCGCACACCGCCGAAAGTCTCTTCCGTGAAGGCTCGGAGTTGCGGCAGAAGGACTTCGCCGGCAGCGCGCAACGCTATCTACAGGCGGCGCGCGTCCAATTCGATGCGCTGCGCCTCCCGCAGGCGCGCGCGGGTTTCGACGACCTGAAGTGGTATCTCGCCAGCTATTGTTCGGTGAAAGCCGGCCACGCCTTCGTCACCGGCAACTACGCCGAGGCCGTGCCCTACTATCTGGCGTTCTTCGGGCTGGCGCAAGAGGCCGACTGCGTGTGGCCGCGCATCCAACGGCTGGTCAACCCGATGGCGAGCTACTTCTACGCCATTGCGGGTAAGCAGCTTGACGAGCCGGTGCCGCCGAACCTGGGCCGCTCGCTGGCCTATCAGGTGGCGCTGCGCATTCACAACCACGCCAACGCCCAGGTGGCCGCCGCGTGGGAGGACTTGATGCGCCGCCTGGCCGAGGTCAACCTGGGCATGATCCGCCAGACGCATCGGGAGATCGCCAGCCAGGTCGGCCCGGTGGCGCAGGTGGGCAGCGAGAACCTGGCGCGCATCGAACGCACGCGGACCTTCCTGGCCGGCCTGATCGCCCAGCACGAGAATGCTTAACGCGGAAGCTCTCCGAGATTCGCTAATTCACTGATTCGTTTGTCAACCTGCTTGCCGCATGGTATCATGCCCGCCAACTATCCGGCGACATTCATGGAGGAGGCTCACAATGAGCATTCGCAAAGCGTTACTGGTTGGCATCAACGAGTATGCCGACGCGCCCCTGCGTGGCTGCGTGAACGATGTCCAGCAGATGCAGGCGGTGTTGCAGCGGTATTATGGCTTCGCGGCGGGGGAGATCAAGCTGTTGTTGGATGACGCCGCGACCGGCGCGGGGATCCTGGTGGGGCTGGAGTGGCTGGCCGGCGGCGGGGATGACGCGGACGCGGTGCGCGTCTTCCACTATTCCGGGCACGGCAGCCACGTGGCCGACCAGAACGGCGACGAGCCGGATGGTCGCGACGAATGCTTGGTACCTTACGATTACAAAACGTCCGGCATGTTGATTGATGACGTCCTCAAGAGCTGCTACGACCGCTTCCCCGCGCGCGGCAACCTGACCCTGGTGATGGACTGCTGCCATTCAGGTACGATCAGCCGGCTCGTGAGCGGGACCGCCTTCCGGTTCCTTCCGGTCTCAGAAGCCGAGCAGGCGCGCATAGACGCCGCCGCGGCCAGCTATCTCGAGCAGCAAAATCGCTTCATCCTGGAGGGCTTGGCCCAGTTGGCGAACCAACTCTTCGGCGACGCCCTGTTTGCCAGGCAGGAGGAGCTTGCTGCGGAGTACCGGGCGCGCCGCGCCGGCCGCGTTCAGACCCAAGAGAACAACCTGCTGCTGGCCGGCTGCCAAAACGTCCAGACCTCGGCCGACGCCTTCATCGGGAAGGCGTTCCACGGCGCGTTCACCTACTACCTGGCCGAAGCGATCACCGAAGCGAACGGCCGGCTCACTTACCGCGACCTGGCGGATCGGACCGCCGCGAAATTGGGCGCCGAAGGCTTTGACCAGATCCCGCAACTGGAGTATCTGGGGCAGCGCGACCGGGGGAGGGTCTTCCAACCGTTTGTGTGAAGCTAAAGGAATATCCATGCCAGAACCCTTGATCAGCGTACAACTCACACAGGGGGCCGATGGCCGGGTCCATATCCTGACCATTGCCAGTCCCACCGGCCAGCCCGAAAGCCGGGTGACGCCCCCCTTCACCGCGCCGGCCGAGCGCCAGGCGGTGGCTCAAGCGTTAGAAGCTATCCGGTTCGAGCTGCCGGCCTGGCAGCAAACCCCGGCCGCGTTCCAGGCGCTCCAGGCGCTGGGGCTGGGAGATGAGGGTGGCTTCAGCCGCGTGCGGGAGCAGGTCGGCGAAACGCTCTTCGCAGCATTTTTCCCGCCGGGCGGCCTGCGCGAGGGGTTGCGTGCGGCGCTCAACGCGGGCAAGCCCGAGTCGCCGGCGCGGGTCGAGCTGCGCTTCGGCGCCAACGCGGTCGAGCTGGGCGCGTATCCCTGGGAACTGCTCCATGATCCCGCCCGCGGGTTCCTCTTCGCCAGCCGTCGCGCCGCGCTCATCCGTTACGTCACGTGCGAGCTGCCTGCGCCGCGGCTGCTTACCCTGGGCGCGACGGACGCGCTCCGGCTGTTGCTCGTCACTTGCCGGCCGATTGACCCGACCCTGCCGTTGCTGATGGATGCCGAGCGCCAGGCCATCGAAGCGGGGCTGGCCGAGCCGCAGGCCGATGGCCGCATCCAGATCGAGGAACTGCCGGCGGCGTCCCCGACCCGTTCCACGTGGGAGCTGCTCAGCGAATACCTGGCGACCCACGCGGGGGCCGACGCGCCGCACGTGGTCCACTTCGACGGACATGGCGGGTATGGCCGGCGATGCGCCCGGCCGCCGGCCGGCTGCGGCATCCTGAACCCCGCGGACAGCGCGGTCTGCGGCTGCGGCCGGCGCTTGGATGGCCCGCCCCAGGGCTATCTGGCCTTCGAGGAGCGCAACAAACGGCCGCATTGGGTCAGCAGCCGGGAGGTGAGCAATGCGCTGGCCGACGCGGGGGTGCGGCTGGCGGTTCTGACCGCCTGCAAGTCGGCCGCGGTGGGCGGGGAGAGCGTCTTCTCCGGCATGGCGCCCGCGCTGATCCAGACCGGGATCCCCGCGGTGGTCGCGATGCAATTCAGCGTGACAGCCGACGCCGCGAAGGAGTTTACCCGCATCTTCTACCTGGCGCTGGCCGAGGCCCAACCACTCACGACCGCGGTGGGCCAGGCGCGGGCCGCCCTTTTCGCGGACGAGACCGCCTGGTATCGGCCCGTGCTCTACCTGCGCACCGACGAGCGCAACGCGGAGGGCCGGCTCTTTGCGCGCAAGCGCCAACCCAGGCCGCGGCCGGCGCTCCCGCCTCCCCCACCCGCGCCCACATCTCAACCCGCGGCGTCGCCGGCTCAGCCCAGCCCAGACATCGCCGGCCTACTGCGGCGCATCCTGAACAACCTGGATGACACTGAGTTGGCCTTCAACCTGCAAACGCGGCGGCGCAACCTGCTCGTCCAGCAGGCGCGGGCGCGGCTGGGGATCACCGAGCGGCTGTCGTTCGAGAAGTTCTTCTTCCGCTACTATGATCGGCTGAACGACGAGGAGCAGTTCGAGTTCCAGCAAATCCGCGGCGTCACCCAGGGGACGCTGCAGGAGCGCAACCGCGACACGCTGCAAATCCTGAACACGACCCTAGCCCTGCTCGACGCCCTGCCGACGCTTGCGGCGCTACGCCAACACCTGGTGGTCTGGGTGAACAAATACGATCAGGTGTTCATCCACACGCCGAAGATGTGCATCCTCTACGCGGGCGCGGAGGATGGCGTGCCGTTCCCCACGGGGATCGAGAAGCAGATCGCGGCCTACTTGCAGCGCGGGGGCGCGGGGAAGCCGCCCGATCCCCCGGTTCTGACCGTGGATCGGCGCAACTTGCGCCTGGCGCTCGAATCCCATTTCAGCCTGGACGAGATGAAAACGTTGTGTACAGACATCCAGTCGGACTTGGAGGCGGCCGGCAACAATGAGCGGCTGGATCTGGAGTCGGTCGGCGGTGAGGGCAAGTCGGGCAAAGCGCGCGAGTTGGTCGCGCATCTCGAGCGCCGCGGGCAGCTCGCCTATCTGGAGGCCGCTATCCGTCGGGCGCGGCCGGGGAAGTTGTAACTGGCGCGGGTGATAAATTCACTGTTCAGTTCTCACCCGCGCTGACGCCCCACTCTCTGCGCCAAAGCGGCTCGACCACCGAGAGCCGCTTCCCGCCTTCCAGGGGGTCGGTCACTTCCATGTCAATGCCGGCCTCCTTGAGCACTTGCTGCATCGCGGCCGGCTCGGAGAGCGCGGCCAGGGCCGCGGTATAACGCGCCCAGGTCTCGCACAACACCTGCTCTTGCCAGACGCCCCAGTAGTCGCCTTCGTCGGTTAGTAAGCTGCTGCGCCTCGATTTCGCCCCGGCGCAGCCACGCGGAGACTGCGATCGGATCTGCTTCGAAGGTTGGAGAACGCCGAAACGCCGCCTGGGGCGCCAGCCAAAGGGATTGCCATTGATCAGGCATCGCCACGCCGAAGAAACGGAGCACTTCGCGCAACTGTTCCACGTCATCATCCAGGCAGCGAATCCAGCCGGCCTGACACATGGCTTTGAGAGGCGTGTGCTTGAGCCAGCTCACATGGGCTTGTAGCCGTTGGCGTTCGTCGGCCTGGGCCAACGCTTCACGGTATTGCCGCTCTCGATTGTTCCAAAAGCGCGCCGGCGCGCCCAATACACGCTCGAATTGCAAGGCCGTCTCAGGTGTGATGGACGCCTTGCCTTGCACGATTTCGTTGATGGTTTTGATCGCCTTGCCGGTACGCTCGGCCAATTCGGCCTGTGACATCCCAAGCGCCTCTAGCGTCTCCAACCGTCTCGCCGGGCGGCGACACGTAGTCAGAGGTATACTGATTCTGAGCCTGATCAGCCATGGGTATCCTCCACACCGATGATCCGTACAGCCGTGACACGACGCCAATCCAATCCACCATCGGGCTTCGCAGGAGATGGCTCATGCGCTGAGGCAAAAAATCAGCCGATAAGGGTGAACCAAGTCAACAGACAACTGGCCGGCCCGATCGCCGATCAACGGGGGATACAAACATTCGGAGGAAGTATCCGAGTCGAGGGAGACCTGTCAGGTTTTTTGTACGTCGGAAACCTGACAGGTCTCCCTCGCGGCCTTCAAACGCCGCGTGCAGAAAAACTCAACCGCTCATCTGGCGCCGCACTGCACCCCCCACGCGCCGGCGCCGACCTCCATCCAACGATCCGGCATGGCGAGGCCCGGCGGGTTCACGCGCTGGCTGGTGATGTTCCCCAGGTTCTTGTGATCCTTGTCGGTCAGATGGATCGAAATGAAGTCGCCCACCGTCGTGCCCGGCGGGACGAAGATCACGAACGTGACCGGCGTGCAGGTTTGTAACGGGTTGGTTTGTGTGACCCAACCGATACCGTCAGTCATCGGCATCACCACCCAGCCCTGCGGCCCCTCTACTGGCTGTCCCATATGCCAGGGCGGGTTTTGGTCAGCAAAGAAGATCTCCAGATCATAGACGATCCGATTCAGATCGCTGCTGACCACGTGCACCGTGATGACGATCAGGCCATCGGGTGATTGGGTGAAGGTGGAGGAGACCCCCGTCAAGACCGGTTTTTGGGTTGCGGTTGCGGTCGGCGTGTGAGTGGCGGTCGGCGTCGCGGTAAAGGTTGCCGTCGGCGTCGCGGTGCTGGTAGATGTCGGCGTCGCCGTGGGGGTCGGCGTTGGCGGTGCGGTATGGGTGGCCGTCGGGGTGCGCGTCGGGGTCGGCGTCGGCGGCGGTGTGCGCGTGAACGTTGGCGTGGCAGTGCGCGTCGGCGTGCGGGTCGGCGGCGGCGGCGGTGTGTGCGTGTAGGTCGGCGTCGGCGTGCGGGTGGGGGTCGGCGTGGATGTCCGCGTCGGTGTGCCCGTGCGCGTCGGCGTCGCAGTGGGCGTCTTGGGTTTGTGGTTGACGAAAATGATGATCTTCTCGTAGGGCGGCAGCGGGATGTGCAGGGCGTGGCGAATGATCGCGATGACCTCGCCGTGCGGGCCGAGCACGGGCACGGCGATCGGTTGCGGCGGCCGGTAGTAGGCCAGGATCGGTGGGATGGTCTGGATCACGGCTTCCATACGCACGGGTTCCTGGAGGGGCAGCCAATTCTGTCCGCCGTCCAGCGAGAGTTCGGTGAACACGTCGAAGAAGCTGTCGGCCGGAAAGTCGGTGCCGGGCATCTGCTGCACGATGCGGCCCAGGGAGGATCGCGTGGGGCTTTCGCGCAGCATGAGCGGCCCAGTGGGCGACATGCCGGTCAGGTTCATGGTAAGCATTTCGGTCTCGATTTCCAACCGGCCGTCGCTATCGGCGTCGTGAGGCTCGCCGCGACGGATGGTGGTGGGGCCGTTGAGCGTGACGTGAGCTGAGCCGAGGCTCGGGATGTCAACGGTGAGGAGCGCGCCGGATGGGAACGCGTCATCGCCGCCGGGTGGGTAGGCGGGGGCGCTGCGGATGGCGGCCTGGCTGCCGTCGCCCACCGTGATCATCTGGCAGACCGGCGTCTGCGGCTGATAGTCGGCCCGGATCTCTTCGAGCACCGAGTAGGCGCCGGCTTCCAGGTCGAGGAAGTCGGTCAGGCCGCGAGCGTCGGTGGTTTGGCGCGCCAACGGGTTGCCCGCGCAGGTCGTCCCGGCGAACAGGGTCATCTGCCAGCCAGGGAGCGGCGTCATACCGTCAGCGTCGAGCTTGATGACGATGATCGAGTAGAACGGCTTCCTGGTCGCCGTCGGCGTCGGCGTCCGCGTGGTGGTCGGCGCGGGCGTGCGCGTCGGGGTACCCGTGAAGGTCGGGGGCGCGGTGCGCGTGATGGTCGGCGTGCGGGTGGGAGTCGGCGTCGGTAGCTGGCGGCAGGTGTAGTAGTCTTCCGTCTCGCCGAACTCGTACGCGTTGGCCGGGCCGCGACCATCGTCGTGGGTGGCCGCGGCGTCGCTCAAGGTGATGCGCCACCAGAGGCACTGCTGGGGCGCGGGATCCACCGACATGAAGGCCGGCGTGGTAAAGGTGTAGACGCCGGGGCCAGGGAGCGCGATGATCTGGTTCTGCACGGCCCATTCGGCCGCCAGAAACCCCGGACAGGTCGCGCTGCCGCCCCAGGCCCCATTGCGATCCCAATCGAACCAGAGATTGACGTAGGCTTTACTGGCGGGCGCGCCGGCCGGCACGGTGACAGTGTAGGTCAGCGCGGTGAGCAGACAGTTCGGGAGCGCCGGCGGGAGCACGCCATCATCCGCGCCATCCTGGTCCGGGCGATCGAACGGCGGCTGGAGATTGTTGACGCCGTCGGCATCGGGGCCGATGTCGGCTTCCTTTTCCGTCGTGATGGCCGGACCGAGATAGTAGCGAAGCGCCTGGTTGCGATGCAACGGCCCATACGGAGGTGAGCCGGCCCCGTAGACGGTCGGGAAGCGGGCCAGGACGCCGGCCGGGCCGCCCCGCGGGTAGGCGGTCATCGGCGCGCCGAAGGAGTTGCTGCTGTCCGGCGCGTCCCCCAGGTCGGCGTAGTTGGTCAACAGCATGTTTTTCAAGATGACGGGCAGATAGATCCGAAAAGGCGTGGGACTCGGCGTGAGATCGGCGCCAGGCTCCGCGGTCTGTCCGGCAAGCGCCGGCCCGCTGATAAGGAGCAGCAAGAGCGCGGCAACCAAGCCGATGACGCCGAATAACCCGCCGGCGCCGAGATCCCTGCGTGCATGAGATAACCGCCACATTGACCACCTCCTATGTGACTAAAGATGCCGGAACGATCCTTTGGTTTATTGTTAAATGATTATGCGATTATCGAAGCACAAAAAATAGTATTCTGTGTTTGATTTGTACTTTATTATGATACCACAATCGAAGCCAATGTCAAATCACGATTTGCCTGGTCTTGGGATGCAACCGCGTGTGTGTTAGAATAGCGGGGCTGGCGCACATCGCGGCCAGCGATCGGGCGACAAAGGAGCGCAGGTATGCCAGGAACACTCACCGATTCCCTGAAGGTAGGCATTGTCGGCGCAGGCGGGATGGGCCGGGTGCACACCACCGCCTGGCAAACGACGTCGGCCACCGTGGTCGGCTACCGGGACATCCGGCCGGAACGGGCCGAGCGGTACGCGGCGCAGTACGGCGGCCGGGCTTATGACAGCCTGACCGCGCTGCTGGCCGATGTGGACGCCATCAGTTGCACCACGCCGACCGATGTCCATTACGAGATCGTGATGGCTGCGGCGCGGGCGGGCAAGCATGTGGTGTGTGAGAAGCCGCTGGCGCGCACGCTGGCTCAGGGCCGCGAGATGGTCGCGGCGTGCCGGGCGGCCGGGGTCAAGCTGCTGGTCGGCCAGGTCGTCCGCTTCTTCCCGGAATACGACCGGGCCAAACGCGCCGTCGAGGCCGGCATGATCGGCCGGCCGGCCGTGCTGCGCTTCTCCCGCTGCGTCTCGCAGCCGCGGCTCAACGAGAACAACTGGTTCGTGGACTTCGCCCGGTCGGGCGGGCCGATCCTCGACCTGATGGTGCATGATTTCGACTTCGCGCGCTGGGTGGCCGGCGAAGTGACGCGCGTCTATGCCAGGTCGCTCCGCTATACCCATCCCGCAGCCGGGGTGGATCATGCCCTGGTCATCCTGACGCACGCGGGCGGCGCGCTCACGCACGTCGAAGGCTCGTGGGCCTATCCGCCCACCTTCGCCACCGCGTTCGAGATCGCCGGGTCGGAGGGGCTGCTCACCTTCGACGCGGAAACTTCGGCGCCGATCAAGTTCCTGCGCCACAAGCCGGCCGATCAGACCATCCCAGAGGTGCCGCTGCCGTCCAACCCGCTGCGGGAGAGCCAGTACGTCACCGAAATCAAGGCGTTCTACCAGGCGATCGCCGCGGATGCGCCGGTGCGGGTGAGCGACACCGACGGCCTGGCCGCGCTCCAGATCGCGCTGGCGGCCATCGAGTCCGCGCAAACCGGCCGCGCGGTCGAGATCGCGCCGGTCGCGAATGAGGAGGCGACCCGATGAAGATCGGTATTCTTAGCTTTGCCCACATGCACGCCGAATCCTACGTCCGCTGCGTGGCCGCGCTCCCCGGCGTCGAGCTGCTCGGCATCGCCGATGACGACGCGGCCCGCGGCGCGGAGTTCGCCCGACGTCACGGCACGCGCTTCTATCCCTCCTACGCCGCGCTGCTGGCCGACAAACCCGACGGCGTGATGATCTGCGCCGAAAATGCTCGCCACCGGCCGCTGACCGAACTGGCCGCGGCCGCGGGCGTCCATGTCCTGTGCGAGAAGCCGCTGGCGACCACCATCGCCGACGGCCAGGCCATGCTGGACGCGTGCCGGCAGGCCGGCGTGATCCTGATGACCGCGTTCCCGGTGCGCTTCAACGCGCCCATCCGCGAGGTCAAGACGCTGCTGGACAAGGGCGGGCTGGGCCAGGTCTACGCCGCCAACACCACTAACCAGGGCACGATGCCCGGCCGCAGCCGGCCGTGGTTCGTGGATAAGGCGTTGGCCGGCGGCGGCGCGATGATGGATCACACCGTCCACGTGGCCGACCTGCTGCGCTGGTTCCTGGGGCAAGAGGTGGTCGAGGTGTACGCGCAGGGCAACCGCATCATCCACGCCGATACCGTGGCGGTGGACACCGGCGGGCTGCTCCTGATGACCTTCGCCGACGGCACGTTCGCCAGCCTCGACTGTAGCTGGAGCCGGCCGCTGGTCAGCCAGACCTGGGGCGGGGTGACGCTCGATCTGATCGGCGAGCGGGGGGTGATCAAGGTGGATGCCTTCCGCCAGAACATCGTCGCGCATGGCGAGCACGCGGGGAAGGCGCAGAACCTCTTCTGGGGGTCCGATTCCGACGCGGCGATGGTGGCGGAGTTCGTGGCCGCAATCCGAGAAGGCCGCCAGCCGAGCGTCACCGGCTACGACGGCTACAAAGCGATGGAGATCGCGCTCGCCGGCTATCGCTCGGCCGAAACGGGTCAGCCGGTGCGGTTACCGCTGGGTTGAAAACGGGACGCGGACGACGCGGAGGACGCGGACAAAAACGGAGGACTTCCGGCTCTCAGCCGGTCTGCGACCGGCGTCGTTGGCCTCCGCGGGTCGTCTCGCTCACCGAGACGGGGGTCGCAGACCATAGGCATCAAGCTAAGCCGCCGTGGCCTGCGGCTGGCCGGGCGGGACGTGGTGTTCCAGTTGTCGCAGTGTGCTGGGCGTCTTGCCGCGTTTGGTCTTGGCCGCGAAGCGTTGCAGGCGCTGGC
>Ga0233425_10000209_pt1 | contig 153213 bp, 137 predicted proteins | sample Watercolumn_Towu_2_FD_181712 | JGI IMG/M metagenome (GOLD analysis project Ga0233425, IMG submission 181712) | Freshwater microbial communities from Lake Towuti, South Sulawesi, Indonesia - Watercolumn_Towuti2014_140_MG | ecosystem: Environmental > Aquatic > Freshwater > Lake | place...
GGAAGGGGGGGGGGGCGGGGTGTGCGGGGTGCTGGGTCACTGCTCCGCTGGGCGCAACACCCTGTGGTTCGCGTCCGTCCACTGCCGTGGTGCGTCGGAGGCCTCGGCGGCGTCGTTGGCGTCGATGGGGGTGGCCCGCTGAGCGGAGCAGTGACCCACTGCCGAGCGCACCCCCTTTTGCCGGAGGTGTTGCGTCCAGTGCAGCAGTGACTCAGTACTCGGGCGACTTCAGGGGTGCCGCGCCTGGGTTGAGCACGGCCAGTCGGTGCGTCGGCCAGCCAGCGGATCACGGCGACGTCGGCCAGCTGCGAGCAAGAAGGGCGGTGGCAGAGGGCTGGGTGATGTAAGTGGTGTCGGAGGAGCCGACCGGGGGAGGGCTGGGAGGCCGGGCGGGGACGGGCGCCTGGGGCGAGGCCGGTATCGTCGCGGCGTGACTTCGCCGCAGCGTGCCCCGGGTGGGTTTCCCGTCGTCGGGATCATCGGTGGCGGGCAGCTCGCCCGCATGTGCGCGGCCCCGGCGGCCGAGCTCGCGATCACGTTGTCGGTCCTCGCCGAGGCCCCCGACGCGTCCGCGGCCCAGGTGATCCCGTCGGCCCCGGTCGGTGACTACACCGACATCGAGACGGTGCGGGCTTGGGCGCGCGAGTGCGACGTCGTGACGTTCGACCACGAGCACGTGCCGGCCGACGTCCTCGCCGCGCTCGCCGCCGACGGCGTCCGCCTGCACCCGAGCCCAGACGCCCTGCACTACGCCCAGGACAAGCTCGCGATGCGCCGACGCATGACCGACATCGGCGTCGCCTGCCCGGCGTGGGCGCCCGCGCGGACCGCCGCCGACGTCGAGGCGTTCGGCGCCGCTCACGGCTGGCCGGTCATCGCCAAGACGCCGCGGGGCGGCTACGACGGCAAGGGAGTTCGCGTCGTGAGCGGCCCCGACGACGTCACCGACTGGCTCGACCTCGCTGCCGAGCAGGAAGGCACCACCGGTCCGCTCGCTGAGGGCATCCTGCTCGAGGAGAAGGTCGACTTCGTCCGCGAGCTCGCCGTCCTCATCGCGCGCAGCCCCATGGGCCAGGCTGCCGCGTGGCCGGTCGTCGAGACCGTGCAGACCGACGGCATCTGCACCGAGGTGCTCGCGCCCGCGCCCGGGCTCGACCCGGACCTCGCCGCCACCGCCACCGAGGCTGGGCTGCGCATCGCCGAATCCCTCTCAGTGACAGGCGTTTTCGCGGTCGAGATGTTCGAGGTGACCGACCCGAAGACGGGCGCCCCGGCATACGTCGTCAACGAGCTCGCGATGCGTCCGCACAACTCCGGCCACTGGTCGATGGACGGCGCGGTGACCGGCCAGTTCGAGCAGCACCTGCGAGCCGTCCTCGACCTGCCACTCGGCGCACCCACCCCGCGCGCGCCGTTCACGGTGATGGCCAACGTCCTCGGCGGCGACCACCCGGAGCTCTACCCGGCATACCGTCACGTCATGGCGCGCGACCCGGAGCTGAAGGTGCACCTCTATGGCAAGGGCGTGCGGCCGGGACGCAAGATCGGTCACGTCAACCTCTCCGGCGCCGACCTCGCCGACCTGCGCGAGCGCGCCGGGCACGCCGCCGACTACCTCACGGGAGTGATCACCGAATGAGCGACCAGACCCCGCAGCAGCCCCTCGTCGGCCTTGTCATGGGCAGCGACAGCGACTGGCCGGTGATGGAGGCGGCGGCGCAGGCGCTCGAGGAGTTCGACGTGCCGTTCGAGGCCGATGTCGTGTCGGCGCACCGTATGCCGGACGAGATGATCGCCTACGGGCGCAACGCCGCCGGCCGCGGGCTGCGCGTCATCATCGCCGGTGCCGGGGGTGCCGCCCACCTGCCCGGCATGCTGGCGTCGGTGACGCCGCTGCCGGTCATCGGGGTGCCGGTGCCGCTGGCCCACCTCGACGGGATGGACTCGCTGCTGTCGATCGTGCAGATGCCGGCCGGGGTGCCGGTGGCGACCGTCTCGGTCGGCGGGGCGCGCAACGCGGGCCTGCTGGCGGCGCGCATTCTCGGCGCCGGCGAGGGCGAGTATGCCGCGGGGTTGCGTGAGCAGATGCTCGCCTTCCAGGGCGACCTGCGCGACCAGGCGCACGCCAAGGGCGCGGCGCTGCGGGCCCGTCGTCAGGGCTGACGCTCAGCGCTGACCCGTCAGCGGGCCATGCCGGCGGACCGGACGCCGCGCCACTCGATGCGGGGGCAGGTGTCCATGACGACGTCGAGGCCGGCCTCGCGGGCCCGCTTGGCGGCGGCGTCGTCGACGACGCCGAGCTGCAGCCACACGGCGTCGATCCGGAGGCGGTCCTTGTTGGCGATCGCCTCGTCGACGACGGCGCCGACCTGGTCGGAGTTGACGAAGCAGTCGACGACCTTGATGTCGGTGCCGTCCGGGATGTCCGACAGTGAGGCGTAACCCTGCTCGCCGTGCACGGTCTCGGCCTTGGGGTGCACGGGAATGATGCCCTTGCCGAGCTCGATCTTGAGCCAGCGGGACACGTCGTAGGCCGCGCGGTCGCGGTTGGTGGACAGGCCGACGACCACCCAGATGCCGGGGTCGACGAGCAGCTCGCGGATGAGCTCGGGGTCGTTCTGGTGCTTCAACGTCATAAAGGCAGCATCACACGTCTGCGGCCAGCCGGACAGGTTCGCCCCGGAGCAACTAGGTTCGTGTCCATGAAGTTCGGACTGTTCATTCCGCAGGGTTGGAAGATGGATCTCGCCGGCATCGAGCCGAGCCAGCACTGGGGGGTCATGGCGGGTCTTGCGCGTCGCGCGGACGCCAACGAGGACTGGGCGTCGGTGTGGGTGTACGACCACTTCCACACGGTGCCGGTGCCGAGCGAGGAGGCGACGCACGAGGCGTGGACCCTGATGTCGGCGTTTGCGGGTGTCACGGGCCGGGTGCGTCTGGGGCAGATGTGCACCTGCATGAGCTACCGCAACCCGGCTTATCTGGCGAAGGTTGCCGCGACCGTCGACATCGTGTCCGAGGGGCGCCTGGAGATGGGGATAGGCGCGGGTTGGTACGAAGACGAGTGGCGGGCTTACGGCTACGGCTTCCCGCGCGCGGGGGTGCGGCTGGCCCGCTTGGACGAGGGTGTCCAGATCTTCCGGCAGATGTGGACGCAGGGCCGGTCCACGTTCTCCGGTGAGCACTACACGACCGATGGTGCGCGGTGCTACCCGCAGCCGTTGCAGGGGACGGCCGTCCCGGGGTCGGCCGCGAACGGCATACCGATGTGGATTGCCGGTGGCGGCGAGAAGGTGACGTTGCGGATCGCGGCGCAGTATGCCGACTACACCAACTTCGGGGCGGGCGTCGCCGAGGACTTCGCGGCCAAGAGCGAGGTGTTGAAGGCGCGGTGCGCGGACGTGGGGCGCGACTTCGAGGAGATCACGCGCTCGACCAACCTCGACATCTTCATCGGCGCCACCGAGCGCGACGTCGCGGACCGGGTCGCCTGGCTCGAGGACCACATGCGACGGGTCGGGGTGCCGGAGGATGTCCTGGCTGACCGCATCGAGGGCATCCGGCGCAGCCCCGGCACGGGCACTGCGGAGCAGATCGTGGAGCGACTGCGTGAGCTGGAGGGGTTGGGGATGAAGTACCTCATCACCTACTTCTACGAGGCGGCGTACGACACCACGGGGATCGCGATGTTCGAGCGCGACGTCATGCCGGAGCTGGCCGACCGCGAGGAGCACGGCCACCTGTGGCACCTGGGTCGCCGCTGAGCCACTGAGCCACTGAGCCACTGAGCCACTGAGCCACGTCGGCCGCGCGAGCAGACGGACGAGGGCGGCAGGGAAAGTCCCTGCCGCCCTCGCGTCGTGCTGTTGCCGAGCTCAGCCCGTGATCTGGAAGCTGCCCCAGCCTGCGCCCGCGTCGTAGACGTTGCTGGCGGCGAACCGTCCGTCACCGAGGTTCTCGTAGTAGGCCATCGAGCCGTCGTTCCACCGGCCGAACAGGCCGCTGGTCGTCCCGAGGAACTCGGGGGCTGCGAAGGCGTTGAGGTTGTTCCAGCCGGCGCCGATCAGGGTGCGGCCGGTGATGCCGCCCTTGCCGGTGCCGGGGTAGGCGTAGAGGCGGCCGGTGGAGCGCTCGCGACCGACGAAGTCGGCCTTGCCGTCGTAGTTGAAGTCGCCGAAGCCGATGATGGCGCTGAAACCGCTCCAGCCCGAGGTCACGAGGCTGCGCGGCAGGAAGCCACCCTGCCCGTTTCCGGGGTAGAGCCACAGCCGGTAGGCGCTGTCGCGGCCGAGCAGGTCAGCCATGCCGTCACCGTTGAAGTCGCCGGGGGCGATGATGACGAAGCTCGACCAGCCACTGCCGATCTGCTTGCCGGCCTGGACCTTGCCGCCGCCGAGGCCGCGGTAGAGCCACAGGGTGCCGTCGGGCTTGCGGGCGAGGACGTCGGCCTTGTCGTCGCCGGTCATGTCGCCGGGTGCGACGACCTGGTTGAACATGTTCCAGCCGCCGCCCATCGAGACGCGCCGGTCGAGGAGGCCCGAGACGGACTGGTAGGCGTACAGGACGCCCGTCGAGCTCTTGCCGAGGATCTCGGGGTTGGCGTCGCCGACGTAGTCGGACGACCCCTTCGACTTGGGCGTCCGCACGTCGTAGCCGACGAAGCCGGCACCGTCGGCGACGGTCGCGCCGATGCTGGTCACGCGGTTCTCGGGCGTGCCGGGCGCGATCACGGTGAACTCGGTCGCGTTGGGGTCGCCTGCCACCGGGCTGAGCTTCACGTAGAAGACGCTGCCGTCGGGTGCGATGCGGGGCTGCTCGAACCAGGTGCCGTCGCTGGCCGTGGCGACGGTGCTGATCGTCCCGCTGGTGGCTCGCACCAGGACCCGGGAGGTGGTGCCGTCACCGTCGGTGAACCAGATACGGCCGTCGGGTGCGACGTTCGGGTAGCCGGCGTTCTTGGTGCCGGTCACTGCCGCTGCGGTCCCGCCCGCCGCGGGGATCGTGTAGAGCCCCTGACCGGCCTCGCCGCCGGCCGCCACCAGGGTGGTCGAGTTCAGCCAGTCGGCCTGCAGGAGGTTGGTGCCACCGGCGACCGCGCGGTCGGTGGGTGCGCGGCCCGACCCGGGCGTGGGGAGGGTGAGCACGTGCAGGCGCGGGTTGACCACACCGTCGACGGTGATGTCGTAGAGGGTGTAGACGAGGGACTTCCCGTCCGGCGACCAGGCGGCCTCGAGCGGGATGGTCGTCCCGGCCGGTCGCCACGTCACGGCGCGCGTGGTGAGGCCGGAGGGGTCGACCACCCGCAGGTCCCAGCTGCCGTCGTCGGCCTGCGTGGTCACCGCCGCGTTGCGGCCATCGGGTGAGAATGCCGGGTCGTAACCGCTGCCCCCGACCGGCATGGCCGCGGTCCACGTGTCCTGGGCCATGAGGAGGTCGTCGTCGCCGAAGCCGCCGAACAGTGCGTCGACCTCGCCCCAGCCGTTGTCGGTGCTCATCGTCCACGGCCCGAAGGAGCAGGTGATCCCGCCCGCGACGACCTGGTAGGTGTATGCGCCGCGCGGGTTGATGGTCTTGTCGCGGAAGCTGGTGGCGGTCGAGCCGAGGCTGGCGATCTGCTTCAGGGCACCGCCCTGGCGCTGGCGCTTCACGACGTACCCGGTGGCCCCGGGGATGCTGGTCCAGTGAACCCAGACCTGGTCGTTGGTGCTGGTGAGCTGGACGTTGAGCTCGGCGCAGGTGGCCGCGACCGAGGAGCCGGACCGCTGGGACTTCGACGGCTGCTGGTCGGCCTTCGAGGCGCCCGGCTTGGCGGTGGGGTCCGGGGCGGTGTCCGCGGGCGCGAGGCTCTTGGCCGTCCCCTTGGACTCGGCCAGGACCGAGTTGGCGAGGCGGGTCTTGATGGGATTGTCCTTCGGCGTCGCGGCCGCGGGCGTGGCGGCGCTGGCCGGGCCGCTCACGAGTGCGGCGCAGACTGCCGTTGCGGCGGCGGCCGCGAGGCCGACGCGCCGTCGGGTGGTGGTGGGCATGCGTGGTCTCCCCAGGAGGTGGCGATGGATGGGTGATGTGTACCACCGCGACGCCACGGGTGGGGAGGATTCGCCGCGTTTGGTACCGATTCCCGGCGCGTCGCCCCGCGGCACGCCCGCCTCGGGTGAGGTGGGCCACGCGTGGCGGCCACGCGGCATACCTGCGAGTAACCTGACACCTCGTGAGTGGCAACCCTGACTTCCCCCTGTTCCAGGTCTCCGAGGACCACGAGGCGCTGCGTGAGGCGGTGCGCGCGGTCGCGCAGGACAAGATCGCGCCGTATGCCGCGGCCGTCGACGAGGAGGCGCGCTACCCGCGGGAGGCGCACGACGCCCTCGTGGCGAGCGACTTCTTCGCGCCGCACATCGCCGAGGAGTACGGCGGCGTCGGCGCGGACGCACTCGCGACGTGCATCGTCATCGAGGAGGTCGCCCGTGCCGACGCCTCGGCGTCGCTGATCCCGGCCGTCAACAAGCTCGGGACGATGCCGCTCATCCTCGCCGCGAACGACGACGTCAAGAAGCGCTACCTCACGCCGGTCGCCGCAGGGGAGTCGACGTTCTCCTACGGCCTGTCCGAGCGCGAGGCGGGCTCCGACACCGCGGCCATGAAGACCCGCGCGAAGCAGGACGGCGACGGCTGGGTCCTGAGCGGCCAGAAGTCGTGGATCACGAACGCCGGTGTCTCCGACTACTACACGGTGCTCGCGGTGACCGACCCCGAGGGCAAGCGCGGCAACAACGTCACCGCGTTCGTCGTCGAGAAGTCCGATGCGGGCTTCACCTTCGGCGAGAAGGAGCGCAAGCTCGGCATCAAGGGCAGCCCCACCCGCGAGCTGCACTTCGACAACACCCCGATCCCCGGCGACCGCGTCGTCGGCGAGGTCGGTGCCGGGCTCAAGATCGCGCTCGCGACCCTGGACCACACGCGCGTCACGATCGGCGCGCAGGCCGTCGGCATCGCCCAGGGCGCGCTCGACCACGCCGTCGCCTACGTCAAGGAGCGCAAGCAGTTCGGCAAGCACATTGCCGAGTTCCAGGGCGTGCAGTTCATGCTCGCGGACATGGCGATGAAGCTCGAGGCCGCGCGCCAGATGGTGTATGCCGCGGCTGCCAAGTCCGAGCGCGGCGACGCCGACCTGCCGTTCTTCGGCGCCGCCGCGAAGTGCTACGCCAGCGACGTCGCGATGGAGATCACGACCGACGCGGTGCAGCTGCTCGGTGGTGCGGGCTACGTGCGCGACTTCCCGCTGGAGCGGATGATGCGCGATGCCAAGATCACCCAGATCTACGAGGGCACCAACCAGATCCAGCGCCTCGTCATGGCACGCCAGCTGCTCAAGTAGGCATCACCCCTCGAGCAGCTGCTGGCCGAGGTAGCCACCCTCGGGACACCCGGGCGGCACCGCGAACGTCGCCGACCCGATGTGGGTGATCCACGTGTTGAGGGCGTCCTTCTCGGCCAGCCGGCGTTGCACCGGGACGAACGCCGTGGCGGCGTCGGCCTGGTATGCCGCGAAGATCAGTCCGGAGTTCGGGCTGCCGTCGCGGGCCGGCGGGTCGTCGTAGGAGTAGCCGCGCCGGAGCATCACCTCAGCGGGGTTCTGCGCCTTGGCGACGACGGCGTGGGCAGAGGGGTCGACGACCGGAAGTCCTTGTGCATCAAGGCGTTTCAGGTCGGGCTCGTCGAACTCCGAACCGCCGCTGGTCGGGGCGCCATCGGACATGCGGCGTGCGAGGGCGAACTCGCGAGCCGGCCGGCCCAGGTCGTCCCACGCCTCGAGGTCCATCGCGATCCGCCGCAGCACGAGCATGCTGCCGCCGACGAGCCAGTCGGGGCTGCGCGACCACACCGCGGTGTCGAGCTCGGCGGCACCGCGCGGGTTGATGGTCCCGTCGCGCTGGCCGAACAGGTTGCGCGGCGTCGCGGCGTCGGGCTCGGTGCCCTTGGCCCGGGTGAAGCCGCGCTGGCTCCAGCGCACCGTGGCGAACTCGCGGGAGTCCCGCACCAGCCACCGGCTGGCGAACGCGAGCGACTGCGGTTCGTCGCTGCACACCTGCAGCAGCAGGTCACCGCCGGACCACTCAGGGCGCAGCCGGTCCGTGGCGAACGCCGGCAGGGCGCGGATGACGTCCGGGCACTGGTCGCCGCGATCGATCGCGTCGAACAGTCCCGGGCCGAACCCGACCGTCACCGTGAGCCGGGCCGGGAGGGCGGCGATCTCGCGGTCCTCGGACGCCAGCGGCACCCGCCCGCTCATGAGGCGGGCGGCGTCGCTGGTGAGCAGCTGCAGCCACCGTCGCACCGGCTCGACGCCCTGGCCCTTGCGCAGGTCGAGGGCGATGAAGGCGGCGTGCGCCTGCGCCGGGGTGGCGATCCCGGGCTGGTGGGTGCCGTGGAACGTCACCGTCTGCGCGCCGAAGGACGCCGCTGCAAGGCTCCCGCCCGCGGAGTCGCCCACGCCGAGCCCGTCCCGCACCGCGAGCCATCCGGCGGCGCCGAGGGACGCGGCGCCGACCGCCCCGGCCGCCCCGCCCAGGAGGACGGAGCGGCGGGACGGTGCAGGGCCCGAGGGCTTGGCGGACTGGTCGGACCGGCCCGTCACGGTGCTTCCGTCATGTACTTCTCCTCGCCGGCCGAGGTCTCCTTGGCCAGCGCGGTGAAGCTGATGACGGTCTTGTTGTCGAGGGTGAGGTCGACGCCCACCTCCTGACCGGGCTTCACGGGCTTGGTCAGGTCCAGCACCATGATGTGGTCGCCGCCGGGCTTGAGCTCGTGGGTGGCCTTCGCGGGCAGCACGAAGCCGCCCTTCTTGGGGCGCATGACCATCTGACCGTCGACCATGGCCATCTCGTGCAGCTCGCTGCGGCCGGAGGCGCTGGTCTTGGCCGACACGATCGTCATCGGCTTGTCCGTGGTGTTGCGGAGCGTGGCGTAGACGGCGGTCATGCCCTTGTCGGCCGTCTTGGCCCAGGCGTCGCTGACGGTGATGAGCTCGGTCGTGGCGCCGGTGGCTCCGACCGTGGAGGTGCCGGACGACCCCGACGGGGTCGCTGCTCCGGCGGAGTCGTCGGTGCCGCAGCCGGCCAGGGCGAGGCTGCCGGCCAGGACGATGACGGGCACGGTCCGCAGGGTGCGGGTGCGCAGGTCGGTGGAGCGGGTGCTGGTGGATCGGGTGCTGGTGAGTCGGGTGGACATGGTGGTGCTCTCCTGAACGATGTGGGTGCGCACGGTGCGCACGGGGTGACCTCGGCGGAGGTCGGGGCGATGGCGCCGCACGGCGCGATGGCGCCGGGCGGCCCGGTGCGAACGACCTGACACCTGGATGTGCGGACCGTCGACGCGACGACGGGACCGCGGACGCGCAGGTCGCGGGCGAGATGAGAAGCGGTTCAGGCCAGCACAGGTGGGCCGCGGCGGGCCGGGGTCGCGGTCTGCCACACGGAGCGGACGGGCGCCGCGGCAGGGCGGGCGCCACGCGGCATACCGGGGCCGGCCGGGTGACCGGCGAGGGAGCCGGCGGGCGGGACCAGGCGCCGCAGGAAGCCGGCGACCCGGACACCCGCCCAGCAGGCGAAGGCGACCAGCGACCGGAGCGAGGTCTCGGTGCGGGCGAGCAGCACCGCGAGCAGGGCCGCGGCGACGAGGTGGGCCAGGGCCATCTCCGGCCCCGGCAGAAGGGAGCTCGAGTGGCCTCCGGTGTGCGTGAACCCACTGGCGTCGACGAGGGCCGCGCCCGCCCCTGTGCCGTGCGAGCCGTGCCCGCTCGGGACCTGGCTGGTCGTCCGGGCCGTCGTCGCGGCCGGACCCGTGCCGAGGAGGGTGAGGCCCAGGTGGACCGCCAGCTGTGCCGCGAGCAGCGTCGGCGTGGTGCGGGTCAGGCTGAACGCCCGGGTCGTGGTCGGCAGCAGCAGGACCGCCACCACGACGAGGACGACCGCCGTCACCCACCAGCTCGGCCGGTGGCCGCCGGCCAGCAGGTGCCCGCTCGCGGCCGTGCTCACGGCGAGCGCGGCGAGCGCCACGGCGCGCGCAACCCCGGCGGCGCGAGCCGAGGCGGCGGGGGCGGGGTGCACGGGGCTAGAGGTTACCGGCGGTCAGGACCGGCGGGCCGGTCGGGTATGCCGGGTGGTCGCGTCAGCGTCCCGCGGGAACCTCGGGATCCACTCGCGCCAGCCGCCCGAGCGGAGGGCGCGTTCGCACCTGACGCGACAGTGCTCGGGTCAGCCGCCGGAGGGTTTGCCGTCGGTGCCGGCCGGCGGCGCCTCGAGCGGCTGGTCCTCGCGCAGCATCGTGAACAGTGCCCTGGCCCGCTCGGTGTCCCACTTCACCGACGAGCCGGCATTGGTCTGGTAGTTCTCGGTCGAGATCGGCACCACGAGGCTGAGCCCCTGGTCGTTCGAGACCGACCGCATGGCCAGCAGCACCCGGCTGGCGTCGCGCATCGAGGTGTCCTCGCCGACGACGACGCCGCTCGCGGCGGCGTGCGTGAAGCCCCACCACCGGGTCGGCACCAGGACGGTGGTCGGGGTGGCCGCCTTCTTCATGATCGCGGCGAGGAACTGCCGCTGGCGTTCCGCGCGCCCGATGTCACCGCGCGGGTCGGAGTAGCGGGCGCGCACGAAGCCGAGGGCGTTCGGGCCGTCGAGGTTCTGGCACCCCTTCTTGAGGTTGATGTGCGCCTTCTTGTCGTTCATGTCGAACGGCACGCAGATGGTGACGCCGTCGAGGCTGTCGACGACCGAGGCGAACCCGGCAAACCCGATCTCGACGTACCCGTCGATCCGCAGGTCCGTCACCTGCTCGACCGTCTGCACCAGCAGCTTCGGGCCGCCGAGGGAGAATGCCGCGTTGATCTTGTTGCTCCCGTGGCCGGGGATGGGCACGTAGGAGTCGCGGGGGATGGAGATCAGGGCGGGTTTGCCCCCACCGCTGGGCACGTGCACGAGGATGATCGAGTCGGTGCGCCGACCCGCGGCCTTGCCGGTCGCGAGCTCCTTGCGTTGGGCCGCGGTCAGCCCTTCGCGGCTGTCGGACCCCACGAGCAGGTAGGTGTAGCCCTTCGTCTCGGCCGGACGCTGCCCCTCGGGTGCGGTGTCGACCTTGGCGATGGAGTTCCAGGCGTGGAACGGGGTGAACACCGTGAACGCCAGCCACGCCACGACGAGCAGCACCAGCAGGCGCACGACGGGGAACCGGCGACGCCGTCGCGGACCGCGGGGCGCGTCCTCCCGCTCGTCCCAGTCGTCACCGGGTGGCGGCGGCGGTGGGGTGGCGCGTCGGCGCTCGGGCGCGGGCCGGGAACGCTGCACCGGCATGGCCCGGGTCGGGGTCCGCTGCTCGGCGCGGTCAGGAGCCGGGGCGGGGGCCGGGCGCCGCCCACCCGTGCCGCCAACCGCCTGCCGCCGGCGGCCGCGGACGTCGACGGTGTAGACGTCGTCGCCCGAGCCATCGAGCTCGTCGTCGCCCGCCGCGTCATGGGCCGCGCTGTCGGCCGCGTCACGGCGCGAACCGACGCCTCCGGTGGGGATGGCGCGGGCGTCGTCGGGGCCGTGCGGTCGTGGTGCCACCGGCCCAGTGTCCGGTGCCCGGGGGCTCGGTGGCAAAAACCCGGGAGCGCACCGGCGAGGCGCGCGCCCGGGCGAGCCCGCGGCATACCGGGCAAATGGGACGGAGCCGGGCGAGGGCGCCGGGCCGTCCCACGACACTCGGAGAATCACATGCGTCACACGAATCCCACTGGTGGTGCCCAATAATCGACCTCCATGAGCACCAGCCGTCCCTCGTCGGCGGCGGTCGCCGAGCCGGGCGTCTACCTGTCTTCCCGCGGTCGGGGGCTGGCCGACGCCGACTCCATGGGGCCGCGCCAGCGTCGCCGGCGGGCCTTCACCCTCGTCGTCATGACCCTGCTCGTGCCGGGCAGCGCCCAGCTCGTGGCGGGCAACCGCTCGCTCGGCCGCCTGGCCGTTCGTCTGTGGCTGGGCGCGATCGGGGTGATGGTCGCCCTCGGCCTGGTGTTCCTCCTGAGCCGCTCCACGGCCATCGGCGTCCTGGGCCGCGGCTGGGTCCTGGTGGCGCTGCAGTGGGTGCTGTTCGGCTTCGCGGTCTTCTGGGCCGTGCTCTTCGTCGACGCCTGGCGCCTCGGTCGCCCGGCCGACCTCTTCGTCAAGACCCGGCGCTGGCTCACGGTCCTGACCGCCGGCCTGCTCGTGGTCACCTCCGGCGGCCTCGTGTATGCCGGGAACAGCGTGGGTGCCGGTCGCAACGCCCTCGGGGCGGTGTTCACCGGGACGACGGCCGCCAAGGCGGTCGACGGCCGCTACAACATCCTGCTGCTCGGGGCCGACACCGGGAAGGACCGCGTCGGCACCCGGCCGGACAGCATCCAGCTCGTCAGCGTCGACGCCGACACCGGCAGGGCCGTGACCTTCGGCTTCTCCCGCGACACCGAGAACATCAACTTCCGGCCCGGCTCGACGATGGCGCGGCTCATGCCCGAGGGGTGGAACTGCGGCGACGAGTGCCTCCTCAACGGCCTCTACACGTGGGCCGAGAACAACCGGGCCAAGTTCCCCGCGGGCACGCGCAACCCCGGCGTGCTCGCGACCCGGGAGGCCGTGGAGGCGCTGAGCGGCCTGCCGATCCAGTACTACGTGATGGTCGACCTCAAGGGCTTCCAGAAGATGGTCGACGCCGTCGGCGGGCTGGAGGTCAACGTCAAGTACCGCACCCCGATCGGCGGCGGCACCTCGCCCATCGTCGGGTGGATCGAGCCGGGCACCCAGCGCCTCGACGGCTACCACGCGCTCTGGTATGCCCGGTCGCGCCAGGGGTCGACCAACTACGAGCGCATGGCGCGGCAGCGGTGCGTCATCACCGCGATGGCCGGCCAGCTCGACCCGCAGACGGTGCTGCTGCGGTTCCAGGAGATCGCCGCCGCGAGCTCCGGCCTCCTCGAGACCGACCTGCCGCAGTCCGAGCTCGGGCACTTCGCCGACCTGGCCCTGAAGACGCGCAGCCAGAAGATCAGCGGCGTCAACTTCGTGCCGCCGCTCATCAAGCCGTGGGACTACGACCCGGACGTGGTGACGGGCAAGGTCCGCGACACCATCGCGGCATCCGAGCGGGCCAAGGACAAGTCCTCATCCGCCAAGAGCTCGTCCGGCAAGAGCTCGGCGGCCAAGGGCCACGGGACCAAGAGCTCGGGGACGACGGGTTCGTCCACGACGCCGGGCCCGGCGACGCCGAAGCCGTCGTCGGCGAGCCCGAGCGGTTCGGCCGTGCAGGACCCGGCCAAGGCTGCTGGCAACGCGGCGGAGGGTGACCTCTCCTCCGTATGCTCGGCAGCCTCATGACCAGCCCGTCCACCCCCGGCGACGAGACCGACCCCGCGCGCAGCGCACAGCACAATCCGCAGGCAGCGCCGACGGTCGGTGTGGTCATGCCGATCCTCAACGAGGAGCGGCACCTCGAGGAGGCCGTCGCCGCCGTCCTCGGGCAGGACTACGCCGGGCCCGTGCAGCTGGTGCTCGCCCTGGGACCGAGCCGCGACCGCACCGACGAGATCGCCACCGCCATCGCCGAGCGCGACCCCCGGGTGAGCCTGGTGCGCAACCCCTCCGGGCGCACACCCGAGGCGCTCAACGCCGCGATCGCCGGGCTGGCCGACGTCGCGGTCGTGGTCCGGGTCGACGGGCACGGAGTGCTCGACCACGACTACGTGCGCACGGCGGTGGGCCTGCTCGAGGAGACCGGCGCGGCCAACGTCGGCGGCCGGATGGACGCCGAGGGGGTCAGCTCCTTCGAGCGGGCCGTGGCCGCCGCGATGACCTCGAGGCTCGGCGTGGGGGCCTCGGCGTTCCACACCGGCGGGGAAGCGGGGCCGGCCGACACGGTCTACCTCGGCGTGTTCCGCCGCGAGTGGCTGACCCGCCTGGGCGGGTACGACCCGCGCTTCCTGCGCGCCCAGGACTGGGAGCTCAACCACCGCATCCGGCAGGCCGGTGGGCTCGTCTGGTTCTCGCCCAGGCTGCGGGTCGCCTACCGTCCGCGCCCGACCCTGGCCGCCCTCGCGCGGCAGTACCGCGACTACGGGCGCTGGCGGCGTGTGGTGGCCCGCACGCACGCGGGCACCATCAACCTGCGCTACCTCGCGCCCCCGGCCGCGCTCGTCGGCGTGGCCGCCGGTCTCGTCGGCGGCTTCGTCTGGTGGCCCCTGTGGCTCGCCCCCGCGGCATACCTCGGTCTCACCACCCTCGGGGGCCTTGCCGTGGGCGACAACCGCCTTGGTCCCCGCGACCGTCTCTGGATGCCGTTGGTGCTGCCCACGATGCACCTGTCCTGGGGCTGGGGATTCCTCACCAGCCGGGTGCGGCTCGACCCGGCGCCGGCGGGGCAGGAAGGACCCCGGGCGGCCGGTAGGGTCGACGCGTGAACGACAAGCAACGCACCGACGAACGCAACGTGGCCGTCGTGCTCGCCGGCGGCGTGGGCAGCCGGGTCGGGCTCTCGATCCCCAAGCAGCTCATCAAGATCGCCGGACGCCCGATCATCGAGCACACGATCGACGTCCTCAACGCCAGCCCCCTCATCGACGAGATCGTCATCATGATGACCCCGGGCCACCTCGACCCCGTGCGGGCCATCGTCGACAAGGGCGGCTACGGCAAGGTCACCCACATCCTCGAGGGTGGCGAGACGCGCAACGCCACGACCCAGGCCGCCATCGCCGTCCTCGGCGACGAGGAGTGCAACGTCCTGTTCCACGACGCGGTGCGGCCACTGCTCACCCCGCGCATCATCGAGGACTGCGTGGCGGCGCTGGAGACCCACGGGGCCGTCGACACCGCGATCCCGTCGGCCGACACGATCATCGCGGTCAACGACCGCACCGAGATCAAGGACGTGCTCAACCGCTCGGAGCTGCGTCGTGGGCAGACGCCGCAGGCGTTCAAGCGCTCGGTCATCGCCAAGGCCTACGAGCTGGCCGACCTCGACCCCGACTTCACCGCCACGGACGACTGCACCGTGGTGCTGCGCTACACCCCGGACGTGCCGATCGCCGTCGTGGCCGGTGACGAGCGCAACATGAAGGTCACCGAGCCCATCGACGTCTACATCGCCGACAAGCTCTTCCAGCTCACCAGCCACGAGGCGCCGCAGGATCTGTCCGAGGAGGACTACCGCGCCGCCCTTGACGGCAAGACCATGGTGGTGTTCGGCGGCAGCTACGGCATCGGCGCCGACATCGTCGCGCTCGCCGAGAGCTACGGCGCGAAGGTCCACGCGTTCAGCCGGTCTGGCACCCGCACCCACGTCGAGCGGCGCCAGGACGTCGTCGAGGCGCGTCGCCAGGTGCTGGAGAGCGACGGCCGGGTCGACTTCGTGGTCAACACGGCCGGTGTGCTGCCGCGGGGAACCCTCGCCGAGACCACCGAGGAGACGATCTACGCCGCGACCGAGGTCAACTACATCGCGCCCATCCTCATCGCCCAGGAGTTCTTCCCCGCCCTGCGCGAGACCAAGGGCGGGCTGCTGCTGTTCACCTCGAGCTCCTACACACGCGGCCGCGGCGGCTACAGCCTCTACTCCTCGGCCAAGGCGGCCACCGTCAACCTCACCCAGGCACTGGCCGACGAGTGGGCTCCCGACCACGTCCGGGTCAACTGCATCAACCCCGAGCGCACCGGAACTCCCATGCGCACCAAGGCATTCGGGCACGAGCCCTCGGACTCGTTGCTCGACTCCACCGCCGTCGCCGCCGCCGCGCTGCGCACCCTGCTGTCCGGGCTCACCGGCCACGTCATCGACGTCCGCCGTGCCGACCCCTTCAGCAGCCACGCGATGTCGGCGGACGTCGCGGACGACATGCACCAGACCGAGCCGCACGACGAGATGCCCGAGGGCGCCGAGTCCGCGAGCTCGCGCTGACGAGGGGCCGACCGATGTCGATCGACCACGTGGACGGCCGCCCCGGCACCGCACCTGTTGCCAACGAGACCCCCGGAACGCACGGCAGCGGCGTGAAGTTCAGCGTCGTCGTCGCGGTCTACAACACTGGCTCCTACCTCGAAGCGTGCGTGAACTCCCTTCTGGGACAGTCGCTTCCGGAGTCCGAGCTGGAGATCATCCTGGTCGACGACGGGTCCGACGACGGTGTGACCGCGCCACGCCTCGACGAGCTGGCCGCGGCCCACGCCAACGTGCAGGCGATCCACATCCCCAACTCCGGCTGGCCGGGCAAGCCGCGCAACGTCGGCACCGACGCCGCGACGGGGGAGTACGTCTACTTCCTCGACCACGACGACTGGCTCGCCCCCGAGGCGCTCGAGCGGCTCTACGCCATCGCCACGCGCAACGCGGCAGATGTCGTCATCGGCAAGATCGCCGGTCACGGCCGACGCGTGCCGGCGACCCTGTTCAGCCGCAACTACGAGAAGTGCGACGTCGAGACCGCTCCACTGATGCAGAGCATGACGCCGCACAAGGGCTTTCGACGAGCCTTCTTGCAGGAGAACGGGATTCGCTTCCCCGAGGGGCGTCGCCGACTCGAGGACCACGTGTTCGTCATCGAGGCATACCTCCTCGCGCGCACCGTGTCCGTCCTGTCCGACTACACGTGCTACCACCACATTGCCCGGGACGACGCCGGCAACGCCGGCTTCCAGAAGATCGAGCCGGTCGGCTACTACGGCAACCTGCGTGAGGCCGTCGGCGTCGCCGAGCGGCTCACCGACCCGGGGCCGCGCCGCGACCTGGTGCTGCGGCGCTGGTACTCCGTCGAGATGCTGCGCCGCGTCACGGGCAAGGTCTTCCACCGGATGTCCGACGAGGACCGGCGGGCGATGTACGACGAGGTGCGCCGGCTGGCGCTCGAGCACTTCACGAGCCCCGGCATCTGGGAGCCGCTGCCGGCCGCCGAGCGGGTGGCCTCCCACCTCCTGCGCGAGGGACGTTACGACGACCTCGTCGCGCTCAGCGACTTCACGACCGACCTCAGCATCGACCACGAGGTCGTCTCCTGGCAGTGGCGCGGTGACCGGCTCGAGCTCGTCGTCGAGGCGGCGGTCGTCACCTCCCAAGGGGTGCCCGCCGTTTCCGTCGTCGACGGGGATCGCCGGTATGCCGCGTGGCTGCCTGACGTGCCGGACGACGCCCGGGCGGTGCGGGCCGAGCCCGAGTGGGACCTCGACGTGCGCCTGCGCGACGGTGAGACCCGGCACCTGCTGCCCCTGCGCACCGAGCTCGTCGACCCGGCCACGGGGCGGGTGCGGCTGGCGGCCGAGCTGGAGGTCTCCGCAGCGGCCGCGCCGGAGCAGGTCGCTCTCACGCGTGGTCTCTGGGACCTCTACCTGAGGGTCCAGGACCGGGATGCCGGTGTGGTCCGGGGTCGCCGCATCGGCGCCGAACATGGGCGTGTGACAGCGGGTGAGCCGCCGGCAGTGGCGTTCCTCGGGATCGAGGCGACCCCGGTGGTGCCCTACGCGACCGTCAAGGGAAACCTCAGCGTCGAGGTCTCCCCGAAGGCAGGCAAGGTCGGCGCCGCGATGGCGCCGGGCGGCATACCCGTCTCCGCCGATGGCGGGGTCGACGTGGAGCTGCCGTTGCACGTGACCGCGCCCGCGCTGCCCGGCTCCTGGTCGGTCGGCACCAAGGCGTCGCCCGCGTCGCCCGCGTCGCCCGACGCTGGCGGGCAGCCGCGCCCAGAGACACCGGTCCGCGCCCGCGCCACCGCGACCAAGGTCGCCGACACGGCCGACCGGGTGCGGGTGCAGGCGCAGCTCCCCACCCGTCCGGACGGTCCGGTGGCGCTCTCGTGGCACAGCAAGCCGCCGGCCTGGATGGCCGACGAGGCGAAGACCCCGTCGTCGGCCGCCACCGCACCAGCAGCTGCAGCACCCGGCTCCGCGTCGCAGGCCCGCCAGGCGCGACCGACCCTCGGCGAGCTCCGCGCGGTGACGCAGCCGGCCTCGACGATGGACCGCCGCAACGCCGAGCACTGGCTCGCACGGCTCTTCCTGCGCAAGGTGTCGCTGCGGGTGACGGCCCTGCTCATCCGCACTCCCGTCTCGGCGAACGCCCTCACGGGCCTGATGATCGTCGTCGGTCTGCTCGCGGCCGTCACCGTCGGCCTCGTGCCGGGCTGGTTCGGGATCGTGCTGACGTTCCTGCTGATCCAGGCCTACTTCCTGCTCGACCTGTGCGACGGCGAGGTGGCCCGCTGGCGCAGGACGACCAGCATCACCGGGGTCTACCTCGACCGCGTCGGCCACTACCTCGTCGAGGCGGCCATCCTGTCCGGGATCGGCCTGCGGGCCGGGGACCACGAGCTCGGCGGCTGGTCGACCCTCGGGGTGGCCACCGGCCTGTGTGCCGTGCTGGTCAAGGCCGAGACCGACCTCGTCGACGTCGCCCGCGTGCGCGCGGGGGCGTCGGCTGCGGCGGAGGCTGCGGTCGAGCTGCGCAGCAGCGCCCTCGGCGGGCTGCGCCGCGCCGCACAGGTGCTCAAGGTGCACCAGCTGACCGGGGCGCTCGAGGTGTCGTTCCTGCTCCTGGTCGCGATGGTGGTCGACCTGGCCGCCGGTGGCCTCACCGGCACCCGGATCCTGGCCGTGGTCCTGGCTGCGATCGCCGGGGTGATGGTCGTCGTCCACCTCGCCAGCATCCTGCTCTCGCGGCGGCTGGAGTGAGTGGGCCGTCCCTGAGCATCAGTGTCGTGGTGCTCACGATGGGCACGCGCCCACACGAGCTGAGGCGCGCGCTGGACAGCGTCGCCGACCAGGACGGTCCGCCCGCGGAGGTGGTCGTCGTGGGCAACGGTGTCGACGTGCCGGACCTCCCGGAGACGGTGCGCTTCGTGCGCCTGCCCGACAACGCCGGCATACCCGCCGGACGCAATGCCGGCGCCGACGCCGCCACCGGCGACCTCATCTTCTTCCTCGACGACGACGGGTGGCTCCCCGAGACCGGCACCTTCGACCACCTGCGCACGCTCTTCGCCGCCGACCCGCGGCTCGGGATCGTGTCGTTCCGGATCGAGGACCCCGAGACCGGTGACAGCATGCGCCGGCACGTTCCGCGCCTGCGCGCCGGCGACCCCCTGCGGTCCTCCTACGTGACGACCTTCCTCGGCGGTGCGAGCGTGGTGCGCCGCCGCTGCTGGGACCAGTGCGGTGGGCTGCCGGGCAACTTCTTCTTCGCCCACGAGGAGACCGACCTTGCCTGGCGCGCCCTCGACCGGGGCTGGCGGATCAGGTACGACGCGCAGGCCGTCATGCGCCACCCCGCGACTGCTGCCTCGCGGCACGACGTCTACTACCGGCTCAATGCCCGCAACCGGGTCTGGTTGGCGCGGCGCAACCTCCCGGCGCCGCTCGTGCCGCTCTACCTCGGGGTGTGGGTCGCCCTCACCGTCGCCCGCAACCGTGACCGCGGAGCGCTGCGCACCTGGGCCCGGGGTTTCCGCGAGGGGTGGACGCGCGACCCCGGTCCGCGCGCCCCGTTGCACTGGCGCACGGTGCTGCGCATGACGATGCTGGGTCGCCCGCCGGTGGTCTGAGGTCCGACCTGTTCGTGGGGTGGTGCCGGGGCCCGGGCCTGCGCCCGGGGTCGGCGCCGATCGCTACGCGTCAGCCCGCTGCGACGGTCGTCAGTGGCGCCCCGCTCGCGAGGATCGCGCTGGTCAGGGCCTTGGCCGGTTCGGCGGGCGCCTGCCGGTTCGTGAGCAGGACGAGGTCGAGGTGCGGCAGGCGCGGCAGGCGCAGCGACGCCGGCACCTCGACGAGGTCGGACGGCATGAGGGTGCGGGCCATGACCGCGACGCCGAGGCCCGCGCGCACCGCGGCCAGCACGCCGTTCACGCCGCGCACGGTGCAGGTGATGCGGCTGCGGCGCCCGACCCGTTCCAGCGCCTGCACGCTGACCGCCCGGCTGAGGCTCGGCGCCTGGTAGACCACGAGCGGCACCGGTTGGTCGGGGTCGAGCCGGATGCCGTCGACGCCGCACCACACCAGCTGGTCACGCCGGACCAGCTGGCCGCGCGACCCCTTGGGTGCGTCTGCGCCGCGCTTGACGAAGGCGACGTCGAGGTGACCGGACTCGATGCGCCGCAGCAGGCTGTCGTTCTGCAGGACAGCCAGCTCGAGGTCGATGCGCGGGTAGAGCTGGCGGAAGTCGCGCAGGATCCGCGGCAGGGGAGTGAGGGCCAGGTCGTCGGTCACCCCGAAGCGCAACCGTCCCTGCAGGTGGGACCCGGTGAAGAAGCCGACGGCGCGTTCCTGTGCGGCCAGGATCTCGCGGGCGAACCCCGCCATCGCCTCGCCGTCGGAGGTGAGGGCCACGCTGCGGGTGTCGCGCACGAACAGCGGGCGGCCGACGGCGTCCTCCAGCCGACGCACGTGCTGGCTGACGGTCGGCTGGCGCAGGCCGAGGGACTCCGCGGCCCGGGTGAAGCTCAGCGCCTGGGCCACGGCCAGGAACGTCCGCAAGAGCTCGTGGTCGTACACCGGGGGTCCTCCTGGCTCGCTGCCGACCCGTGTGAGGGAGCTGGCTCGTCATCATGATCGGCAATGACACTTATAAGACTGATATCGGATGAGAATATCGCGCGTGGCGGTTGAGCGGAGGACACTGGACGCAGCCCTTCCACCTCCCGACGCCAGCCGACCATGACGCCACCTTCGCAGGACGACTCTTGAGCACCACCGACGCAGCCTCAGTCCGTATCGCCAAACTCCTTGTTCCCCAACACTTTTCGCGCACGTTCCCCTCGCTCAGCAATCGCAACTTCCGGCTCCTGCTGTCGGGCCTCCTGGTTTCCGGGACGGGTGGATGGGTCCAGCGGATCGCCCAGGACTGGTTGGTCCTGACCCTCACCGACAGCCCCGCCGCGGTCGGGGTGGTGACCGCATTCCAGTTCGTGCCGACCCTCGTCATCGGTCTGCACGCAGGACTGCTGGCCGACCGCTTCCCCAAGCGGCACCTCCTGCTCGTGACACAGCTGTCGATGATGCTCACTGCAGGGGCCCTTGCGGCTCTGACGCTGAGCGGTCTCGTCCAGGTGTGGCACGTCTACGTCCTGGCCGCCGTCCTCGGCACCGTCGCCGCGGTCGACAACCCGGTGCGTCAGTCGTTCGTGTCCGAGGTGGTCTCAGGGCCACAGCTCCCCAACGCGATCAGCCTGGTGTCCTGCACCTTCCAGATCGGGGCCATGGCAGGACCGGTGCTGGGCGGGCTGCTGATGAGCACCGTCGGCGCCGGCTGGGCGTTCGTCGTCAACGCCCTCTCCTTCGCCGGACCGGTCGTGGCCCTGTCCCTCATGCGCGGGACCCCCACGCGCAGCCAGGTGCGCACCGCCCGGCACGCCGCCACCGACGCGGGCCGCGCACCGGGCGTGCGGGCGGGGCTGTCGTATGCCGTGCGCACACCGAGCGTGCTGTGGCCAGTCGTGATGGTGGGCGCCTTCGGCTTCTTCACCATCAGCCTCCCGGTGACGCTCGCGGCATACGCGAAGGACGTCTTTCACTCGGGCGCCTCCGGGCTGGGGCTGCTCAACGGAGTCGTCGCCCTCGGCGCACTCGGCGGCGCGTTGCTCACGGCTCGGCGCCGACGTCAGCCGCGGCTGCGGACCCTCGGTATCGCCGGCAGCACCCTGGCCGCCGCGCTCCTGCTCGCCGCGACCGCACCCGGCGAGCCGGTGTTCCTGGTCCTGCTGGTCGCGGTCGGGGCCGCCAACCTCGGCTTCCTCACGTCGGCGCAGTCGCTCGTGCAGCTCGCGGCCGTCGACCACCTGCGCGGGCGCGTCGTCGGCATCTACCTGCTCGTGTTCCTCGGCAGCGGGGCGGTCGGTGGCCCGGTGGTCGGCTGGTTGGCCGAGGAGTTCGGTGCGCGCACGGCCCTGCTGGTGTCCGGCGCCGTGCCCGCCGTGGTGACCGTGCTGGTGTGCCGACACCTGGCCAAGGTCGCGTCCCTGCGGATCGGGCTGACCTCGGTGTCGGTGCGCCTGCCGCGCCCGTCGCTGCTGTCCCGCTACTGACCCGGTCAGCCGGCCCGTGCCGGCCACGCCCCGCTCCTCCAGCCAGAGCAGGTCGCGTCCGTCAGGCGTCGAGCAGGCCCACGATGTGCCGGGCGATCTCGAGCGAGCTCGTCGCCGCGGGGGAGGGCGCGTTGAGCACGTGCACCACGTTGCCGTCGCGCTCGATGAGGAAGTCGTCGACGAGGCTGCCGTCGCGGTTCATGGCCTGCGCGCGGACCCCGGGCTTGGCCGGCACGAGGTCGGAGTCCTGGATCTCGGGGACGAGACGGCGCAGGCTGTCGCCGAAGAGCCGGCGCGACGCCGAACGTGCCATCTCGCGCGCCCCCTCGCGGTAGTTGCGGCGCGCGAGGCGCCAGAAGCCCGGGTAGGTGAGGGTGCCCGCGAGCTCACTGGGCACGATCCGGCCCCAGCCGTAGCCCTCCCGCGCGAAGGCGAGGACGGCGTTGGGGCCGGCGTGGATGTGACCTTCCACGCCGCGGGTGAGGTGGACGCCGAGGAAGGGGAAGGCCGGGTCCGGCACGGGGTAGATGAGGCCCTTGACCAGATGCTCGGCCTCCGGGCGCAGCTCGTAGTACTCGCCGCGGAAGGGGACGATGCGCGCCGAGGGCTCGTGGCCAAGACGTCGGGCGACCAGGTCGCCCTGCAGGCCGGCACAGCTGACGACGACGTCGGCCGCCACGTCGCCGCGGGTCGTCCGCACGATGGTCTCGCGGCCCGAGCGCACCGCACCGAGCACCTCGGCGCCCAGCAGGAGGGTGGCGCCCGCTCGTTCGAGCCGGCGCACCAACGCCTGGCTCACCTGGCCGTAGTCGATGATGCCCGTCGACGGCACGTGCAGCGCCCCGACCGATGTCACGTGTGGCTCGTGCTCGCGCGCCTGCTCAGGCGTGAGCTCGGTGACGGCCAGCCCGTTGGCGAGGCCGCGCTCGTGGAGCTTGCGCAGGCCCGGCAGCTCGTCCGGGGAGGTGGCGACGACCAGTTTGCCGGTGACCTCGTGGGGGATGCCCTCCTCCTGCGCGAACTCCACCATGGATGCCGCGCCGGCCTTGCACATCAACGCCTTCTTGGAGCCCGGCACGTAATAGAGGCCTGAGTGGATGACGCCGCTGTTGCGCCCCGTCTGGTGGCTCGCCCAGGTCGTCTCCTTCTCGAGCACGGTGACGTGGGCGCCGGGGTGGTCACGGGTGAGGCGCTCGGCCACCGCGAGGCCGACGATGCCGCCACCGACGACGGCGTAACGGGTCGGGGCTGACATGTGCCCTAGACTAAGGGCCGCCTCGCACGCGCCCGACAAGGAGTCTGATGAACAACCCGATCGCCCTCGGCCAGCCGACGGTGGGGGCCGAGGAACTGGCCCAGGTGCAGCGAGTGTTCGAGTCGGGGTGGCTCTCCGGAGCAGGCCCCACCTGCCAGAAGTTCGAGGAGCGGTTCACCGAGGTCTCCGGTGTCGGGCACACCATCGCCACGACCAACTGCGGTTCCGCCCTGCACCTCGCCCAGCTGGTGCTGGGGGTCACGCCGGGTGACGAGGTCATCGTCGGCGACTACACCTTCCCGGCCACCGGGCACTCAGTCATGTGGTCCGGCGCGACGCCCGTCTTCGCGGACGTCCGCCCCGACACCTGGAGCGTCGACCCCGACGCCGTCGAGGCCGCCATCACCGAGCGCACCGTCGGCATCGTCGCGGTCGACCCGTTCGGGCAGCCCGCCGACTACGACGAGCTGCGCGCCATCGCCGACAAGCACGGCCTCTGGCTCGTCGAGGACGCGGCGTGCGCCGCCGGCGCCTCCTACAAGGGACGACCGGCCGGCAGCCTCGCCGACGTCGCCTGCTTCTCCTTCCACGGCCGCAAGGGCATCACGGCCGGCGAGGGCGGTGCCCTGAGCACCGACGACGCCGAGCTCGCCGAGCACGCCCGCAAGCTGCACACCTACGGCATCGCCCCGGCCCTCAGCCGCGAGGGCGCCGCGACCCTGCCGGTGCCGCAGTTCGACGAGCTCGGCTACAACTACCGCATGTCGGACGTGCAGGCCGGCATCATGCTCGCCCAGCTCGACCGGCTGCCGACCCTCGTCGAGAACCGCCGCGCCGTGGCCAAGTCCTACGGCGAGCTACTCGGCGACCTCGAGCAGGTGCAGCTGCCGGTCGAGGCCCCGGACCGCGTGCACCCCTACCAGTCCTACGTCGTCGGCGTGCACCCCTCGCTCGACCGTGGCGCCGTCGCCCTCGAGCTGCGCGCCCGCGGCATCGGCTGCAACTTCGGCACCTACGCCTCCCACGTCCAGCCGCTCTACGGCGACCAGAAGCCGCTGCCGGTCTCCGCCGAGCTCTTCGCCCGGCACCTGGCCATCCCCATGCACGCCAACCTCACCGAGGACGAGGTCCAGCGCGTGGCCGATGCCGTGCGTGAGGTCGTCGCGCTCGACACCGTGCGCACCTGAGCGCACCCGCACACCCCACACCCACCAACCGAGGAGCACCGAACCGCATGTCCGAACAGAAGACCGTCTTCTTCACCGGCGGAGCCGGCTGGATCGGCATGAAGACCATTCCGCACCTGCTCGAGAAGGGCTACAAGGTGCGGATCTTCGACAACATGTTCCGCGGTGACCGGGACGCGGTCGGCGAGCTGGTGGCGCGTGGCGACGTCGAGCTCATCGACCAGGACGTGCGCTACGGCGGTGCGGTGCACCAGGCCATGAAGGGCTGCACCCACGTCATGCACTACGCGGCGGTGTCGATCAACAAGAGCCAGGCCGACCCGTACGAGTCGATGGACATCAACATGATCGGCAACCACAACGTGTTCGCGGCCGCGGCCGACCACGGCGTGCAGCGGCTGGTCTTCGCCTCGAGTGCGTCGGTCTACGGCGACCCCGAGAAGCTGCCGATGAGCGAGGACGACCGGCTCCACCCGATCACGCCGTACTGCATCTCCAAGCGCGCCGGCGAGGACCTCCTCGGCTTCTACCAGCGGCGCGCAGATCTGTCCTGGGTCGCGCTGCGCTTCTTCAACGTCTACGGTCCCGGCCAGAAGACCACCGCCTACTACACCTCGGTGATCAACCACTTCGTCAATCGCCTGCGCAACGGCGAGGCGCCCGTCATCGACGGCAAGGGCGAGCAGTCGATGGACTTCGTCCACGTCGAGGACGTCGCGCGCGCGAGCGTGCTGGCCCTGGAGTCGGCCAAGGACAACGTCGCCCTCAACGTCGGCACCGGCATCGACACCTCGATCGCCGACCTGGCCCGCATCCTCATCGACGCCGTCGGCGCCGACGTGGAGCCCCAGTTCAACCCGCGCGACGTGCTGGTGTCGCGCCGTGCCGCCGACACCCGGCTCGCCAAGGAGACGATCGGCTTCGAGGCGAGCATCCCCGTCAAGGAGGGCATGGCCGAGCTCATCCGCGGCCAGGCCTGATGACGGACGCGGCGATCCCGGACGAACCGGTACGCCCGACGAGCCCGACGAGCGCGACACCGCCTGCGCCCGGCTCGCTCCCGCCCAACCCGTGGAACGAGCACGCGTGGGTCCTCGGTGACCCCGAGGTGGGCGAGGGCACCTGGATCGGTGCGTTCACCCTCATCGACGGGTCCGGTGGCCTCACCATCGGGCGCGGCTGCGACATCAGCTCGGGGGTGCACATCTACACGCACTCCAGTGCCCGCCGCTGTGTCAGCGCCCGCGCTCACCCGGCGGTGGACCGGGCGCCGGTGCGCATCGGCGACTTCGTCTTCGTCGGTGCCGGCGCGATCATCAACATGGGGGTGACGATCGGCGACCACAGTGTCGTGGGTGCGGGCGCCGTCGTCACCCGTGACGTCCCCGACCACACCGTGGTCCAGGGCGTCCCCGCCCGCCCGACCGCACGAGTCGTCCTCGACGGCGACCAGGTGACCTTCGAACCGATCGACGAGGACTGAGCGTGCGGATCGCCGTCGTCAACAACTTCTTCCCGCCCCGCGTCGGTGGGAGCTCCCACCTCTCCGAGGCCCTGGCCAAGGGGTATGCCGCGGAGGGCCACGAGGTGCTCGTGCTCACCGCGGCATACGAGGACGCCCCCGAGGTGGAGGAGCGCGACGGGTTGCGGATCGTGCGGCTCCCGGCCGCGATGATCCCCAAGACGCGCCTGTCGGTGAGCTTCGACATCGCCTTCACCCTGCGGGCCGGCGCCTACAAGCGGGTGTCCGAGCTGCTCGACGGTTTCGCGCCCGACGTCATCCACCAGCACGGCCAGTTCTTCGACCTGACCTGGCTGAGTGGGGAGTGGGCCCGCCGCCACGACGTGCCGGTGCTGCTGTCGGTCCACACGCGGCTGGAGAACCCCAGCGCGGCCTACCACGGTGTCTTCCGCGGGCTCGACGCCGCAGTGGTGCGGCCCATCATGCGCCGGTACCGGCCGCGCATGGTGGTCATGGACGTCCAGATGGACGAGTACATCAAGGCGCGGTACCGCGGCGCCTACTCCGGGCTCGAGTACATCCCCGTCGGGGTCGACGCCGACTGGGTCAAGGCCGGTGACGGTGCCGCCATCCGAGAGCGGCACGACCTGGTCGACAACCCTGTGATCCTGAGCCTGGGGCACGTGATTCCGTTGCGAGACAGGGTGATGCTCGTCGAGGCCATGCCGGAGGTGCTGCGTCGGCACCCGCACGCGCGGCTGCTCATCGCGGGCCGGGTCTACTACGACGTCTGTCTCGAGCGTGCGCGTGAGCTGGGGGTCGGGCACGCGGTCCTCGCGATCGGTGCGGTGCCCAAGAGTGAGGTGCCCGACTACCTCGCCGCCGCCGATGTCGAGACGCACGACCTGCAGGGGTACGGGCTCGGCACGGCCAGCCTGGAGAGCATGGCCGCCGGCGTGCCGATGGTGGTCGCCGTGCGCGAGGACAACTTCCCGGGCATCGACCTGCGCAACGGCGTCAACGTCGTCCTCACCCCGACCGACGACCCGGCTGCCCTGGCCAAGACCCTCGGTGACCTGCTCGACGACGCCGAGTGGCGCGCCCGGCTGGGGGCGGCGGAGGCCGAGCTGGTCGAGGAGCGCTTCTCGATGCGCACCGTGCTGCGCCAGCACCTCGACGTCCTGACCGAGATGGTCTCGGCCTCCCGGCACTGACGCGCGGCGACCGGTCGCTCAGGCGCCGGTGCCGCAGAGGTGGTTCACGGCATACACCTTGAGCTTGCCCTCGGTGTGCACGAGCGTGAGGTAGGGCGACTGGGCGACCCGCATGGGGTTGTAGCTGCGACGCCCGGCCGGCATGTGGTTCTCGCTGACCACAACCCAACGCACGTCGTACGGGTCGGGCAGGCACGTGCCCCGCCCCGGCCTGGTCGCGGTGAGGGTCATCCAGACGCGGGTGCGCTCGGCCCAGTCGGCGTCGGCGTTGCCCTTGAGGGGCACGAGCCCGCGCAGGAGGGCGACCCCGGTGTCGGCGTAGATCCAGGTGACGAAGTCGCGGTGCAGGTCGTCGGCGACGACGCCGCCACCTCTGGCCTTGATCCACTCGCCGACCTTGTCGTAGGAGTCGTCGTTCGGCAGCGCTCGGGCAGCGAGGCGCTCGTTCGCCTTCCACGTGTCCGGAGCCCACGCCACCAGACCCGTGAGGAGGGCGGTGACGACCACCGGCACCACCCAGAGCGGGGCGACCACACGTCGCGCGAGCGACCCTTCTCGCGTCAGTCGCCGTAGTGTCGTGAAGGGCCAGATGGCAAGCCAGGCAACGGCATTCGCGCCTGCGAACGCCAGCACGGCCGGCGCCACGATGCTCGACCAGTGCGGCCGTCTCGGGTCTCCGTAGTACATGCCGGCCACGAGCTCGCGCGTCCAGCCCTGCCCCCGGTCGATGTAGATGACGACCGTGAGGATGAGGAGGTGGACGACCGCGAACGGGCGGGCCCAGCGCAGTCGCGGGTGGAGCGAGGCCGCCATCCCGACGAGGATCAGGATGCTGACCACCCACGCGACGATCGTGCCCTGGTCGGTGAGCGGTGGAGGGGTGCGCTCCCCGTTGGGTGCCGCGAGACCGACGAAGGTCGCGATGTACTGACCGGGGACGGTCCACTCGCCGAGGTCGCGCAGGGAGTTGGGTGGCGCGATGCCGCGTTCGGCCTTGCCTGCCAACAGATCTGGCACCTGCGGCGCGAGGATCAGCGCAGCGCCCAGGCCCTGCGCGAGCAGGCGCACCACCCACGAGCGCAGACGCAGCTGGGGCGGGCGGGTGAGGACGAGGCCGAGTGCCGTGAACGCGCCGGCGACGACGTCGTAGGTGTGGGCCAAGGTGATGCCGGCGAGGCTGACCGACGACAGGGCGGTCAGTGACCGGGCCTGCGGGCTGCGCAGCGCCAGCCAGAACAGCAGGGCGGCCGACGGAGCGAGGGCCGCACCCAGCAGCACCGTGATGCGCCCGGTGATGAGGCTCGACCACATCGACCCGATGAGCACGGGCAGGAACGCCGCACACGCCGCGGTGACGCTGCCGCCACCGCACACCCGCACGATCGCGAAGGTGCCGACCGCGGCGATCACCGGCACCGCCACGACAACGGTGCCCAGCATCACCATCGACAGGTGCAGCCCGGTGAGCTCGGACACCTGCGCCCAGACGGTGTGGGGCGCGAGCGGGTAGAAGGCGCAGGCCGGGGCGGCTTCGGTGCTGCCCGTCACGCACGCACCGGCGGGGTCGGCGCTGCCGGTCTGCATGATGCGCCGCGCGAGGAAGGCGTGGTTGAGCGAGTCCCACCCGGGCGGTGAGCCCATCCGGCCGGCAGCCAGCCAGGCAACGGTGACCGCGGCAGCACAGCTCAGCCCCAGCGCCACGACGTCAGCCCGGTGCGCCTGCAACCGGTTGACCAGGCCGAGCGGCCGGATGCCCGCGCCGGGGGCGGTGCCCCGCCGGGTCGCGACCACGCGCCAGGCGACTGCCGCCGCCGCGATGACCAGCTCGGTCACGAGCAGGCCGAGCGGTGGGACGTCGAGACCCACGAGCGTGGTCCAGCCGACGATCCCGCCGACCATGCCGTACGTGACTCCGGGCGACGCCGCCATCGCCACCCGGCGCAGCCGCGAGTGCGGCGGTGTCGCTGCCCAGGCCAGTGCCAGACCCGGTCCGACGGACAGGACCAGCCCGACCACTGATGCCGCGATGAGCTCCACGGCGCCCCCCTAGCGTTCTCGTGAAGTGTTCTCGGTCGTTCTCGCTCGGCCGGGTCAGCCCCGCGCTCGGTCCCGCACCTGTTCGATGACGCGGTGGGCCGGGAGTATGCCGTCTCGCTCCTCGGCAAGGTCGCCCTCGCCGCTCACGAGTGAGACGAACCGGTCGAGCTGGGCCGCGAGGGGTTCGCGGTTCGTGACCAGCTGCGGGATCTCGATGATGGTCTGCTGCTTGTAGGACAGGCCGTCCTCCGTGTTCTCACCGAGCACGTGCCGGTAGATGGTCACGGCGTTGCGCAGCATGTCGACCTCGATGAGGCGGTCGAGCTCGTTGACCACGAAGCCGCGGACCTTGCGCTGGCTCATGCGGCTGGCCGACACGTTGGCGACGGCGTTGCCCTCGAAGGTCAGCATCGCCTCGGCCACGTCCTCCGAGCCCTCGGCGGACTCGGGGTGGAGGTGACCCAGCGAGCCCTCGACCTTGGTGGGCTCACCACCCATCATGCGGATGACGATGTCGACGTCGTGGATCAGCAGGTCGGAGGCGACCCCGGTGCGGATCCGGGCGACATAGGGGGAGTGCCGCTGGGCCGTGATGTGCAGCGGCTCCTTGAGCAGCTGCATGGCCGTGACGATGCCGGGGTTGTAGCGCTCGAGGAGCCCGCACATGAGCGGGGTGTCGGTCTTGGCCGCACGCGCCACCAGGTCCTCGGCGTCGGCGAGGCTGTCCGCCAGCGGCTTCTCCATGAGCAGCGGCAGGCCACGGTCGAGCACCTGGGCGCCCACGTCGTGGTGGACCTGCGTCGCCGCGGCGACCACCACCGCGTCCACGTCACGCACGTCGTCGAGGTCACCCACCCACTGCGCGCCGTAGCGGTCGGCCGCTGCGCGCCCCGTCTCCTCCTGCGGGTCCACGACGGCGACGAGCTCGGTCGCGTCGTGTCCGTTGAGCACCCTGGCGTGCAGGGACCCCATGGAGCCGGCGCCCACCAGGGCGACACGAATGGGGGCAGGCATGTGGGTACTCTCCTCGTTCGACGGGAGTCCGAAGGACTCTGGACGCGGCTCGTCACTCCGGCCAACCGGCGCGAGCCGCGTCGATGTTACCGTCACCGATTGGGTGCTCCCGACGCCGTGCCGGGGGGCCGAGATGAACGCCAGCCTGCCGTTTCGGAAGGACCAGATGAACAGCATCCACTCCAGCGCCGTGGTCGCTGCAGAGGTCGAGCTGGGGGAGGGCAACGTCATCGGACCCGGTGTGGTGCTGCTCGGTCCGCTCACCGTCGGCGACGGGAACTGGTTCGGTGCCCACACGGTGATCGGCGCACCTGCGGAGATCCGCGGCATCGACCACGGGGCGGCCTGGGACGGGCAGACCGTCGGCACCGGCATCACCATCGGCAACGGCAACGTGTTCCGCGAGTACGTCACGATCCACCAGGGCCACTACGACCGCACCGTGGTCGGCGACGACTGCTACCTCATGAACAAGGTCTACATCGGTCACGACGGCCACCTCGGCGACGGCGTCACCATGGCCTCGTCGGTCACCTGTGGCGGCCACGTCCACGTCGGGTCCGGCGCCAACCTCGGCATGAACACCGTTGTGCACCAACGCCGCCGGATCGGGCCGGGGGCCATGGTCGGCATGGGTTCGGTCGTCACCCGTGACCTGCCGCCCTACGCCAAGGCCTACGGCAACCCGTGCCGGGTGCGCGGTGCCAACACGGTGGGCATGGAACGCTCGGGCCTGCCCGTGGAGGCAGTGCAGTTCGTGGCGTCGGCCTACGACAGCGGCACCGTGCCCGACGCCGGCGAGCCCGCGGAGCTGCGCACTGCCTGGGACTGGTGGCGCGCGGGAGCGAGCGCATGACCGCCCTGCGCAAGCTCGCGCCATACCTGCGTCCGGCGCTGGGCGTGCTCATCGTCGCGGCCGTGGTGTATGCCGTGGTGTCGCAGTGGTCGGAGGTGCAGACCGCGATTGCGGACATGGCGTGGCAGAGCGTCGCAGTGTCCACCGTGGCGGTGGTGCTGGGCACCCTGGCCGGTGTCATGTCGTGGCGGGCGCTGCTCGCCGAGGAGGGACACCCGCTGCGGGTCGTCGACGCGGGCCGGGTCTTCCTCGTCGGTCAGCTCGGCAAGTACCTGCCGGGCAGTGTCTGGTCGGTGGTCGTGCAGATGGAGCTGGCCACCCGGCTCGGCGTCCCCCGCGCGCGCACCTTCACCGCGACGTTGTGCTGGATCGGGCTGTCGCTCTCCAGCGCGCTCACCGTCGGCCTGGTCGGGCTGCCGGTGATCGCCGACGCGGACACCCCGATCCTGTGGGTGCTGATGGCAATGCTGCCCATCGCGCTCTTCTGCTCGCTGCCCCCTGTCCTCACCCGGATCGTCGACCTCATCCTGAAGGTCCTGCGCCGACCGCCGTTGCCGCACTCCTTCACCTGGCGCGGTGTCTCGCGGGCGTTCGGCTGGCTCCTCGTGACGTGGCTCTGCTACGGCTGGCACCTCTGGCTGCTCGCCAACTCCCTCGGGGCGCCCGGGCTGAACGGCTTCCTACGGTGCCTCGGCGGATTCGCGCTCGCGCTGGGCGCCGGGGTGCTGTTCATCGTCGCCCCCTCCGGTGCCGGAGCCCGCGAGGCCCTCATTGTCGCGGCCCTCGACGGCGTCATGGGCCGCGGTGAGGCACTGGGCGTCGCGGTGGTGTCGCGCATGCTCTTCACCCTGGTCGACGTCGCCCTCGCCGGGGTGGCGGCCATCTCCGCGTGGCGACTGCTGCGCACCGAGCTCGACCCTCACGGTGACCACTCCGTCGCCGGCGAGGACGAGTCGCGATCGGATCGCCCGGCCAGCGGGCCGGCTCAGTCCGCGTCGCCGTCCTGAGCCGTCGCGCCGGCGGCCGGGGCGTGGCCCTCGGCGACGATCCGGTCCAGGGCTGCCTCGAACGACCGCGGTCCCCGGTCGTCCGGGCCCAGCAGGTCACGCCGCACCTGCCCGCGCGCCGCGGCCGTGGGGTCGTCGCCGCGTAGCACGCCCTCGACGAAGGCCGTCAGCTCCGCGGTGTCATCGGAGAGCACGAGCCCGGCCCGGCTGCTCGGGAAGCGGGCGGCATACTCCTGCGCCGTCAGGCCGGTCGGGTTGGTGACGGCCAGCGGACGGTCCCGGGCAATCCAGTCCGACAGCACCCCGGAGACGTCGGAGACGAGGACGTCGGCGTGGTCCAGCACGCTCGCGAGCCCCGGCCAGTCGCCCAGGGCAACGCCGGGGGTGGTGCCGGGCAGGGCGGACCAGAAGTCCTCGGCCGGGTCGCCGCCCGGTCGCCCGACCGCCCGTCCACGCATGAGGTCGACGGCGTCGAGCCGCTGGTCGTCAGCCGGTGGTGCGACCGGCGACGGCGCGCCCGCTTGTCGCAGCCGCTCGAGGATCTCCTCGTGGGCGCGTCGGGTTCGCGGGTCACGGGTGCCGACGAGGGGGTGCGGGCGGTACACGAGCCGCACACCCGGCATACCGAGCAACGCCTCCACCAGGGCGACGCCCTGGCGCGGCACGGAGGAATGGGTGCTGTCGTCGCCCCAGCCCTCCCACGTCGGCGCGTAGACGACGGTGGCGGGTCGGTCCTCGCGCGCCACCGTGACCGGCTGCCGCAGCCCGGGCCACCCCACCTCGCGGATCGCGTCGTCCCACTGGGCCCCGGCGTCGGCGTAGCGCCGGGCACCGGCCGGGCCGGCAACCCAGATCTCGTCGTAGACCTTGGCGAACGGGTTGCGGCTGGAGGCCTTGTCGGAGTCGCCGTGGCCGATGAACGCGCTGCGCATCCCGCCCTTGCGGAGCAGGTGGATGTTGCGGGCGCCGTTGGCGACGTAGAGGGCCGCGCGCACCGAGGGCAGGTCCAGCTCGGTGACCACCGTGTCGGCCGGAGCACACACGACCGGCAGCGTCGTGGGGCGCAGCGCCCGCCACGCGGCGGTGTCGCGCAGGATCACGAGCACCCGGTGCTGGCTGCGCTCGAGCGCCTCGAGCCACATCTCGACCTGGTAGAGCGCCTCGGCCCGGCCGCCGAAGTAGAGGACCACGTCGGGGGACAGCCCGCTGATCGCGGCCTGCACCGCCGCCGGAACGCGGGTGCGCAGGTCCGCGGAGCGGGCGCGCGCCACCTGGGCGAGCGCCCAGGCGAGGAGCGCCAGGGCTGCCACGACGCTCACCACGAGGATCGCGACGCCAGCGCCCGCGGGGAGCAGGCCGGCCACGGTGAGCGCCGCCGCCAGCGCGGCCACGGCATACACGGGCATGGCCAGCCAGCCCCGGCAGGTGAGCAGCAGCCGTGGCGAGGCGGGGATCGACACGTTCGGCAGCGGCAGGTTGCGGCTGAGCAGCGGGCTCTTGCGCAGGTGGGCCACCGCCGTCGCGGCGACATCGAGCCCACCGGCGGCCACCCCCGTCACGACGGACGCGACGAGCAGCCACCCGACCACCGAGTCGTCGGCCGAGGTGCGCACGGCGAGCGTGAGCAGCGCCGAGGAGACGAGCAGCTGACGCCAGACCGGGGGCAGGGTCGCGACCTGCAGGGCCCACGTGGTGAGCGGCGCCAGTCGCCGGATCGCGACCTCGCCGAGGAGCGCGACCACGAGGGCGGCCAGGGCGGCGCGCGGCGCACCGAGGAGAGCGCAGACGACGAGCGCGAGGTATGCCGCGGCCGTCGCGACCGTGGCCGCGAGGGCGACCGCGCGGCCACCGCCGCGGCCTGCGGTGCGCGCGGGTTGCGGAGGGGGTGCGGGCTGGGTCACGACGATCCCGGAGGCTGTCGGGTCATCAGTGGGGGGTGGCCCTTTCCCGTCGGGTGGAGATGCAGAGGGTCACGCTAGCGCACGGTCTCGTGCCGTGGCTGGACACCGGCTGGGTGTTGGTCGTGCGAATGGGGGAGCGGCCGGGAGGGCGCCGGAGCGAATAGGGGAACCATGGGGGTTCGTTAGGATGCCTGCGTCCAGTACCCGCCACGGTTCGTCTTCCTGAGCTCGGCCACGCGGAACCACACGACAGCTTCGGAGGACCTCGAACGTGGCGGCATGCCCCATGACCCATGAGGCGGACAGCTCGTGCTGAGTGGCCTGGTCGCCCTGCTCGTTGCCGTCGTCCCCGGCCTGCTGCTCGGGTTCTGCCTGCCGGCCGGGCGGGACCGGTGGACCGTCTGGGCCAGCTCGCCCGTCCTCACCCTGGGTCTGGCCGGCGTCGCGATGGGATGGCTGCAGCGGGCCGGCGTGGCCAATGGCGCGGTGCCCGTGCTCGTCGCCGAGCTGGCGCTCGGCGGCCTTGCGGCGCTGCTCGCCTGGGGCTGGCGGCGTCGTCGCCACGTGACGGCCCGAGCCGGCGTCGACCCGAGTGCCGACCCGAGTGTCGACGCGACCGCCATGGGTGACCTCGCGGCGGGCAGGCGGGCACGGTGGTGGTCCGGGCGGCGGCTGGACCTCGTGGCCTTCGGTGTCTCCGGAATCCTGACGGTCGGGGCCACGTGGCTCCTGCTGGGGCGCTGGCTGGCGCCGGTGGGCTGGGACGCGATGAACCACGGGTTCCTCACGCGGCGCATCCTCGACACCGACTCATCCCGAGCCGTCGACGTCTGCGTGAGCGGCGTCGTGGAGGCGGTCGAGGCGTGCGGCTTCTACCCGCTGGCCGCCAACGTCGAGTGGGCGCAGACGAGCCTGCTGTCCGGTGCCACGGTGAGCGCGTCGATGTACGCGTGGGCGCTCGTGGTTGCGCCGCTGGCCGTGACCGCGGCCGTCTACGTGCTGGTGCGTCGGCTGGGGGGCTCGGCCCTGGTCGCGGGCGCCGCCTCGACCACGTCGGCCCTGCTCGGTGCCGTCTGGCTGGGCATGTACATGGGCCGCCTCACCGAGTTCGCCGGCCCGGGGCTCGCGATCCCGGTCGCCCTGCTGGCCGTGCTCGCCCTCACCAGTGACCGACCGCGGATGTTCGGTGCCCTCGCCGGGCTGGGAGCCGTCGGCATCCTGCTCAGCCACAGCTACGACATCGTGCTCGTGGTGGTGCTGGCCCTTGCCGTCACGCTCGTCAGCTTCCCGCGCCGGCTGGGGCTGCGAACCCTCTGGGGTGCCCTGAGCGGCGTGGTCGTCGCGGTGGTCGGTGTCCTGCCCTTCTTGCAGGCGATCCTCGCCGCTGGCGGGCCACGAGAGTCGCGCGAGCCGATCTTCCCCGGCCAGCTGGACACCGCGATCGGCTTCTTCGTGACCAGCCCGCAGAACTACGTGCTGTACGGCTATCCCACGTTGCTGCACAAGCAGATCAGCCTCGGCACGCCGGTGAAGGTGGCGCTGGCCCTCACCCTCGCCGGGGTCCTGCTCTCACCGTTGTCCTTCGTGCTGCGTGAGCTGCGGTGGGCGCGCCCGTGGATCGTGGCCTGGCTCGTGGTCATGGCACTGGGCGTCTGGACGACCTATGACACCGGTTCCACTGCACAGGGCCTGGCCGGGCTCTGGTACGGCAACCCAGACCGGGTCAAGAGCATGGTCCGGCCCTTCATCGGGGTGATCGCGGTCGCCGGGGTGTGCGTCGCCGCGGTGCTCGTGGAGAAGCTCGTCAGGCGGGTCGTTCGTCGTGGGCTGCCCGGTGGATGACCCCGCTCACTGGTCCGGCCGTCTGGGTGTGGCTCGCCGTCATCGGCCTGTGCGCCCTGACGCCGGCCGCGTGGAAGCCCATCCGTGACGACTTCTCCCACCGCGTGCAGCAGGGGCCGTCCTACGAGCGCACCTACGACTGGCTGGCGCAGAACCTCGACCCCGGCAAGACCGTGGCCTACGACCGCCACCTGCAGTTCATGACGTGGTCCTACGCCGACGACGGCGTCACGCCACTGTTCGGCATCCCTCCGCTGGAGCCGCGGCTGCAGTACGACTACCGCGAGCGCATGGCCACCTTCAAGTGGTTGGCCGGCAGCAAGTCCAAGTCGAATGGCTGCATGGTCGACCGGTTCAAGATCCAGTACCTCGTGGTCGGCGGCCCCAACTTCCCGACGTGGACCCAGCACTACAACGAGAAGTCGCTCGCGAAGAGCACGCGCGTCGACCTCGTCCGCCAGGACGGACCCATCCGCGTCTACGAGGTCAACTCCACCGGAAGCGCCTGTGCCCGATAGCGATTCGTCCACGAGTGAGCCGGCCGTGGTGGGTGCGGATCGGCCGGATCGCGAGCGCCCCGTGGTGGTGCTGCTGGGTGCCGGGGACGCCCCCGGACGTCTCACCGACCTCCTCGCGCAGCGCTCCACCGACGAGGCCGGTCGCACCGACGGTCGTGTGGTCGACCCGACGGCCCGCGGATGGACGGCGACCGCGACCGCTCCAGCCACAGAGTCCGGTCCACCCGCCGGACTCGTCCTGCTCGACACCCAAGTCCTGACCGTGCCGACGGTCTACGGCGACCTCGTCGCCGATCCCCGGCCAGGGCCGGCAGTGCTGACCGTCGACGACCGGGTCGCAGGAGTACGCGTGCCTGCCGCCGCGGTCGACCTCGTCTCCGCTCTCGACGTGGGAGACCCGGGTGCTGTCCTGACCCGGCTGGCGACGCTGCTGCGCGAGCGTGGCCCGGTGCGGGAGGTCACCCCCGGGGCCTTTCCTGCGGTCCGCGTCGGCGATGGGGGAGCCGACCTCGACGCGGCGCTCGCGACCGTCGACGCGGCCGATGAGGAAGGGCTGCGGCTGCGCCGCGCCTCCCGCGGCGACGACGGCTTCCTGTCCACGTTCCTCATCCGCCCCATGTCGCGTCAGGTGACGCGACGGCTCGTCCCGACGGGCATTCGTCCGGCGACGGTGACGGCCGTCTCGCTGACCCTCGGGCTGGCCAGCGCCCTCACGTATGCCGTCGGCGGCGCGTGGGCGCTGCTGGCGGGTTCGCTGCTCCTGCTCCTGTCGCTGGTCATCGACTGCGTCGACGGCGAGATCGCGCGCTACACCCGCACCTTCTCGGCGCTCGGCGGCTGGCTCGACGTGGCTTCCGACCGGGTCAAGGAGTATGCCGTCTACGCCGGCCTCGTGGTCGGCGCCGGCCGTGAGGGCACCGACCTGTGGCCCCTCGCCCTCGCCGCGATGGCGCTCCTGGTCGCGCGTCACTTCGTCGACTTCGGTTTCGCCGCAACAAGATCCGGCACAGGCGACCAGTCCGCGGTGGCGGCGTGGTCCGACTCCACGTCGCGTCGGCCGGCTCTCCTGTGGGCCAAGCGGGCGGTGATCATGCCGGTCGGCGAGCGCACCATCGTTCTGGTGGTGCTGGCACCGCTGGCGGGCCCGCGCGCCGCGCTGGGAGTCCTCCTCGCTTGGGGACTGGTGGCCGCGGCATACACGACGCTCGGGCGGCTGGGCCGCGTCTGGGGAGGCGGACGGACCGCCGCGATGGGCGCCTTGGCCCGCGCGCAGCTGGTGGCGCAGTGCGACTCCGGACCCGTGCGGGGCTGGCCCGTCGGGGGTCGCCTCGGCTGGCTGTGGCCGGCGGTGCTGCGGGTGCTCGAGAGCGGCCTCGTCGTGGGTGCCTGCTGGCTGTCGAGTCGCAGCCTGCTGCCCGCCGCGTTCGCGGTGCTCGCCGTCGTGGCGTTCCGGCTCTACGACGTCGTCTACCGCCAGCGGCTCACCGGGTCGGCGCCCCCGCCCGACCGGCTCACGCCATGGGGCTGGCCGGTGCGCGCGGCGCTGGTGCTGCTGGCCGTCGGCGTCGCGTCGTGGTCGGGCGCGAACCCCACCGCGACGCGCTGGGCGCTCGTGGGAGCCGCGGCGGTGTGGCTGGTGGCGGCCGTCGGCTCGAGCGTCGCGTTCTGGCGATCGCAGCCGGCCGGGGCCACGGCGCCCTAGCTGCCGACCGGGCTGGCCGGCCCGTTGCCGGCCTCGGCGCGACGCTGCGTGTCCGCGCGCTGGATCGCCAGGACCGTGTCGATCGCCTCCGTGAACACCTCGAGCGGCGGACGGGTCGTGTCGCCGAGCAGGTAGGCCGCCGTGCGTGCCCGGACGTCCTCGAGGCTGTCGCGGGTGCGGGCATCCGCGAGCAGCTCCGCGAGCCCGGACCCGTCGCCCCCGAGGATGTAGGCGCCGCTGGCCGACGGGAACTCAGCCCGGAACTGCTCGGCAGTCAACGAGGTCGAGTTCGTCACGACGTACGGCTTGCCGGAGGCGAGGAAGTCGGTGATCACGCTCGAGACGTCACTCACCAGCAGGTCGGCCCGGTTGAAGGCGGAGTAGAGGCCCTCGGCGCCCGAGACCACCTCGTGCGGGCCGCCGGCCGCCTGCACCATCGCCAGGAGGCGCTCCACCTCCAGTCGGTATGCCGGGTCGTCGGTGCCCGTGCCCGGGTGCGGCTTGAAGAGGACGCGGACGCCGGGCGTGCCCAGCAGCTCACGCAGGATGGTCGCGCCCTGGCTGAGGATCGAGGAGTACTCCCAGCTGGAGAAGAACCCCTCGCGCGTCGGCGCGTAGAGAACGGTGTACTCCCACGAGCTCGTGCCGTCGCTGCCGGCATGGGTCTCGCCGACCGGGTGGGCGTGCTGCTCGATCTCGGCGAGCTGCGGACGGCCGACCTCGCGGATCTGCTCGTCGCGCACACCGACATCGGCCACGCGGTAGCGGTCGCGGGCGGCCGGGCCGCTCACCCAGGCCTCGTCGAAGATGCGGGTCAACGCGGTCGCGCTGCCGCCCTTGTCGCTGTCGCCGTGGCCGATGAACACGTCGAAGATGCCGGTCAGACGGATGAGGTGGTTGTTCTTGGCGACGTTGGAGGGGTAGAGGGCCAGCTGCACCGACGGCGGGATGATGCGCTCCAGGTCGGTTGCCGCGGAGACCTGCACGACAGGCAGCCGCTCCGTCTCCACCAGGCGCGCGTTGTGGGCCTCGCGCACGACGACGGCGATGCGGTGCGGGAGCTGCTCGAGGATGGGCATCCAGACGTTGGCGATGTAGCCGATGGCCTCGGGGCGGCTGTAGTAGAGGACCACCTCGGGGGCGTACTCGGTGAGGGCGGCGGCGAGGGCCTCGACCGCCGGCTCGCGCGGGGTGTCGCGCTGCGCCCGGATGGCGTCGACCAGCGCGACGAGGAACACCGCCCCCGCCATCGCGACCGAGACCACGGCTCCCCACACCAGCCAGTCGCGGCTGTGGGTGACCAGCGTGAGGGCGAGCCCGATCGCGAGCCCGAGCGAGCCACTGGACGGCCAGGTCGCTGCGTCGGAGAAGGCGCCGCGCCCCAGCGGCTCGGTGCGCCGGACGCCGGGCACCTCGAGGTTGCGCCAACTGATCGGCAGGCGGCGCACGTCGGCGCTGCGCCGCTGCAGCAGGATCGTGACGACCCGCAGCGACCAGACGACCGCGAGCGAGGCGACCACCAGGGGCGCCACGCTGATGCCGAGGTCTGCGTCGAGGGTGGCCACGGCGACACCGAGCAGCAGCAGGTCACGTACCCCGGCGCGGAACGTCGAGTCGACCCCGAACCGGCGCAGGGCTCGCCACGGCCCGGGCCGACGCCACAGGACCGTCTCCACCGCGACGCTGCCGATCACACCCACGAGCAGCAGGACCCCGGCGACGCGGGGTGCCGCGCCCACGAGGAGCCCGGCCAGCACGAGGGCCACGATGAAGGCTGCCAGCCCGGCGAGGAGAGGTAGGTGGCGTCTCATGTGTCGTTCTGGTCCTCGTGCTCGTGCTGGTCGTGGCCCCGGTCGTCCTGGCGCCGGTCGTCGTCGCGCCGGTCGTCGCGCGAGTCGCGCTCGTCCTCCCGCACGTCGTCGCGCACGTCGTCGCGCACGTCGTCGCGCAGGTCGTCGCGGTCCTCGACCGCGCCCTCGTCGTCGTGGACGCGTTCATTGGGCGCAGGCGCCCGGCCGATCGCCGCGTCCACCTCGGCGGCGAAGCGCTCGACGGGGTCGTCCACCGGGGCGCCGAGGAAGTAGGTCGCGAGCTCCTCGCGGCGGCCACGCAGCGGGTCCGCGCCGATGGCGTCGGCAACCGCGGCTCGCACCGACTCCCGGTCGGGGGTGACGATGGCACCCCCGGTCGTGGACGGGAAGTCCTGGTGGAAGGTCTCCTCGGGGACACCACGCGGGTTGGTGATGAGGTAGGGCTTGCGGCTGGCGAGGAAGTCGGCCACGACGCTGGAGATGTCGGAGATGAGGACGTCGGCGTCGTTGAAGGCTCGGTAGAGGGAGTCGGGCTCGCTGCCCACGACGGCGTGCTCGCCGCCGGCCTGCTCGATGCGGCGCTCGATGTTGGCGCGGGCTGCGGCCGCAGCCGGCAGCCGGGTGCCGGTGGCCGGGTGGGCCTTGAAGAGCACCCGCACGTTCAGCGCCGGGTCGAGGAGGGTGTCGAGGATGAGCTCACCCATCGGGGCGACGGAGGAGTAGTCGACCCCGTCGAAGTTGCCCTCCCACGTCGGTGCGTAGAGGACGGTCCGGCGGGCCCCGGGGTCGGCCTCGCCGCGGCGCGCGATGTGCGCCAGCTGCGGCCGCCCGACCTGCACGAGCTGCTCGGGCCGCACGCCCTCACCCTTGGTGAGGTAACGGTCGCACGCGGCCGACCCGGCCACCCAGATCTCGTCGAAGACCCGGTGCAGCGGGCTGAAGGTGACCGACTTGTCGCCGTCGCCGTGGTTGATGAAGACGTGCCGCACCCCGCCCAGCCGGATCATGTGGTTGTTCTTGATCACGGTCGTGGGGTAGAGCACCACCCGCACGCTGTCGGGCTGGTAGTCCTCGACGTCGCGCGCCCGCGGCAGGACGATCGTGGGCGTCGTCGTCGGCAGCATGTCGTCGAGGTGCCGGCGCTCGCGCAGGATGATGACGGCCGGCTGGTGCAACCGGTCGATGGTCTCGAGCCACACGTTCAGCTGGTACGTCGTGTCCGGGCCACCACTGAAGTAGACCGCCACCTCCGGGCGGTGCGCCGCGAGCGCAGCCCGCAACGCGGCATTCTCCTCCTGTGGCGTGGGGAGCGAGCGGATGAGGCGCGTGCGGGCGACGAGGCGAGCACCCACCCACAGCAGGCCGAGCGTCGTGAGGACGGCGCCCACGACCAGCCACAGCGGCCGTCCGGTGACACCGGCCAGCGCCAGGCCGAGGACGAGGAAGACGTCGAGCAGCAGCACCACGCGGGGGCCGGTGAGGTTGCCGGGGGAGTACAGGGTCGGCGCCAGGACCTGCGGCCCCTCCAGCTGCCCGTTGACGTCGAGGCCGCGCCACGCGATGCGACCCCCGCGGGCACGCAGGTGCGACCGGGTGACGAGGCGGTAGCCGGCATGGGTGGCCTGGACCGCCAGGGCCACGGCGATGGCCCACCCCGTCAGCACCGCCTGCCCCGGGCTCTGCTGGGCCCAGCCGATGATGGCGACGGCTTCGCGGAACAACGCGCGGTCGACGGCGCCCAGCTCACGGCGGCCGAGCCAGCCGGTCAGGCGGCCCTCGACGTCGTCGTAGAGCAGGTAGTCGCAGACGTAGTTGACGAGCAGCGCCACGACCAGCGGCCACCCCGCGCCGAGGACGGCGCTGAGTGCTGCCACCGCGCCGCTGACGAACCAGCCGGCGCCCGCCCAGGCGGACCGGTCACGCAGGATCGGTCGCGCGCGCAGGGCAAGGGAGGTGGCTGTGGCCATGCCCTCATCCAAGTCTGCAGCGCACCGGCACCGCAAACTTGCGGTGAAGTCATGGCGTACTCTCGGCGCCGGACCACCTGACTGCCGGAGCCGATGCGACGCGCAGCGACCCTGACCCGGCAGCCGCGCCGGCCCGACACGCGAAGGACGCATGGGACTCATTGACCGCACCCGCGCCGTGCGCGACCGACGGGGCGTCCTGCGCACGCTCGTGGTCCGCGACCTCCAGGTGCGGTACGCGCAGAGCGTCCTCGGCTACGTGTGGACGATCCTCGACCCGCTGCTGATGTCGCTCATCTACTTCGTGGTGTTCGTCTTCATCTTCAAGCGCGGTGACATCGGCCACCAGCCGTACTTCCTCTTCCTCATCGTGGGGCTGCTGTCCTGGCAGTGGTTCTCCGGCACCCTCACCGACACCTCCAGGGCCCTGATCCAGGAAGCCAAGCTGGTGCGCTCCACCAACCTGCCCCGCGAGATCTGGGTGGTGCGGGTCGTGCTGTCCAAGGGAGTGGAGTTCCTGCTGTCGCTGCCGGTCCTGCTGCTCTTCCTCGTCATCTACCTGATCCGGGGCAAGGCGCACATCAACGGCTGGCTGGTGCTGTTCCCCGTCGGTGTGCTCGTGGAGTTCATCGCGCTCGTCGGCCTCGGGCTGCTGCTCGCCCCGGTGACCGCGCTGGTGTCGGACACCCAGCGGGTCATCCGCATCGCGCTGCGCATGCTCTTCTACGCCACCCCGATCATCTACGCCAGCCACCTCGTGCCGGCCCCCTACGACGTCATCACGTGGCTCAACCCGATGACCGGAATCCTCGAGATGCTGCGCGCCGGGTTCTTCCCGCACCCGCCGGGACAGGAGATCGAGTGGGGCGCGATCGCGGTGGGGGCCGTGATGTCCGTGCTCCTGCTCCTGGTGGGGTCGTGGGTCTTCGGGCGGCTCGAACGTGCGGTGCTGAAGGAGATCTGATGACCGAGGCACGCCAGCTGGACACCGAGCCGATCATCTCCGTCAAGGACCTCGGCGTGGAGTTCTACCGCTCCCGCAAACGGCAGCTTTCCTTGCGCGAGATGCTGTTCCGCGGCAAGAGCGGCACCTCCAAGGAGACGTTCTGGGCCCTGGACGGGGTGACCTTCGACATCCACCCGGGGGAGGCCGTCGGACTCGTCGGCGGCAACGGCGCCGGCAAGAGCACCCTGCTCAAGATGATCGCCGGGGTGCTGCTGCCCGACCGTGGGTCGGTCGACGTCCACGGCGGCGTCGCCCCCCTCATCGAGCTCACCGGTGGCTTCGTCAACGACCTGTCCGCCCGCGACAACATCTACCTCACGGCCGGTCTGCACGGCCTGACCCGCGCCCAGGTCGACGAGCACTTCGACGAGATCGTCGACTTCGCCGGGCCCCAGGTCCGCGCCGGCCTCGACATGCCCTACCGCCACTTCTCCTCCGGGATGAAGGTGCGGCTCGGCTTCGCCGTCATCACCACGCTCGACGAGCCGATCGTCGTCGTCGACGAGGTGCTCGCCGTCGGCGACCGCGAGTTCCGCGAGAAGTGCTACAAGCGCATGGAGTCGCTGCTGGCCAGCGGCAAGACCCTCTTCCTCGTCTCCCACTCCGAGAGCAACCTCAAGCGCTTCGGCGACCGGGGTCTCTACCTGCGCCAGGGCAAGCTCGTCCTGGACGGGCCCATGGACGACGTCCTCGCGGCATACAACGCCGACATCGACTCCGCCTCCTGACGCGGGCGGCGGCACCCACCGGTGCCCGGTAGGTGCCGCCCGTGCTCACCACGGTGAGCTGATCACCAGCCTGAGCTGATCACCAGCCCGAGTTGATCACCCGGCCGCGCACGAAGCCCTGGTCACCCGCGCCGTAGTAGATGCGCAGCTGGTTCGTGGCGTCGTCGCGGGCGATGAGGTCCGGCTTGGCATCCGGGGTGAAGTTGCCCGGCCCGACGATGGTGTCGAAGGCGTTCCAGCCCGCGCCCGCGTCGATCCGGCCGGTGTAACCGGTGCCGGGCGCGCCCGGGCCCGCGTAGATGTAGAGCCGCCCGTCGTTGCTGCGGCCCACGATGTCGTCCTTGCCGTCACCGGTGTAGTCCTGGCCGCCGACGATCTCGTTGATGGAGTACCAGCCGTAGCCCATGAGGTACCGGGGCAGGAAGCCGCCGCGGCCGTCGCCGGGGTAGACCCACTGCTTGCCGTCGTTGTCGTTGGCGACGATGTCGGGGAAGCCGTCGCCGGTGAGGTCACCCGCGGCGTCGATGTTGTCGAACAGCCGCCAGCCGCTGCCGATCTGGACCTTGCTCGTGTAGCCGGTGCGGCCCCGCGGGGGACCGGTGTAGAGGTAGAGGACACCGGTGCTGCGGTCGCGCCCGACGAGGTCGTCGTTGCCGTCGCCGTCCCAGTCGCCGACACCGAGGATGCGGTCCAGGGTGTTCCAGCCGTGACCCCACGAGGCGCCGGACGTGAGGAGCCCGGTGGAGCGGTTGGAGTAGTACATGCGCAGCTCACCATCGGTCTGCACGGCCGCGATGTCGGGGCTGCCGTCCTTGTTCACGTCGCCGGCGGCCTCGAGCATGGTGAACCGCGGGAACGGGCTCATTCGCGAGATGACCTTCGAGCGGATCGAGCCGAGCTGGGCGTAGAGCGCGTTGCCGGGGCACTCGGTGGAGTAGACGTCGCGGTGACCCGAAATGGCCTGGTTTCCCTTGGCGTCGTAGTACGCCGGGCGGCGCGGGTCGACGCCGTGGATGGCGAACTTCCACGCGAACAGCTGGGTGTATGCCGTGATGACGGTCGAGGGCGCCGAGACCGTGTCGAACGTGCCCAGCGTCGCCATGGCGAACCCGACCGAGTTGTAGCCGGCCGTGTGCGCGCCGATGACGGCCCGGTCGACACCGCCGGCGCGGCCCTCCCAGATGCGGCCGAACCGGTCGACGATGAAGTTGTAGCCGATGTCGTCCCAGCCGCGGCTGTCGACGTGGAAGGCGTAGATCGACCGGATCAGCCCCGGCACCTGCGCCTCGGTGTAGTTGTTGCTGTTGACCGTGTGGTGGACGAAGGCGCCCTTGACCGTGCCGTAGCCGGGCGCGCCCTTGACCTTCGACTCGTCGGCGCCCCAGGCCGCGCGCGAACGGATCGTCGGCTTGGGGGAGGACGACAGGCTCACGTATGCCGCGGGGGCGGCCGCGAGCTGCGCCTCGCCGGTCGCAGTGGGCGTGGCAGTGGTGGGCGCGGTGGCGGTGGTGGGCGAGGTGGCGGGGGCGGTGGTGGTGGCCGCGAGCTGGACGGGGTTCGCGTCGGCGGGTGAGGTGCCGGGGTCGACGAGGTCGATCCGCAGGTCGGTGGGCGCCGTGCCGCCGCGGGTGTCGACCCGCACCTGGACACCGTCGGAGGGCGCGGACAGCAGGGGGCTGGTGCCGCCGCGGGTGCCCTTGGCCTCGGCGCTGCCGGGGTCCGGGGCGTGCTCGCCGGACTCGTTGGCGAGGGCGAACCACGGCGTCCACCGGCCGTTGCTGCGGGTGCGGGCGTAGGCGATGAGGTCGTCCTCGGCCACCGCGCCCTTCCAGGTGACGGCAGCCAGCGAGAAGGACTTGGTGGACAGCTGCGGGGTGCGGGCCGCGGTCCGCAGGCTGCGCTCACGACTGGGTGCAGTGACGCTCGCGCCGGGGTCTGCGTCGGGGGCCGGTGCGGCCGATCGCGACTGGGGCGCAGACGCAGTGCCCGACGCAGTGCCAGACTCAGTGCCCGGAGCAATGCCCGGCGTCGCGGCCGAGTCGGGGCCGGTCAGCGGCAGGGTGCGCAGGGTGGTCGGCACGGGGCGCGCGGCGCTCAGGGCCGCCGCGCCAGTGGCGTCGGTCGCGCGCGGGCGGGTGTCGCTCGGGACCACGAGCGCGGCGGCGAGGACAGCGGTCACGGCGAGCGCTGAGTGGAGGGTGCGGGCAACGGGGGAGGTCCGAGCAGGCATGTGGTTTCCGAGACTGTTGGGGCCAGTGTGACGCTGTTCACCTTACGACGGATTTGCGGTCGTTCCTGACCGTTTCCCCCCGTTCACCCTTCACCGCCTGCGCTGAGCGCCTAGCATCGATTCACCCCCCGACCGGTCCGTCGCACGTCAGCGTGCTCGGGACCCCGCCCTGCCCGGAGCAGTCCATGCCTTCATCCCACCCGTCGTTCACCCGTCGTTCCCGGAGGTTTCTCGCCGCGGTGACCGCGGCCGCAGCCGTGGCGAGCGGTCTCGGGGTCGGTGTGGCCGGCTCCGCCGCCGCGGTCGAGAGCTACGGGCGCCCGGCCGGCAGCACCATCACCCTCGCCGGCCACGGATGGGGGCACGGTCACGGCATGTCCCAGTGGGGCGCCTACGGCGCGGCCACCCAGGGGCTCACCTGGCGCCAGATCCTCGCGTTCTACTACCCGGGCACGACCCTGGGCAGCTACGGCAACCCGACGATGCGCGTGCAGCTGCGTGCCCTCGGCACGACCGACACCGAGGCGGTGCAGCGCACCGGCCTCACCGTCACCGACGGCATACGCACCATCGTCCTGCCCGCCAAGAGCGGGACGACCACCATCGCCGCCTGGCGGGTGGCGGTGTCCGGAGGAGCGTTCGTGCTCCAGTGGCGGTCCGCAGGCTCGGGCTGGACGACCGACAACGCCTTCAAGGGCTCGACCCGCCCGCTGACCTTCGCGATGGACCCGACGGTGCCGGGCTCCTTTGCGTTGCTGCGCATGGTGATGCCGTCGGGGTCGTGGCGTGACTACCGCGGCACCCTCACCGCCAACCTCTCGGGCGGGGCGATCACGACGGTCAACCGGGTGCCGATGGACGAGTACCTGCGCAGCGTGGTGCCCAGTGAGATGCCGGCGTCGTGGGCGGCCGACGCCCTGTCCGCGCAGGCCGTCGCCGCGCGGTCGTATGCCGCGTTCGACAAGGCGTCGAAGAGCTCGACCGCGCTCTACGACACGTGTGACACGACGGCCTGCCAGATGTACTCGGGGGTGGCGGACTACTCGACGTCGGGCACCCGCACCGCGTCGCACGAGTATGCCGCGTCGACGGCCGCCATCACCGCGACCCAGGGCGCGCTCGTCACCTATGGGGGCAAGCCGGCGTTCACCCAGTTCAGCGCGTCCAACGGCGGGTGGATGGCGGCGGGTGGACAGCCCTACCTCGTGGCCAAGGCCGACCCCTACGACGGGGTCCACCCGTCCAGCGCCCACGACTGGACCGCGAGCATCAGCGTCTCCGGCCTGCAGTCGCTGGCGTCGGGCACCGGCACCTTCCGGCGGCTCGAGCTCACCTCGCGCGACGGTCGCGGGGACTGGGGCGGTCGGGCCACCAAGGTCACCATCGTCGGCAGCACCGGCTCGCGAACCGTGACCGGTGAGACCTTCCGGTCCTACTTCGGGCTCAGGTCGGAGTGGTTCGTGCCGACGAGTGCCGCGGCCGTCTCGAGCCCTGCCTTCCCGCGCGACCTGACCGACGACGGCGACGCCGACCTGGCCGCGGTCAACGGTTCCGGACAGCTCCTGGTCTTCAAGGGCAACGGCGCTTCGGGGTTCGCCAGCCCGCTCGTCGCCGGCGGCGGCTGGCAGACCCTCACCATGGTCCGGTCGGTGGGCCCGTTCGACGCCGACAACCGCGGTGACGTCGTCGGACGCCGGGCCGATGGCTCGCTCTGGCTCTACCCCGGCAGCAGCACCGGACAGCTGCGCCAGGCCGCCAAGCCACTTGGTGGCGGCTGGAACTCGATGGACACGATCCTGGCGCCCGGTGACTGGGACGGCGACCGCCACCCCGACCTGATGGCCCGCGAGACCGCGACGGGCTACCTCTGGCTCTACCGCGGGGACGGCGCCGGGAACATCGTCGAGCGTCGGCGCATCGGCACCGGGTGGGGCTCGATGCGGCAGGTCTTCGGCACCGGCGACTTCACCGGTGACGGCATACCGGACGTCCTCGCACTCACCTCCACCAACGCCCTGTACGTCTACCCGGGCGACGGCAAGGGTGGCTGGCTCGCCCGCCGGCTCGTGACCTCCGGGTGGGGCGCCTTCGACGTGCTGGTCGGACCCGGCGACGTGTCGGGCGATGGCCGCGGCGACGTGGTCGCGCGGCGCGCCTCCGACGGGGCGATGGTCCTCTACCGGGGCACCGGCACCGGCGGCCTCGTGCGTGGGGCGACCGTCCGCACCGGCTGGGGCGCCTACCCGACCGTCCTGCCGTAGGGACTTGTCTGGGGGTGTCTGGGGGCGGCCGGGGCCGTCAGGGCGTGGTCGGCCCACCGCTACAGTGTCCGGTGGCCGACGCGCAGGTCCGCTCCGGGACCGCGGCCGGCCCACCACGCCAGACAAGGAGCCACTGCATGCCCGAGTTCATCCCACCCGCCAAGCCGATCATCGGTGACGAGGAGCGCGCCGCGGTCGACCGCGTGATGCGTTCGGGGATGCTGGCCCAGGGCCCGGAGGTCAAGGCGTTCGAGGAGGAGTTCGCCGAGCACTTCGGTCTCGGGCGTGCCTGCGTGGCGGTCAACTCCGGCACCTCCGGCCTGCACCTGGGGCTGCTGTCCAGCGGGGTGAAGGCCGGCGACGAGGTCATCGTCCCGTCGTTCACGTTCGCGGCCACCGCCAACTCGGTCGCCCTCACCGGTGCCACCCCGGTCTTCGCCGACATCGACCCCGACAGCTTCTGCCTCGACCCGGCGTCGGTGGAGGCGGCCGTCACCGAGCGAACCGTCGGCATCATGCCGGTGCACCTCTACGGCCACCCGGCCGACATGACCGCGTTGAAGGAGGTCGCCGACCGGCACGGGCTCCAGCTGTTCGAGGACGCGGCCCAGGCGCACGGTGCGTCGCTGCACGGCACCCCCGTCGGCGCCTTCGGCACCTTTGCGATGTTCTCCCTCTACCCGACCAAGAACATGACGTCCGGTGAGGGCGGCATGGTCTCGGTCTCCGGCCCGGAGGTCGAGCGGCTCCTGCGCCTCTACCGCAACCAGGGCATGGAGCGGCAGTACGAGAACGAGGTCGTCGGCTTCAACAACCGCATGACCGACATCCACGCGGCCATCGGTCGGGTCCAGCTCACCAAGGTCGACGCGTGGACCGCCAAGCGCCAGGAGAACGCCGCGTTCCTCAGCGCCAACCTCGACGGTGTCACGCCGCCACCGGTCGCCGACGGCGCCGTGCACGTCTACCACCAGTACACCGTCCGCGTGCCCGAGGACCGCGACGGCCTGGCCAAGGCGCTGCGCGAGGAGTACCAGGTGGGCTCCGGCATGTTCTACCCCATCCCGAACCACCAGCTGGCGCCGTTCCAAGTCGACGTCGAGCTGCCGCAGACCGCCAGTGCCGCGGCCGAGTGCCTGTCCCTGCCGGTGCACCCGTCGCTGAGCCAGGAGGACCTCGAGCGCATCGTGTCCGCGGTCAACGCACTCTCGCGCGCGGGCGCCTGACGCCAGCCCCCAGGCCGAACGCCCCGACCGAACGCCCCGGCCGGCGTCAGGTCAGGTCGACGGTGAACTCGGGCTCGGTGCGCTCGCGCACCTCGTCCTGCGTGACGCCCTCGGCCAGCTCGCGCAGCACCAGGCCGTCGTCGGTCACGTCGAAGACGCACAGGTCGGTGATGATCCGCTGCACCACGCCGCGCCCGGTGTAGGGCAGCGAGCACTCGTTGACGATCTTGTAGGACCCGTCCTTGGCGTTGTGCTCCATCAGGACGATGACCTTCTTGGCGCCGTGGACGAGGTCCATCGCGCCGCCCATGCCCTTGACCATCTTGCCGGGGATCATCCAGTTGGCGATGTCGCCCTTGGCCGAGACCTGCATGGCGCCGAGGATCGCGGCGTCGACCTTGCCGCCGCGGATCATGCCGAAGCTCGTGGACGAGTCGAAGAACGACGCACCACGGCGCAGCGTGACGGTCTCCTTGCCGGCGTTGATGAGGTCCGGGTCCTCTTCACCGTCGACGGGATAGGCGCCGACCCCGAGGATGCCGTTCTCGGACTGCAGCACGATCTCGACGTCGTCGGGCACGTAGTTGGGGACCAGCGTCGGGAGGCCGATGCCGAGGTTGACGTACGAGCCGTCGGACAGCTCCTCGGCGGCGCGGGCGGCCATCTGCTCACGGGTCAGTGCCATCTCAGGCCTCCTTCGTGGTGGTCGCCTCGGCGTCACTGGCGCCGGGTCGCGGGCGGACGGTCCGGCGTTCGATCCGCTTGTCTGCCGCCTGCTCGGGGGTGAGGGGCAGCACCCGGTGCACGAAGATGCCGGGGAGGTGCACCTGGTCGGCGTCGATCTCGCCGGGCTCAACCAGCTCCTCGACCTCGGCGATCGTGACGCGACCGGCCATGGCGCACAACGGGTTGAAGTTGCGGGCCGACTCGTGGAAGACGAGGTTGCCGTGCCGGTCCCCCTTGAGGGCACGGACCAGCCCGAAGTCGGTGACGATGGCGCGCTCGAGGACGAACTCCTTGTCCTCGCCGTCGACCTCGAACGTCTTGGTCTCCTTGGGCGGCGACGCCTTCGCGACGGTGCCGTCCGCGGCATACAGCCAGGGGAGGCCGCCCTCGGCCACCTGGGTGCCCGCACCGGTGACCGTGTAGAACGCCGGGATGCCCGAGCCGCCGGCGCGCAGCCGCTCGGCGAGCGTGCCCTGCGGCGTGAGCTCGACCTCGAGCTCACCGGAGAGGTACTGCCGCTCGAACTCCTTGTTCTCGCCGACGTAGGACGAGACCATGCGACGAATTCGCTTGTCCTTCAGCAGGATTCCCAGACCCCAGTCGTCGACGCCGCAGTTGTTGCTGATCGCCTCGAGGTCCGTCACCCCCGCATCGTGGATCGCCGCGATGAGCACGCTCGGGATGCCACAGAGCCCGAAACCGCCCACCGACAGGGATGAGCCGTCGACGATCCCGTCGATGGCCTCGGCCGCGGAGGAGACGACTTTGTCCATGCCGTGGACCCTATCTCCCGACACCGCGTCACCGAGCGTGGCCCCCGGCCACGAGGACGGCGTATGCCGCGTGGCCGGGCCACACCCCGAGCCCACCCTTGCGTTCGGTCCGGTTCGCCTCAGCCGGTCGGAGGAGGCCGACGAGAACTCCATGGTTGTAGTTCACGCGAACCCCTTGTGATGCGTGTGAACCACTGGGACAAATGTCCTGCCTGTGCACATCGTGACCTGTGGTGCGGACCTCTGGTGACGCCCGTGCAGCCGGCATCCCGCTCGTTCCCCCCGTCCTCGCCCCGACCCCGCGTGGGTCAGCCCGAACCACCCGGAGTCCCCGTGTCGCGTCTGCTTCGTGCTGTCGGCGTCCTCGCCATCCCCGCCGTCAGCCTGCCCCTCGGCATGTCCGCGGCGGAGGCCGTGACCGTGCCCAAGCCGCCGTCGAAGTCGCTCCCGTCGGCCCTCGACGTCGCCTCGCCCTACCAGGCGCAGACGACCTGCGACCCGGCCGCCAAGCCGGGTGCCGTGGCCTTCGCCGAGCTGATGAAGACGTACTACGCGAAGACGTCGCGGACGACCTACGGGATCTCACGCAACTGCAACAGCGGCGTGACCGAGCACTCCGAGGGCCGTGCGGTCGACTGGATGCTCAGTGCCTACAACCCCACCCAGAAGGCGATCGCCGACTCGGTGACGCAGTGGCTGTCCGCCCCTGACGCGCAGGGCCGGCCCGGGGCCATGGCCCGTCGCTTCGGGATCATGTACATCATCTGGAACCGCAAGATGTGGCGGGCCTACGACCCCGGTCGCGGCTGGGCTCCCTACACGGGTTCGGTGCCGCACACCGACCACATCCACGTCTCGTTCTCGTGGGACGGCGCGATGAAGCGGACGTCGTGGTGGACGGGCCGGGCCCTCACCACCGTCGGCGGGCGCGGTGCCGCGACGTCGGTCCCGACGGCGCCCAGCGCGACGTACTCGATCCTCGTCCAGGGCGCCTCCGGCCCCGACGTGGTCCTGGCCCAGAGGGCGCTCGGCGTCCCCGCCGACGGCGTCTTCGGGCCCAAGACGTATGCCGCGCTGGTCGCATGGCAGCGCGCCCAGAAGCTGCCGGTGACCGGCAAGCTCGACGCAGCCACGTGGAACCGCATGCAGCAGCTGCGACTCGTGCCCACCCGGTCCGGGTCCGGAGGCTCGACCGCGGCGGGCAGCGTGAGCAAGCCGGCCACCCCGAAGCCGCCGACCACCTCGACGCCCCCGACCAGCGCCAGCGTCCTCGCGCCGTACGCCAAGACCACGCTGCGCCGTGGTTCGACCGGCGCCGCCGTCATCGCCCTGCAGAAGGCCCTCGGCATCACCGCCGACGGGGCCTTCGGTCCCAAGACCGAGGCGGCAGTCAAGGCATTCCAGACGCGAAAGCACCTGCCCGCCAACGGGATCGTGAGCGCTGCGACCTGGCAGGCGCTGATGGGCAAGACCACCACCCCGCCCAAAACCGCCCCCAAGCCGGCCACGACGAAGCCCAAGCCGGCCACCACGACGCCGGCAGCGTCCACCACGACGCCCTACACGGCATACCTGCGCACCACGCTGCGCACCGGCTCGCGCGGTGAGGCGGTCAAGGTCCTGCAGCGCGCGTTGGGCGGTGTCGCGGTCGACGGCGCCTACGGCGCACGGACCGCTGCCGCCGTCTCGGCGTTCCAGAAGGCCAGCAAGCTGGGGGCCACAGGCGTCGCCGACCCGGCCGTGTGGCGGGCGCTGGAGAACCGGGACTACCCCCTGCGCGCCTACTACGGCACGGTGCTGCGGTCCGGGTCCAAGGGCGCGGCGGTCGTCGCGCTCCAGAAGGCGCTGCGCATCACCGCCGACGGTGCGTTCGGGCCCAAGACCCAGACGGCGGTCAAGGCGCTGCAGAAGCGGGCCAAGATCGCCCAGACCGGCACCGTGGCCGCCGTGACGTGGAAGGCCGTGGAGGCCGAGCTGCGTCGCCGCTAGGCGCACAGTCCCTACAGCTCGAGCGTGACGCCTTCTGCCGCAAGGCGACTCGCGCGTCCGCCCTCGGGCTCGGGCCCGCGGGACAGCACGATGGACCCGTCCCTGGACCAGGCTGCCAAGGCGGCGCGCAGCACCTCGACCAGCTCGTCACCGGAGGTGTGCACGCGCACGCCCTGCGGCCAGTCCGTCTCGGGCACGACGTCGGCGTATGCCGTGGTGCCACCGGCGAGCTGCAGCGCGGCGTCGTCCGGTGAGGGGTCGGCATACGCGACGAACTGGTCGGGGAACGTCGCCAGCTGTCGGGCCTCGTCGAAGACCTCCGGCGCTGCCGCGGTCTGGGCGCCGCGCGCGAGGGCGGCGAGGGTGACGAGCACGGCGGGCGGCTCCTGCTCGGCCGTGACGGGGTCGTCGGTGACGACGAGGTCGGCGTGCTCGGGGTCCAGGGCGACAGTCGCACCCACCGACCACGTGGCCAGTGCCCAGTAGAGGGAACGCCAGTGCGGCGGCAGCGCGATGCGCACGGTGTCACCCGGGCCGAGGTCCCACTCGTCCTGCAGGGCGTTCGCGGCCTTGCTCACCCAGTTGGCGAGGACCTTGGCGGACAGCTCGATCCGCTCGCCCTGGGTCGGGCCGGGGGTGTCGTCGTAGTACGTGACACGGGGACGTCCGGGGTCGGCCGCGAGCATCGCCGCGAGGACCTCGGCGGGGGTGGGCGACCCGGCCACCATCAGGAGTTGTTGGCGATGTGCTCGATAACCTCGGTCGTGGAGACCGAGGGGGTGCGCGGGAAGTAGACGACCTCGGCGAGGTCGGACACGAAGTCGAAGCGGCCCTTCCAGTCGTCACCCATCGCGAGGACGTCGGCGCCGTACTTCTCCACGTAGTCGCGCTTGAGCTCCAGGCTCTCCTCGACGAAGACCTCGTCGACGAACTTCAGGCTGCTGACGATCTCGAGGCGCTCGTCCTGGGAGAAGACGGGCGCCCGGCCCTTCTTGCTCATGTTGAGGGCGTCGGCGGAGACGCCGACCACGAGCCGGTCACCGAGCTCGGCCGCCCGCTTGAGGATGCGGATGTGGCCGACGTGCAGGACGTCGAACGTGCCGAACGTGATGACGGTGCGCGGCTTGGGCTGGGCGTCGTCGGACATGCGGGAGAGGCTACCCCGCGCCCTGCCGCACGGCCGCACCCGAGCGGGTGCGACGGCATACCCGTGGCGGACGCTAGCGTTGCGGCGTGAGCCTGCGCGCCCCCGGCACCCGTGCCCTCGCTGATGTCGCGGGCGACCCGGGCGACCTGCCGTTGCTGCGTGGCGAGGCGTTCGGCGGTCGCGTGGTGACGCGGCTCGTCGTCGGTGGCGGGCTGTGGCTGGTGCTGCTGTGCCTCGTCGCCGCGGTGCTGGCCCTGCTGGGGTGGTGGCTGCCGTGGGTGGCGGGCGTCGCTGCGCTGGTCACGCTCGTCGGTGCCTGGCGCCTCACGGGCTGGGTGCCCGTGCGGCCGCTGCCGGTGTGGTCGACGGCGCTGCTGCTGGTGGTGGCGGTGGCCGGCACGCTCTGGGCGGGCCTGACCCACTCCGAGCAGGTGCTGCCGCGGCGCGACTCTGGCTCCTACCTCCAGTCGGCCGTGCAGCTGTCGGCGGGCCACGCGCGACCGATCGAGGTGTCGGCCCGTGCTGTCGGCGGCCCGGAGGTCCTGCAGATCCCCGGGGTGACGCTCGCGAGCCCGGCGTTCTACTCGGTGGGGACACCGGCCGACCCGGCGATCCAGCCGCAGTTCCCGATCGGGACGTCGGCGTGGTACTCGATGGCGTGGTGGGTCGGGGGCGCGACGGCGACGTTCTGGCTGCCGGCGGTGCTCTTCGGCCTCACGCTGGTGGGGGTGGGGTTGCTCGGGTCGCTGCTCGTGGGGCCGCGGTGGGGGCCGCTCGCAGCGGTGGCGACGGGGCTGCTCTTCCCGCTGGTGCACGTCGCCCGCTCGACCTACTCCGAACCCGTCGCGCTGCCCACCCTCACGGCCGCGCTGGTGGCGATGACCCTCGCCGCACGCTGCGCGGCGACGGGCGACGACGAGGTAGCGCGGCGCTCCGCGGTGGTCGCAGGCCTGGTGCTCGGTGGGTCGATCGCCATCCGCATCGACGCCCTGCGCGAGGTGGTGCTGGTCCTCGTCGTCGCGGCGCTGGCGGCCGTCCAGCGGCAGGCCCTCGCCCGCGGGCTGACGGTGTCGGTGGTGACGAGCTCCGCGGTGGCGTTCGGGCTGACCTGGCTGACCTCGTCGTCCTACCTGCGCAGCATCGCCGGGTCGTTGGTGCCGCTGGTGGCGCTGCTGGTCGTCGTCGCCGTCGTGGGGGCGGTGCTCGTCGTCGGTTCACGTCGGGGCTGGTCGCTGGGCGTGCTGGTGTCGGCCTGGCTGCCGCGCGTGCTTGCGGGGGCTTTCGTGCTGGTCGGCGTGGTGCTCGGGACGCGTCCGCTGTGGCAGACGGTGCGTCAGTCGGCGGCCGACCCGGGGTCGCGGGTCGTCGCGGGTCTGCAGGCGCGCCAAGGACTTCCGGTCGACGGTGGGCGGACGTATGCCGAGCAGTCGCTGGTCTGGATGTCGTGGTGGGTGGGTCCCATCGCCCTGGTCCTGGCCCTGGTCGCGGTGGCGGTGCTGGCCCATCGCGCGGGGTCCCGGTGGGTCGAGGGGCAGCCGCTCGCGCCGTGGGTGGGCGCGGCAGTCGTGGGGGTCGGGTCGACGTTGCTGACGGTCTACCGTCCGGGCATCACGCCCGACCACCCGTGGGCCGATCGTCGCCTCGTTGTGGCCCTGCCGACGGTGGTGTTGCTGGTCGTCGGGTGCGCGGCGGTCGTCTCGCGCTGGTCGACGAGGCGCTGGCCGTATGCCGTGAACGTCGCCGTCAGCGTGGGCGTCGCCGCGTCACTGCTCGTGCCGTCCGCGCTGGCGACGTGGCCGCACCGGGCCGAGCGGGTCGAGCGGGGGGAGGTGGCGGCAGTCGACGCCCTGTGCGCGCAGCTACAGCCCGGGGACGTCACCCTCATGGTCGACTCACGAGCCGCCAACGAGTGGCCGCAGGTTGTCCGGGGCTGGTGCGGCATCCCCGCGCTCTCGACGACCCGTGCGCTGCAACAGGATCCGGCGCGGCTGAAGGATGCCATCGAGACGATCGGGTCGGCCGTGACGGACTCCGGGGGACGGCTCGTGCTGCTCGCCGCCGACCGGACCGAGAGCCTCAGGGCACTGGGGTTGGAGCGGGCCGTCGTCGGTGTCGATGCCCGCGTGCTGGAGGATCCGCGCCTGCTCGAACAGCGCCCGGACTCGTTGGTGGAGCTACCGATCCAGGTCTGGCTCGGCTACCCCTCCACCCCCTGAACTCCCTTGCGTCCGCGCTTTTGGTTGCCGGGGCGACCAAAAGCGCGGACGCAAGCAAGGGCGGCTCAATCGCGGCGGGCGAAGGCGTCGACGGCGAGGCGACGCACGGCGGCATACGTGCCCTTGTCGGCGGCCACGATGATGCCGGGCGTGAGAACCGTTGGTGCGTAAGGCGTTCCGTCAGGATGCCCCACGACGCCACCTGCTTCGCGCACCATCAGCGTGCCTGGGGAGTGGTCCCACGGGCTGTTCCGCGCGTAGAGGATGTAGTCAGTCGCACCCTCCATGAGGCGCGGGTAGTCGACCCCGCAGCACACCCACGACCCCGTGAGCGGCGGCAGGTCGCCGAGGCTGTGCCCCCGCAGCGGCCAGATCGACGTGACCCCTTGGGGCGCAACACCGTTCGTCACCGGCTCGCGCACCACGCGCTCCCCGTTGCGGAACACACCGGCGCCCTTCTCGGCCACCCACGCGACCTGGTGCTCGGGCTGCCAGATCCAGCCGCGCACCGTCTCGCCGCCGCGCACCTCGCTGACCATCACCGCGTGGTCGGGGGAGCCGTGGACGAAGTTCTTGGTGCCGTCGACGGGGTCGACCGTGAACGCGTGCTCCGCCGCGACGAACTGGTCGAGCGCCGTCGGGTCGGTGGCCGTCCGCTCCTCGCCCAGGATGAAGGCGTCCGGGTATGCCGCTGACAGTTCTCGCGTGAGGATCGCCTCGGACTCCTGGTCGGCGATCGTCACGAGGTCGCCGGGGTTCTTCTCCATCACCTCGCCGTCGGCCAGGGACCGGAACCGCGGCGTGATGACCTCGGCGGCGACGCGTTGCATGAGCTCAAGCACCTGCTGGGTGTCCACGGCCCAACCGTTCCACACCGCCTCGACCGGAGGAAATTGGGACCGCACCGTGGTTGGCTGGTCCCGTGCACCCGATCGTCGCGGCGGTCACCGCCCGCCACCTGGCCCTCCTCGACGAGCGCCTGCCCGGCCGCGCCCTCGGCCTCTACGTCACGGGCTCGGTGGGACTGGGTGACTTCCACCCGCCGGACAGCGACATCGACGCCGTCGTCGTCCTCGGCGCGCAGGCGCCGGACCCGGAGGTGCTGCGCGCCATCCACGGCGAGCTCGACACGGCCGGTGACGGCCCGGCATACGACGTCTTCTACCTGACCCTGCGCCAGCTCGCGGCCCCACCGGTCGATGGCATGACGGTGCCGTTCGTCATGCACGGACACTTCGATGCCGGCGACGGCGGGGCGCCCGTGAGCCCGGTGCTGTGGGCCGAGCTCGCGCGGTACGCCGTGCCGGTGCGCGCTGTGCCGCACCTGGTCGTGCGCGACGACCACTGGGCGCTGCGCGCCTGGACGGCCGACAACCTGCGCACCTACTGGCTGCCGTGGGTCGTCGATGCCGAGTCGCACGTGGCCGCGGGTCGGGTCAGCGACGGTGAGCTCGAGTTCGTCGTCACCTGGCCGACGCTCGGGGTGCCGCGCCTGCACGCGCTGCTCGCCACCGACCGGCTCATCTCCGAGAGCCAGGCGGCGAGGTATGCCGCGGAGCGCTTCCCCGAGCACGCGCACCTCGCGCTGCGCGTCCTGGCGCACCGTCGCGGGGACCGGCAGCACTTCACCCAGGACGACGCGCGGGAGGCCGTCGCCCTCGCGCGGGCCGTCATCGCCGCAGCCCCGTCCCCCTAGGCGCTCGCGGGCGAGACCGGCCGAATGGCCGATGGCACACGCCCAGGACCGGTCCGGCGGCTGATGCCGGGGTGCCTGCTGCGTCCCTAGCGTCGTCGCCATGACCACCGCTGCACCACGCACCCGTCCCCGCCCCTCCATCGCGGCCCAGGCCCCGCCCGCCCTCTCGGTGCGCGGCGTGGTCCACCGCTATGGCGGCACCACCGTCCTGCACGGCGTCGACTGCGACCTGCCCGCGGCACGGTCGATCGCCCTCATGGGTCCGTCGGGTTCGGGCAAGACCACCCTGCTGCACGTGATGGCCGGCATCGTGCGTCCCTCGAGCGGCCGGGTCCTCGCCGCCGTCGAGGACCAGTCGGTAGAGGTCACCGCGCTCGGCCTCGAGGCGCGGGCCCGCTTGCGGCGCACCGGTTTCGGCCTGGTGTTCCAGTCCGGCCAGCTCCTCGGTGAGCTGACGGCGGTGGAGAATGCCGCGCTGCCCCTGCTCGTCGACGGCGTCGCCTCGCGTGACGCGACGGCTCGGGCCGGTGCCCTCTTCGCTCCCCTGGGACTCGACGGGCTCGAGAGCCGCCGCCCGGGCGAGATGTCGGGCGGCCAGCAGCAGCGCGTCGCGATCGCCCGCGCTCTCGTGGCCCGGCCCAGCATCCTGTTCGCCGACGAACCGACGGGTGCCCTCGACCGCCGCACCGGCGACGAGGTCATGACCCTGCTCCTGGAGGCCCAGCGCAGCGTCGGAGCTACTCTCGTGCTCGTCACCCACGACCCCGAGATCGCCGCACGCTGCGACATCACGCTGCACCTGCGCGACGGTCACATCACCGACACCTGCGCCGGCGGTGGCTCCCGATGAGCTCACCCACCCGCGAGCTCACGCTGCGCCTGCTGCGCGGCGGCGGTGGCCACGACCGGCGGACCCACGCGTTGGCGGCACTGGCGGTGACCGTGGCCGTCACCGTCATCCTGCTGACCCTCGGGGTCAACGCAGCGCTGGCCAGTCGTGACGACCGCACGGCGTGGATGCGCCCGGCATCCACGACGACGAGTCCCGTTGCGCTGCAAGCGACCTCGACCACCTACCTCGATGGCAGGCCGGTCACCGTGGTGCGTCTCGCCGCGGTCGACGGCAGCGACGAGCTGCCCACCCCGCCCGGTCTCGGGCACTTCCCCGGGCAGGGCACGGCATACCTCTCGCCCGCGCTGGCCGACATCGTCGCCACGCGTCCGTCCACCAACGCGTGGGGCACCCCGACGGGCACACTCGGCGTCGACGCCCTCGTCGGACCCGACCAGCTCGCGGTCGTCCTCGGCGTCGCGCGGGATGACCCAGGTCTGCGAACTCCACACTGGCGCAACGCCATCGCGCCCGGCGACTACTCCGGACCTGTGCCGATCAAGGACTTCACCGGCACGCCCGCGTCCTCCTCCTCGAGCGAGCGGCAGTACGTCTCCCTCGGCATGGTCGCCTCTGTGCTGCTCGTCGTGCCCGTCCTGACCCTCGTCGGCGCGGCCGCTCGGCTCGGCGCGAGTCGCCGCGCCGGCCGCCTCGCCAGGATCCGGCTGGCGGGCACCCCCTCGCGCGTGGTCATCGGAGTTGCAGCCCTCGAGTCGGCCCTGGTCGCCCTGGTCGGTGGCCTGGCCGGGACCGCCGCGTATGCCGCGTTGCTGCTCGTCGTACGCAGCGTCCCCGTGGGCGGGTCGTCGTTCACGACGGGGCAGCTCTGGGTCGGGGCCGGTGTCTGCGGCCTCGTCGTCGCCGCGCTGATGGCCCTGTGCACCGGTTCAGCTCTCGTGCCGGTGCGTCGGGTGCTGCGGGACCCGCTTGCGGTCGCCGACCAGCACGCCACGACGCTGCCCGTGTGGTGGCGGCTCGGTGCCGCCGTGGTCGCGGTCGGGGCGTTCTGGAAGGTCACCCGGCAGGACGGACTTGAAGCCGTCACAGTCGTCGGGGCTTTCGCAGTGCTCTTCGGCACCCTCGCCGTCGTCGGGCCGGTCGCCGTGCGGCTGCTCGGCGCCTGGCAGCTGCGACGGGCCGGGCGTCGCGCCGACGCCGCCCGCCTCATCGCGGCCCGTCGGCTGATGGACGACCCGCGCGCCGGGTGGCGGGCCGTCTCCGGGCTGGTGATGGCGTCGTTCGTGGCCGGGTTCCTCGCCCTCTTCGCCCCCAGCGCCGGGCAGGTCGCCTGGGGCACGGGGAGCGGTTACGAGATCCTCGTGCCCGCCGAGCAGGTCGACCGTGGAGTCGCCCACGCCGAGCGAGCCCTGTCCGAGGCCGGTGTCCGCGCTCCCGTGCGCGCCGGCGACGGCAGCGGAGCCCTGATGGGCGTCACTGCCCAGGGCACCGAGACCGGTGCGGTCGTCGTGACGCTGCCCGCCGACCGAGCCACCGCCGACCTGGCCAGGGCGGCCCTCGTGCGCGCCTTCCCGTCCGCGCCAGCGGCCACGGGCGGCGACGTCACCGCGCGCGACGACGTCTACTCCCACGACTTCCAGCGGGCGACCTTCGTCGTGCTGCTCGTGAGTTTCCTCGTCGCCGCGGCGTCGACGGGCATCGTCGCAGCCGCGTCCGTGCTGGACCGCCGTGAGACGTGGCGACGACTCTGGCAGGCCGGCACCCCCGTCGCCGTGCTTGACCGGGCGCGCTCGCTGGAGAGCCTCTCGCCGGTGGTGGTGGGGGCCGTGCTGGCCATGGGCGTCGGGCTCTTCGCCGCTGCGCCCGTCACGCTCCAGCAGGGCGGCCCGGGCGTGACCGGCGTGCTCCTGCTGCTGGGCACGCTCGTCGTGGGCCGTGTGGCCGTCGGAGTCGCTGTCCGCAGCAGCCGGCCGTTGCTGCGACGCACCGCCCAGAACTGACCCTTTCCTCGCCAACCCCGTTCTCGACCAAGGAGATTCGTCATGCGCAAGTCCACCGTCATCATCCCGCTCCTCGTGCCTGCCGTCGTCGGCATCGGCGCGGTCGCCGCCGAGAAGAGCGCGCACAGCTCGCTCGACGGCGACCTGCGCTCCGCCGTCGCCCGGGTCCTGCCCGGTGAACGGGTGCAGGAGACCAACGTCCGCGGCCGCCCCTACCTGGTGAGCCGCCTCGAGGACCGCGTGTCCACGGCATACGTCTCGCTCGTGCCCGACGCACGAGCAGTGGAGCGCACGCTCCTCGTGCAGGAGCTCGACCTCGCCACCGGACGCGCGCGCCAGCTGCGCTACTTCGTGACCCTCCCGTATGCCGCCGGTGCGCGTGGGGTGCCCGTGCGCGACTCTGCGGGCGCCTACACCGACAGGGCCTCGGTCGACGGGCGTCGGGTCCGCTACTCGGCCGCGCTCGACGGTGACACCGTGCGCGTGTCTGCCTCGTCGGGATCGTCGCCCAAGGCGGTGAAGTCGCTGCAGGTCAAGGGAATGCACCTCGTCGGCAAGCCTGCTGCCAAGGAGGGCGGCGTCCTCGTCGAGCTCGTGGCAGCAGACGTCCCGACGCGACGGTCCTAGGCTTTGGGCATGCGCCGGTTGCTGCCCTGGGTCGTCGTCGGGCCGCTCGTGCCCGCGGCCCTGGTCGACCTCGTCTCCGACCCGCCGGTGGTCCTGTGGCTGGGTGAGGTTGTCGTGGCGGTTGGCTTGGCCGTGGCCTGCCTGCGGATCGCGCGCGAGCCTGGCGATCGTCCCGCCACTGGTCTGTCGGGTGGCCTCGCGGCCGGGCTCGCGGCCTGGCTGGTGGTGACGGTGGCCGCGGCCGTGACGCCGGTGTGGTTCTTCGCCCTGGCCTGGGTGGCAGTCGTCCTCGTCGGCGTGCTCGCGTCCCGCGCGCGTGGTCGCGCCGACCTCGCGCTGGTGGCAGCCGTCGCCGCGGTCGCGGTGCTGGCGCCACTGCCGATGGGGACCGCGGACGTCGGACTGGTGCTCACCCTGGCCATGGCGACGGCGATGAGCACCGCGATCGGCATCGGGCTGCTCGTGCGCAGCCAACGGGCCCAGACCTCGGCCCTGCGCCGGGCGGTCGTGACCGAGGAGCGCACGTCGATGGCGCGTGACCTGCACGACCTGGTTGCCCACGAGGTCACCGGCATCGTCGTGCTGGCCCAGGCCGCCGGCGGGGTCACCACCGACGCCCGCGCGCGGACCGCGTTCGAGCGGATCGAGGCGTCCGGGCACGAGGCGCTCGGCCAGATCCGCGCCATGGTGCAGGCATTGCGGGACGCCTCGGACGATGCCGGGGCCGGACCCGCCCTGGCGCCCACCGGGCACGGCACGGCCGCGCTGCGCGAGCTGGTCGCGGACTTCGCGGCATCCGCGCCGGCGGACGTCGCGGTGGACATCGCGGAGGTCGAGCTCGACCCCGCGAGCGACTCAGCCGTCCAGCGCCTGGTGGCCGAGGCGCTGACCAACGTGCGTCGGCACGCGGCCGGAGCCGAGTCGGTGGAGGTGCACGTGCGGCCCGATGTCCAAGGGCGAGCCCTGGTGGTCCGGGTCGCCAACGACGGCGCCGGCAGCGGTGGGCTCGGCCAGGGGAGTGGCTACGGGCTGGTCGGGGTGCGCGAACGGCTGGCCCTCGTGGGTGGCGAGCTGGTCGCTGGTCCGGTCGAACCGGGGTCGTGGGTGACCGAGGCGCGAATCCCGCTGCCGCCCAAGGGAACCGACACTGCTACGGCATCGTCGGCGGCAGCCGGGACGAGTGAGGAGGCGCCGTGATCCGGGTGGTCCTGGCCGACGACCAGGAGATGGTGCGCATGGGGTTCGCGATGATCCTCGAGGGCGCTGGGGACATCGACGTCGTGGCCCAGTGCAAGGACGGCGCCGAAGCAGTCGAGGCGATCCGGCGCGAGCGACCCGACGTGGCGCTGCTCGACATTCGCATGCCCCGGCTCGACGGCCTGGAGGTGACCCGCCAGGTCGCCGACCTCACTCGCGTCGTCATCGTCACGACCTTCGACCACGACGAGTACGTCGACCGCGCCCTCGCCCTGGGGGCCTCCGGCTTCCTGCTCAAGGACTCCGGACCACAGCTGCTCGTGTCCGGGGTGCGGGCAGCCGCATCGGGCGACGCCCTCATCAGCCCCGAGCTCACCGTGCGGCTGCTCGAACGCACCCGCACCGCCGGAGCGGACCGCCCCACCGTGCCGGGCGTGGCCGACCTCACCGACCGCGAGCTCGAGGTCGCCAGACTCGTCGCACGCGGTCGCACCAACGCCGAGATCGCCACCGAGCTGTTCATCTCCCTCGGCACCGTCAAGTCGCACCTCGCGTCCATCCAGGCCCGGCTCGGCGCCCGCAACCGCGTCGAGATCGCCGCCCGCATCTGGGAGTCCGGCGCCATCTGAGGCCCACACCCCGGCTCGCCCGGCACGGACCGGCCGAATGGCCGAGCCCACCCGATGCAAACCGGTCGCAGGACCGATGCGCCGGCCACGCGGCATACGCGAATCTGCTTGGTATGAAACGCATCGCCACCCTCGACTCGATCCGCGGCCTCGCGCTGTGCGGAATCCTCACCGTCAACGCACCCGCCGTCCTCGGCCTCGGCGGCGAACCCGGCCCCAACGCCACCCGTGAGCTGCTCGGGCTCGCCGTGCAGGAGCGGTTCTTCCCGCTGTTCTCGTTCCTGTTCGGCATCAGCTTCGGCATCATGGTCGCCCGTGCCGAGCGCCGCGGCACCCCGTACCGCGCTGCGCTCGGGCGCCGCCTCGGGTTCCTGCTCGCGCTCGGCGGGCTGCACCAGCTGCTCCAGCCGGGCGAGGCGCTGCTGCCCTACGCCATCGTCGGCCTGGTCCTGCTCCTGCCCGCGACGTGGTGCCCCACCTGGGCGGCCGGTCTCACCGCCGTGGCGCTCACCGGCGCAGGTGTCGCGTTCGGTGGCATGGCGCTCGTGCCCGGCCTGCTCCTGTCCGGGTATGCCGTGGCGCGACTCGGCTGGGCCACCCGCCTCGACGCCTCGCGGCCGTGGGTCCCGCTGGCTGTTGCGGCCGCCGCCGGCGCGGCCGCGACGCCGCTGCTCATGCGGCTGGCCGACGCACCACACACGATGGGCTTCAGCAAGACGTCCACGGTCGCGGGACTGCTCCTGGCCACCACGTATGCCGCGCTGGTCACCGCCGCGATGGCCTCACCCCTGCGCCGCGCCGTCTCCGGCGTGCTGGAGCCGTTCGGGCGGATGGCGCTGACCAACTACGTCTCGGCGACGCTGGTCCTCGTCGCAGCCAAGCCGTTCCTGGGGCAGCTGGGCGTCGACGGCACGTCCGACGGCATGCTGCGGATGCTGGGCTGGTGCGGCGTGCTGCTCGTCGTCCAGTGGGTCGTGAGCCGGCTGTGGCTGGCCCGGTTCGGCCAGGGTCCGCTGGAGCTGGTCTGGCGCAAGGTCACCTGGCTCCAACCCCGAGTCTTCGGAAGATCTTTCTGCCTCCAGCCAGCAAGATCCTCCGAAGACTCGCGGCAGCCGCGGGCCTGTGGATGACGGCACGGAGGTCGGCCGGGACTTCGGCACAGTTGACCGATGGGTGGGGCACGCGCGGGGATCGACTGGGCCATGCTGCGCCGGTATGCCGACCGGCAGGCCGACCTGGTCACGCGCGCCCAGTGCATCGAGGCGGGCCTGACCGACAACGTCCTCGCGCACCGGCTGGCGACGGCGAGGTGGTTGCGGGTCCACGACGGGGTGTTCCTCACCAAACCGGGCAGGGATGACTGGCTCAGCCGCGCCCTGGCCGCGCTCCTCTACGCCGGCGTGGGGCTGGAGCCCACCCATGCCGCCCTGGCGGGTCGCAGCGCCCTGCACCTGTGGGGGCTGGAACGAGCCGAGCCCCCTGTCGTCGAGGTGGTGGTCCCGGAAACGCGTCGGGTGACGCCGGCCGCGAACGTGCGCATCCGGCGGGTCAGCAGGTTCGCCTCGGTGATCGAACCCACTGCCGAGCCACATCGCACGTCCGTGGTCGCCTCCGTCCTGGACGTCGCCACCCACGGGACGCCGCTCGACGCCCTGTCCCTGGTGGCTCGCGCGGTGCAGAAGGAGATGGTCACGGCCAGACAGCTGCGCCAGGAGATCGTCGCCCGCGGTGGTCACCGGCACTCCAAGCTCCTCAAGGCAGCACTGGCCGATGTCGAAGAGGGGGCGGAGAGCGGGGCCGAGGTCCTCTACATCCGCGACGTCGAGCGAGCGCACGGACTGCCACCCGCCACTCGGCAGGCCCGGTCGACAGGGATCAACGGCAACCAGCGTCACGACAACCGCTACGACAAGTTCCGCCTTGTCGTGGAGGTCGACGGCCGACTCGGACACGAGACCTGGTCCGACCGGGTCCGCGACGGACGCCGGGACCGAGGCCAGCTGGCGGCGGACCACGTCACGATCAGGGTCTTCTTCGCCGATGTCGCGGTCACGCCCTGCCAGACGGCGGGTGACATTGCCACGGTGCTGCGAGCCCGAGGGTGGAAGGGCCACCCGAGGCCGTGCCGTCGCGCCACCTGCACCGTGGCGGACGCCTGACCCGCGAGTCTTCGGAGGATCTTGCTGCCTCCAGCCAGCAATATGTTCCGAAGACTCGCACAGCGCTGGGGTGGCGGGAGCGGCGAGCCCGCGCGGGTAGGCTCGCCGCGAGATGAGTGAGCCCACGCAGATCGTGCCGCAGCCGAGTCCCGCGGACCCGCCCCAGACGACCGGGTATGCCGCTGACGCGCCTGCCGCTGCCCAGCCGGCGACCAGCGGTGTCGCCCCCGGCCCGACCCACGGCGCCGCGGCACCCACGGTGCCCGTGCCCGCCCACCCGGGCGACGCGGCATACCTGCCAGCGCCCACCCCCGCGGCGCACCAGCCCGGCCAACCCGGCGCGCACCCCGACCGCCCCTACGTCACCATCGTGCTGCCCTGCTACAACGAGGGCGAGCACGTGCTCCAGGAGATCGAGCGCATCACCGCGGCGATGAACGCCAGCGAGTTCACTTACGAGCTGCTGTGCATCGACGACGCCTCCACCGACAACACCCTCGAGGTGCTGCACCAGGCGGCTCGCGACTACGCCAACATCCGCGTCATGCCGTTCCGCCGCAACGGCGGCTCCGGCACGGCCCGCCGCATCGGCACCCAGCAGGCCTACGGCGAGATCGTGGTGTGGACCGACGCCGACATGACCTACGAGAACGAGAAGATCCCCGACCTCGTGCGGATCCTGCGCGACGACCCGAGCTACGACCAGGTCGTCGGCGCCCGCACCACCGAGGAGGGCACGCACAAGTGGGCGCGCGTCCCCGCGAAGTGGCTCATCCGCAAGATCGCCGAGAAGCTCAGCAACCAGAAGATCCCCGACCTCAACAGCGGGCTGCGCGCATTCCGCCGCGAGGTCTCACTGCCCTATCTTCGCCTGCTGCCACCGGGATTCAGCTGCGTCACGACGATCACGCTGGCGTTCCTGTCCAACCAGCACGACATCAAGTACGTGCCGACGACCTACGCCAAGCGCGCCGGCGTCTCCAAGTTCCACTTCGTCCGCGACGCCTACCGCTACATCCTGCAGGTGCTGCGCATGGTGATGTACTTCGACCCGCTCAAGGTCCTCATGCCACCGGCGTTGTGGCTCATCGTGATCGGCGTGGTCAAGGCCATCGTCGACATGGTGCGGCACCCGTTCTACTTCCCGGCCTCGACGGTGCTGCTCATCGTCAGCGGCATCATGATCGGGTCGCTCGCGCTGCTCTCCGACCTCGTCGTGAGATCCCGGACGGGCGTGTGAGCGAGGGCGTGCGCGAGGGGGCCGGTATGCCGTGTGGTCGGGGGTGGCAATGACGGGCGCCCCTGCGACGCTGCGCTCCGCGGCGACCACGTCATCGTCGGACAGCGCCGCGCTCAAGGTCGCGGTCGTCGGCCCGACCCATCCCTACAAGGGTGGCGTCGCGGCGCACACGACGACCCTCGCGCACGAGCTGGCCGCGGCGGGGCACGACGTGACGCTGGTGTCCTGGTCGCACCTCTACCCGAGCAGGCTCTACCCGGGAGAGCAGGCCGTCCCCGGCGGTGCGCCCGACGTCGAGCCCTTCCCGCGCACCGTGCGCGCACTGTCGTGGGCGCGCCCCGACACCTGGGTGCGGACGGGCCGACGGCTGCGTGGCTTCGACGCCATCGTCGTCGTGCACGTCATCCCGGCGATGGTGCCGGCGCACCTGGCCCTCCTGCGGGCTGCCGGCGCCGGGCGCAAGGCGACCAGCTCACCCGCCATCGACACCGGTCGCCCGCGCAGCGTGGTCATCGCCCACAACGTGCTGCCGCACGAGACCCATGTCGGCGACCGCGAGCTGATGCAGCAGTTCTTCGAACGCGTCGACACCGTGCTGGTCCACAGCGACGAGCAGGCCCGGTTGGCCTACGAGCTGCACGCACCGCGCGTGTCGGTCACCGACCTGCCACCGCACCTGCCCGGGGGTCCGCCCATCGAACGGCCCTCCTACGACGGGCCCACGCGTCTGCTCTCGCTCGGCATGGTGCGCGACTACAAGGGCGTCGACCTGCTCATGGAGGCCCTCGCCCAGGTGCCCGGCCCGACGCTCACGGTGGCGGGGGAGATGTGGGGCTCGAGCGGCGAGCGGGTCCGCGAGCTGGCCCGCGACCCGCGACTGCGCGGCCGCGTCGAGGTCCACGGCGGCTACGTCCCCGCCGACCGGCTCGCGCCGCTGCTCGCCACCCACGACGTCCTGGCCCTGACCTACCGCCACGCCACCGCCTCGCAGAACGCCCTCCTCGGCCAGCAGCACGGCCTGCCCGTGCTCGCCTCCGACGTGGGCACGTTCGGCAGCCAGGTGCGCGACGGCGTCGACGGCCTGCTCGTGCCTCCCGGTGACCAGGCCGCGCTCGTCGCCGCGCTGCGTCGCCTCGCCGAGCCCGGGTATGCCGCGCGGCTGCGTTCCGCAGTCCGCGCGCCCGACCTGTCGGGGCCGTGGGCGAGGTACGTCGGCGCCCTCGAGGCCCTGGCCGCGGTCGAGCCGGCCGTCGAGCCCGAACCCGACGCCGGTGGCCCCGGCGACGACGACCTCGACGGCTCCGCCCGCGGCCTGGTGGGAAGTCTTCGCCACCGCGCGGGATCCGTGGTGCGACAGGTGATCTCGGCCTCTCGGCCGGAGGTGCAGCTCGGTCCCACGGACCTGCCGGAGTGGATCCGCCCCTCCGACATCCTCGCGGACGCCGCCGATGCCGACGAGGCGAAGTCGTTCGCCCGTCAGCTCGGTCTGCCGCGCTGCAACGACGGCATCTCCGCGTGGGCGGCCCTCGGCACCCTGGCCGCCATCGTCCGTGTCCGCGACGACGGCCGGCGCAGCGCCGTCATCGTCGACGAGAGCGGCAGCCGCTCCCCGTTGTCGCGGTGGGCCCGTGCCATCGGGTTCGCGCCGGTGGAGCTCGAGCTGACCGGGCGCAGGTCCAGCGTCGAGGTCCTCGACGTCGACACCGCCTCCCTCGACGTCATCGTCCGGATCCACCCCGGCGGCTGCGACGCCGACGACATCGACGAGGCCATGAGCCAGGCCTCCTGGGCGCTCAGGTCCGGCGGACTGCTGTGCGTCACCCTCCCCATCGGCCACGCCGGCGCGGAGGGCGCCCTCGGGCCGGCCGAGGTGCGCGGCGTCCTCGCCCGGTCCCACGACCTCGGGTTCGTCCTCGTCGGGGACCTCGACGGTGACATCACCGGGCGCATGCGCCAGGCGGGCGGCGCCACAGCACGCACCGACGCGGCATACGGGCTCCTGCGCCTGACCCTGCGGAGGCGCTGAGTGAACCGCTCGCGCGTCGTCACGACGTTGCGCATCGTCCTCGCCGTCCTCGTCACGGCCGGGGTCACCTACGCGATCGCCAAGAACTGGACCGAGGTGTCGGCCGACCTGCGGCGCATGAGCCCGGGCACCATCGCGCTCGCAGCCGTGGTCGGCTGGGTGCCGCCGGTGCTGACCGTCCTGGTGTGGCGGCGCCTGCTCGCCGACCTCGGGTCGCCCATCCACCTGGCCCCGGCCGGCGGGATCTTCTTCGTGGGGCAGCTCGGCAAGTACGTGCCCGGGTCGGTGTGGGCGATCGTCGCCCAGACCGAGATGGCGGCCCGGTTGCACATCCCGCGCCGCCGCACCGCCGTCACCGGGCTGCTCAACGTCGGGCTGGCCGCGGTCTGCGGGTTCATCGTGGGGCTGCCGGCGCTGCCGCTGCTCATCACCCGCGAGTCGACCGCCTCCACCGGATGGGTGCTGCTGCTCGTCGTGCCGCTGCTGGTCCTCGTGCTGTGGCCGCGACTGCTCAACGCCGTGATCGCCCTCGGCCTGCGGGTGCTGCGACGGGAGCCGCTGGAGCACCAGCTGTCGGGGAGCGCCGTCCGCTTCGCCGTGGTGGTCTTCTGCCTGTCGTGGTTCAGCTCCGGGGTCTCGGTCTGGGTCCTCGCGCGCACGCTCGCGCCCGAGGGCGTCGACGAGGGTCGGCTGGCGCTGGCGACGATGTCGGGTTTCGCACTGGCGGCGGCGGTGTCGATGTTCACCGTGGTGCTGCCGGCAGGGGTGGGCGTGCGCGAGGGGCTGCTCGTGCTGCTGCTCGGCCCGATCATCACGGTCCCGGCTGCCGCCGCGGTGGTCGTGGTGAGCCGCTTCCTCACGGTGCTCGCCGACGTCCTCTTCGCCGCGATCGGGTGGGTGTGGGCGCGGTCGCACCACCTCATCACCTCGCGGGAGGAACGCGCCGCCGACCGGATCGTGGTGCCCGAGGACGAGGCGGGATAGGTTTCCCCAATGACCAATCCAGACGAGGCGGGGGTCTCCGGACAGGTCGCCGCTCCACCCGGGGGCCCGCTGCTGGCCGTCGCGAAGCGCGCCGCCGAGCACGTCCTGTGGACGCGGGTGGCAGTCCAGCGCCGGGCCGAGGCCAGGCGGGGGTATGCCGCGAACCGGCCGGTGCCGCGCAGCGTGTCACCCACCGCTGTGCTCGGCACCGAGGCTGACTGGCAGCGCGCGGTCGAGGAGGCCAAGCACCTGCGCCTGCCGCTGCACCGTGACCTGCCGAAGAACTGGGACGCCCTGGGCGCCGTCGCGGCCGTGCTCACCCTGGCCGACGACGGCTCCCGCACCGCGCGGGTGATGGACGCGGGCTCGGCGCGCTACTCGCCGGTGCTGCCCTGGTTGCGGCTGTACGGCCTTGGGGCGCAACGCAACTCGCTGCTCGGCATCAACCTCGAGTTTGGCGACGAGGTGCACCGTGACGGGGTGTCGTTCCGCCACGGCGACGTCACCGCGACCGGTCTGCCCGATGCCTCGCTCGACGCGATCACCTGCATGTCCGTCATCGAGCACGGGGTGCCGCTCGAGCCGTTCCTGCGCGAGTCCGCGCGGGTCCTTCGGCCCGGTGGCATCCTCACCGTGTCGACCGACTACGACCAGGAGCCGCCGGACACCACCGGCCGCACGGCCTACGGCAGCGAGGTGCACATCTTCGGCCCCGCCGACATCAGCGAGCTGGTGCAGACCGCGCAGGCCGCAGGGTTCGAGCTGGTCGGCGACCTGTCGACCTCGGACTCCCTCGCCCACGCCGAGCGCCCCGTCCACTGGGACCGGGTCGGCCTCGACTACACCTTCATCCTGCTGACCTTCCGCCGTCGCTGACCCCGGCACAAGTGCCGACCCGCAGACGCACGTATGCCGCCCGCGGTGAGCGGGCGGCATACGTGAAACTGCTTGTGGGAGTAGGCCGATCAGGCTGCGCCCGGCTCCTGGGTGTCGTCCTTCGGGTACTTCTTGACGAAGTCGACGACGACCTGCCCGGACAGGTCACCACACTGCTGGCGGTGGCCCGCCTCCTTGGCCCAGTGCGACAGGACGTAGGGCTTGCCCTGCGGGAACGCGCCGCGGCTCGGGTCCCACTCGACGGCCTTGAACTTGCCGCTGGCCTCGGGGACCTTGTTGGCCTTGTCGGCGATCTCCTTGAGCAGGCTGGTGTCCTTCACCTTGGTCCCGTCGTACCAGAGGATCGTGTAGCCGTGCTCGAGGTTGTGGACCAGCGTCTCCAGCGGCGGCCGGTCGGTCGCGGTGTAGAAGTCGCGGCCGCTCACGTCGGGCTGGGCGAAGTGCTGCCCGTGCGACGGCGGCACCGTCTCGTAGGTCGCCGAGGTCTTGTCGGGCTGGTTCGTCCCCGGCCCGATGTGCTCGCCGCTGCCGGTGGACGCGTCGTTGGTGATCGGGTCGCAGTGCGCGGCGGCGACGGTCACGCCGAGGTTGGGCAGCTGCTGGGAACGGGCGTCGCCCAGCGCGTAGACGACGACCCCGGCGATGCCGGCGAGCAGCGCGACGCAGGCGGCGATGACGATCATGCGGACCCGGCGCTCGCTGGCCTTCTGCTGCTTCTGGATCTCGGCCAGGCGGGCCTTGCGGTCCTTGCTCGCGCGCTTGTTGCTCACGGTGTCCTCGGGGGTTTCGGGGGAGCTGTGGGGGCAGGTCGCGCAGAGTCTACGTGGACTCACCGGGGTGGCCGTCACCTCCACCGGTCACACTGGTGCTCGTGCCCCCACCCGCAGCCCCCGCCGAGTCGACGCGCGTGTGGCGTCCGGGGCGCCCGACCTCGGTGGGGTTGATCGTCTCGGCGTTCCGGCGCGGTGCCGGCGACCCGACGTTCCAGTCCGACCGGGGCGACGGCTGGTGGCTCGGGCTGCCCACACCCGAGGGGCCTGCGACGCTGCGGCTCGTGCAGCGCGACGACCTCGGCGAGGTCGCGGCCAGCGCGTGGGGCGAGGGTGCCCAGTGGGTCCTGCACCAGTTGCCCTCCTTCCTGGGTGGTGACGACGACGACAGCGGGTTCGTGGCGCACCACCCGCAGGTGGCCAGGGCCATGCGCCGGTATGCCGCGTGGCGGGTGCCGCGGTCGGGTCTGGTGATGCACGCGTTGGTGCCGGCCGCGATCGAGCAGAAGGTGACGGGGCAGGAGGCGTTCGGGGGCTACCGCGTCCTGGTCCACCGGTTCGGCTCGCGCGCGCCCGGCCCGGGCGAGGCCCGCAGGTTGTGGGTGGCGCCGACCGCGCAGAAGTGGGCAGCGATCCCGTCGTGGGAGTGGCTCCGCGCCAGCGTCGACGGTGCCAGGTCGAGCACCGCGGTGCGGGCAGCGAAGGTGGCCGGCCGGCTCGAGCAGTGCACGAGCCTGCCGTGGGAGGAGGCGCGGGCCCGGTTGCGGACGGTGCCCGGCATCGGCGTCTGGACGGCCGCCGAGGTGGCCCAGCGGGCGCTCGGCGACCCCGATGCCGTGAGCTTCGGCGACTACCACGTCGCCAAGAACGTCACGTGGGCCCTCACCGGTGAGGCGCTGGGCGATGAGGAGATGGCCGAGCTGCTCGAGCCCTACCGAGGGCATCGGTTCCGCGCGCAGCGGCTGCTCGAGCTGGAGGCCGGCATGCGTCCGCGGCGTGGGCCGCGAATGGCCCCACGCACCCACCTGCCGACCGGTCGCTGAGGCGACCACGCGGCATACCCCGCCAGGCCCTCAGCGCTCGGTGTAGGTGAGGCGGGCGCGGTGGTCACCGGCCTCACCGACGAACGGGTCGGTTGCGATGCGTGCCGAAAAGCCTTCTCCCCACATGGCCACCGCGACACGGGCGACCGCCAGACCGACCTGGTATGCCGTGTCGGCGCTGACCTCGAGGACGCCGGGTTCCGAGGCGTCGCCACCGCAGCCACGGACGGCGGGGTCCATGCTCGCGATGGCCAGGGCGCGCTCGACCCGCACCCGGGTCTCCTCCGGTGCCACCGACGGGATGAGCCACGGGTCGGCGTGCAGGGCCCCGGGCTCGACGCCGAGCGATGCCCGCACCGCCTCGGCGCGGCCGTAGTCGAACCAGTCCTCGCGCCCGACGCGAATGAGCGCCCGCGCCCCCGGGCCGCTCTCCTCCTGGGCCCAGCCGGTGCCGCGCACCACCGCGGCCGGCACGTGGGCGGTCTTGCCCTTGACCAGCTCGGCTGCGGCGGCCAGCTCGTCACCGACGGCCCGCGTCGTGACGGAGAGGGGAGCGCCGTCCGCATCGACGCCGCCACGCAGGTCGTCGACGACGGCGACACCACTGGCTCCCAGGGCGAAGTCTGTCTGCCCCGCCCGCCAAGGGCGCCCGGCCGTGTCACTGACGACGACCCCGAGCCGGCTCAGCCCGGTCGCCGCCAGCAGACCGGTCCGCAGCCGGTCGGCCTCGGCATCCGGGTCGTGGGGCAGCAGCAGGAGCCGGTCGACGCCACCGGTGTTGGACGCGTCGACGCCGGCGGCCGCCATGACCGGGCCGCTGCGTGCCTGGACGATGCGGGTCAGGCGGTCACCGGCCACGCGCTCGGCCACCACGCGCACCGTCTCGGCCTCGACGACGGCGGCCTTGTCGGTCGAATCAGCCCACAACCCAAGGGATTTCGACACGATCTTGCTGGACAGCACGACGATGTCGCCGTCGGCCAGCTCGACACCGGTGTGCGTGCAGCCCTCCAGCAGCAGAGCCACGAGGTCGTCATCGGCGCGGACCTCGGGGATCCCGTCGATCCCCGTGACGACCAGTGACGGCACGTCAGGACTCACGCAGCTCGAGGGCGAGGTCGAGGGCGCCTCCCGCGAGGTCGGCCGCCGCGGCGCGGTCCGACATCAGCAGTGGCCGCCCGCGGACCTGGGCCCTGGGCAGCCGCACGTCCCGCTCGTCCTCCTCGGACACCAGCCACCCGTCGAGGAAGTCCTCGTAGAGCGACGCGACCCCGGCTGCCGTCGAGTCGACGCCGATCGCGCTGAGGCAGGCGTCGGCATGCCCACGCACCGGCATACCGCCGATGATGGGAGAGACGCCGACGACGGGAGCGCGCGACCCACGCAGCGCGTCCCGCACCCCGGGCACGCCCAGGATGATGCCGATCGAGACCACCGGGTTGCTCGGCGGCAGCAGGATGACGTCGGCCTGCCGGATGGCCTCCAGCACGCCGGGGCCGGCGGTGGCCTGGTCCATGCCGACGGCGGCGAACCGCTGGGCCGGCACCGAGGCCTGCATCCGCACCCACCACTCCTGGAAGTGCACCGCACGCTGGCCCTCGGCGTCCTCGATGACGACATGCGTCTCCACCGGGTCGTCGGTCATCGGCAGCAGGGTGATGTCACGCTCGGGCAGGCCCCACCGCTGCGCCAGCCGCCCCGTCACCTCCGAGAGCTTGAGCCCGAGCCCGAGCCACTGCGAACGGATGATGTGGGTGCCGAAGTCGAGGTCGCCGAGGGCGAACCACTGCGGCTGCGCCCCGTATGCCGCGAGCTCGCCCTGGACGCGATGGCTCTCGTCGGCGCGTCCCCACCCCTGGCCCTCGTGCACGCCCTCACCCAGGGTGTAGACGAGCGTGTCGAGGTCGGGGCAGACGCGCAGGCCGAAGAGGGTGATGTCGTCACCGGTGTTGCCGATGACGGTGAGCGAGGCGTCGGTGAGGTCGTCCCGGGTGTCGAGGTGGTCCCGCAGTCCCCGGAGGAAACGGGCCCCGCCGACACCCCCTGCGAGGGCGGTGATGCGCATGACCAGCAGTCTTGCGCACCCGGCGGCGCACGCGGGCGCGGGGGCCGAGGCAGTCCGGCCCACCGCGGCCGCCGGAGCCGCCACCGGCCCCTTACGTCAGGTCACCCAGTTGGAGCAAATATCACTGTTCGGCTTGACGAACGACGTATGACACGCGTGTAATTCCAGTGTTGTGACCGTCCGACACGAGCCGGCGGCACGGTCAGGGTCGAGGAGGAAGTCGTGCAGGAACTTCAGTTGATCGCCCTCGACGGGGGCGACGAGGGCGAGTTGTCGTGGCAGGAGCGGTCGCTGTGTGCGCAGACCGACCCTGAGGCGTTCTTCCCGGAGAAGGGCGGCTCCACCCGCGAGGCCAAGAAGGTCTGCGTCGGGTGCGAGGTGCGGGCCGAGTGCCTCGAGTACGCACTCGCCCACGACGAGCGCTTCGGCATCTGGGGCGGGCTGTCCGAGCGCGAGCGTCGCAAGCTCAAGAAGCGTGCGGTCTAGTCGCCGGCCACGGCGGCACCCCGTGACGAGCGCATGACCCTTGCCCCACCCCAGCACGGCCTGACCGAGCCCGCGGACACACCGACGGCCCGGGCTTTCGTGACCGCCGTCCTCGTCCTGCGTGGTCCGAGGTCGGCCCTCGCCGACACCCTCGACGCCCTCGCGCGTCAGACCCGCAGCCCCGAGCGACTCCTCGTCGTCGACCCCGGCACCGACGGCAACGCCGTCGAGAGCGTGCGCGCCCACCGTGGTCTGGCCGAGGCGATTCCCGACATCTCCTACGTCACCGTCACCGCACCCTCCTCCCTGGCTGCCGCCGTCCAGCTCGCCCTGGACACACTCAAGCAGCGCCCACCGACAGCGCCCGCCGACACCGGCGGACTCGACGACACGGGCAGCACCGGCCAGCCGGCACCGGTCGAGCACGTCTGGGTCCTCACCTCGGACAGTGCCGCCGCGCCGATGACGCTGGCCCGCCTGCTCGACGCGGTGCGCCGCAGCCCGTCGGTCGCCGTCGCCGGCCCCAAGCTGATGGACTGGACCGCCCCCACCGGGCTGCGGTCGGTCGGGGTGCAGCTGACCCGCACCGGCCGCGTGATCCCCTCACCCGCCCCCGGCGAGCCTGACCAGGGCCAGTACGACCGCCGCACCGACGTGCTCGCGGTCCCGGCCACCGGCATGCTCGTCGAGCGACCCCTCTTCGACTCACTCGGCGGCCCCGACCGCGCCCTCGGTGACTTCGGCGCCGATGTCGACTTCTCCTGGCGCGCCCAGCAGTCCGGCCGCCGCGTGGTCGTGGTGCCGCGCGCCACGTTGCGCACCGGGGCGCCCGTCCGCGACGACGACGAGGACACTGCCGCGCCGGCCGACCCCGTCCACCGTGTCCGCCGGCAGGCCCGTCGTGCCGCGCTGGCCCGGTGCTCGTGGTTCGCGCTGCCCTTCCTCGCGCTCTGGCTCGTTGTCTCCAGCGTCCTCGCGGCGCTGGCCCTGCTCGTGGCCAAGCGCCCCCGCGCGGCCTGGGCCGAACTCGCGGACATCGGGGCCGTGCTCACCCCGGGGCGGGTGCTCGGGGCGCGCTGGCGATCGCGCGGCACCCGCGCCGTCCGCCGCCGCGACCTGACCGGCCTGTTCGTCCCGCGCCGGGTCGTGCTGCGCCACACCGCCGACCTCATCCACGACCAGGTCAGCTTCGACGACGACCCGCAGGCAGCCACCCGAGCCGGCGCCGCGACCGGTGGGTCTGCGGAGTCCGGACCCGTCGCCGACGAGTCCGAGGACCTCAACGTCCTCGGCGAGACCTGGCTGACCCGCGCCATCCGCAACCCCGGCCTCCTCGCCGTGGCCCTCATGACCGTCGCCGGCATCGTCGCGACCCGGCAGATGGGTGGCACCTTCGCCGCCCGCCTCGACCAGGGGGTCACCGGCGGTGAGCTCCAGGGCGTGACCGCAGGTCCGAGTGCGCTGTTCCGCAGCTGGCTCGACGGCTGGCACGGCGCCGGTCTCGGTACTGCAGCCGAAGCCGGCCCGCACCTGCCCGTCCTGGCCGGGCTGGCCTGGCTCGTCACCCACGTCCCGTTCGCCGCGGCGCCGGCCTCCCCGGTCGGCGCAGTGGTGACGCTGCTGCTCACCTTCGCGCTCCCGCTGGCCACCCTGGCGGCATACCTCGCAGCCCGGGTCGTGACCCACTCGCGATGGCCGCGCGCGCTCGCCGCGCTGGCGTGGGCGACCTCGGCCGTGGTCGTCACCGCGATCGGCGCCGGCCGCCTCGGTGCGGTCGTCGCGGCGATCGTGCTGCCGTTCGTCGCGGCCGGACTGACGCTCGTGGCGCGCCGCGGTGGCACGACCACGAGCACTGCCGCCACGGCCATCGGCATCGCCGTCCTCGGGGCGTTCGTCCCCGCGCTCGCGGCGCTCGCCCTCCTCGCGGCGCTCGCCATCGTCGTCGCCGGACGTGGGTCGGCCCGCTGGCGCGGCGCGGCCCTGGTCGTGCTGCCACTGGTCCTGCTCGGCCCGTGGGTGGGGACCCTCGTCGACCGGCCCGAGCTGGTCCTCAGCGGGCCCGGCCTGTCGGTGTGGGGTGACCCGCAGGCGCTGCCGTGGCAGCTCGCGCTCCTGCACCCGGGCGGTCCCGGCTCCTACCCCGTCCTGCTCTCGGTGCCCCTCGTCGTGGCCGGGCTGCTCGGCCTGGTGCGCGTGGGAGGGCGCGGGCGTGCGGCGTCCGTCGTCGCGGTCGTGGGGCTTCTCGGGCTCGCGTATGCCGTGCTGGCGCCCCGCCTGGAGCTCGGCACCGTGCCAAGTGGGCTGGCGCAGGCCGGCGAGCCCGTGACGGCGTGGGCGGGCACGGGGCTGTTCGTGTGGGCCCTGGCCCTGGTGGCCATGGCACTGCTGGCCGCAGACGGGCTTCCCGTGAGCCGCACCCGCGGTGGCTGGGTGGCCATGACCCGCTGGCCCGTCGGGCTCGCGCTCATCACCGCCGTCGTGCTCAGTGCGGGCTGGACTGCGGTGCGCACCACCGGCAATGAGGTCGGCGCGTTCACCGACCCGCGCCCGGCGGTCGCCATCGACCAGGCCAGTGGCGGCTTCTCCAACCGGATGGTCCTGCTGACCCCGGCGGGCACGGGCTACACCTACTCCCTGCTGGGCCGCGAGCCCGGTGACGTGGCGCGCAGCCTGCCGGCCCGCGCCACCGACTCCGCTGACGACAGCGCGCTCGCCGACAGCGTCGCGGCGCTGTTCAGTGACGCGGAAGGCTCGGGCGGCCGGTCGCCGGCCAAGGCGTTGTCCGACCAGGCCGTCGGGTTCGTGGGCGTGCGCACGTCGGAGAACGACCCACGAGTCCGCACCCTCGACGCAACAGCTGGCCTGAGCCGGTTGGGCGAGCACGACGGTGTGCTGTTCTGGCGCGTGCTGCCCGGTGGCGGGGCCGCCGAGGACAGCGTCGCCCCCTCCCGCGCGCGGCTGGTGACGGCCAAGGGCGAGCGGGCAGTCCTGTCCACCGGCCCGCACGGAGCCCTCAGCGCGCGCCTCGCGGTGCCCGCGGGCGCCACCCTCGTCCTTGCCGAACCGTCCGCCTGGACCCGCCACGCCAGGGTGACCAGCGACGGCACCGTCCTGGCCCCGACCGGTGACCGGGCGGCATACCCCCTCCCGGCGGGGGCGCACACGGTCACCGTCGACGTGCTGCCGGGTGAGCAGTGGTGGCGCTGGGTGCAGGGAATCACCTTGCTGGTGCTGGCTTTCCTCGCCATCCCGTTCGGCAACCGCGCGTCCCGGAGGCGAGCATGAAGTTGTCCATCGCGGGCCTCGCCCGCGCCTGTGTCGTCGCGGCCGCCGGAGCCGGGATCGTCGCCGCCGCCACGCAGGTCGACGGCACGGTCGCGCTCGGCTCGCAGCCGAGCCGGCCCAGTGCCACGAACGCCCCGAGCGGCGGCGCGGTCACCGCCTCGTCCCTCACCTGCCCCGGGTCGGAGCTGACCGGCGTCCCCGGCGTCGACGACATCCGCACCGACACCACCGTGGCCGCGGCAACCGCGCCCGAGTCGGCGCTGGACGGCCTGCAGACGTCCGGGACGAAGGGGTCCGTCAAGCTGCTCACGATGGCGGGCAAGCCGCTCACCGAGGCCGGTTCGCAGCGCGGCGTGAGCATCAAGGCCGGTGTCGACCGCGGCACGAGCGTCGAGGTCACCGGCGAGGGTGCCCTGGCGCCCGGGCTGGCCGCCTCGCAGTCCTGGCTGGTGAAGTCGGGTGACCGCCGCGCCCTCGCGTCGAGCACCTGCGGCCGCACCGGCACCGACCTGTGGCTCCTCGCCGGTGGTGGCGCACCGGGCCGACAGGAGCGGCTCGTGCTGACCAACCCGGGCGGCAACCCGGTCACCGTCGACGTCTCGCTCCACGGGCCGGACGGCAAGGTTGCCTCCGGCGCGGGGGAGGGAATCGTCGTCCCGGCGCACAGCCGCACGGCATACCTCGTCGACTCGATCGCCCCCGACATCGCCTGGCCGGCCATCCACGTGGTCGCCGACGGCGGGGTCGTCGGGGCGGCGCTCAACGACTCCTGGCTCGACGGTGTCCGCCCGGCCGGCTCCGACACCGTCGGACCCACCGCCGCACCCTCGCGCGACCAGGTCATCCCGGCCGTGGCCATCGGTGGCGCGGCCCGCATCCGGGTCGTCGTGCCGGGTCCGGACGAGGCCGTCGTCCAGGCCCGCCTCCTCACCCCGGGCGGACCGCGAGCCCTCCCCAAGGGCGGGGTCGTGCGCGTGGCCGGCGGCGCCGTGACGGACATAGACCTCACCGGGGTCGAGCCGGGGTGGTATGCCGTGCAGGTGCGCGCCGACCAGCCGGTCGCCGCCGACGCCATGGTCGAGCGCAGCCAGCCCGGGCGCCCGGCGGACTTCGCCTGGTCGGCCAGCACCGCGCCCATCGCCGGACTGGCCGGCACGGCACTGCCACTGCCCGCGGGAGCGGACGCCGCAGGCCTGCGACGACAGCTCGTGCTGACCTCGGCCAAGGACACGGCGACGGCCGAGGTCTTGACCGTGGACTCGACCGGCAAGGCGTCCAGCCAGCAGGTCAAGCTCGGCGTCGACGGCGCGAGCAACGTCGCGCTGCCGACGGGCGCCACGTCGGTGTGGGTGCGCCGGGCGACCGGCGACGGGCAGGTGCGCGCCGGTGTCGTGTCGTGGCTCGAGGACAGCGAGGGCATGCTGCTGACGGCGACGCCGCTGTCGAACGTGCCGTTGCGCAGCGATGCGGTGACGGTGCGCCGCGCGCCTCTCGGCTGACGACGAGCGCGGGAGGAGGCTGACGCCCCGCTAGTCCTCGTAGCGCGGGTCGAGGTCCTCGGGTGCCATCCCGAACAGGCCCGCGACCTGTTCGACGACGATGTCCTGCACGATCAGCGACAGCTCACGCTGGCTCTCCGCCCGGCTCTCGACGGGGCGGCGGTAGACGACCACGCGCGCGGGGGTGCGCCCGTGCGCGGGGAACGCCCGACCCAGGGGTGTGCCGCCCGCCTCCCACGGTGCGGGGTCGGCGGGTGGGACGTCCTCGACCGCGAACTCGACCTGGTCGAGCCGGTTGCCGAGGGCTCCCTCCAGCCGGGCCGCGCTGTCCAGGACGAGGTCGTCGAACCGCTGTCGGCGCGAGGTCATGGCGGGGACGGCCGGCCACGCCAACGGTCCGCGCACGCCCCTGCCGCGGCGGTCCCGGGCCGGACGCCGGGCGCGGTCGGCGCCACGCCCCGGCGAGCCCTGGCCGGCTGCGCTCGAAGTCACCGGATCACCCTACGGCGTGCCGAGTCGGTGGTGTCGGTGCGCTGGCATAGAGTCCCCGCGTGAGCTTGTCGAGAAGGTGCTCCCGCACCGCCTGCCCCCACGCGGCGATCGCGACGCTCACCTACGTCTACCGCGACCAGACCGCGGTCGTGGGACCGCTGGCGACGTTCGCGGAGCCGCACACCTACGACCTGTGCGCCGAGCACGCGCAGCGGCTGACCGCGCCACGCGGCTGGGAGATCGTCCGGCTCGCCGGTGAGTACGTCGAGCCCGAGCCGTCGCACGACGACCTGCTGGCGCTCGCCAACGCCGTGCGCGAGGCGGGCCGGCCGCGGATGGGCGAGCAGCAGGCCGCCCAGCCGGCCCGGCGCCCCACGGAGGCGGACACCGGCGCCATCGAGACCGGTCGTCGCGGGCACCTGCGCGTCCTGCGCGACGGCTGACCCCGCTAGGGTTTCGCAGGTGCCAGCACCTGTACTCACCGACTTCGTCAAGGCCTACGACGTGCGAGGCGTCGTCCCCGACCAGCTGAACGTCGACGTGGCGTGGGCCCTGGGGGCGGCGTTCGCCCGTCTCGTCGGCACCGAGGGTGCGACTGGGGTCGTCATCGGCCACGACATGCGGCCGTCCTCGCCCGAGCTGTCGCGCGCCTTCGCCGCGGGAGTGACCGCCCACGGGCTCGACGCCACCCTCATCGGGTTGGCGAGCACCGACGGCCTCTACTACGCCAGCGGTGCCCTCGACCTCCCGGGCGCCATGTTCACCGCGTCCCACAACCCGGCGCAGTACAACGGCATCAAGCTCTGCCGCGCCGGCGCCCGACCCGTGGGCCAGGACTCCGGCCTCGCCACCGTCCGCGACGACGCGCAGTCCCTGCTCGACGCAGGCGTGAGCGCCGGACCCGACGGCGTCAGCCCCGGCACGGTCACCGAGCGTGACGTGCTCTCGGACTACGCCGCGTTCCTGCGCGGCCTCGTCGACCTGTCCGCCATCCGGCCGCTCAAGGTCGTCGTCGATGCCGGCAACGGCATGGGTGGCCACACCGTGCCGGCGGTCCTCGGCACCGCCGCCGGGCTGCCCCAGCTGCCGCTCGAGGTCGTGCCGCTCTACTTCGAGCTCGACGGCACCTTCCCCAACCACGAGGCCAACCCGCTCGAGCCGGAGAACCTGCGCGACCTGCAGAGGGCCGTGGTCGAGCACGGCGCCGACCTCGGGCTCGCCTTCGACGGCGACGCCGACCGGTGCTTCGTCATCGACGAGCGCGGCGAGCCGGTCAGCCCGAGCGCCATCACCGGTCTGGTCGCGACCCGCGAGATCGCACGCGAGACGGCCGCGGGTCGCGACGCGAGCGATGTCGGCATCGTCTACAACGTCATCTCCTCCGCAGCGGTCCCCGAGGTCATCGCCGAGGAGGGCGCCCGCGGCATCCGCACCCGGGTCGGCCACTCGTTCATCAAGGCCGAGATGGCCCGCGAGGACGCCGTCTTCGGCGGTGAGCACAGCGCCCACTACTACTTCCGCGACTTCTGGTTCGCCGACACGGGCATGCTCGCGGCCCTGCACGTCCTGGCCGCGCTGGGAGGTCAGGATGACCCGCTGAGCCGGCTCGCGGCGGCATACAACCGGTATGCCGCGTCGGGCGAGATCAACTCGACGGTCACCGACGTGCCCGCCGCCACCGCGAAGGTGAAGGCCTGGGCGGGGGAGCGTGGGTGCACCTTCGACGAGCTCGACGGGCTCACCGCGACCCACGCCGGGGACGGCACGGACGCCGACCCGATGTGGTGGTTCAACCTGCGCGCCTCCAACACCGAGCCGTTGCTGCGGCTCAACGTCGAGGCCGCTGACGAGGACACGATGGCAAAGGTGCGGGACGATGTCCTCGCCCTGGTGAGAGGAGAAGGCGCATGACGAGCCAGCCCGGGCAGGACGCCCAGATCGAGCCGTGGCTGCGGGAGATCCTGCGGTGCCCGGCGTGCCGGTCCGAGCTCCGCGACGCGACCGGTGAGACGGGGCCGGAGCTGCACTGCACCAACCCCGAGTGCCGCCTGCAGTACCGCATCGACGACGGTGTGCCGGTGCTGCTCATCGACGAAGCACGCAAGCCCGCCTGACCCGCGCCGCCATGGCACCCTTCCTCGACGAGGCCCGCATGGACAGCGAGGACTCGATCGCGGCCCTGGACTCACGGCAGACGCTGCGGGCCCTGGCTACCGCGGGCGCCCAGGTGCGCGAGGCCGTCGACCTGTCGCTCGAGGGTGGCATCGACCGGGTCGCCGGCGGAGAACGGCCACGCTCGGTGCTCGTGGCCTCCCTCGGTGGGTCGGCCGTCGTGTGCGACGTGCTCGACCTGCTGGCCGAGCCGGGGTCGCCGGTGCCGGTCTCGGTGCGCCGCAACGTGCCGCTGCCGGGATGGGTCGGTCCGCTCGACCTCGTCATCGCCGTATCGCTGTCAGGGCGCGCGGCCGGACCCCTGGCGCTGGCCGCGGAGGCTGCGCGCCGCGGCGCCTCCCTGCTCACCGTCGGTGCCGCCCAGTCACCCCTGGCCGAGGTGTCGGCCCGGGCACGCGGCGTGCACATCGACAGTGGACGCGGGCGCACGTCCTCACGGACGGCGATGTGGTCGATGCTGGCGCCGGTCCTGCTCGGGGCCGGGCGGCTGGGCATCGTCGACGTGGATGAGCAGGTGCTGCGCGCGACCGCTGACCGGCTCGACGAGGTGGCCGAGGCGTGCCGACCGAGCTCGGAGTCGTTCGTCAACCCGGCCAAGGTGCTGGCCGCCGACGTCGCCGCAGGCGTGCCGATGGTGCTCGGCGACGGGCCCCTGACGGGGGTGGCCGCGGGCCGCGCCGCCTCGATGCTCGCCCGCACGGCGCGGATGCCGGCCACGACCGGTGAGCTGCCCGACGACGCAGCCCAGGTGGTGGCCTGTTTCGACGGGCCGTTCACGGCGGGGTTCGGAGCCGGGGAGGGTTCGGTGGCAGGAACGCGGCCGGTCGACGACATCTTTGCCGACCCCTACCTCGACGGTCCGCCAGCGCCTCGTCTCTCGCTCGTCGTCCTGCGCGACGCTCCCCCCGAGGAGCCCCCGTCTGCCGAGGACGCGGCGACCGCGGGACTGGCCGACGCCGTGGTCCGTGGCGCGCGCGACGCCGGCGCCACCGTCTCGGAGGTGACGGCGCAACCGGGGGCTGCGGTGACGCGGCTCGCCGGGCTCATGGCGACGACCGACTTCGCCGCCACCTATCTGGCGATCGGGCTGGGCCTCGACCCGGCGGTGTCACCGCACGTCGCCGACCTGGCCGACCGCACCGGCCGTGCCGACCGCTGAGCGGGCCTCGCGGCATACCCGCCGAATGTCCCCCGTCAGAGGGTGCGCAGGCTGCGCACGAGCCCGATCGCGTCCTCGGCCACGCCCTTGACGCCGGGCAGGCGAGTGAGACGAATCAGCTTGTCCACCAAGGGAACTGAGCGGCGCACGAGGGTGCGGGCGCGGACGTTGTCGTCGCTGCGGTCGTAGACCCAGAACAGCACGACACCCATCTGGTAGAGCCACAGCAGCTCGGGCAGCTCGCCGCGGATGGCGGCTGGCACCTTGAGGTCGGAGCCGTCGACGACCCGGCGGTAGAGGGTGATGCTCTGCTCGCGCGCGGGCGCGGACTCCTCGCTGAACGGCGACAGCGGGCTCGTCGGCTCGGCCGCGACCTTGAAGAACTTGCCCGCGAAGTCGCGCATCGGCGCAGCCACGTCGATCCAGCACTCGAGGGTGATGCGCAGCCGGTCGGCGAAGGCGGTGGTGTCGCCGAGGGCTGCGTCGACGGCGGCGGCGTGGTCGCGTTGCACGGTGTCGTAGAAGGCCTGGACGAGGTGTTCCTTGGACGCGAAGTAGTAGTAGGCGTTGCCGAGGGACACCCCGGCGCGCTCAGCCACCGCGCGCATCGTCGTCTTGTCGTAGCCGCGCTCCATGAAGAGCTCCTGGGCGGCGGTGGCGATGGCGGTGCGGGTCGCCTCGCCCTTCTCGGAGCGGGTCGACTCAGGCGGGGTGGGCGCAGCCTTGGTCACACTGGCCAATGTAGTCACCGCCTCTCGGCGCGGTGTCCGCGGACGCGAGGGCCTCGCGCAGGCCCGCCGCGGCATACGCCATCGCCCGGGCGACCGGGAGACCGGCCGGGGTGGCAAGGCGTTCGGCGAGGGCCCGGTGGCTGGCGGTCGCCCAGAGGGTGACGACCCACGCGTGCGGCCCGGTCCAGACCTCGCCGGTGTCGCTCACGACCGTGACCTCGCGCAGGGTGGCGTCGTGGTCGAGTCCCGGCAGGAGCCGGTATGCCGCGGGCGAGCCGGCCGCGACCGTGGTCACCGGGACCAGCAGGGGCTGGTCGACGAGCCACTCACGAAAGCGGGTGCACACCGGACAGCCGGCGTCGTAGAGGACGTAGAGCCGGTTCATCGGTATCGAGGTTCTGGGCTGGTCAGCGTCCACGCGAGCACGAGGACGAGTGGAACCGCCGGTAGGCCCATGCCGGGGGCCACCAGGGCGAGCCATGCGACCGGCAGGGCGAGCAGTCCCACGACGACCGCGGCCGCGAGGATGGCCCGGCGTGCCACCAGTGCGGCGACGGCGACCGTGATGGCGAGCAGCATCCACGCAAAGGGCAGGACGCCAAACTCTTGCCAGGCCACGGCGCAGGCGCCCCACGCGGCACAACCGGCGGCCGCTAGGACGAACCACAGCTTCGTCGTGGCAGTCATGTCGTCCCTGTCTGCATGGAGGGGTGGGTTGGCGTGAGCGCGGTGGCGATCACCAGCGCCAGCGTGACAGGAGCCACGAAGATGCCGATGGTGAGCATGCCCAGCAGCGTCAGGGCGGCGGTCACTGCAACGGGAGCCCATGCTGCCCACTCGGCCCACCGGTGGCGCGCGGCCAGCGCGAGCAGGACCGCGGACACGGCGGTGGCCACGAGCGGAATCGCCACGGGGACAAGGGCTCCCGTCCCGTTCTGGCCGATGAGGGTGTCGGTCGTGGCGGTCTCGGTGGTGCGGCCCGCGTCGTCGGTGGTCATGGTCACGCCGCGGTAGACAGGCACCGTGCAGGCGCCCACGACGAGAAGCGTGGACCACACCGCTGCCGCCGAGAGCAGCACGCGCTGGGCCCGGCTCATGCTGTCGGCGGCTGCGGGAACGGCTGGGGCGGGACCGGCGCGGTGAACTGCGGTGCCACCGGGGGAGTGCGCAGGGTGTCGATGGTGTGACGCCGGCGGATGCGGGTGAAGACCCACACGTTGGTGAGGTGGATGACCCCGAGGGCCAGCAGCACGACGCCGAGCTTGACGCTGAGCGTCTCGACGAGCTGGCGGCTGGTCGAGACCGTGTCGCCGACGCGCAGGTAGAGCGCGACGAAGCCGATGTTGAGCAGGTAGAACCCGACCACGAGCAGCCGGTTGACCGCCCCGGCGAGCTCGTCCTTGCCCTCGAAGACGTCGACGAGGAAGACCTTGCCGTTGCCCGAGAGGGTGCGCGCGACCCAGATCGTGAGCGGGACGGCGATGGCCAGGTAGGTGAGGTAGGTGACGACGGTGAGATCCACGGCATACTCCTGATTTGAACGTGTTCAACTCTGTGGGCACGACGATAGCCGGAAGAGTTGAACATGTTCAAGTGGGTCAGCGCGGGAGGGTCAGCGCAAGGGTCTGCGCGGTCGGCAGCGCGGCCAGCTCGGCCGCGGCGACGAGCAGCTTGCTCGCACGGATGCCGCTGCCGACGACGACCGGACCGGCCGCTACCACGGCGTCGTCGACGAGCACGGGCCAGTCGGCGGGGAGCCCGACGGGGGTGATGCCGCCGTACTCCATGCCCGTGAGGGCGACCGCCTCGTCCATCGTCGCGAAGCTGATCTTGCGCACGTCGAGGTGTCTGCGGACGACGCCGTTGATGTCGGCCCGGTCGGTCGCGAGCACCAGTACCGCGGCCCGCCGCACCTCGCCGCCGCGCTTGCCGGCGACGACCACGCAGTTGGCGGAGTGGGCCGGGTCGCTGTCGTAGGCCTCGCAGAAGGCGGCGGTGTCCGCGAGCGTCGGGTCGATGGTGGCGACCCTCGCGCTCGGCACCTGCCCGAGCGCCGCCGCGACCGGCGGTGCGAGCAGGTCGGTATGCCGGTCGGCCGGCTCCCAGGTCAGAGTTCCTTCAGCGGTGGGCATGGCTCGACCGTAGCTCGCCGCCCTCGTGGCGGACGCTCAGTGCGCGGCAGCAGCCTCGGACTCGGTCTTGGAGCCCTTGGAGCGGTGGAAGACGCTGACCACGGCTACGACGATGGCGCCGACGACGAGGCCCAGGAGTGCCGAGCCGATGGTGTTCGTGACCCAGCCGAGGATGCCGCCCAGTGCACCGGTGGCGTCCTTGACCGCGACCTCGAGGTGGTGCACGAAGTCGTAGGGCGCGGTGAAGCCCAGGTCGTCGAAGCCCACCAGCAGGATGTGTCCGCCGACCCAGATCATCGCGGCGATGCCGACGACGGACAGGGTGCTGAGCAGGCCCGGCATCGCCTTGACCAGCCCGTTGCCCACGGTGCGCGCAAAGCCGGACTCACGCTTGGACAGGTGCAGGCCCACGTCGTCCATCTTCACGATGAGGCCGACCACGCCGTAGACGAGGACCGTGATCGCGACGGCGACGATCACGAGGATCACCGCCCGGGTCACGAAGGGCTCACTGGCGACCTCGTTGAGCGAGATCACCATGATCTCGGCCGAGAGGATGAAGTCGGTGCGGATCGCGCTGCTGGTGATGTCGTCCTCGTTGGCTACCTTGCCCTCCTCGTGCGCCTGGTCGGCGGCAGCCTCGGAGTGCCCGCTGATGCGCTCCCAGAACTTCTCCACGCCCTCGAAGCACAGGTAGGTGCCGCCGATCATCAACAGGGGAGTGAGCGCCCACGGCAGGAACTGGCTGAGCAGCAGCGCCGCCGGCAGGATGAAGAGGAGCTTGTTGCGCAGCGAGCCGATGGCGATCTTCTTGATGATCGGCAGCTCGCGTGCCGGCTCCAGGCCCTGGACGTAGCGCGGGGTGACCGCGGTGTCGTCGACGATGACACCGGCCGCCTTGGCGCTCGCGCGTCCAGAAGCCGCGGCCACGTCGTCGACTGAGGCCGCGGCCGCCTTGGCGAGCACGGCGACGTCGTCGAGCAGGGCGAAGAGTCCGCCGGCCATCAGAGAGTCCCGTCGCGTCGGTCGGTGCTGGGCGCATGGGTTGCGGACATGGCCGAAAGCCTACCGATCAGGCGCGGTCGTGCAGGTCAGCGCTGGTCGTCGCCCTCGCCGCCGTCTTCATCGCGGGCGTCATCGCCGTCGTCATCGCCGTCGTCATCGCCGTCGTCATCGCCGTCGTCATCGCGGGCGGCGGAACCAGGGTCGTCCATGCTGTTGGGGACCGGCTCGCCCCCCGGGTTCACCTCGTAGTCGCCCTTGACGTCGTCCCACGCCTCGAGCTTGTCCTCGTCGACGTCGAGCTCGACCTTCTCGGGTGCGTCCGTCGCCTGGTCGTCGACGTCCTGGTCCGCGATCTCCCTGGGCACTCCACTGCTCGGCTCACTCATACCTGCTCCCTTCGTTGCCTCCATTCCTAGGCGCTGCGCACGCACCGCGCACGTCGAGCGGACGCATTGGTGAGGTATGCCGCGTGGCCGGCCCCGCGGCATACCTCCGTTAGACTGGGGGACCGCCGGCGCGGGAGATGCCCCGCACTGAAGTGACGCCCAGATGGGCTGCGCCGGGTCCCACACCATCAAGACTCAACGGAGATTTCGCATGTCCTTTGATTACAAGGTGAAAGACCTGGGCCTCGCGGAGGCCGGCCGTCACCAGATCCGTCTGGCCGAGCACGAGATGCCGGGCCTCATGAGCCTGCGCTCTGAATTCGCAGGTACGGCGCCGTTGGCCGGCGCCAAGATCGCCGGCTCGCTGCACATGACCGTGCAGACCGCCGTCCTCATCGAGACGCTCGTCGCGCTCGGCGCCGAGGTCCGCTGGGCCTCCTGCAACATCTACTCGACCCAGGACGAGGCTGCCGCGGCCGTCGTCGTCGGCCCCGAGGGCACCGTCGACGACCCGCAGGGCGTCCCCGTGTTCGCCTGGAAGGGCGAGACGCTGCCGGAGTACTGGGAGTGCACCGAGCAGATCCTCACCTGGCCAAACGGTGACGGTCCCAACATGATCCTCGACGACGGTGGCGACGCCACGATGCTCGTCCACAACGGCAAAACCTGGGAGGCCGCCGGCCAGGTGCCCCCCACCGACGAGAAGGACTCCGAGGAGGTCGGTGTCTTCAAGGAGCTCGTCCGCAAGACCCTCGCGGCCGACCCGCAGAAGTGGACCAAGATCGCCGCCGGCATCAAGGGCGTCACCGAGGAGACCACCACGGGCGTCCACCGGCTCTACGAGCTGGCCAAGACCGGCGACCTGCTCTTCCCGGCCATCAACGTCAACGACTCGGTCACCAAGTCCAAGTTCGACAACAAGTACGGCATCCGCCACTCCCTGCCGGACGGCATCAACCGCGCCACCGACGTCCTCATGGGCGGCAAGGTCGCGGTCGTCTGCGGGTACGGCGACGTCGGCAAGGGTGCCGCCGAGGCGCTGCGCGGTCAGGGCTCGCGGGTCATCGTCACCGAGATCGACCCGATCTGCGCGCTGCAGGCGGCGATGGACGGCTACCAGGTCGCCCGCCTCGAGGACGTGCTGGCCGAGGGTGACATCTTCATCACCACGACCGGCAACTTCGACATCATCACCGCTGACCACATGCAGGGGATGAAGGACAAGGCGATCGTCGGCAACATCGGTCACTTCGACAACGAGATCGACATGGCCGGCCTCGCCAAGATCCCGGGCATCAAGAAGACCGAGATCAAGCCGCAGGTGCACGAGTGGACCTTCGATGACGGTCGCTCGATCATCGTGCTGTCCGAAGGTCGCCTGCTCAACCTCGGCAACGCGACCGGTCACCCGAGCTTCGTGATGTCCAACTCGTTCGCCAACCAGACCATCGCGCAGATCGAGCTGTTCACCAAGACCGGTGACTACGAGAAGCAGGTCTACGTGTTGCCCAAGCACCTCGACGAGAAGGTCGCCCGCCTGCACCTCGACGCGCTCGGCGCCAAGCTGACCGAGCTCACCAAGGAGCAGGCCGAGTACATCGGCGTCGACGTCGCCGGCCCCTACAAGCCGGACCACTACCGCTACTGAGTCACCCCGGGGCTCGTCCCCGACTCACGGCACCACGTTTGGGTATGCCGCCCGCGCACCTCGTGCGCGGGCGGCATACCTGTGTCTGTGGTCAGGGGTGGGCCTGGAGCAGCGGGGACTGGTGAACCGTGAACACCGTCAGGACCCACCAGGCCTGCGCGGCCACACCGAGCAGGCTCACGATCCCCACGGGCAGGAGTAGTGCAGTGCGGGTCGACCGACTCGGTGCCGGGTCGCGCAGTAACGGCCAGAAGGGAACCACACACAGCATCAAGTACCGCAAGATGCTTGGGCTGGGCGCTGTCATGGTGAGGATGTAGGCCAGGTAGGCCAAGGCCCAGGTTGTGAGGACGAGGCCGAAGGTGCGGCGTTGGAGCCAGATGGCCGCGACCATGACGCCGAGGGCCACGAGGAAGCCAGCCTGAGGGAGAGGCTGCCACGTCATGGCCGACGCGAACCAGCCTCCGAATGCCGGAAGGTCGCGGCGAGCGGGCCACGCGTCCTGGGTTCGAAGGTAGGCATCTGGAACCCCGGTGACGACTCCGGCGATCATCGGCCAGGCCATCGACAACCCCAGCATGACCACGCCGACAACAACCCCACGAGCAAGTGGCCGCCACCACGAGACCGACGTGTCCCTGGTTGCCGCTGCACGAACGGCCACAGTGACGATCAGGACAACGGCCATGGCCGGCAGCACGCCGCGCGTGAGGGACAACGCGGTCGCGGGTGCCAGGGAGACCCAATATCGGCCCGTGGCAATGGCCCAGAGAGTCAGCACCACGAGCAGGAGGGCCAAAGCCTCGGTGTAGGCCACCTGAAGCGCCGGAGCTGCCACGAAGGAGCAGAGGAGCGTGACCGCCACTCGGGCATTGAAGACGCTCGTCCGCGCTACGAGTATTCGGTACAGCGCGCACACGGCGATGGCTCCGACCAGGATGTTCAGCGCGACCGCCGCCCATCCGAAACTCATCCCCGTGCCTGCCATCACTGCCCGGCACAGCAGGGGAAACAGCGGGAAGAAGGCCCACTCGTTCTGCAGCACAGCTCCATCGGCGGTCGGCAACGCGTTGGGGTAACCGTGAAGTGCGATCGACTGGTACCACTGTCCATCCCAATTGGCGACGACCTCCGAAAAGGGAGGGGAAGCGGCCGTCAGGTCTTCCGCGTGGTACCCACTGCTGGCCGAAATCTGCGCCTGGCGTGCGGCTCCGTAGAGCAGGACCGCTGCGCCCACGGCGCGTGACACGAAGTAGACGAGTAGCGGGTAGCCAGCCCACGCCAGCCTGCTCTTCCACGCCAACGACTGTCGGTGGGCCGTCGACAGGCGAAGGCCGGCGGCTGCGGTGCTCAACGCGGCACCAAGAGGGTGTAGCCGGCAGATGAGGCAACGGGTCGCCAGTGGAGCACATCCCGCACGGTGCCGAACGAGGCGTCGGAGCTGCTGACCAGGGCGGCCGAGCAACCCATCCGCGTCGGGTACTGGTAGGTGCCGGGCAGGCCGTTGGTCCAGTCGACGTGGGCCTTCACATAGGCGCTCCCAAACACCTCCGCTCTGGGGTCGATCAACGGTTGCAGCTGCGGATGTGCGAACAGCAGCCACCCGCCAAGGCCGTAGTCGTTACAGATCACGGTGCCTCGAGGAAGAGCCGCAAGTTCGTCGTCCAGAGCTGTGGGGACGTCGGCCGGTCTGGCAGCCACGGTCCCTGCCAGGGCGGTGGCGGCCACGAGTACGGCGATGGGTGCCGCGCCGAGCACTCGGCGTTCCCGGGTCGTGGGTGCCTCCCGACGCAGGCCGATCTGGGCCGTCAGCGCAGTCGCGCACAGGGGAGCCAGGATGGCAGCTGCCAGGGGCACAGTGCGGGCATAGGCAACGCCAAGGCTGACGGCCAGGGCGAACGGCGCAAGATGCGCCCACCGCGTGGCTGAGCTCCGTCGCGCCCAGCCGAGGACAACCACACCGGCCAGTACCAACAGACACACACCCGTCGGGGCGAGCAGGTCGGGGCGCTGCCACTCCTGGATGTAGGACTTGATGGCGTTGACCGCAAATGGCGCCTTCACCAGCCCCGGACCGAGGGGCGTGAGCAGGGTGACGACCAGCTGTGCTGCCAACAGCCCAGCAAGGGATCGCAGCTGGCGCAGTGGCACCTTCTCGATGAGTAGTCCGCCGAGCACCGAGGCGCCGACGGCGAGTCCGATGAACCAGAAGCCGTGGCTGTTGGCCCACAGCCAGGACAGGGGGACCAGCCACCATCGAGGCCGCAGGTCCTCGGCGCTGGCGAGCCAGGCACTGACGTAGACGACCGTAAGGAGGATGGACACGAGCTGGGGTCGTGCTGAGATGCTCCCGGTCATGGCGAGAAACGCGACGGTGGTGACCAGGGCCGCGACCAGGGCAGGTGCACGGTGCCTGGCGCTGCGGTAGAGGGCCATCAGAATTCCGGCCGACAGGATCGGAACCGACCAAGCCACGGCCGGCAGCCCACCCGCCTTGTACAGCAGGTACATGACGAGGTCGGGCATCCACTGATGGAGGACGAACGGCTCGGTGGCGCGCGGGTTGAACGGGTCCGCCCCGGCGAAGGTCCAGCTCTGGAGCACATATCTGCCGGTCACGATGTGCCACCAGGTGTCGGGGTCGCGCACCGCCGTCAGCTGGCGCATGGCGAACAGGAACACCACCAGGGCGGGGCCGACATCCCGAACCCACCCCATCAGCCGAGAGGGCGACGCATTCCGGTGTGTGACAGTCGACGACGCCGCGGGGGCCACAGCCGACCCGGGGGCTCGCAGATCCGTACTCACGGATCGAATGATGTCGGTGGCACGGGTGCCGGGCCACGATCCCGGCAACGCGTGCCGGTTCGTCGGTGCAACATCACCCGAATGGACGATCGACCCGCCGGTCGGCAGACACCCGCGGTGTGAATCGCCTGTGTGATGATTGACGCGCGAGCCGAATCGTCGACAGAAGGGTGAGTGCAGGTGAACGGTCGAGTTCTGGTCGTTGACGACGATCTTGCGCTGGCGGAGATGCTCGGCATCGTCCTGCGCAACGAGGGACTCGACGTCACGCACGTCGCTGACGGTGCCACCGCGGTCCAGACCTTCCGTGACACACGCCCCGACCTCGTCCTCCTCGATGTCATGCTCCCCGGGCTGGATGGCATGGAGGTATGCCGTCGCATCCGGGCCGAGTCCGGCGTCCCCATCGTGATGCTCACGGCCCGCACCGACACCGTCGACGTCGTCGTCGGTCTGGAGTCCGGCGCCGATGACTACGTCGTCAAGCCGTTCAAGCCGCAGGAGCTCATTGCCCGCGTCCGGGCGCGGCTGCGCCGCGGTGACGAACCCGAGCCGGAGCGGCTCGAGATCGGCGACCTCGTGATCGACGTCGCCGGCCACTCGGTCAAGCGCGACGGCCAGGCGCTGTCGCTCACCCCACTCGAGTTCGACCTGCTCGTCGCGCTCGCACGCAAGCCGTGGCAGGTCTTCACCCGCGAGGTGCTGCTCGAGCAGGTGTGGGGCTACCGGCACGCCGGTGACACGCGACTGGTCAACGTGCACGTCCAGCGACTCCGCTCCAAGATCGAGCACGACCCCGAGCACCCCGAGATCGTCGTGACGGTCCGCGGCGTCGGGTACAAGGCAGGCCCGAGCTAGCCATGACCGAGCGGGTCCGCCCGGCAAGCGCCCGGGCGCAACCGCACACCACCGACCGGTCGCGGCCGGACGTGCGGGCTGTCCTCGCCGTCCTGCGCCGGTGGCTCGTCCGGGGCGCGCGTCGGATCGCGCACCTGTGGCGCGCGTCCCTGCAGTTCCGGGTCGTCACCTCGACGATGCTGCTCGGCCTCGTGGTCGTGGTGATGCTCGGGTCGTACCTCTTCTCCACGATCAGTGACGGCCTGGAGGCCGACCGGACGGAGTCCGCGAAGATCGAGGCGTCACGGCTCACTTCCGAGGTGCAGGCGACCTTCGAGGACAGCGACCGGACCACTGCCGCCGACCTGAATCTCCTTGCGCAGCAGGCAATCACGAGCGCAGCAGCCCCCGGTGGCGACACCGAGCGGTTCCTCATCTTCACCCGTGGACTGGGCAACACGAACTCCAACGTGGTGCAGACGACGTACACCGGGCGCGTCCGGCTGCCCAGTGTGCCCATCGAGCTGCGCCAGGCGGTGCGGGACGACCCACGGCACCAACAGGTGACCCTGATCGGCATACCGAGCGCCCAGGGCGACTCCACCGTCCCGGCCGTTCTCGTCGGCTCGGTCGTCGACGTGCCCCTTGCCGGTCGCTACGACCTGTATGCCGTTTTCCCCATGGAGCGGGAGGAGTCCACCCTCGCGCTCATCACTCGCACGTTCACCATCGGCGGCCTGGTCCTCGTCCTGCTCGTCGGCGCCATCGCCTGGGTCGTCACCCGGCAGGTGGTCAACCCGGTGCGGCGGGCGGCGATCGTGGCCGAACGCCTCTCCTCAGGGCGTCTCAACGAACGCATGCGCGCCCGCGGCGAGGACGACCTCGCGTTGCTGGCCAAGTCCTTCAACGAGATGGCGGACAGCCTGCAGACCCAGATCCGCCAGCTCGAGGGGCTCTCGCGGGTGCAGCAGCGGTTCGTCTCCGACGTCTCCCACGAGCTGCGCACGCCACTCACGACCATTCGGATGGCGGTCGACCTCATCTACGACTCCCGGTCCGGGTTCGAGCCGGCCGTGGCGAGGTCCGCGGAGCTGTTGCGAGGCGAGCTCGACCGGTTCGAGGAGCTGCTGGCGGACCTGCTGGAGATCAGTCGTTTCGATGCCGGCGCCGCAGCTCTCGACGTGGACGCGACCGACGTGCGGGACTCCGTCGCTCGCGCGGTCGAGGCAGCGCGTCCCATCGCCGAACGCTGGGGGAGTGCCGTCACGGTCAGCACCGAGGGTCCCACCGTGGCCGAGATCGACGCCCGCCGCGTCGAGCGGATCCTGCGCAACCTCGTCGTCAACGCGCTGGAGCACGGCGAGGGCCGCCCGGTGGACATGGCCATCGCGGGCAACGACACAGCCGTGGCCGTGACGGTCCGTGACCATGGCGTCGGTCTGCGACCCGGCGAGGCAGCGTTGGTGTTCAACCGCTTCTGGCGGGCCGACCCGGCGCGGGCGCGCACGACGGGCGGCACGGGGTTGGGGCTGGCGATCTCCCTCGAGGACGCGCGCCTGCACGAGGGTTGGCTGCAGGCCTGGGGCGAGCCGGGCCAGGGCTCGTTGTTCCGGCTCACCCTTCCGCGCAAGGCGGGGACCCCGATCTCCGACTCGCCGCTGCCCCTGCGGCCGACGGATGCGCCTCCGGTGCCGGACGAGCCACTGACCAGCTCGCGCCCGGTCACCGTGACGCCTGGCACGGGGCCCTGGAGCGCCCAGGTGGGCCCGCGGTGAGGCGCCGACCGCTGGCCATCGTCGCGAGCGCGCTCGCGTGTGCTGCCCTGACAGCGTGCGGTGGGCTCTCCACCTCCTCCACCGTGCGACCCGGACTGGAGGTCGGCTCGGCTCCGGAGAACGAGGTCAAGGTCGAGGCCAACCCCGTCGCCCCGGGATCCACGCCGGTCCAGGTCGTGGGCGGCTTCATCCGGGCGGCGGCGGCGAGCGACGACCAGTACCAGGTCGCGCGCTCCTTCCTGGGGCTCCGGCAGGCGTCCTCGTGGCGGCCCGACACCTCGGTGGTCGTGTTCACCTCGTCCGACCAGGTGGAGATCAAGGCGACCGGTCCCGACACGGTGACGGCGATGGTCACCGCGACGGCTCGGATCGACGGTGACGGGCGCTATCACGAGCTGCCCGACAACACGACCATGGAAGCCACCTTCGGAGTTGGCAAGCTCGACGGGGAGTGGCGGATCACCCAGCTGCCGGACGGTTTCGGATCCTGGCTCAGCAGTGCGGATCTCGACCGGCTCTACGACCCCTTCCGCATCTACTTCATCTCCGGCGTCGAGCGCCAGCTCGTGCCGGACATCAGGTGGTACCCCCTGGGCACGGGTCTGGCCACCCGACTTGCGCGTGCGCTCCTGGCCGGCGTCCCGGCATACCTCAATGGAGCGGTGCGCACCGCGATCCCGGCAGGGACGCGCCTCGCGGTCGACGCGGTGACCATCGACTCGGGCACGGCGCGAGTTGACCTGTCCACCAAGGGACTTGGCAGCGACGCCGAGCAGCGGCAGAACCTCGCAGCCCAGTTCTACAACACGGTGACCCAGGCGCCAGGTGTCGACCGGGTGGCGCTGGAACTCGAGGGCGCGGACCTGCAGGTGCCCGGTGGGTCCGGGGTGATCGACTCGCTCGCGTCCGTGGGGTTCGGCGCTCGTTCGGACCCAACCGGGCGGCCGCTGCTGCGAACTGGCAGCACGCTCACCGCCATTGACAAGGACCAGCTGGGCGACCCCGACCGACGTTCGGCGCGCCAACCGAGCGACGACCTGCCCACGCTGCAGACCGGGTGGGCCTATCCGGCGTTGTCAGCGGCCGGCAACGAGCTCGCGGCCGTGAGTGGCGACCAGCAACAGCTCAGCCGCTGGCGCGGACGCGAACAGGTCCAGGTCATCGAGCCCGGCGAGCTGTTGACCCAGCCCACGTACGACCGGCTCGGTGTCCTGTGGTTCGCGGGGGTGGCCGGCCGTCGCACGACGATGTGGGCCATCAACACAGCCGGCGACTCCGCCGACACGCAACGTCCGGTGGTCGTGAGGGCGACGTGGCTCGCCGGCCGGCGCATCGTCGCGCAGAAGGTCTCCCCGGACGGGCAACGGATGGCCGTCGTGTCGACCGATCCTCAGGGCAGGAGTCCGCGGCTCCAGGTCGCCGGCGTCCAGCGTGAGGCGAGCGGTGTGCCGGCGTCGTTGGCCGAACCGCTGACCCTGGCCCCCAGTCTCACGCTGATGCGTGACCTGGTGTGGGTCGACGACACCTCGCTTGCCGTGTTGGGGCGCAAGACCTCCAAACAGGTCATGCGACCCTGGTTCGTGCCGTTGGGCGGCCCGATCAGTGCCGGGCCGGAACTCGCTGGGGCACAGACGATTACGACCGTCAACGGTGAGCGTGGACTCGTGGCGACCACCGACGAGCATCAGGTGCTGTTGCGCGCCGGCAACCGGTGGCAACGCATCGGAGCTGCGACTGACCTCATCGTGCCCGTCGGCGGCTTGCCCTAGTCCAGCGACCCTTGCCGGTATCGGACAACTGACCGGCCACGGGCCGTCGCCGCGAGGGATCATCCGTTCAGGTGATGACGGGGCGGACCATCGTCCATCCGGGTTGGACCCCAACAGCCGATGTGGCCGCTGCCCTCTGAGCGGCAGAGTTCTGGGCGACCCAAGAGCCCCATGGTTCTGGGTCTCCAAACCCAGGACCATGCACCGCCCGAACGCAAAGGAAAGCTCATGCTCAAGTCCGTCGCCAAGTTCCAGACCGCCGTCTTCCACGCCCGCACCCGCGGCGAGCGCGGCGCCACCGCCGTCGAGTACGGCCTGATGGTTGCGCTCATCGCCGCCGTCATCGTCGGTGTCGTCCTCACCCTCGGCGGCAAGATCAACAACGCCTTCAACAAGGTCAACACCAGCATCCCGGCCAACTGACCGGGTCCGCCTGACGGCCCCAGCACTGTGAATCGGGGTGGGTCGACCACGTTGGTCGATCCACCCCGACCGCATGGATCACAGACGTACTCGCCCACTGCCCGAGAGGTGACGAACTTGAACTGTCACGGTCTTCGACGACTCACCAAGAGTGACCGGGGTGCCACGGCAGTGGAGTACGGCCTCATGGTCGCCTTGGTGGCGGCGGTGGTCGTGGGGACGGTCATCGTCCTCGGCGCAAACGTCAACGACCTGTTCGCACGGGTCAACTGGTGGGGACAGCCGTGAGGCGGCCTCGGAACGAACGAGGTTCTGCGGCCGTGGAGATGGCGCTGGTTCTCCCTCTTCTGGTGGCAGTGGTCTTCGGAATCATCGACTTCGCCAGGCTCTTCAACGGCCTCATCGAAACGACCCAAGCTGCGCGCGAAGGAGTGCGCCTCGTGGCCGTGTCCAGCGCGGATACTTCGTCTGACTACTACTACAACGATGCCGCAGTCACGAACCGTGCCCAGCAGGCGGCTCCCAACCCAGCGTTCGGCCCCAGCGCCGGTGCCGTGACGGTCGTGCGACGCTGCGCGGACAAGCCGGCTCCAGACGCCACGGCGGCGGTGTCGGTCTCCTTCGGCTACGACCCGGTCTTCTACTCCTTCCTGAAGAAGACGTACACGCGGACGGCGGTCATGCGATGCGGCGGCTGAGCCTGAGCTTGGTGTGTCGTTCCGAGCGCGGCGCGGTCGCCGCAATCGTCGCTGTTCTGTTCTCCGGCATGGCGATCATGGGGTGCATTGCACTCACGGTCGACCTCGGTCAGATGAACAACGAGCGACGAGAACTGCAGAACGGCGCGGACGCCGTTGCCCTCTCGGTCGCCAAGACATGTGCGACGACTGCGAGCTGCCTGTCCGACTCAAGCACTTTTCGGCAGGGGCTGGCGGACGGCAACGCAGCGGACGGCAACACCGCCATCTCCGCGATCTGCGGTGTCGGATCAGGGCTGAACCCCTGCCCCACCCCGCAACCAGGTGGGCGTCTGGCTGAGTGCGTCATTCCGGCCACGATGCCTGATGAGTACGTGCGGGTGTACACCCAGACCCCTTCGGCAACGCCTCTGATCCTGCCGTTCTCCCGTGCGCTCGGCGGCTCCGGTGGCACGCCACGGATCCAAGCGTGCGCGCAAGCCGCACTGACCGCCCTGGGCAGCACGGGCCAGACACTGCCGATCACCCTGGGGGAGTGCCAGTGGATCGAGTCGACCAAGAACGGCTTCGCGCCATCCCCGCCCTACAGCCCGGGGCCCGGTAACCAGAGCACCTCGCTGCCCAACATCAGTCCGGGGAAGGTGGTCGGGATCACGGCTCACGACCCCGGTCAGGACTACTCGAACAAGTGTGGCTCGAAGAACGGAATGTTCTACTCGGGCGGGTTCGGTTGGACCGTCGAGGACGGCAGCTGCAACGTCACGTGGGGCAGCACCGGAGATGTTGTCCTTGACGGCAGCAACGGCGCCTCACCACCCAACGGGTGCAAGGCCAACAACGCATTGTCGAAGTACCTCGGCAAGGAGGTCTTCGTTCCGGTCTTCGGTCAGCCAACCGCCAAGGGCTACCAGATCGTCGGCCTCGCGTCGTTCTTCTTCGCCGGCTACCAGAAGGTGCCGGCTGCGACGCCGCAGGGCGAGGACGTCTACAAGATGCCGAACACGATCTGTTCCAGCAAGAACACCACCTGCCTGTGGGGCTGGTTCACCAAGCCCCTCGTCCCCGTCGGCAGCTTCGGCAGCGGCGGTGCAGACCTGGGCCCCAAGACCGTCAGCCTCTTGGGCTGAGACCAGACGTAGCTCGCTTCACGAGAAGGATTAGCCCACATGGGACGCAGAATCATCGCCATCGTGCTCGCCACGGTCATAGCCCTCGTCGGCGTGACGACGGTGTGGCTTTACGTGCGGGGTGCGGACGCCAGGGCCGTTGCCCAACAGCGCCCCACCGTCACGTACTTGGCTGCGCAGGCCGTTCCAGCTGGCACCACGCTCGGCCAAGCTGTCCAGGCTGGGCTCATCCGCCAAACCACCGCTGCTGCCAAGGGCGTTCCGGCCGGCGCGCTCACCCAGGTGACCGCCAGCAACGAGAAGCTGGTGGCCACCTCAGACATCCAGCCCGGCGAGTTCGTGACGTCAGCACGCTTTGGGGATACGCCTGCGGCCCAGAAGGCAATCCAGGTGCCCAAGGGCATGGTCGCCATCTCCGTCGAGCTGACCGATCCCGCCCGCGTCGGCACTTTCGTGACGCCTGGGACGCGAATCGCGATCTTCGACTCGTACCAGATCAAGGCCATTGGCACAGACCCCAAGTCCAAGGCGCTCAACGACGCCGGGGTGAAGGGAACCAGTCTGCTGCTCGGGGACGTGCTGGTGATCGGGATGGGGCAGACGGCCCTGAGCGCTCCCCGGCAGAACGCAACCGAAGCCACGGCCAAGGATGCGGCGGCCCAGCAGGAGAGCTCCCCTTCGTTCCTCGTGACGGTCGCGGTCACGCCGAAGGACGCAGCACGCCTGGTGCATGGCATCAACAACGGGACGCTGTATGCCGCCCTTCGGGGTGACAACCTCGACATGAGTGTGCCTGAGGTCAACGACCTGAACATCTTCGACCTGTCAGGAGTTTCGAAGTGACGATTCTTTGGGACACGGACGCCAGCTCCACGGAGCGACTTGCCCTCTCGCTCGGCGGGGACGTCACGCGCGTCGACACACCCGCGCTCGTGAACCGCGCGCTGCTCGAAAACCCCACCGAGTACCTCGTGGTCGTGGGTGCCGACATCGCAACGGACCTCGCGGTCGGTCTCGCGGAGCAGCTGCGGGTCGAGCGACCCGACGTTGGCCTCATCCTTTTGCGTCGACGCGTTGACGTGACCGTCCTTGCCCAAGCGCTTCGTGCCGGTGTGCGTGAGGTGCTGGCCGAGGACGACCTGACTGGTTTGGCCGACGCGGCCCGTCGCAGCCGCGAACTGTCGGTCCGGGTCGGGGGCGCTGTCACTGAGCGGGTTCGCGACTGCCGAGTCGTGACCGTGTTCTCCGCCAAGGGCGGCGTCGGTAAGACCACGTTGTCGACCAACATCGGTGCCTACCTGGCCTCGACGGGCGCGAAGGTCCTCCTGGTCGACCTCGACCTCGCCTTCGGGGACGTCGGGATCAGTCTGCAGATGCTGCCCCAGAACTCGATGGCCGACCTCATCGGCATGGCTGGGCGTGTGGACGAAGAGGGCCTGTCCTCGATCGTCACCAAGCACGAGTCCGGACTCGACGTAGCCTGCGCCCCCGCCGAGCCCAGCGACGCGGACCGCATCCCGGGGACCTTGGTCGCGGAGGCACTGCGCGTGGCCCGGCGCTCCTACGACTACGTCATCGTCGACACTCCGCCGGCCTTCAGCGAACACGTCCTGGCGGCCTTCGACCACAGCGACCTGTTGGTGCTCATCGCCACCCTCGACATCCCCGCGGTCAAGAACCTGCGCCTCACCCTCGACACGCTCGACCTCCTCGGCAACCCCAAGGACTCCCGCGTCGTCGTGCTGAACCGCTCGGACGCCAAGGTCGGTCTGCGGGCCGAAGACGTCGTGGCGGCAATCCGCACCGACATCGCGCTGAGCATCCCGAGCAGCACCGCGGTCCCCGCCTCGATCAACCGGGGCGTGGCGCTCGTCCTCGACGAGCCGAAGCACAGCGTCAGCACCGCCATGCGGCAGCTCGCGGACCAGTACGTGAAGGTTGCCCGCGAGTCACGTAGCCAGGACCGCGAGCAGAGCGGGAAGCGCAAGTCCGAGCGTTGGTCGTTGGCGCGCGGCGGCCGCCGATGAGCCTCGCAGACCGACTCGACAGCGTTCGTCGGGCCAGTCGCGGCGAGGACCACCCTGCGCCGGCGCAGGTACACGGTCCGGAGACGCGCGCGCCGCGCGCCGTCGACCCGTTCGCCCACGTGAAGCAGAGCGTCCACCAGGCCCTGTTGGACCAGCTCGGACCGCAGCTCTACGACCCGCACCTGGACGAGGCGGAGCTCGAGGCCAAGGTGCGTCACAGTCTGCAAGCGGTCATCGACGCCGAGGAGACACCTCTTTCTCTGGCTGACCGGACCCAGATCGCGCAGGAAGTGGCCGATGAGATCCTGGGCCACGGGCCTCTCGAGCCGTTGCTGCGCGACAGCGAGGTCACCGAGATCATGGTCAACGGTGCTGACAGCATCTACGTGGAGCGCGCGGGAAAGATCCACGCCGTGACGACCACGTTCAGCAGCGAGGCGCACCTGCGTCGCACCATCGACAAGATCGTTGGTCGAGTTGGCCGAAGGGTCGATGAGGCCAGCCCGCTCGTGGATGCCCGCTTGCAGGACGGGTCCCGCGTCAACGCAGTGATCCCGCCCATCGCCCTCGACGGGTCGATGCTCACCATCCGAAAGTTCTCCACGGATCCGTTCACCGACCGCGACCTCATCGCCTTCGGCACGTTCACTCCTCGGGTGCGTGACTTTCTGCGAGCCTGTGTCGTCGGCCGACGCAACATCGTGATCTCGGGCGGTACGGGATCTGGGAAGACCACGCTGCTCAACGTCGTCTCATCCTTCATCCCGACGGACGAGCGCATCGTCACCATCGAGGACGCGGCCGAGCTTCAGCTCCACCAGGACCACGTGCTCCGGCTGGAATCCCGCCCGGCGAACATCGAAGGTCGCGGCCAGATCGCGATCCGTGATCTCGTGAAGAACTCCCTACGTATGCGACCCGACCGCATCGTCGTCGGCGAGGTCCGAGACGGGGCAGCTCTGGACATGCTCCAGGCCATGAACACCGGCCATGACGGCTCGATCACCACGGCCCACGCCAACTCGCCCAGAGACTGCCTGTCGCGTCTCGAGACGATGGTGCTCATGGCTGGCGTCGACCTGCCCGTCCGGGCCATCCGGGAGCAGGTCTCGGGCGCCGTCGACATGGTGATCCAGCAGGCCCGCCTCAAGGACGGCTCACGCCGAGTCGTGGCGATCAGTGAGGTCGTCGGCATGGAGGGGGAGATCATCACCATGCAGGACCTGTTCACCTTCGACTACAGCGCCGGCCGCGACGAGCAGGGCCGGTTCCGTGGGACTTTGGTCAGCACCGGACTGCGACCGAAGTTCGCCCAGGAGCTCCTGGACCAGGGTGTCCAGCTGCCGGCAGACCTTTTCGTCAGGGGCGTGTGATGCCGACCAACCTCCCGGTCATGCTGCTGGTCGGGCTCGGCGCCATCTTCGTCGGCATCGTCGGAGTCGGTGTTGCTCTCGCCGGTTCGTCCACCTCAAAACGTCAGCGTCGTCTCGACGGACTCGAGCAGTACGTCGGCGCATCACGGTCCTCGGCCCGTGCCTCGGTCGCCACGAGCCCGAGTGCCATCTCCGAGAGCCTGATTGCCATGGGCGAACGGGTCATGGAGGGGCGGGAGTCGACCAGCAAGACCATGGCCCTGATCACCCGGGCAGACCTCCCACTCCGCGCGGGGGAGTGGCTCGTGCTGAGGGTGGTCGCGGTCATCGTGTGCCTGGCTGCGGCCATCGTCCTGTTCGGTGGCGGTGTCATCGCGACCGGCCTCTCGGTCCTGGTCGGTGCGGCCGCAGGGCTGGTCCTTCCTTCACTCGTGCTCAAGTTCCTGGCGGGTCGCCGCGCCAAGAAGTTCGAGCGGCAGCTGCCACAGCTGCTGTTGCTGGCGGCAAGCAGCCTGTCCACCGGCTTCTCGCTGCCGCAGGCTCTCGATGCCGTGGCCAAGGACGCGCCCGAACCGTCGGCCAAGGAGTTCTCTCGTGCGCTGGCCGAGACGCGCATCGGTGCGGACATCGGGGACTCGCTCGATCGGCTCGGTGAGCGGATGGACAGTGACAACATGCGGTGGACCGCGATGGCGATCCGGATCCAGCGACAGGTGGGCGGAAACCTCGCAGACACCCTGCGGACCACTGCCAAGACGCTGATGGAGCGTGAGGAACTCCGCCGTCACGTCAACGCCCTGGCCGCGGAAGGAAAGCTCTCCGCCTACATCCTCATCGCCCTGCCCATCTTTCTGTTCGGCTACCTGCTCAAGGTGAACCATGACTACATAGCTCTCCTGTGGTCGGGCTTCTTGGGCTGGTGCATGCTGGGCGGCGCGATCGTCGCCATGTGCATCGGCATCTTCTGGATGCGCAAGGTCGTGGAGGTGGAGTTCTGATGTTGCTGTACATCGGACTGGGTGCCATTGCCCTCGCCCTGGCAATAACGGTGCTGGCAGTCGGGGTCGGTTCCAGCCAGCCCGTGGGGGTCGCCAAGTCCTTGGCGATCATCGAACGTCAGGTGAGCGCCGACGAAGTCTCACGGGCGGATCTCCCACTGGTCGAACGTGTCATCATCCCCCTCCTCGACCGGTTCCGAGCCCTCGCAGGACGGCTCTCGCCCAGCGGCCACATCGAAAAGCTCAGCCGACAGCTGGAGCTGGCAGGAAACCCGGGCACGTGGACACCGGAACGCATCATGGGGGCCAAGGGAGCGGGCCTTGTCGGTGGCGGCCTCCTGGGTCTGCTCTTCGGGGGCCTGTCGATGCGCGGCCTCATGTTCGCCGCAGTGCTGGGCGTCTTCTGCTTCTTTGTTCCAAACATCCTCGTCTACAACGCCGGTCTCAAGCGGCAGGAAGAGCTCGGGAAGGGTTTGTCCAACGCCCTTGACATGCTCACCGTCTGTGTCGAAGCGGGCCAAGGCTTCGATGCCGCCATGCTGCAGGTTGCCCGTTCCGCCAAGGGGCCGGTCGCGGGTGAGTTCGCACGCGTCCTGTCGGAGATTCAGATCGGCAAGTCACGGGGCGACGCGTTCGTGGCGCTAGGACGTCGGACCTCGGACGCAGACGTGAAGTCGTTTGTGACCGCCTTGGTTCAGGCCGACAGGCTGGGCCTGCCCATCGCCGGGGTGCTGCGCGAACAGTCGAACCAGATGCGGATTGCTCGACGTCAGAAGGCCGAGGAGAAGGCGCAGAAAGTGCCGATCAAGATTCTCTTCCCGATGCTGTTCTGCATCTTCCCCGCACTGTTCATCGTCATCATCGGACCGGGTGCGATCCGGATGATGGGGGCGTTCTCCGGGATGTGACGACCCGCTCGTCGCGCCTTTCGAGGGCCTTCCCTCAGCGGCGAGCGTGTCCGACGGCGTCGGTCTTGACCAGACCGAGCCGCAGGGCCGCCATCACGGCGGACGCGCGGTTGTGGGCGCCGAGCTTCTCGTAGACCTTCGACACGTGCGTCTTGACGGTCGACTCGCTCATGTAGAGCCGCTTCGCCACCGCCGCGATCGAGTCGCCGGCGACGAGCCGGTCGAGCACCTCGGACTCGCGCGGCGTCAGCCGTGGCTTGTCGCTGGAGTCCCTGCGCCGCAACGCTTCTGCGAGGCCGGTCGCCATGAACGCGTCAGGGGCCACAGCCGCCCGGCGCACGGCGGCGATGACCTCGTCCGACGGCGCCGACTTCAGGACGAGCGCCGACGCGCCGAGGTCGAGCGCCTCCAGCAGCGTCTCGTCGTCGTTGTGCATCGTCAGGACGACGATGCCAAGGCGCGGTGATGCCTCGCGAGCAGCACGGGCCAGCACCAAGCCGGACCCGTCGGGCATGGACACGTCCACGACGAGCACGTGGATGAGGTTGGCGGCCAGCACCGCCTTGCCCTCCGCGATCCCTCCGGCCTGGCCGACCACGGCCAGGTCGTCCTCACTGTCGATCATCCGGCAGACGGCCTCACGCACGAGCGTGTGGTCGTCGATCACCACGACGTTGATGGTCATGACGGTTGGGGGATCCTTTCGTTGGAGAGCGTTGCGGACGATGCCGCCCCTCGTGCTCTCATGCGCATGCGGACGATGATGCCAGTGCCCACCCGTGACTCGACGGTGATCTCTCCGCCCAGCCCCGCAAGTGGATTCTCGCTGAAGTCCCGGCTCGTCAACGAGCTGGTGCCGTTGTGCGACACCCACAGCTCTGCCTTCGGCGCTGCGACGTTGAGCCGCACCTCGACGTCGGTTGCGTCGAGGGAGTGCCGGGCGTCGGCGAGTACTCGCAGGAACAGCCGGTAGATCAGCACCTCGGTGTGTGCCGGCAACCGGAATCCGTTCTCCGTCAAGTGCATTCGCGTCGTGACGCCTGACGTTGAGCCGAAGTTCTGAAGGCGTGCCCCGATGAGGGCGCCAAGACCTGTGTCGGGTCGCACGGCGATCCGCAGGTCGGCGATGTGCAGCCGCAGGTCCGCCAGCACCCGCGACACCTCCTCGCGCAACCCGTCGAGGTCGGCGGCCATCGGCGACTCCTGCTTGCGGGCGGCGTGCCGCAGGGCGTCGATGTTGAAGCCCAGCGCGACCATCTCCTGTGCGATGCCGTCGTGCATCTCGCGGGCGAGCCGTTCGCGCTCCTCGAGCCCGGCCCGCTCACGGAGCGAGGCGAAGAGGACGGACAGGTCGATGTTGGTCGAATGCCGCGCGGCCACCTCGGCGGCCGCGGCCAGGTCGTCGTCGGTGAAGGGCGTCACCAGGGGACGGTCGGCCACGAGGACTCCGAGCCGCTCACCGCTGTTGTTGGTCATGGGGACGGCGATGACCGACCGGCCCACGAGGTCGTCGGCCCAGTCCGTCTTGGTGGGCACCCCGTCGTGCCAGGCAGGTGCCAGCACCGACCCCGACTCGGTCGGGTCCGGCCACGGTGTCCGGTCAGCTCCGCGGATGGCCAGCGGCACGGCCGGGTCCGATCCGTAGCCGACGAGGATCGCGCTGCGGGTCGAACGCATCCGGGCGGCCAGGTCCTGCAAGGCCATCTCGGCCGACCCCGGGGCGTCGAACCCGGTCTCCAGGGTGTCGGCCAGCTCGTGCAGCCGCCGCAGGAGCAGGCCAGCCTCGGCCGCGTGGTTCGTCTCGACTGGCTCCAGGCTGTCTTCCTGCTCGCGGGACCAGGCGCCGAGCCAACCAAAGAGGAGCGCCAGCAACGATGCGAGCGCGATGAGCAGCAGCTCCAGCGGGGAGTTGTGGCCCAGGGCCCATGCCGTCACCAGCCCGGTGACGAGGCTGGTGACGGCAGAGGCGATGGCCCCGCGCCGGTGGAACCGCAGACCCAGGTGGTAGGCCGGGATCAGCACCAGGGCCTTGGACCAGGCGCCTGCGTAGCCGGTGGCGATCCCGGCGATGGCTGCACCGGTCAGCAACAGCACGAGCAGCTGGGCGCGCCGTGTCCGGTTGGTGGGTGGGCTCAGGTGGTTCAGGCCGGCCGCCGCGAGGTCCAGCACGAGGACGAGGAGGATCCACGGCAGCCCGGTGAGCAAGGCGTGGTCGACATAGGCGAGCAGTCCGGTCAGCAGGGCGAAGGCGAGTCGCAGGCGCGTGGAGACGGCAAGCTGGGGCAGCCAGCGCATCCGCTCACCCCTCTCTGACCCGCGCAGCGTTGTCCACAAGGCGAGGCACAGCGTAGTCGTGTCCACAGGTGCGGGCGGGCAAATCGACGGCTTCCCGCGCGAACGCAACCATCTCGTCATGTTTGCACCGATACATCCCGCGATGCACGCATCGCTCACCCAGCCGCTGCGAGCGCTCGCCGAGCTGGCCGTGCCGTCGTCGTGTGCCGCCTGCCGCGAGCCCGGTCCCGCCGTGTGTCAGCGGTGCGCCGCGGACGCCAACGCGGCGTTGTGGGCCGGGGGGCCTCGCGAGTCCAGCCCGGACCCTCGCCCGCCGGGCCTGCCGCTGGTCACCTCGACGGGCAGGTATGCCGGTGCGCTGGCTCGCGTGGTCGCCGCCGTCAAGGACGAGGACCGTCGCGACCTCGTGGACCCCTTGGGCGTCCTGCTCGCCGAGGCGGTCGACGCCACTTTGGCCGCATGGCCCGCGGCCGGGACGGCGTGGCGGCGCCAGAGCGGTCCGGTCCTCGTCGTGCCCGTGCCGTCGTCGCGTGCTGCTCGCCGGCGACGCGGCGACGCCCCGATGAGGCTGCTGGCCGGACGGGCCGTGCGTGACTACGCGCCCACCGAGGTCATGCTCGCCGACGTGCTGCGCCCTCGTCGGCGCGTGGCAGACCAGGCGGGCCTGTCCGCAGTCCAGCGCGCCGTCAACCTCGAGCACTCCATGCAGGTCTCGGCGCGGTGGCAGCACGCCCTGCCCGGCGCGGTGTGCGTGGTCGTCGATGACGTGCTCACCACCGGCGCCACCCTGGTCGAGGCGACCCGGGCGCTGACCCGGGCGGGCGCAGTCGAGGTGCGGTGCGCCGTCGTCTGCGCCACCCAGCGACGCCACCGGACGTCCGCTCCCAGCCCGCACTCGGCATACTCACGGTAAACGTTGGGTCAGGCCGTCTGTCGCAACGAGCCCCGGTGGTCTACCGTCGGTTCATGGCCCCTCTGGCCCGTGTGCAGGACACGACTCCAGGGCGCCTCGGACCCGGTCCGAACGGCGCCCTGTCGAGCAGGGCGGGGCGGTCCACGGGTGACGCCGGGAGGTGGTGCCGCGGTTGAAACGGGGTGTGCCACCCCAACCTGCCAACACCACCGAACCCCATGGAGGACACCGTGGAAATTGTCGTCACCGGACGCCACATGCAGGTCTCCGATCGATTCCGTGACCACCTCGACGAGAAGCTCTCGAAGGTGCCGCAGCTCGCCCCGCGCGTGCAGAGGATCGACGTCGTGGTCAGTCACGAGCCGAACCGCCGCCAGGCCAAGGCCTGCGAACGGGTCGAGATCACCTGCCACGTGAAGGGGCCCGTGGTCCGGGCCGAGGCGTGCCTCGACGACAAGTACGCCGCGCTCGACGTGGCCCTCGACAAGCTCATGGAGCGATTGCGCCGCGCCCAGGACCGGCGCAGGGTGCACCGCGGTCGCCGCACGCCCGAGTCGGTGGCGTTCGCGACGGCGCGCAGCAACGGCGCCGGTGACCTGGACGCCGTCTCCGAGAACCACGACCACGACAGCCAGCCGCTCGACGACGAGAAGTTCGGGGCGCAGGGCAACTCGCCGATCGAGGTGCGCGAGAAGGTCCACGCCAGTGCACCGATGGCCCTCGACGACGCCGTGCGCGAGATGGAGCTCGTGGGTCACGACTTCTTCCTCTACTACGACCAGGAGACGGGCCAGCCCAGCGTCGTCTACCGGCGGCGCGGGTGGTCCTACGGAGTCATCCACCTCGATGTGGAGAGCGCCGACGTCACCGAACGGGTCTCCTGACGGGTTACTCGCAGACGTCCACTGAACCCCTGCCACCCGCGGTGGTGACGGCGTGCCCGACCATTCCCGGGACGAGCACGGCGAAAGTCGTACTCCGCCGTCACCGCCGCGTGACAAGATGACCGGCGTGAGGGAGCAAGGGGAAGAGGTGTCTGGCGATCTGATCAGAGTGGTGATCGCCGACGACCACGTGCTGTACCGACGGGGTCTGCAGATGGTCGTGTCGCAGGACGACGACATCGACATCGTGGGGGAGGCAGGGGACGGCAAGGAGGCGGTCGACCGCACCGTCGAGCTGTTGCCCGACGTCGTGCTGATGGACGTGCGTATGCCGCACACGTCCGGCATCGAGGCCTGCGCCCGCATCAAGGAGCTCGTGCCCACGACCAAGATCATCATGCTGACGATGTCGGACGAGGAGTCCGACCTCTACGAAGCCGTCAAGGCCGGCGCCAACGGCTACCTGCTCAAGGACGTGCCGGGGGAGGAGATCGCCGACGGCATCCGTGCGGTGCACAACGGTGACTCGCTGATCTCCCCGTCGATGGCCTCGAAGCTGCTGGCCGAGTTCGCGCTGATGAGCCGTCGGCAGAGCGACCGTCCCACGGCCGTCGACGCGCCGCGCCTGACCGAGCGCGAGCTCGAGGTGCTGCGCCTCGTCGCCCGCGGCCTGGCCAACAAGGAGATCGCCTCGGAGCTGTTCATCTCCGAGAACACCGTCAAGAACCACGTCCGCAACATCCTCGAGAAGCTCCAGCTCCACTCGCGGATGGAGGCGGCGATGTATGCCGTCCGCGAGAACCTCCTCGAACCGGACGAATGACGGGGCCCGCACCCGTCCGACTCACCACGGCCCAGGCCCGGCGCATCGCGCTCGCGGCCCAGGGCTTCCTCGGCCCGCGCCCGGCTCCGGGCGAGGCGACCATGCGCCACATCCAGCGGGTGGTCGACCGGGTGCAGGTCGTGCAGATCGACAGCGTCAACGTCCTCGCGCGCAGCCAGTACCTCCCCTTCTTCTCCCGCCTCGGTCCCTACGACACGGCGTTGCTCGACCGGGCCCGTGACCGTGCGCCGCGCCGGCTCGTCGAGTACTGGGCGCACGAGGCGTCGCTCGTTCCACCCACGACCTGGCCGTTGCTCGACTTCCGCATGCAGCGCGCCCACGCCGACGCCTGGGGTGGCATGCAGGCCGTCGCGCGCAACCACCCCGAGCTCGTCGAGGCCGTCTTCGCTGAGGTGGAGCGTCGGGGACCGATCACCTCGCGCCAGCTCGAGGCGGCCCTCGAGCACGACCTGCCGCGCGCCAAGGACAACTGGGGCTGGAACTGGTCTCTGGTCAAGAACGCCCTCGAGCACCTCTTCTGGGGTGGCCGCATCACCTCTGCGGGGCGCACCAGCCAGTTCGAGCGCCGGTATGCCGCGTTGTCCCGTGTGCTCCCGCGTCCCGTCCTGGGCGTGGCCGAGCGGGCGGAGGACCGCCCGCTCCATGAGGTGGCCTTCCGCGAGCTGATCCGGCTCTCGGCGCGCGCGCACGGTGTCGGCACCGAGCAGTGCCTGCGTGACTACCTCCGGCTCAAGCCTGAGCAGGCGAGGCCCGCGATCGAGTCGCTCGTGGCCGAGGGGGCGCTCGTGCCGGCCACGATCGAGGGGTGGCGCCGCCCGGCATACCTCGACCCGCTCGCCCGCCGACCGCGAAAGGTGCACGCGCAGGCGCTGCTCAGCCCGTTCGACTCACTCATCTGGCAACGCGACCGGACGGCCGCCTTGTTCGGGTTCGACTACCGGCTGGAGATCTACGTGCCCGCCGACAAGCGGGTGCACGGCTACTACGTCCTGCCGTTCCTCTTCGGTGAGCGCCTCGTCGCGCGCTGCGACCTCAAGGCCGACCGCGTGGCCGGGGTGCTGCGGGTGCACACGGTCCACTGGGAGCCGGGCGCGCCGCCCGAGGCGCGACCGGCGCTCGAGGCCGAGCTGGAGACCATGGCCGCCTGGCTCGGACTCACCGGCGTCCAGGGTGTGGTGGCGGGATCTCGCTGACGGGTGGCGGTTTCGCTCGTGTTCGGCCGGTCTGGCTGGCAGATAGCGTGCGACCGTGACCGTTCCTGCCGCAACGGGTGCTCCCAGCGCCCGCATCCACCGGGCCTGGTGGGTCGCCCTCGTCGTGCTCGGCGCGCTCGTGGCCGCAGCCGGCTTCCGGTCCTCGACCGGCGCGTTGTTGGTGCCGCTCGAGACCGAGTTCGGCTGGTCGCGCGCCACCACGTCCGGCGCCGTGACCGCCAACCTGGTGATCTACGGCTTGACGGCGCCGTTCGCGGCGGCGCTGATGGAGCGGTTCGGCATCCGCCGGGTGGTCGTCTCCTCGCTGCTGCTCGTGGCCGTCGGGTCGGGCCTGACCACCGTGATGACCGCCGCCTGGCAGCTCTGGGTGCTGTGGGGTCTCGCGGTTGGCATCGGCACCGGCGCCATGGCGCTCGTGCTCGGCTCGGTGGTCGCGAACCGGTGGTTCGTCGAGGCGCGCCGCGGCCTGGTCACCGGCATCTTCTCCGCGGCCGGTGCCGCGGGCCAGCTCGTCTTCCTCCCCGGCATCGCCGCCCTCGCCACGGGGCCGGGCTGGCGCTGGGCGGCCCTGGTGGTCGCCGCCGCCGCCCTGCTGCTCGCGCCAGTCGTGCTCCTCGTCGTGCGCGACCGGCCTGCTGACGTCGGACTGCGCCCGTTCGGTGCCCCGGCGACAGACACCGGCGAAGGCGAGCAAGCGGCATACCCCCATGCCACCGGTCCCGGCCCTGGCCGTCTCGCCCTGCGCACGCTGCGCGAAGGTGCCCGCTCGCCGGTCTTCTGGATCCTGTTCGGCACGTTCTGGATCTGCGGCTGGTCGACCAACGGCCTCATCGGCACCCACTTCATCCCCGCCGCGCACGACCACGGCATGCCTGAGACGACCGCCGCCGGGCTGCTCGCGCTCGTCGGCGTGTTCGACCTCGTCGGCACGATCGCCTCAGGCTGGCTCGCCGACAAGGTCGACCCGCGGTTCCTGCTCTGCGGCTACTACGGCTTCCGCGGGCTGTCGCTGCTCTTCGTGCCCGCCCTGCTCGGGCCGGACATCCATCCGAGCCTATTCCTCTTCATCGTCTTCTACGGGCTCGACTGGGTCGCCACCGTGCCGCCCACGATTGCGTTGTGCCGCAAGCACTTTGGCGTCGCAAGGTCGAGCGTGGTCTTCGGTTGGGTCTTCGCCGCGCACATGGTGGGGGCTGGCGTCGCCGCCTCGTATGCCGGGTGGGTGCGCCAGGGGACCGGGTCCTACGACACCGCGTGGCTCACCGCCGGCGGGCTCTGCCTCTTCGCTGCCCTGGCCTGCCTCGCGATCACCCGCACCCCGCAGCGCGGCCCGTGGAACCCCGAGCACGAGGAGGCCGAGGTCGCCGCCATCGCCTGAGAGGGGCCCGGGTGAGAAAGTGGGTGCATGGCAGACATCGAGGTGACTGACAACCCTGACGAGAGCCGCTTCGAGGCCAGGGTCGACGGCGAGGTCGCGGGCTTCGCGGCATACCGGCTCAGCGACGGCCGCATCGTCTTCACGCACACCGAGGTCGATGACGCCTTCGGCGGCCAGGGCGTCGGCGGCGCCCTCGCCCGGGGCGCGCTCGACCAGGTGCGCGCAGCCGGGGACCGGCAGGTGGTCGCGCTCTGCCCGTTCATCGCGGCGTGGATCGACAAGCACCCCGACTACCAGGACCTGCTCGCCTCCTGAGGTGTTCGCAGGGGGACCAAGTGCAGGCATCATGCATGCATGCCGGCTCGGCCCCTGAGGTGAGCACGCGGCATACGCCGTCGGTATGCCGGCCGGGCACGGAACAGGGGTGCCTCACCAAGCGTTCGGGTGGGGTAGGCGCCCGCTCGCGGGGGCGCCGTCCGGTGCTGGTCACCCGGGGTGAACCAGTCGACTAGCCTAGGGCGGGCTGCGCCACAGGGATGGCGTCGGCCGTGAACCATCCAGGAGAGACTTCGTGTCGAAGATCGTCGAAAAGCTGCTGCGCGCCGGTGAAGGCCGCGTCATCAAGAAGCTCGAGGGCATCGCCGCCCAGGTGAACTCCATCGAGGAGGACTTCGAGAAGCTCAGCGACGCCGAGCTGCGCGCCGAGACCGACAACTTCCGCAAGCGGCTCGCCGACGGCGAGACGCTCGACGACATCCTTCCCGAGGCGTTCGCCGCGGTCCGCGAGGCGTCCAAGCGCACCCTCGGCAAGCGCCACTTCGACGTGCAGGTCATGGGTGGCGCCGCGCTTCACCTGGGCAACGTCGCCGAGATGAAGACCGGTGAGGGCAAGACCCTCGTCGCAACCCTGCCCTCCTACCTCAACGCCCTCGAGGGCAAGGGCGTCCACGTCGTCACCGTCAACGACTACCTCGCCGAGTACCAGTCCGAGCTCATGGGCCGCGTCCACCGCGCGCTCGGCCTCGAGACCGGCGTGATCCTCGCGTCGATGACGCCCGAGCAGCGGCGCGCCGAGTACGCCAAGGACATCACCTACGGCACCAACAACGAGTTCGGTTTCGACTACCTGCGCGACAACATGGCGTGGTCGATGGAGGAGCTCGTGCAGCGCGGCCACAACTTCGCCATCGTCGACGAGGTCGACTCCATCCTCATCGACGAGGCCCGCACCCCGCTCATCATCAGCGGCCCGGCCGACGCGGCCACCAAGTGGTACACCGAGTTCGCCCGCATCGCCCAGAAGCTCACCCGCGGTGAGCTCGAGTCCGGCGAGGGCGACTACGAGGTCGACGAGAAGAAGAAGACCGTCGGTGTCCTCGAGGCCGGCATCGCCAAGGTCGAGGACTATCTCGGCATCGACAACCTCTACGAGTCCGTCAACACCCCGCTCATCGGCTACCTCAACAACGCCATCAAGGCCAAGGAGCTGTTCAAGGCGGACAAAGACTACGTCAACATGAACGGCGAGATCCTCATCGTCGACGAGCACACCGGCCGCATCCTGGCCGGACGGCGCTACAACGAGGGGATGCACCAGGCGATCGAGGCGAAGGAGGGCGTCGAGATCCAGAACGAGAACCAGACGCTCGCCACGATCACCCTGCAGAACTACTTCCGCATGTACGACAAGCTCTCCGGCATGACCGGTACGGCCATGACCGAGGCCGCCGAGCTCAACTCGATCTACAAGCTCGGTGTCGTGCCGATCCCCACCAACCGGCCGATGATCCGCAAGGACCAGCCCGACCTCGTCTACCGCACCGAGGAGGCCAAGTTCGACGCGGTCGTCGACGACCTCGTCGAGCGGCACAAGGTCGGTCAGCCGGTGCTCGTCGGCACGACCTCGGTCGAGAAGAGCGAGTACCTCTCCGACCAGCTGCGCCGCAAGGGCGTCCCGCACGAGGTGCTCAACGCCAAGCAGCACGAGCGGGAGGCCGCGATCGTCGCGCAGGCCGGCCGCAAGGGTGCCGTCACCGTTGCCACCAACATGGCCGGTCGAGGCACCGACATCATGCTCGGCGGCAACCCCGAGTTCATGGCCGTCGCCACCCTCAAGCAGCAGGGCCTGGACCCCGAGGAGACCCCGGAGGAGTACGAAGCCGCCTGGGACGCCGCGCTGGCCAAGGCCGAGGAGGCCGTCAAGGCCGAGCACGACGAGGTGTCCGCGCTGGGCGGCCTGTACGTCCTCGGCACCGAGCGGCACGAGTCACGCCGCATCGACAACCAGCTGCGCGGACGGTCCGGACGTCAGGGCGACCCCGGTGAGTCGCGCTTCTACCTCTCGCTGCAGGACGACTTGATGCGCCTGTTCAACGCGGCCATGGTCGATCGGTTCATGACCACGGCCAAGATGGACGACGACGTGCCGATCGAGTCCAAGATGGTCAGCCGCTCGATCCAGAGCGCGCAGGGCCAGGTCGAGGGCCGCAACTACGAGATCCGCAAGAACGTCCTCAAGTACGACGACGTGCTCAACCGGCAGCGCTCGGTCATCTACGACGAGCGCCGCCGGGTCCTGGAAGGGGAGGACCTCGAGGAGCAGGTGCGCCTGTTCATCAACGACGTCATCAACGGCTACATCGACGCCGAGACGGCCGAGGGCTTCTCCGACGACTGGGACTACGAGCGGCTGTGGACCGCCCTCAAGACGCTCTACCCCGTGTCCGTCACCCCGGACGAGGTCGCCGCGGCATCCGGCGGACGCGGTGGAGTCAGCGCGGACGAGCTGCGCGAGCAGATCACCTCCGACGCCCACCACGCCTACGACGCCCGTGAGGCCGAGCTGGGCGAGGAGGTCATGCGCGAGGTCGAGCGTCGCGTCGTGCTCTCGGTCCTGGACCGCAAGTGGCGCGAGCACCTCTACGAGATGGACTACCTGCAGGAGGGCATCGGCCTGCGCGCCATGGCCCAGCGCGACCCGCTGGTGGAGTACCAGCGCGAGGGCTTCCAGCTCTTCAACGCGATGATGGAGTCCATCAAGGAGGAGTCCGTCGGCTACCTGTTCAACATCCAGGTCGACGTCGACCAGCAGCAGGCCGCGGCCCCCGCGGTGCAGCCGGTGAGCGTCTCCGACATGCTCGCCGGGTCGGGTGTGGGCAGCAACGGTGGCGCACCGGACGCCGAGCGCGCAGAGGCCGACGTGGCCGCTGGTGACGCCGGTGACCCCGGGCCCGCCACCGAGACCGCCCCCGCGCCGGAGACGGGTCAGCCCGCGGACGAGCGGGTCGACGCGCTCTCGGCGACCGCCCCGGCCACCGACCCCACCGCCGAGACCGTGCAGCAGCACCCGACCTTCCGCGCCAAGGGGCTGGAGGAGCCGCAGCGTCGCCAGCAGCAGCTGCAGTACTCCGCCCCGTCGGAGACCGGTGAGGTGGAGCACCGCGCCGGTTCCGTCGACGACGAGCTCAGCCCGGAGCAGCTCAAGGGCGTCTCCCGCAACGGTCCCTGCCCGTGTGGCTCGGGCAAGAAGTTCAAGATGTGCCACGGCCGCAAGGCCTGAGGCGGGCACAAGCACGAGTGGCCGGTGCGGGGGAGACCCTGCACCGGCCACTTTGCGTTGTGCCGCACCACGATTCGGTATGCCGCGTGGCTGGGTCTCGCGGTCAGCCCACCTGCAGTGCCTCGACCCGCCAACGCCCGTCGAGCCCGACCATCCGGAACGCGACGGCCCGCACACGGTTGCCGTCCACGACGACCGCGCTCACCTCGGCGACGCCGTCCGCGGGCTCGCACACCCGCACCCGGCGCACGACCGTGCGACGCACGTCGTCACGGGACCGGCGCAGGGTGCCGGCACGCCGAGCCGACACGACCGCACGACGCGCCACCACGGCATACACCTCGGGCACGGTCCAGCGGAGCAGCTGCGGCGCGGGCCTCGAACCGGACATCACCTCCACGAGCGCCTGGGCTATGTGCGCGCCCCACTCCTGGGGGTCGGGCAGGTCGTCGCGGCGGGTGGCCTGGGCGCCGAAGAGCTGCTCGTCGGTGAGGGTGGTGAAGTCGACCGCGAGGGCGTCCTGGATGTAGGGGGACGGCTGCGTCTCGGTGGGCGACCACTCGGGCTCCGGGATCACCGGCGGGCGCTGACGCGGAGCGGGCAGGATGCGGATCGGGCGCAGCTGCGGCTGGGCGCTCATCGGGTCACCGCCGTCCGGCCGCCCGGGACCTGGAGCACCATGCCCGGATGGATCAGGTCCGGGTCGTCGCCGATGAGGTCCCGGTTGGCGGCATACCAGCGGGGCCAGGCGCGGGCGACCTCGGCATCGCTCGCGCCGGCGCCGAGGTGCCGGGCTGCGATGGCCCACAGACTGTCACCGCGGCGCACGACGACCGTGCCGTCCTGCTCGCCCTGCGCGACCCGGCCCGTCACCAGCTCGGGGGAGGCCTGCGGCCGCACCAGCGGACGGGTGGGGGTCCACCCCGGCGGTGCGACGTCGACCGGTGCCGTTGCACTTGCGCTCGCTGGAGTCGTGGGCGCGAAGCTCGGCGTCGGGGCTGGGCTGGGGGTGCCCTTGGCCGGGTCGGCGGGGGCGGGAGTGGTGGAGCTGAACCCGGGGCCGGACCCAAGGGTGGCCGCGGCCCCGTGGTCTGCCTTGTCGCCTGCCGCCGTCGAGGCTGTCGCGGCGAAGCCGGGTGGCGGCACGGGCCCGGGTCCGCCCACGGCGCTGCTGGGGGTGGCGATGGCGCCGACCACGGCGCCCACGAGCACCGCGGCGAGCCGCTGGGTGACGACGGGGGTCCACCGGTTGCCGGCGCGGCGGGCCAGCTCGCCGGCGTGACCCGGCAGGTGGCCGAGGATCCCGACGACGAGCCCCAGGCCGAGCCAGATCGCCAGCGCCAGGGCGGCGGCTGCGGCAAGGGCGGCCACGACCTCCTCGGGGTTGCTCGGACCGGGCGCGTTCACCGGCCCCCACAGGGCCCGCGCGAGTGCGCCGAGTCCTGCGACCCCCAACGTCGTGGCCGTGACGGCGAGCAGGGCGGTGGCGACCACCCGGCCCGGTGTGCGTTGCGTCGTCATCCTGACAACCCCCTATCGGCCTTTATGGCCGTTTGCCTTTGTTTGCGTGTGATGAAGGCTAACTGTAGACAGTTGGATCCGCAAGGCTCGTGGGATCGCTAGGCTCGCCCCGCCGCCGATCGGACCGAGAAGGGGTGGGGCATGCGCTGGGAAGACCTGTTCGCCGACCTGGAGTCGCAGTGGGACGCCGAGCAGCGACGCGAGCTCGACGCCGAGGTGGCCGACCGGACCCGACGAGAGAGGGCCTCGGTCGGGCTCTACGAGCGGCTCGCGGCGGCCGTCGGCGAGGAGGTGTCGGTGGTGCTGGCGACGGGGGTGCGCGTCAGCGGGCCGGTCGCCGACGTGGGTGACGGGTGGCTCCTGCTGTCGGATCCGCGCCCGTCGGCGCAACCGATGGTGGTGCCCTTCGGGGCGGTGGCGGCCCTGATCGGCCTGCGTCCGCGAGCTGCCGGCCAGGGAATGGGGCGGTCCTTCGGACTGGGCTACGTCCTGCGCGGACTGAGTCGCGACCGAGCCGTCGTGGCCGTCACCGACGTCACCGGGTCGGTCACGACGGGCACGGTCGACGCCGTCTGGTCGGACGCCTTCGAGCTGTCCGAACACGCCGCTGACCTGCCACGACGCCCCGAGAACGTCACCGGGCGCAGGGTCGTGCCCTTCGCCGCCCTGGTGCTGGTCCGACCGGCCTGAGGGGTCACGGGCGGGCACGAACCAGTCGGCCGACGTCCCGGCCGCGGCGCGTCGAGCCGTGCCGGGCAAGCGTCACCGGGGTGGCCCACCCCCGTCGTGGGCCACCCCGGTGAACGGATGTGGTCGGTCAGTCCTGTCCCTGACCGAACGGGTGCGCTGCCACGAAGTTCTTGGTCTCGTTGTACATCCGCTGGATGTAGCTCTCGAGCTCCGCAACCTCGACCCGCCACTGACCGCGCCCGCCGACCTTGATCGCGGGCAGCTCGCCGGACCGCACCAAGGCGTACGCCTGCGCGGAGGAGATGTCGAGCACCTCGGACACCTCGGACAACTGGATGAAGCGCTTGGCCACAGCCAACCCCTCTCAACTGATCCCCACCCTGCTTGACTGGGGTCATACCTGCTCTTGACCAACTTTTTACCATGATCTTGCGTTCACGTCCGGTCGAACACGGAATTCTCTCAGAATCAATAGTTCGGCCGCGCCTGCGACTTTGCCCCTGTGGATGACTTCGCCGCTGTGGATTCGCACTCGCTGGAGCCCGTCGGTGCGCCATGATTGGATCCGGCGCCCGCCGGGTCGGAGCCGCCAACGCCACCAACCAGGACCAAGGGGGACGTTTCGTGACGGACCTGCCCACGCCCACCGCCAACCGCCTGCGCCGGCCGGGGTGGCGCGACACGCGCCTGCTCATCGGTCTCGTGCTGGTGCTCGCCTCCGTGGCTGTGGGCTCGTACGTCGTGTCACGGGCCGACGACCGGGTACCCGTCTTCGCCGCGGGTAAACCGCTCGTGCCCGGCCAGCCACTGCGCGAGGGCGATCTCGTGCGCGTCGAGGTGCAGCTGGGCTCCCAGGACGCCCGGTACGTCTCGGCCACCCCCGGGCTTCCGGGCGACCGGTTCGTCCTGCGTGAGGTGCCGGCTGGTGAGCTCGTGCCCCTGTCCGCGGTGGGTGGCCGCGACCAGGTCGACGTCCAGCCGCTCACCTTGAGCGTCGACGCCGGGTCGGCCTCGACCCTCCAGCGCGGCGCGCGCGTGGACGTCTACGTCAACCCGGTTGACCGTAGGGCTTCTGCCGGCTCTCGTTCGTACCGAGGTCCGGAGCTGGCACTGCGTGGCGTGTCGGTCGTGGGTGTCGCCAAGTCCTCCAGCGGGCTCGGGTCCAGCGGCGGCGACCGCGCGATCCAGGTCATGGCCCCCACCGACCGCATCAAGGGCATCATCGGCGACGTCGACGCCGGCGCCCGCATCACCGTCGTCCCGGTCGTGGCCGCCGACGGGAACGCCGGATGAGCCGCACGATCCTCACGGCCGTCCCCGGACCGTGGGAGTCCGACCTCGTCACGACCGTGGAGGGGACCGCCGGGTATGCCGTGGCGCGCCGGTGTGCGGACCTGCCCGACCTGCTCGCGACGGCCGCCGCCGGGTTGGGGGAGGTGGCGCTGGTGTCCGCCGACCTGCGCGCGCTGGACCGTGCGGCGCTGCACGAGCTGACCCAGCACTCGGTGCTGGTCGCCGGTGTGGTTGCGCCCGGCGACGAGATGGGCGAGCGACGGCTGCGTCAGCTGGGGCTCGAGGTGGTCATCCCGGCGGACGTGGCCGCGCCTGACCTGCAGGACCGGCTCGACCAGCTGACCGAGGGCGCTGGCACGGGGCTGGCGCTGGAGGATGAGACACCCGCGGACGAGCTCCCCGACGTCGAGGACGAGCCCGGGAAGGTCCTGGCCGTGTGGGGGCCGACGGGTGCTCCCGGTCGCAGCACCGTGGCGCTCAACCTCGCGGTGGAGCTCGCGACCCGCGCCCCCACCCTGCTGGTCGACCTCGACACCTACGGGTCGTCCCAAGCGCAGGCGCTGGGCCTGCTGGACGAGGCGCCCGGAATGGCCGCCGCCTGCCGCGCAGCCGACCAGGGCACGCTCGACCTGCCCGCCCTCGCCCGGCTGGCACCCGAGGTGGGCGGGGCACTGCGCATCCTCACCGGCATACCTCGCTCCCACCGGTGGACCGAGCTGCGCGCGCCGTCGGTGGCGCACGTGCTCAGCCTGGCGCGGCAGCTCGTGCGGTTCGTCGTCGTGGACTGTGGCTTCGGTATCGAGGACGACGAGGAGCTGTCGTACGACACGGTCGCGCCCAGGCGCAACGCCACCACGCTCACCGCGCTGGAGGAGGCGGACGAGCTCGTCGTCGTCGGCGCCGGCGACCCCGTCGGGCTGCAGCGTCTCGTGCGCGGTGTGCAGGACCTCGGCGTGGTCCCTGCGCCCTCGGGGCGGGTGGTGGTCGTCAACAAGGTGCGGGCCGCGTCGGTCGGGTCGCACCCAGAGCGACGCATCAGCGAGGCGCTCGGCCGGTTCGCCGGCATGGACGACATCGTCTACCTGCCGTGGGACCCCGCGGCGGTCGACGGTGCGATGCTCGCCGGCACGTCGCTCGCCGAGCACGCTCCCCAGTCGGACCTGCGCAAGGCCGTGACCGGCCTGGCCGACCGGTATGCCGCGCGCCCGGGTGCGCGCCGTGAGCGCGGCCGGGTGCGGCTGGGGCGTTGACGGGTCCTCAGGAGCTGAAGAGCAGGGTGAGACCGCCGACCGTGTAGACCACCATCAGCACGAGCAGCGGCACCTGCCCCGCCACCGCGGCCCGGCGAGGAAAGAGGGTCAGCGCGCGTTCGTGCGCGACGACCACCCCGAGCACGTGCCCGGTGATGATCGCGACGACCTGGATGGCGGCCACCAGGCTCGGGTTGATCAGTGCCGCCGCCGGAGCAACCGTGGCCGTGCCGAGCCAGTTCCCGCCGGTGCCAAGGGGATCGGAGAACTTGGCGAGTCCGTTGGTGCCCTCCCAGACCCACAGCGACCAGTAGTGGGCGATGAGGTAGCCGGCCGCGATGGGGATGAGGGACGGCGCGAACGCACTGGCCACACCGTGCCACGACACCCTCGCCAGGCGCGCGGACAGCCACGCCGCCAGGGCGAGTGAGCCGGCGACGACGAGGCACACGCCGACCAGGCCCGCCGTCTCCCAGAGCCTCGGGAACGAGCGTCCCTGGACGAAGCCGTACCAGCGGGACTCGCCCGAGAACCCGTCGTAGGCAGTGGTGCCCAGCAGCACCGCGCACACCGCGAGGAGGCCCCGGTCGAGCCGGACCTGCAGCGGTCCGTGCAGCGGGGTGCGCCAGACCCACCGCCCGTCGGCCCGGCGCCCCAGCGGGCTCAACGTGCCGTAGAGCGAGGACCACGCCGTGAACGCATCGCCACGGCCCAGGTAGGGGCGGCCGAAGACGAGCGAGAGGATGACGCCGACCAGCAGGTAGCCGAAGACCGCCACCCGCAGCACCGGCAGGTCGGCGTTGTCCGGTGCGATCAGCTCGAGCCACACGAAGGCGGCCAGGCCGATCGCGGCGGGCCAGTAGCCCCAGCGGTAGTCGGCGAGGGCGAAGTCGGGTTCCACGCGCGCGAGGCGGAGCAGGCCTGCGTGCAGCCAACGCAACGGGTTGACGAGGCGCCACACCCCACCTACCAGCATCGACAGGAAGGCCAAGCCCACCCAGAGCCAGACGTAGACCACGCTGGCCACGGGGTTGTTGGCGTCGTCCTTGCCGAAGACAAGTGACATGAGCGTCCAGGCTGCGACGAAAAGCGTTGCCAGCACGGCGATCCCGCGCAGTGCAGGGGAGTCGAGGGCCAGGGCGAGCAGCTTGGGCACGAGCCGCCCGTCGGTGTCGCGCAGCCGCGGGGTCTTCCAGAGGGCACCGAGCGCCACGAAGGAGATGACGAGCGCGAGGCCGGCTCCGACCAGCAGGTAGGAGAACGGCAGCGGCAGGTCCTCGCGGGACCCGACACCGTGTGCCGGTAGGGCGGCGAGGACGCCGAGGGTCACTGGACCGCGATCTTGAGCAGCCGCAGCTCGGGCTCGTGCGTCTCGACCTCGTAGACGCCTGGAGCGTCGCCCGTGAGCTCGACGCTTGTCGGCTGGCCGGCCTTGAGCGTCTTCTCGAGGTCGAAGCCGTGGATGTGCAGGACGTCGTCGTGGTCGCTCGTCACCGTGAGCGTGAGCGTCTCACCGACACCCAGCTTCACCGTGCTCGGTGCCGGGTCCACCTTCCTGCCGGTGACGGTGACCTCGACGGTGCGGCCGGCCGGCGCGGACGTGGTCGAGCTGGTCGACGTGGCGCTGGTGGCGGTGCTTCCCGAGGTCGTGGAGCTCGACGGTGTGGAGCTCGACGAGGTGCTGCCGCCACCGGCCGGTTCGCCGCCCCCACCACACCCGGCGAGGGCGAACGCGAGCGCCAGCCCCGCGGCATACGACACGGCACGACGAGAGGTCTTGGTCACGAATCTCATTCTAGGGGGCCGTTTCTGACACGATGTGGGGGTGCCCGACCGCCTCAACTCGCTCGACGCGTCGTTCCTCTACCTCGAGGAGGCGACGACGCCGATGCATGTCGGTTCGGTCATGGTGTTCGACCCACCGAGCGACGGGTTCGACTACGACCGGCTGGTGCAGCTGATCTCGACCCGCATCGCATTCGTACCGCGCTACCGCCAGCGGGTGCGGCAGATCCCGGGCCGGTTGGCCAACCCGGTGTGGGTCGACGACGAGAACTTCGACGTGACCTACCACGTGCGCCGGTCCGCACTGCCGAAGCCGGGCAGCGACGAACAGCTGGAGGAGTTCGTGGCCCGCGTCCAGCCGCGCGCGCTGGACCGCAACCGTCCGCTCTGGGAGGTCTACCTCGTCGAGGGCCTCGCGCAGGGTCGGTTCGCCATCGTCACCAAGTCGCACCAGGCGCTGGTCGACGGCATCAACGCGGTCGACATCGCCCACGTCATCGTCGACGGCGACCCGGCGGCTGAGGGCCTCGTCACGGACACGTGGCGTCCGTCGCGCGAGCCGAGCGACGTCGAGCTGCTCACCGGTGCGCTCGTCGACGTCGTGCGACGGCCCAGCGAGGTCATCGAGAACATCCGCGGAGGCATCGTCGACGTCAAGGCCGTCGGCACCCGCGCCCTGTCGGCCGTCGGTGACGTCGTCTCGACGCTGGCGCGCACGGCCGCGCGCCCCGCGCCGCAGTCGCCGCTCAACGCGACCGTCGGTGAGGCGCGCCGCTACCTCATGATCGGCACCGACCTCGAGGACTACCGCAAGGTCCGCACCCAGCTGACCCGTGGCAACTACGCCGACGACGTCACCATCAACGACGTCGTGCTGGCCACGATCGCCGGCGCCTTCCGGTCATGGCTGCTCACGCGCGGTGAGGCCGTGCACCCCGGCACGACGGTGCGGGCGATGGTGCCGATCAGCGTCTACGACGACAACGGCGGTCACGTCGGCAGCCGCCTCACGGCGTCGTTCGTCGACCTGCCGGTGGGTGAGCCGGGCCCGTCGATGCGGTTGCACCAGATCGCGTTCGCGATGCGCCAGCAGATGGAGGGCGGGCAGGCCGTGGGCGCCGAGTCGCTCGCCGGGCTGGCGGGCTTCGCGCCGCCCACCCTGCACTCGCTGGGCGCCCGCCTCGGGTCGGCCGTGTCGCGCAGGCTGTTCAACGTCGTCATCACGAACGTGCCGGGTCCCCAGCACACGTTGTATGCCGGCGACGCCCGGATGCTCTCGACCTACCCCGTGATGCCGCTCGCCCGGGGGCAGGCGCTGTCGATCGGGCTGACGTCCTACGACGGCGGTGTCTACTACGGGCTCAACGCCGACCGAGACTCCATGCCCGACGTGGACGTGCTCGGTCAGAGCATCGTCGACTCACTGGGGGAGCTGCTCGAGAGCCACCGGTCCAAGCGGTGAGCCCGCGCCGGTCGGCTGCCCAGCCGCGTCGCGGGCTCGTCCTCGGCGGTGGTGGCGTGCTGGGTGCGGCCTGGATGGTGGGTGCGCTCAAGGCGTTGGAGGACGAGCTCGGCATCGACGCCCGTGACTTCGACGAGCTGGTGGGCACGTCGGCCGGCTCGGTCCTGGTCGCGCTGCTGGGAGCAGGGGTCCCGGTGGCCGACCTGCTGCGGCACCAGCAGGCCGGCACCATCGACACCGGACCGCTTGCCGGCTTCCTGTGGGACTACGAGAGCGATACCGGCGGCGACCGACCGGGTTGGCCCAAGGTGGGCGTCGGGTCACGAGAGCTGTTGCGGCGCAACGCACTTCACCTGCGCAGTCTCCCGCCGACAGCAGTGCTGTCGGCGATCATGCCCGAGGGACGGGGCAGCATCGCCGCCGTCGGGGCGATGGTCGGCCACGTCGTGCCGTCGGGATGGGTGTCGCGACCGGGGGTCACCGCGGTGGCACTCGACTACGACACGGGTGAGCGCGTGGCGTTCGGGCGTGACCAGGCGCCGCAGGTCGACCTCAAGGACGCAGTCATGGCTTCCTGCGCCATCCCCGGCTGGTACCAGCCGATCCGCATCGGGGAGCACCGCTACATCGACGGTGGCGCCTGGTCCTCGACCAACCTCGACCTCATGGCCGGGCTGGGGCTCGACGAGGTCTACGTGCTCGCGCCGCAGGTGAGCTTCGTCAAGGACGCGCCGACCCAGTGGCGCACCCGGGTCGAGCGGCAGTGGCGCAACCGCGTCACCCTGCGCGCCCTGCGCGAGCTGCACCGGGTGCACCACGACGGTGCCGAGGTGACCATCCTCGGTCCGGGCGAGGAGGACCTCGAGGCCATAGGGTCCAACCTCATGGACGTCTCGCGCAGGCCGCGCGTCATCGAGACGTCGCTGCGCACGTCCGCGGTCGCCCTGCACGACCCGGCGCCCCTGCCCGACCGATCCGACTACGAGGACGTGGGATGAGCCAGACCCGGATCTACCTTCCCCTGACCGCTGCCGGACTCCGTGCGCTCGCGAAGTCGCGCGAGACCGGGCCGGCGCCCGCCTCTGCGTATGCCGTGACAGCCCGCCTCGAGCGCGCCAACTCCGCCGACCTGGCCGAGGAGGAGCTCGAGCACGCAGCCTTCAGCGAGGCGGCGGAGGCGGCGCTCGCGTTGCAGGGCAACGAGGTCGGCAAGCGGGTGATCGCGGCGGCCGACGTCGATCCGGGGACGGTCGAGCCGGACGGGTCCCGCGAGGACGCGTCGGCGGTGACGGTGTCCGAGCCCGTGCCGTTGCGTCGCATCGTGTCGTTCCACGTCGACGAGAGCGCGGGCGACACCGGCTTGGACGACCTGCTCTGGTACGACGCCACCGAGCTCGACGAGGTCCTGCGCCTCCTGTGACCCGCTACGTCTGCGAGTTTGCCCCGCTGGTGGGCAGATCCGCAGACGCAAGCGTCAGGTGGCTCGGGACGTCTGCGAGTTTGCCCCGCTGGTGGGCAGATCCGCAGACGCAAGCGTGGTGGCGAGGAAGGGGTCGACCAGGGCGTGGTAGGCATCGGGGACGTCGCGGCGGATGCAGTGGCCAGAACCCGGAACCACGCGAATCTCCAGGCAGAAGTTGCCGATTCGCCCCGCTCGTTCGCGCACGTCCGACGTCACCGGACCGCCGCGCTCGGCGAGCAGCGCCAGGGTCGGCACGCGGATTGTCGCGAGCAGCTCGTCCCACGGAGCCGCCAGCGACGCGACACCGAGGGCCAGGAAGTCGGTGTCCACCTGGCTCTTGGACTCGGCCCACGGACCGAACTCCGGCTCAGGCCAGGTCGGGTTGTCGCAGCGCCCGTCGGCGAGCTGACCCTCGGGGTCGTCATGCCAGGCCTGCACGTCGGCCAGCCGATCGCGGATCACGGCCGGCTCCTGCACCCGCAACGCGGGGTCGCGCCACGCCGGGTCCTCCAGCACCGCCGCGGCCACCAGGTCCGGGCGGCGGGCTGCCAGCGCGGTGGCGACACCACCACCCATCGAGTGCCCGACGACCGCGACCGGACCACCACGTTCGGCGACGATGCGAGCGACGGTGGCCTCGGCGGCGGCATACATCTGCTCCATCGGGTCGGCGGAGGTGAGCTGCGCGGCCGTGAAACGCGGCGACCGTCCGTGCCCGAGCAGGTCGAGTCCGACGACGCGGTGTGCCGGCGACCACCTCCGCACCGCGTCGGGCCAGGAGGCGCCTGAGTCACCGAGACCGTGCAGGAGCACGATCGTCGCAGTCGCCGGGTCGGACGGCCCGGCCCAGCGGCAGGTGAGGGTGGCGCTTTCGTCGGCGGTCGGCATACGTGCCACCATAAGTGGGGCCGGGATCACCGCTCCGGCACGCCATGTCTTCGCAACCCCGAGGAGTCCAGTCCGCCATGGATGCCGTCACCCAGGTGCCCGCCCCGTACAACGAGCCCGTGCTCGACTACGCGCCCGGAAGTCCCGAACGGGCCAAGCTCGAGGTCGCCCTGGCGGAGCTGGGCAGCAACCCGATCGACCTGCCGCACACCATCGACGGCAAGCGGGTCATGGGTTCGGGACGCAAGATCGAGGTGCGTCAGCCGCACGCCCGCCGCAAGGTGCTCGGCACGATGCGCAACGCCAGCGTCAGTGACGCGCAGGCAGCCGTCGACGCAGCCAAGGCCGCGGCCCCCGGCTGGCGCGCGCTGTCCTTCGACGACCGCGCCGCCATCCTGCTCAAGGCAGCGGACCTGCTCGCCGGCCCGTGGCGTGCCCACCTCAACGCGGCGACCATGCTCGGCCAGAGCAAGACGGCATACCAGGCGGAGATCGACTCGGCCTGCGAGCTGATCGACTTCTGGCGCATCAACGTCGACTTCGCTCGGCAGATCCTCGCCGAGCAGCCGCCGCTCAACGCCCACGGCGTCTGGAACCGCACCGACCACCGGCCGCTCGAGGGCTTCGTCTACGCCATCACGCCATTCAACTTCACCGCCATCGCCGGCAACCTGCCGACGGCACCCGCGCTGATGGGCAACACCGTGGTGTGGAAGCCGTCGCCCACCCAGCAGTTCGCCGCGCACCTCACGATGTCGCTACTCGAGGCTGCCGGTATGCCGCCCGGCGTCATCAACATGGTCACCGGTGACGGCCTCAACGTCTCCAAGGTCGCCCTGGCCGACCCCGACTTCGCGGGCCTGCACTTCACCGGGTCGACCGCGACGTTCCAGCACCTGTGGCGCGAGATCGGCACCAACATCACGAACTACCGGTCCTACCCGCGCATCGTCGGTGAGACCGGTGGCAAGGACTTCATCCTCGCCCACCCGTCCGCCGACCCGGACGTCCTGCGCACCGCCATGATCCGCGGCGCGTTCGAGTACCAGGGCCAGAAGTGCTCCGCCGCCTCGCGCGCCTATGTGCCCCGCAGCCTGTGGCGCAAGATCAAGGCCGACCTCGTCTCGATCACCGAGGGCCTGCAGCAGGGCGACGTCACGGACCTGTCGAACTTCATGGGCGCCGTCATCGACGAGCGCGCATTCGACAAGCACAGCAAGGCAATCGACCGCGCGCACGCCACCTCCGGCGTCGACGTCGTGGCCGGCGGCACCTACGACGACAGCGAGGGCTACTTCGTCCGCCCGACGATCCTGGAGATCGACGACCCGACCGACGAGTCGTTCCGCACCGAGTACTTCGGCCCGATCCTGTCGGTTCACGTCTACCCGGACCGTCAGTTCGACAAGGTGCTCGACCAGATGGAGTCCTTCGCGCCCTACGGACTCACCGGCTCGATCATCGCCCAGGACCGCACCGCCATCGCCGACGCCAGCAACCGGCTGCGCTTCGCCGCGGGCAACTTCTACATCAACGACAAGCCCACGGGCGCGGTCGTCGGCCAGCAGCCGTTCGGCGGCGGTCGCGCGTCCGGCACCAACGACAAGGCCGGCGCCGCCCAGAACCTCATCCGCTGGACGAGCTCGCGCTCGATCAAGGAGACGTTCAACCCGCCGACCAACCACGTCTACCCGCACATGGGCTGACGCCACCTCACGCGCGACAAGGCCCGGAACCGCATCGGTTCCGGGCCTTGTCGTTGTGGTTGGTATGCCGAGTGGTCGCGAAACCGAGGTCAGCGGCCGAGTCGTTCCGGCCGCTTCTCGCCCGTCTGTCAGCGGCCGAGTCGTTCTCTGGCCGCTTCCGCGACGGTCTGCGGGCCGAGCTCCTTCGTCGTTCGTGTCCTCGCCCGTCTGTCAGCGGCCGAGCCACTCCTTGGCGGTCTGGGTCTCGATGGTGATGGCCTCCTCGATCGGGGGCGCGGCGGCCTTCTCGATCTTTCCGCCGATCAGGGGCACACCGGCCTTCAGGTCCGCATCGAGGGTCTCGACGGTTCCGGCGGGGGAGGGCTTGAGGGACAGTTTTCCCTTGAGCGTGATGGGGGCGCCGGGCACCGACATCTCGACCGTGCCGGTGCGGCTGCCGTCCCCACCGGCACCGCTCCACGTCTGGGTCTCGAGCACCTTGAGGGTGTCGCCGATCATCGACCGCGCGAAGTCGGGCAGGTCATCGGACGGCAGCACCCGCTCGGTCGTGATGACCGTCTGGTCGCCCTTGGTCTCGACCCTGGCCGAGTGCGAGATCGCTGCGGTGGCAGCGCACTTGGCGTCCTGGAACGCCGGGTCTGCGAGCACCGCGAACACCTCCGCGGGCGGGGCGGCGTACTCGATCGTGCGGGCGATCTTCATGCAGGTCTCCTCGAGGCGGATCGGTGGTTGGACGGGCCGGGCCCGGCGTGGCCCAGCCTAGTGTGCGGCGATCTGCGGTAGCTCAGCCGCGCAGCGAACTGGCCTCGTGACCCAGCGCCTGCGTCGAGTCGTGGAGCAGCTGGACCAGCCGCTGACGGCGACGAGCCAGGATCGTGGCCGCACTGTCGAGCTCCTGCTGGAGGTCTTCACGCGCGCGTGACTGCTCGGTGGCGGCATCCTCGTCGGCGACCCCGGACACCCCCCACTGAGGCGTCACGGTGCCCCGACTGTGCGTCAGCCCGGCCGACTCGGCGCGGTGGCCGACGGCGCGCCCGATGGCCACCCCCTCGCCCAGGTCCTGGGAGTGGTCCTGCAGGGCCGAACCCGCGCGGTCCAGCTCGGCCACGGTCCGTTCGAGGGCCGCAGCCAGGTGGTCTGCCCGCCGGCGGGCACGCACCAGGGCTGCGCCACCGCGCGGCTGGTCGGGTGGCAGGGCCGCGCGGAGGCGACGCTCGTCGCGGCGCAGCTGCTCGGCCAGGCGGCGCAGGCTGGAGCCGACCTGCGAGACCGACGCCGGGTCGCCGGTGAGGGTCATCGGGTCCCCCTCGTCGCAGCGCCCGCCCGCGCAGTCCCGGAGGGTGTCGACCCGGTCGAACCAGCAGCCGGTGAACCAGGGGTCGGTGAACCAGGGGCCGGCGTGCGCGCGGACCGGCCGCGCGCTGCGATGCCCAGGGTCGCCTCGAGCTCACCCGCGGACGCCTCCACCTCGCGCAGCAGGTCGGCCACCTGCTCGAGGTAGGCGTCCAGCGCGCGTTGGGTGTCGCGGTCACCGGCGACGGGGAAGAGGTCGAGGACGTCCTCGACCCCCGCGCCAGCGTTCTCCCGCAACCCCGCGAGAGCCGCGCCCAACGCGGAGGTGAGGTCGGCTGGTCCCGGCTCCGACGGCATACCTCCACTGTAGTGAGAAGACGCGGAAGGACCTCCGCACTTCCCACAGGGGGTGCGGAGGTCCTTCGTCAAGGGTGCGGGCCCCTGGCCCGCTTCGTCAGAACCAGGTCTTGCGTCCTCCGACGGCGCGGCCGGCCGAACCGAGGAGCGTGAGGATGAGACCGACCACGACGAGGATCACACCGATCCAGGTAAGGACCGGGATGGATGCCAGCCACCCGATGAGGATGAGGATGATGCCGAGGATGATCACTGTGGGCTTCCTTTCAGCCACTGATGGGGACCCTTCACCCAAGCACCGGTTCGCCGAACTCGCACGCTGAGCGGGCGTGTGACCTGCGAAAACATCGAAATTCCTGGGCCAGGGGTCTCGCCAGGACGGGCGCCGGGGTCGGGGTGTCGGGAGGGGGTCGACGGCCGGGTGCCCGCGCTCGGAGGTGAGCGATAGTCTCAGTCCTCGGATGCACATTGCCGTGCCTCCTCGTGGGTACTTCGAGACGTGAGGATGAAGCCGACCGACATGTCTGGGTCGCTGGAGCAGTCCCGTCAGCAGCTGTTGCACTCCGCCGCCGAGCGCGCGGACCACGGTGGAGGCAAGGGGGTCGAGGACTTCCTGCGTGCGTACTACCGGCACGTGGCGACCGAGGACCTGCTGGCCCGCGCGCCCGAGGACCTCCTCGGGGCCGCCCTGTGCCACAAGAAGCTCGCGCAGAGCCGTCCCGTCGGCACCGCGAAGGTCGAGGTGTTCAACCCTGAGGTCGACGACCAGGGCTGGGCCAGCGGCCACACGGTGATCCAGATCGTCACCGACGACATGCCGTTCCTCGTCGACTCGGTGACCTCCGAGCTGCTGCGCATGGACCGACTCGTGCACCTCGTGGTCCACCCGGCGATGAAGGTCCGCCGGGACGCCGCCGGCGAGCTGCAGGAGGTCCTGCTCGACGGCCCGAGCGACGACGGTGAGTTCGGGCAGGTGCGCGAGTCGTGGATGCACCTCGAGATCGACCGGGACAGCGACCAGGAGGACCGCGACGAGATCGCCGACAACCTGCGCAGGGTGCTGGGCAACGTCCGGGAGTCGGTCGAGGACTGGCCCAAGATGAAGGCGACCTGCCAACAGCTGGCGACCGAGCTCGAGAAGGCGCCACCGGCCGGCATACCCGCGGCCGAGGTGGACCAGGCACGCGAGCTGCTCGACTGGCTGGCGGACAACCACTTCACCTTCCTCGGCTACCGCGAGTACGCACTGCACCGCGGCGACGACGTCGACCGGCTGGAGCCGGTGCACGGCACGGGCCTGGGGCTGCTGCGCTACGACCCCAAGGGGGACGGCGTCACGCTGTCGGAGCAGGCGCGGCAGGTCGCGCGCGCCAAGGAGCTGCTCATCATCACCAAGGCCAACTCGCGCGCGACGGTGCACCGCAACACCTACCTCGACTACGTGAGCGTCAAGCAGTTCGACGACGAGGGGCAGGTGACGGGGGAGAAGCGGTTCCTCGGGTTGTTCACCTCCAGTGCCTACACCGAGTCGGTCACCCGGGTGCCGGTGTTGCGCGACAAGGTCGAGGCGATCTTCGAGCGCAGCGGCTTCCTCCCCGACTCGCACTCCGGCAAGGACCTCCTCGAGGTCCTCGAGACCTACCCCCGCGACGAGCTCTTCCAGGCCGATGTCGACGAGCTCTACGACAACGCCACCGACGTCCTGCACCTCCAGGAACGTCGCAAGACCAAGCTGTTCCTGCGGCGGGACCGGTTCGGTCGCTTCGTGTCGTGCCTGGTCTACATCCCGCGCGACCGCTACAACACCTCAGTCCGCCTCAAGATGGAATCCATTCTGCGACAGGCGTTTCCGGGTGCGACGGTGGACTTCACCACGCGCGTCTCGGAGTCGGTGCTGGCGCGGCTGCACTTCGTCGTGCGCGTGCCGGCTGGTGAGTCGATCCCCGAGGTCGACGAGTCGGTGCTCGAGCGCCAGCTCATCGATGCCACCCGCACCTGGGACGAGGACCTCAGCGAGGCCGGGCGCAGCGAGCACGGAGAGGAGGCCGCCGCACGGCTGACCGGCCTCTACGGGCGCGCCTTCCCGGAGGCGTTCAAGGAGGACTTCTCACCGCGGGTCGGCATCGCCGACATCCGCCACATGGAGGGCCTCGCCGACGACGACGCGACCGGCCTGAACATGTACCAGGAGCCGGGCGCCCCGGCGACCGAGCGCCGGTTCAAGCTCTACCGGCGACAGCCGTTGTCGCTCACCGCGATCCTGCCGATGTTCACCCACATGGGCGTCGAGGTCGTCGACGAGCGGCCCTACGAGATCCAGCGCGGCGACGGCGTGACGATGTTCGTCTACGACTTCGGCCTGCGGGTCAAGGGCGAGAAGGTGTGGGCCGGCGACGGAGGGCGCGACAAGCTGCGCGAGCTCTTCCAGGACGCCGTCGGCGCGGTCTGGCGCGGGCAGGCCGAGAGTGACGGCTTCAACGCGCTGGTGCTCGGGGCCGGACTCACCTGGCGACAGGTCGTCATCCTGCGCACGGTCGCGAAGTACCTGCGCCAGACCGGGTCGACCTTCAGCCAGGACTACGTCGAGTCGGCCCTCGTCCAGAACCGTTCACTTGCCGCAAAACTGGTGTCGCTGTTCGAGATTCGCTTCGACCCGAGCCGGTATGCCGGTGAGCCGGGCGGGGAGCGCGAGGTCGCCGAGGCGGCGGTCGTGGAGGAGATCACCAAGGGACTGGACGAGGTCAGCTCGCTCGACCAGGACCGCATCATCCGCGCCTTCCTCGGGGTGATCCAGGCGACGCTGCGGACGAACTTCTACCAGGCGGGGGAGGACGGTCAGCCCAAGCCCTACGTCTCGATCAAGCTCAACCCCAAGCAGGTGCCTGACCTGCCGGCGCCGCGGCCGCAATTCGAGATCTTCGTCTACTCGCCACGGGTCGAGGGGGTGCACCTGCGGTTCGGGCCTGTCGCCCGGGGTGGACTGCGCTGGTCCGACCGGCGCGAGGACTTCCGCACCGAGATCCTCGGCCTGGTCAAGGCGCAGATGGTCAAGAACGCCGTCATCGTGCCGACCGGGTCGAAGGGCGGTTTCTACGCCAAGCAGCTGCCCGACCCGGCCGTCGACCGCGATGCGTGGTTGGCCGAGGGGATCGAGTCCTACAAGGTCTTCATCTCGGGGCTGCTCGACGTCACCGACAACCGTGAGGGCACTGACATCGTGCCGCCCGCAAACGTCGTGCGGCACGACGAGGACGACCCTTACCTCGTCGTCGCGGCCGACAAGGGCACGGCGACGTTCTCCGACATCGCCAACGGTGTCGCGCAGTCCTACGGCTTCTGGCTGGACGACGCGTTCGCCTCTGGTGGTTCCGCCGGCTACGACCACAAGGCCATGGGCATCACCGCGCGTGGCGCGTGGGAGTCGGTGAAGCGGCACTTCCGTGAGATGGGTGTCGACAGCCAGTCGGAGGACTTCACGGCGGTTGGCATCGGCGACATGTCGGGCGACGTGTTCGGCAACGGGATGCTGCTGTCCGAGCACATCCGGCTCGTGGCGGCCTTCGACCACCGGCACATCTTCGTCGACCCGGATCCCGTTGCGGCGTCGAGCTTTGCCGAGCGCAAGCGGCTGTTCGAGCTGCCCAGGTCGTCGTGGGCCGACTACGACACGTCACTCATCAGCAAGGGTGGTGGCGTCTTCGCCAGGTCGCTCAAGGCCATCCCGATCACGCCCGAGATGGTGGAGGCGCTGGGCCTGCCCAAGGGCACGACGACGATGACGCCGGCGGAGCTGATGAAGGCGATCCTCCAGGCGCCGGTCGACCTGCTGTGGAACGGCGGCATCGGCACCTACGTCAAGGCTGCCACCGAGACCAACGCCGACATCGGTGACCGTGCGAACGACGCCATCCGGGTCGACGGCAAGGCGCTGCGGGTCAAGGTCGTCGGTGAGGGCGGCAACCTGGGTCTGTCCCAGCTCGGCCGCATCGAGGCCGCGCTCAACGGCGTCCGGGTCAACACCGACGCCATCGACAACTCGGCTGGGGTCGACACCTCCGACCACGAGGTCAACATCAAGATCCTGCTCACGGGCCTCGTCAAGGGCGGCGACATGACGCTCAAGCAGCGCAACACGCTGCTCGCGTCGATGACCGATGACGTTGCGGCACAGGTGCTTCGCGACAACTACGAGCAGAACGTCCTGCTCGGCAACGCTCGCGCCCAGGAGCACCCGATGCTGCCGGTGCACCAGCGGCTCATCCACTGGCTGGAGGAGCGGGGCGACCTCGACCGGGCGCTGGAGTTCCTGCCGACCGACGCCGAGATCGACCAGCGGTTCGCGGACGGGCTGGGCCTGAAGTCGCCAGAGTTCTCGGTACTCGTCGCCTACGCCAAGCTGGCGCTCAAGGACGACCTGCTGCCGACCGAGCTGCCCGACGACCCGTGGTTCCAGCAGACACTGACCGACTACTTCCCGCCCGCCCTGCGCGAGGAGTATGCCGAGCAGCTCGCCGAGCACCCGCTGCGCCGCGAGATCATCACCAACTCGGTCGTGAACTCAATGGTCAACCGGGGCGGCATCACCTTCGCGTTCCGAGCCATGGAGGAGACGGGCGCGACCCCGGAGCAGATCGCACGGGCGTTCGTCGTGGCGCGCGAGATCTTCGACCTGCCTGGCTTCGTGGCCCAGGTGGAGGCGCTCGACAACAAGCTGCCGACCGAGGTGCAGAGCCAGCTCTACCTTGAGTTCCGCCGGCTCATCGACCGCTCGATCCGGTGGTTCCTCACCTCGCGCCCGTCGCGGCTCGACGTGGCGAGCGAGGTGCAGCGGTTCCGCCCGGTGGTGGCTGAGTTCGCCCCGAAGGTCCCCGAGCTGCTCAAGGGCGCCGAGCTCAAGCGGCTCGAGCGCAACGCGGCCAAGCTCGAGAAGCTCGGTGTCAACAAGGAACTCGCGGTGCAGTCGGCGAGCCTGCTCGACCAGTACTCGCTGCTGGACATCGTCGACATCTCGACCGACACGGGTGCGGCACCAGCCGACGTCGCGCGGCTCTACTTCGTGCTGTCGGAGAAGTTCGGCATCGACGCGATGCTCACCCGGGTGACGAACCTGCCGCGCGACGACCGGTGGGACGCGCTGGCTCGCGGCGCGCTTCGCGACGACCTGTATGCCGTGTTGGAGAGCCTGGTGCGCAGCGTCATGGACGCGTCGTCGCCCGACGCCGAACCGGTCGCTCGCTACGAGCAGTGGGCCAAGGCGAACGCCGAGTCACTGACGCGAGCCAAGTCGGCCCTGGCCGGCATCGAGAAGCTCGACAAGCCGACGATCGCCGCGCTGTCGGTGGCCCTGCGCACCCTGCGCTCGGTCATCCGCTCCGGCGCGGCCACGTCCTGACGTCCAAAGTGAGCCTTCCCGTGGATGCGGTCAAGGTTGTTGCGCTGCAACGGTTTCCAGTCAAGAGCATGGGCGGGGACCAGCTCGACGAGGTCGAGGTGACGGTGACCGGACTGGTGGGCGACCGCGAGTGGGCGGTCTACGACGCCCAAGGCAAGCTGGCCAGCGGCAAGCACTCCCGCCGGTTTCGCCGGATGGACCCGGTCTTCGAGCTGGTGGCCCGGCGTGACGGCGACGAGACGGTGGTGCGGCTGCCCGACGGCAGCGAGCACCGCGCCGGCGAACCAGCAACCGACGCAGCCCTGAGTGAGCACTTCGGTGAGCGTGTCGCATTGCATCCCGAGACCGACGTGCCCCACCAGGACGCCGCAAGCTTCTCGCTGGTCGGCACCGCCACGCTCGCCGAGCTCGGTCGCCATGAGGGTGACGGTCGCTCCCTCGACCCGCGGCACCTGCGCGCCAACGTCGTCGTCCAGACGAGCGAGCCGTTCGCCGAGGAGGCGTGGGTCGGCTGCGAGGTCACCGTCGGTGGGACGCGTCTGCGCATCGAGGAGACGACCGAGCGGTGCCGGATGGTCGGCATCGCGCAGGTAGGGCTGCGGGAGCGCCCCGGGATGCTGCGGACCATCAGCGACGTCAACCGGCTCCAGGCCGGGGTGTACGCCGCGGTCCTCACCCCAGGCGTCATCGCGGTCGGCGACCTCGTCGAGACGCCGCGGGGCTGACGAGGTGCGGCCGCTCGACGATGGTGAGCGGGCGGCATACCTGCGTCGTCTGGGGCTCGACCGCGCACCCGACCCGACCCTTGCCACGCTCGTCGACCTCCACCGACGCCACCTCGTCCGGGTCCCCTACGAGAACCTCGGGATCATGCTCGGCGAGCCACCATCGGTCGACCCGCTCGACTCGGTCACGCGCGTCGGTGAGGTGGGGCGGCTCGGCTACTGCTTCCACCAGAACGGTGCGGCCGAGCTGCTGCTGCGCAGCCTCGGGTATGCCGTCCAGAGACGCCACGGGCATGTCTGGACCGGGCGCCGGGTCCCCATGGGACCGCTCAACCACCTCGTGCTCGTGGTCGAGGTGCCGGGGGAGGCTGGCCGGTGGTGGTTCGACGTCGGGCTTGGTGACGGCTTCGCCGAGCCGCTGGCGCTCGCTGACGGTCCGGTGAGGGACAGGGCCGGGTTCGAGTACGCCCTCGAGAGCGTCAGCATGCATGGCTGGTCGTTCCGGCACGACGCGCACGGCACCTTCGGCGGGGTCACCGTGACCAGTCGCCCGAGCGATCCCACTCCGGTCGAGGAGGCACACCGGCGGCTGTCGACCGACCCGGAGTCACCGTTCCGCCGGTTGCTGGTGTGCCAGCGACGCGACGCGACGGGCGTCGAGACGGTGCGTGGGGTCCTGTGGTCGCGGGTCGAGCCGGGTCGCCACGAGGAGCGCGAGCTGGCGGGGTTCGACGACTGGTGCAGCGTGATCCAAGACCGAATCGGGTTGCCCCTCAAGGGGTTTGACGGCTCAGGTCTTCGTGACCTGTTCGAGCGGATGCTCGCCGTCCATCGCGAATGGCTGGCGTCGCGGGACGGCTGACACAGGCCCGGCCAGTCGTCCCGCAGACGCGCTCAGCTGGTCGAGACCGGCATCTCGATCGCGGTCACCCAGTCGTCCTCGGGCTCGGGATAGCTCACGAGGTAGCGCTCGCGGGCACTGCCGTCGGTGCGGTAGCCGTTCTCCTCGATCCACACGGCGAGCCGCTGGTAGCTGCCGCCGATGTCCTCCATGCAGCCGTGGTGCTGCAGGACGGCTGCGGACTCCAGCGCGGGCAGCTCGACGACCTCCAGGCCGTCCGGTGCGTGGGTGGCGTCGGGCAGCACAAACCCCGCCCGGCAGTCGAGGCTGCCGTCTTCGAGCGTCTGGTACGACGCCATGGCCTCCCCGTGACCCGAGCCGGCCGCCAACGCGCCGGCCCGCTCGAAAAGGCCTGAGACGACAGGCCCGACATCCTCGAGGCCGGCGCTGGGGGCGTGGCCGCGCAGGCTCGCGAGCCGAACGCCGGGGGTCGCGGTGATGGTGACGTCGGTGGTGCTCATGGATCCTTCTCCCTCGATGATCCGGAGCCTCGCCTCGACCCGGGCCAGCCGGGCGCGGTCGGCCGCGATCTGCTCGACCAGCTCGGTCTGGCGCAGCCGCATCATGCCGCGCAGCTCATCCGGGCTGACGTCGTCCTCAAGGAGCTGGCCCACCTGGTCGAGGGTGAAGCCGAGGTCCTTGAGGGCGAGCAGCCGGTTGAGGCGGCGCAGCTGGTCGGCCCCGTAGGACCGGTAGCCCGAGTGCGGGTCGACCCGCGCCGGCGTCAGCAGGCCGAGGGTGTCGTAGTGGCGCAGCATGCGCACGGACACCCGGCCGATCGTGGCGAACTCTCCGATGGTGAACATGACCTCACCGACGTTGGGGTCTCACACGGTGTCAGGGTCAAGCCCGGCCGTGCACGTGCCCGCTCAGCTCCCGAGTCCGATCACCAGGCCCACGAACACGACGAATACCGCGAGCCCGATGAGCAGCGGTGCCAAGCCGGCACGTCGCTGCTTGGTGTGGCCGATCGCCCCCTTGGCGAACACGTGGTAGGGCGCGGCGTAGAAGACGTCGACGACCTGCCCGGGTGCCACGTCGAAGGCCAACCCTGCTTGGCCGTACGTCCTCGTCCACTGCGTCTCGATGTCGACACGGGTCGGGCCGGCCCACACCGGGATGTCCTGGGTGCCGTACCTGGCGGGCATCGGGTAGCCGTTGATGCGCACGGTCGGCGTGACCATGCTCGTGGTGAACATGTTGCCCTGCAACGTCAGTCGCACGATGCCCTGTGCGGGTCCGGTCGGGCCCGGAGCCGGCCCGTCGGCCGGTGGTTGGGTGGTCATGGCCGCGACGCTATCGGGTGGCCGACCTCCGGGTGCCCGTCGGCGCGCGGCGCCTTGCGGCGGACGGCCCGAGATGCCCGTATGCCGCGCCGATTAGGCTCGCGTGTGTGGCGACACTGAACGAGGTGCTGAGGTCCGCGACCGACCTCACGCCCCACGAGGTCGAGTGGCTCCAGCTGCTCGTCGGCGACTGGCAGCTCATCTCCGACCTGTCCTTCGCCGACCTCGTGCTGTGGGTGCCCGGCGGGATCGAGGGTTGGCTCGCTGTGGCCCACGTGCGCCCCACGACCGGCCAGATGGTGTTCTTCGAGGACGTCGTGGGCCGACGCACGCACCGCGGCCGGGAGTCGCTGCTCGACCAGGCCTACCGGGACCGGCGCATCGTGCGGCAGAAGGACCCGATGTTCCGCGACGACATGCCGGTGCGCGAGGAAGCCATCCCGGTCGTGCGCGACGGCAAGGCGCTCGCGGTCATCACCCGGCACACCAACCTCGCGGCGATGCGCACACCGAGCCGGCTCGAGCTGACGTACCAGGCGCTCGCCGACTCGATCGCCCGGATGATCGCGGCGGGGGAGTTCCCCAACGTGTCGGCGCCGACCGGTCAGAGGCGTGGTGCGCCGCGGGTCGGGGACGGCGTGATTCGCTTGGACACCAACGGAATCGTGACCTATGCGAGCCCCAATGCGTTGTCCGCGGTCCACCGCCTCGGCCACGTCGGCGACGTCATCGGCGAGCTGCTGGCGAAGGTGGTCGCCGACCTGCTGCGCGACGAGTCGCCGGTCGACGAGTCACTCGCGGTGGTCGTGACCGGGCGCGCGCCGTGGCGCACCGAGGTGACGAGTCGCGGTGTGTCCGTGTCGATGCGGGCGATCCCGCTCACCGAGGGCGGCCACCGGGTGGGCGCGCTGCTGTTGCTGCGGGACGTGTCCGAGCTGCGCCGCCGCGAGCAGGAGCTGCTCACCAAGGACGCGACGATCCGCGAGATCCACCACCGGGTGAAGAACAACCTCCAGACTGTGGCGGCACTGCTGCGGCTGCAGGCCCGGCGCATCCCCGAGGGCGAGCCGGGCCGGGTGGCGCTGGAGGAGTCGGTGCGCCGGGTCGGAGTGATCGCGCTGGTGCACGAGACGCTGAGCCAGGGGTTCGACGAGACGGTCGACTTCGACGAGATCGCGGTGCGCGGGCTCCAGGCGATCACCGAGGTGGCCAAGACCGAGCAACCGATCGAGTCACGGGTCGAGGGGTCGTTCGGCACGCTGCGCCCCGAGGACGCGACGGCGATGGCGATGGTGCTCTCGGAGCTGGTGCAGAACGCCGTCGAGCACGGGCTGGCCGGCGCCGGTGGCGGCACGATCTGCGTGGCGGCGGAGCGCTCGGTCGAGCCGGAGACGGGGGAGGACCTGCTGACGGTGTCGATCACCGACGACGGGGTGGGGCTGCCCGAGGGCTTCCGGCCCGGCGGGTCGGGGCTCGGCACCCAGATCGTGAGCTCGCTGGTGCAGGACCTGCGCGGTCGCATCCAGTGGACGGCCGCCGAACCCCAGGGCACCCGTGTCGAGCTGGTCGCGCGGCTGCGACCACTGGGCCGCGGCGACGCGAGCTGAACCGGACGGCAGCGAGGGAAGGTCGCCGACGTTCGCGCACGTCGGCACGAGTCGCTCAGCTCCGCGTGCGGCCCCCAACTCATGTCCCGCAACATGCCGTGAAAAATGCGGATCGTCGGCATGTTGCGCGACCTGAAACGGCCGGGATTCGCGACATTGCGGACATGGCAACGCCGCCCAGCGTTTCGCTGAGCGGCGTCAGGGTTCGTGCAGCTGGGGGTCAGCCGGCGCGGCGGGCCCGGGCGTTCCGACGCTTGAGTGCGCGTCGCTCGTCCTCGGACATCCCGCCCCAGACACCAGCGTCCTGACCGGACTCGATGGCCCACTTCAGGCAGGTGTCGAGGACCTCGCAGCGGCGGCAGACAGCCTTGGCCTCCTCGATCTGGAGGATCGCCGGGCCGGTGTTTCCGATCGGGAAGAACAGCTCCGGGTCCTCGTCGAGGCAGGCAGCGCGGTCGCGCCAATCCATGAAGATCGTGCTCCTTGTCGTGCAGGGGGTAGTCGCAGCCGTGGGCGTGGGGCCCAGGATGGCGGACCTCACAGCACGGGCGCGGCGGTGCGTGGTGTGCTCGGGGTCGTGCTCATGCGCAGAGGGCCGACGGGGGGATCGGCCCGGTTGTCCGTGCATGGTGAAACGCTCTCGGACACATTGTGGGGGCCCTTGAGCCTTCATGCCAACGGGTTGTCCGGCGTTTCTGTTCCAGCCTCACAGATCTTGCGGCGTTTGGGGAGGGGTTGACGCTCGGTAACTTACGAGTAGACGTGAGGCATTGCTCACACTCATCGTGCGTGGGTCGTGCCGGACTGCCAGGTATGCCGCGTGCCCGCCGCCCGTGCGCGTCTCGCCGGTGGCGACCGTAGCCTGTGGTCGTGACCGACCAGCCCGAGCGCCCGGCCCCTGCCGAACGATCCGACGCCCACGCCGGCGGCCCCGTCGATGGTGCGGCGCGCAAGGGCGACCCCTACCGTCTCGCGGCCGGCCTGCTGTGTGCGCTGCACGCGGTGGTGCTGCTCGGGCTGGTCGCCTTCTACTTCGTCGAGCTGGGGCGGGACGCGAGCGACGACGCGACGCGCGTGGTCATGTCCGCGCTGCTGATCCTGGTCTTCGCGGCGCTGCTCGGGGTGCTCGCCCGCGGTTGGCTGCGCGGCGACAACTGGCCGAACACCCCGACCATCGTCTGGAACATCCTGCTGCTGCCCGTCGCGTGGTCGATGGTCACCGGAGGCAAGCCGCTCATCGGGGTGCCGTTGCTGGTCGTCGCGTTCGCCGGTGTCGTTGTGGCCGCCCGAGCCAGGACGAGCAGCGAGCCGGACCAGGACTGACGGCGCTGCGATCTGCCCGCCGCTCCCGCCAGCTCAGGCCACGGACTTCCGCTCCGCCCCTGACCTAGCGAGGGCGATCTGCGCAGGCACGGCAAGGCCGCGGCGCACGACGTACCCGCGTCCGGGACCCGCCCCCGGACCTGCCGGCAGACGAAGCCCCCACAGGTCGACCGGGCGGGGGAGGTCGCCGGTGAGCACGACCCCGGTGCGGTGACGGGCCACCTCCACGGCCAGCCCTCGATGCCGCAGCGCCAGCGTCCCGGTGTCCGCGCCACAGACGAGGAGGCCGCAGTCCCGCTCGACCAGGGCGCCGATCTCGCGCAGCACGCCCTCGACCGGGGTGTCGAGCAGGTCGTGGGCGTCGTCGACGAGCACGGCCAGGTCAGACAGCCGGCGCCGCAGTGACACAAGCACGTCGGGCGTCGCCGGGTCACACATCGTCACCAGCCCCGCGTCGACGAGCGGGGCCACGGCCGGATCCACGCGGGACGCCACCAGGGCGACTCGGGTGCCGGTCTGCGCCAGCTGGGTGGCGATGAGCGCGAGGGTGGTGCTCACGCCGGACCCCACGGGTCCGGCGACCAGCCAGCGACGACCGTCGGTGGCGGGATCGAGTGCCTGGACGGTCGCTTCGTCGCCGCCGACGCCCAAACCCACGCCGCGACCAGAGTCGGACACCCTCGACGCGTCCACGTGGATGGGCACCGGGTCGACGCGACGGGGTCGCCGCCGCACGACGTGATCCGGCTGCAGGTCGCAAATGCGTTGCGGCTCAAGGGCGAGCTGCACTGTCGTGCCATCGGCCAGCAGGCCTCGACCGGGTGGTTGGCGCCGAGGCAGGTCCCTGGCGGTGAGCCCGGCGAGGACGAGCTCGGCCGGGTCCCCCAGGCGCAGCAGCACCCGTGTGGCTGCCACTCCCGCCATCCGTCCCACCAGCAGTGAGCGATGCCCCGCGAGGACGGCTACGAGCCCGGCGCCCGCGCCGTCCTTCAGCAGCGCGAGCAACCGCTCGGTCAGTCGCCCGTGGTCGAACTCGTCGGTGCGTTGGACCACCAGGTCGAGGTCGTCGATGAGCAGCACCAGCCTGGGCGGGGCCGACGGGTCGGCGTTCCGCCACTGCCTCGTCGTCGCGTGACCCGACTCGCCCAGAGCCCGCCGCCGCTCGGCCACCTGCTCCTCGAGCAGCGAAACCAGGCGAGCCAGCCGCGGCAGGTCGTCCCAGGACACGTGTGCACCGCAGTGCGGCAGCGCGGCCAAGCCGGTGAGCGAGCCGCCGCTCACGGCATACAGGTGCAGGTCATCCGGTCCGACGGCCCCGGTGAGGGCGAGGCCGATGGTGCGCAGCGCGGTGCTCCGCCCGCTGCCGGGCGCGCCTGCGAATGCCCAGTGCCCGGCATCGTCCGCGTCGAAGACCAGGGAGTGCTGCGTCTGTGCCTCCGGGACATCGTGCAGACCGATGGGTATGCCGCCTGCGGCCTCGAGGGTGGCGTGGTCGATGGCATCGGGGAGCGCTGGAAGCCATGCGGGCGAGGCGGGTTCGGCGGCCAAATCCGTTGCTGCTGAACGAATGGCGCTGACCATGAGCTCCAGCTCGGACTCGCCCAGGACGGCCCGGGACGCCACCTGGTGTCCGGACCAGGGCCCGACCCGGTCGAGGCCCAGCCGCTCCCGAACCCGTACGGCGATTCCCTGCTCGGCCGGTGGCGCGCCGACCGTGGCGGTCTGGAAGCCGTGCGGCGCAGCGTTGCCGCGTGACATCAGCGCCCTCCCGGGAGTTTCCGGGGAGATGTCCGCCGCGCCGGAGTGGTCGAGCACGTCCATCGACTCGGCCGCGTCACGCATCCGCAGGGCTATGCGCAGGTTCACGTTTGCCTTGATGTCGGCGGTGACGACTCCCGCCGGTCGCTGGGTGGCGAGGACGACGTGGACGCCGAGGGAACGACCGAGCGCGGCGAACCGGACCATGCCGTCGACGAAGGCCGGCAGCTCCTCGGCCAGTGCTCGGAACTCGTCGATGACCACCACCAGGCGTGCGAGTGGCTCCTGACCGCAAACCTGTTGGTACGCAGTGAAATCCGTGACCCCGGCGGCCGCCAGCAGCCGCTCGCGTCGCTTCAGCTCGGCCTTCAGCGAGGTGAGGGCACGGCTGGCGAGGTGGTCGTCGAGGTCGGTGACGACCCCGGCGACGTGGGGCAGGGCGGCGCAGGCGCGGAATGCCGCTCCACCCTTGTAGTCGACGAGGACGAACGAGAGATGCTCGGGACGGTTGCCTGCGGCCAGCGACGCGACGAGCGTCCGCAGCAGCTCGGACTTGCCCGACCCCGTGGTGCCACCGACGAGCACGTGGGGTCCGTCGGTCGCCAGGTCGATCGTGGTGGCTCCCGTCGCATCGACTCCGACGACCGCGCTGGTGGTGGCAGGAGCGGACTCCCACGACGAGCGGATCTGCCTGGGGTCCAGCAGGTTTCGCTGGGTGGCCGTCGACAGTGAGACCGCACCGGTGGGTGCCCATGCGCCCTCACCGGGAGTTGCGTCACGCAGTCGGGCCAGTGCCCTGCTCAGCCGGTCTGCCCACCACCCGCCGACGCCGTCCACGGCGAGGTCCGTGACGGGCGGTGCCGGCACCGCCAGGGCAGGCCGATCCGTGGTGGACAGGTCGAGCAGCGTGCCGCACTCGAGGGGAAGCGCGCCATCGGTGTCGGCCAAGGCAATCGCGACGACGCCGACCTCGGGCCCGTCGGTGAGGACCGCCGCGAGCCCCGGCGTCCGGCGCAGCTCCTCCGACCCGTCGATGACCACGACCGACCAGGGCCCGTTCCAGTCGCCCGTCGTCCGGTCCCGGTTCTCCAGACGTTGTCGCACCATGCCGTGCAGGGCGGACACAACCCGCGCCGTCGACTCGGCAGCCGCCCCGACAGCGAAGACGTCGCGCATCTTCCCGTCCGGGGTGCGGGTGTGCGGGAGGCGGGTGACCCAGCGCCAGTCGTGGGCGTTCTCCTCCCGGTCGCACAGCACCGTCAGCTCGAGGTCGGCAGGGGAGTGCAGCGCGGAGAGCTGCCCCACGAGCAGCCGGGCCAGGCCCACGACGCGTTCCCGATCGCCGGCGACGCCGACCGGTCCAGCCGTGCGCAACGAGATGACCGCCGGGGCCTGGCACAGCACTGAGGTGCGGGGGCCGCCGTCGCTCTCCGCGCGGGTCACTGTCACCGATCCGGCCCGAGTGCACGTCCCGATCGACACCGCGAGGAAGTCCGGGTCCTGGCGTCGTCGCTCCCAGAGCCGCGCACTCGGCCCCTCCACGACCTCCAGCAGCTCGGCCGCATCGGGGTGCCTGGCCCGCTCCACCCGTGTCTCGTCCAGCGCTGCCGCGCGGACCTTCCCGACCACGTCGGAGACGGCCGCCTCGTGCGCAGCCAGCTCCGCGGCATACCTGCGTCGTGCGGACCAACGGTCCGTCACGGCCGAGCCCAGGAGCATCACCGGACTCATCACGGCAAAGGCCAGCATCATCGGACCGAAGAACAGGGCGAGTACACCGGCGACCGGGAGGGGCACGAGGGCGGCGACCCACGGCGTGCGGCCGCGGCCGGGAGGGGTGGGGGCCGGCGGGACGGTCAGTGTGGCCGGTGGGTAGGACAGCGGTCGGCGCGGGCGCCGGTTGACTGCTGTGGTGCCGTCGTCATGACGGTCCACGACGGCAGGGATGCGGTCGGGGCTGCGCAGGACCAGGACACTTGAGCCGACGCCCAGCCAACGTCCTGCCTCCAGGCGCTGGGGGGCATCTCGGAGAGGCACGGAGTCCAGCCGGCTGCCGTTGGTCGAGCCGAGGTCACGCACCTCGACATGGTCGGCGCAGACTTCGATGCTCGCGTGCCGCCGCGACAACCGGCCATCCTCGATGGCGATCGCGGCCTGGGGTGAGCGGCCTACGTCGTGGCTCCCACGGGTGAGCTGGAGCGTGCGTCCGGCGTCCGGGCCGTGCGCGACCGCGACGGCCACGGGCGAGCCGGCCCGCTCGGCCACGGGTGCGTGCGGGGTCGCGCCCAGCGTCAGGGACGCGCCGTCGACGAGAGGAGGCCGTCCGAGCGGTGCGTCCGGCGGGACCGTGACACCAGCCGAGGAGAGCACGGCCGTCGACGCGACCTCCGGGTGGGCGCCGCGCACTGCGGCCAGCAGGTGCCCAGCTGTCGACCCGGGCGCGGCATCGACCTCGATCTCGCGTGTGGACGGTCGCTCACCGCCGGTGAGGGTGAGGGTCAACAGGAGTCGCATGCCGCGACCGTAGGCCTGCGGATGCTGCCGGTCGGGTGCGTTGTGCACAGCTGTGGATGAACTGCCACGGGTTGCCGGAGTTCGCCCTAGTATGCCGGTGACGTGCGGAAACGACGCACGCAGACAGGGGGACGTATGGACGCCGTGACCACGGTGGAGTCCGAGGTTCGCGAGCTGATCAGACGATCGGGGATCGACCCTGCCCGCGACCCGCGCAGCCTGGACAAGCTGGTCCGCGAGGCCGTGGCTGACTACGACGAGCGCTCGCTGCACGGCGGGCTGCCGACCCTGCCCAACCTCGACGACGCGGTGAAGTCGGTGCTCGATGCCGTGGCGGGGTACGGGCCGCTGCAGCCCTACTTCGACGACCCCGAGGTCGAGGAGATCTGGATCAACGAGCCCACCAAGGTCTTCATCGCCCGTGGCGGGGTCGCCGAGCTGACCACCACGATCCTGACCGCCGACCTCGTGCAGGACCTGGTCGAGCGGATGCTCAAGACCAGCGGTCGCCGGGTCGACCTGTCCAGTCCCTTCGTCGACGCCGTGCTGCCCGACGGCTCGCGCCTGCACGTGGTGATCCCCGACGTCACCCGCCAGCACTGGTCGGTCAACATCCGCAAGTTCGTCGTGCGTGCCAACCATCTCGACGACCTCGTGGGCCTCGGCACCATCACGCCCCAGGCCGCGAAGTTCCTGGGCGCCGCGGTCGCGGCCGGGCTCAACGTCCTCGTCGCCGGGGGCACCCAGGCGGGCAAGACCACCCTGCTCAACTGCCTGAGCGCGGCGATCCCCTCGCGGGAGCGCGTCGTCACCTGCGAAGAGGTCTTCGAGCTGAAGATCCCCGTCCGGGACGTGGCCTCGATGCAGTGCCGCCAACCGAGCCTGGAGGGCACGGGCGAGATCCCGTTGCGCCGGTTGGTCAAGGAGGCGCTGCGCATGCGGCCCTCGCGGATCATCGTGGGCGAGGTACGTCAGGCCGAGAGCCTCGACCTCCTCATCGCCTTGAACAGCGGCCTGCCCGGCATGTGCACCATCCACGCCAACAGCGCCCGCGAGGCCATCACCAAGATGTGCACCCTGCCGCTGCTCGCCGGCGAGAACGTCGGCAGCCGGTTCGTCGTCCCGACCGTCGCGAGCTCCATCGACCTGGTCGTCCACGTCGCCCTGGAGCACGACGGTGTCCGGCGCGTGCGCGAGATCGTGGCGGTCCCGGGCCGGGTGGAGGGCGACGTCGTCGAGGTCGCCGACATCTTCACCCAGCGCGACGGCATACTGCGCCGCTCCGACGGTTTCCCGCCCCACCCCGAACGGTTCCGCCGCGCTGGCTACGACGTGGCCGCGCTGCTGGCGCAGGAGTGAGGGGTCGGGCATGGGTGTCGTCGTCGGGTTGCTGCTCGGGTGCGGGGTGTTCTGCATCTGGTGGGCGTTCTGGGTGCCCGCCCCCGCGGTGGAGGGCGCCCGTCGGGTCACCATGACCGAACGCCTGCGCGACCAGCTCGTCCAGGCCGGGTACGAGTCGATGGGCCCGCGCAGCCTGATCGTCGCCTGCGTCCTGGCGTTCTGCGTCGTCGGGCTCACCATCCTGGCGACGACCGGGGTGGCGCCCGTCGCACTGTGCTTCGCGCTCATGGCCGGCTACGCACCTCTGGCGCTCGTGCGCAGCCGAGCACGTCGCCGGCGCGCGAGTCTGCGCGAGCTGTGGCCCGATGCCGTGGACAACATCGCCTCCGGCGTCCGCGCGGGGCTGGCCCTGCCCGAGGCGCTTGCGCAGCTGAGCCGCCGCGGGCCACCGGAGCTGCGGCCGGCTTTCCTGGCCTTCGCCGAGGACTACCGCACGACCGGCCGGTTCCAGGAGTGCCTCGACCGGCTCAAGGAACGCCTCAGCGACCCGGTCGGTGATCGTCTGGTGGAGTCCCTGCGAATCGCGCGCGAGGTGGGTGGCAGTGACCTCGGTCGACTGCTGCGCACCCTGTCGACGTTCCTGCGCGAGGACGCGCGCACGCGTTCTGAGCTCGAGACCCGGCAGGGCTGGACGGTGAATGCCGCGCGGCTGGCCGTCGCTGCGCCCTGGGTTGTGCTGGCGATGCTGGCGAGCAGGCCCCAGTCCATCCAGGCGTATGGCACGACCACGGGTGCCATCGTGCTGCTGGCGGGAGCGGTCGTGTCCCTGATCGCCTACCGCATCATGGTGCACATCGGGCGGTTGCCCGAGGACGAGCGGGTGCTGCGATGAGCCTCCCGATCAGTCCCGCCGGTGCACTGCTCGGACTCGTGCTCGCTCTCGGCCTGATGCTGGTGTGGGCCGGCCTTCCGTTCAACCGCAAGGCCACTCTCGAGGACCGCCTGCTGCCCTACCTGCGCGACGCCCCTCGACCCTCGCGCCTCCTGGCCACTCGTCAGGTGGGTGGCACCGGCGCCCTGGCCACGCTCGCCAGACCCGTGCTGCGTGAGCTGGGCGGACGGCTCGAGCGCATCCTCGGCGGCGCCGCGACGGTACGGCGCAGACTGCTGCGGGCCGGTCAGGCCCCGGACGTCGACCGGTTCCGTGCCGAACAGGTCATCTGGGGCGCAGCCGGCCTGGCCATCGGACTGGTCGCCGGTGCGCTGATGTGGCTCAGCCGTGGCGGATCCGTGGTTCCGGCGGTCATCGTCGCCCTCTGCGGCGGAGGGGCCGGAGTAGTGGCGCGCGACCAGTGGCTCAGCCGGGCGGCGAAGCGCCGGGAGGAGCGGATGCTTGCCGAGTTCCCCACGATCGCCGAGCTGCTCGCGCTGGCCGTGGGTGCTGGCGAGGGCGCCGTCGGGGCGCTCGAGCGCGTCAGTCGGCTGTCGCGTGGCGAGCTGTCCAACGAGCTGGCCCGCTGCCTCGCCGATGCGCGCGCGGGCGCCAACCTCCCGACCGCGCTGCAGGGCCTGGCCGACCGCACCGGCCTGCCCAGCCTCGCCCGCTTCGTCGACGGCATGATCGTCGCCGTCGAACGCGGCACGCCCTTGGCCGAGGTGCTCCGGGCCCAGGCCCAGGACGTGCGTGAGGACGGCCGTCGCGCGGTCATGGAGGCGGGCGGCAAGAAGGAGATCGCGATGATGGTGCCCGTCGTCTTCCTCGTCCTGCCGATCACCATCCTGTTCGCCGTCTTTCCGGGCTTTTCGTTCCTGCGCTTTTCGATGTGAGACCACCGCACCACTGCTACACACAAGGGGAAAAAGAAAATGACAACCATTCACCGCATGCTGATCCGTTCGCAGCTGAGGCTGCGCGACCACGTGGGAGAGCTCGCTGCGCAGCGTCGTGAGCGCGGCGACGTGCCCGGCTGGGTCATGATCACGCTCATGACCGCCGGCATCGTCGTGGTGCTGTGGCAGTTCGCCGGTGACGCCCTGGTGGGACTGTTCGAGGAGTCCCTCAACAACGTTCGCAAGGGCGGCAACTGACGCCGATGGTCCGTCGTCGAGAGGCCGGGGCGGCCGTCGTCGACTTCGTGCTGGTCGGCAGCATGCTGACGTTCCTCTTCCTGGGGATCGTCCAGCTGGGCCTCGCGCTGCACGTCCGCAACACCCTCATCGCCTCTGCGTCCGAGGGGGCGCGGTTCGGTGCGCGGGCCGATGTCGACCCGGCGGTGGGCGCCGAACGCACTCGCAGCCTGATCGCCTCGTCCCTGTCCGGCCGCTTCGCCCAGGACGTCTCCGTCTCCGTCGAGGATGCGGGCGGGGTCCAGGTCGTCGTGGTGCGGGTGCGGGCGCCGTTGCCGGTGGTCGGGCTCGTAGGCCCGGCCGATGGTCTCGACGTGGTGGGCCGAGCCTTCGAGGAGCGACAGTGATGCGGTGGATGCGCCGCGTGGTCCTGCGGCTGCGACTGCGGTTGCGGCTGCGGCGCACGGGGGAGGTCGGCACTGCCGTGGTCGAGTTCGTGTTCCTGGCCGTGCTGTTGATGGTGCCCCTCATCTACCTCGTGCTGATGTTGGGTCGCCTCCAGGCCGGTTCGTATGCCGTGTCGGCGGCTTCGCGCGAAGCCGGACGAGCCTTCGTGACCGCCGAGTCGGAAGCGCAGGCTGGGCCGCGCGCAGAGGCGGCGGCTCGAATTGCGTTCGAGGACCAGGGGTTCGGTGACCTCGGGGCATTGACGATGAGCTGCGACGGCTCGCCCTGCCTGCGGCCCGAGGGCCGGATCACCATGGAGGCCAGCGTCTCCGTGCCCCTCCCACTCGTGCCTTCCTTCGCGCGCAAGGTCGTTCCCCTCGAGGTGCCCGTCAGCGCCACGCACGTCGCCGTCGTCGACCGTTTCCGGGGCGCGCCATGATGTGGCGGCTCCGGGCGCGACGCGCGAACGGCGAGCGCGGACAGGTCACGATCCTCATCCTCGGCTACACGGTGGTCGCGATCCTGCTGGTCATGGGTGCTGCCGCCGTCACGTCTGCCCAGCTGTCGCGTGTGCGGCTGCTGGATGCCGCCGACGGTGCCGCCCTGGACGCGGCCGACTCGCTCGACCTCGGCGTCTACGACGCCGGGCTCGGTGATGCCGTTGCGGTCAGTGACGCCACCGTGCGGGACACCGCGGCAAAGTACCTCGCCGAACGCCCACTCCCGCCGGGCATGAACGACTGGGTCGTCGCGTCCGGGACGGGCAGCCCTGACGGCGAGACGGCCGTGGTGCGGTTGACGGGGGAGGCCGACCTGCCGTTCGTGGGCGTCCTGCTCGACAGGCTCGGCGGCTCCATCACGATCACCGTCGAGTCCCGCGCCCGCGCCGGCCTGCAGAACTGACCGTGCTGCTTGCGTCCGCGCTTTTGGTTGCCAGGACCGCCACAAGCGCGGACGCAAGCAGGCATCCACCCGTTACGTCTGCGGAGTTGCCCACCAGCGGGGCAAAAACGCAGACGTAAGCAAGTGCGGGAGGTGGGGCCGCGGCATACCGGGGGCTTGTGATGGGTGTGGTCAGCGCCACCCGAGGCGGCTGAGTCAGGTGCCCACCGCGGCATTAGAGTGATGGGAGGCAGTTTCCCCGAAGGCGTTGGAGGCCTCCCGTCATGTCTGAACGTCCCACTTCCGTCATCGTCGCGGGGGCGCGCACCCCGATGGGCCGGCTGCTCGGCTCGCTCAAGGACTTCTCCGGCGCCGACCTCGGCGGCTTCGCCATCAAGGGCGCGCTCGACAAGGCGGGCGTCGCGCCCGACCAGGTCGACTACGTGATCATGGGCCAGGTGCTCCAGGCCGGCGCGGGCCAGATTCCCGCCCGCCAGGCCGCCGACAAGGCCGGCATCCCGATGAATGTCCCGGCGCTCACCATCAACAAGGTGTGCCTCTCCGGTGTCGACGCGATCGCGCTCGCCGACCAGCTGATCCGCGCGGGCGAGTTCGACGTCGTCGTCGCGGGCGGGCAGGAGTCGATGACCAACGCGCCGCACATGCTCGAGAAGTCGCGCGAGGGCTACAAGTACGGCGACGTGTCGATGAAGGACCACATGGCTTTCGACGGCCTCTGGGACGCGTTCACCGACCAGGCGATGGGCGCCCTCACCGAGCAGGCCAACACCGGCGACCAGGCGTTCACCCGCGAGGAGCAGGACGAGTTCTCCGCCCGCAGCCACCAGCTGGCCGCGCGGGCGTGGAAAGACGGGCTCTTCGACGACGAGGTCGTCACCGTCTCGATCCCGCAGCGCAAGGGCGACCCGATCGAGTTCAAGAGCGACGAGGGCATCCGCGCCGACACGACCGCCGAGTCGCTGTCGAAGCTGCGCCCGGCGTTCGCCAAGGACGGCACCATCACCGCCGGCTCCGCCTCGCAGATCAGCGACGGCGCCGCCGCGGTCGTGGTGATGAGCAAGGCCAAGGCGCAGGAGCTCGGGCTCGACTGGATCGCCGAGATCGGCGCCCACGGCGTCGTCGCCGGCCCCGACTCGACCCTGCAGCAGCAGCCCGCCAACGCGATCGCCAAGGCGTGCGAGAAGGAGGGCATCACGCCCGCCGACCTCGACCTCGTCGAGATCAACGAGGCGTTCGCCGCCGTCGGGCTGGCCTCCACCAAGACCCTCGGCATCGACCCGGAGAAGGTCAACGTCAACGGCGGCGCCATCGCCCTCGGTCACCCGATCGGCATGTCCGGCGCCCGCATCGCGCTGCACCTCGCGCTCGAGCTGGGTCGCCGCGGTGGCGGCGTCGGCGCGGCCGCGCTGTGTGGCGGCGGCGGCCAGGGCGACGCCCTGATCCTGCGCGTGCCGGCCAAGGCCTGACCGCTTGGCTCCCCGCACCGTCGACGTCCCTGCCCTGGTCGAGTCGGCCAGGGCAGGGTCGCCTCGGGCCGTCGCCCGGTTGATCTCGCTCGTCGAGGACGCCCACCCCGCCCTGCGCGAGGTGATGGCGGCCCTCGCCCCGCACACCGGCAACGCCCACATCATCGGCATCACCGGCAGCCCCGGCGTCGGGAAGTCCACGTCGACGAACGCCCTCGTCGCGGCATACCGGAAACGCGGCAAGCGCGTCGGCATCCTCGCCGTCGACCCCTCGTCACCCTTCTCCGGCGGCGCGCTCCTCGGTGACCGGGTGCGCATGCAGGACCACGCGCTCGACCCCGAGGTCTACATCCGCTCGATGGCCAGCCGCGGCCACCTCGGCGGGCTCTCGTGGACGACCCCGCAGGCGCTGCGCGTGCTCGACGCCGCCGGGTGTGACGTCGTGCTCGTCGAGACGGTCGGCGTGGGGCAGTCGGAGGTCGAGATCGCGGGTCTCGCCGACACCACGATCGTGCTGCTCGCGCCCGGCATGGGCGACGGCATCCAGGCTGCCAAGGCCGGCATCCTCGAGATCGGCGACGTCTTCGTCGTCAACAAGGCCGACCGCGACGGCGCCGACGCGACCGTGCGCGACATCCGCCACATGATCAGCCTCGGCGACCGCACCGAACCCGGTCTCTGGCGGCCGCCGGTCGTGAAAACCGTTGCGGCGCAAGGGCAGGGCGTCGACGAGGTCATGGAGTCCATCGACAAGCATTGGTCGTGGATGGAGGCGGGCGGCACGCTGCGCGAGCGGCGGGTGCGCCGAGCCGGCGACGAGATCGAGGCCATCGCCATCAAGGCGCTGCGCGAGCGGATGGGCGACCTGCGGCAGGGCCAGGGCGTCGAGGAGCTCGCCGCCGAGGTCGTCGACGGCAGGACCGACCCGTATGCCGCGGCCGACCGCGTCGTGGACGCCCTCGCCTGAGCGGTCGCGACCGGCGCGCGACAGCGCACCGGCCAACCCCGCCCGACCCGCGCGATCGAAGGAGAGCCGAGTGACCTCAACGCATCACGTGATCATGGTCATCCGCCACGGCGAGAAACCCCCGAAGGACGGCGGGGCGCCGCACGGCGTCACGCGGGAGGGCAAGCACGACCCGCAGGCCCTCATTCCGTTCGGGTGGGGCCGGGCGGGGGCCTTGGTCGGTCTGTTCGCGCCGTTGGTGGGTTCCCCGCGGTCGCCGCTGGCCCGCCCACGGGCGGTGTATGCCGCGCATCCGAGCGACGGGGACCACCTGCGCGAGTCCGAGACGGTCAGCCTCGTGGCCGAGCAGCTGGGGGTCGAGCTGCAGATGCCGTGCGCGGTCGGGCAGGAGTCGGAGGTTGCCGCCTTGATCCGCAAGGAGGAGGGGCCGGTGCTCGTGGCCTGGGAGCACAAGCGGATCCCACACCTGGTGCGAGCCATCGGGTCGACGGCACCCGCGGTGCCGAACCACTGGCCCGAGGACCGCTTCGACATGGTGTACCTGCTGGAGTCGGTGTCACCCGGGAAGTACGCGTTCACCCAGGTGCCGGAGCTCGTGCTGCCCGGCGACAGTCCGGACCCCATCACGTGACTGGCCGTTGCCCGATGTTGGGCAGCGTTGGCTCGTGTGCGTTCGGTTTCGTTACCCTGTGCCGGGGTTTGTCGTTGACAGGCCGCGGGATGTCCGCGTGCCGAGAACTGAGGGGAATCTGATGCTTCGAAGGGCTGGGGCCCTGGTGCTCGTAGGCGCCGTGGCGTCGCTGGCTGCCTGCGGCGGTGGGGATGAGCCGCCGGCCACGTCGTCGAGCACGAGTAGCTCGTCGTCGACGAGCTCGACCTCGACGACGGCTGCACCGTCGACGACGACCACGACCACTACTGCGGCGCCGACCAAGGCGTCACCGCCGCTGTCGCGGTTCGAGGGTGACGCTCGCGTGAAGGCCGCCCGCAAGTGGGCGTCCGAGTATGGCCGGGCAGTGAACGCGAAGAACCCGAAGTACAAGCCGTGGCTGGCGACCATGACCACGGCGACGGCAAAGCGCAGCGCTGGCTACATGAAGTCCGACCTCGGGACCACGTACCCGGGACCGCTCCCGTTCACTCCAGTCAAGGTGACTGGGTCTGGAGGGACGGCCAAGGTCATGACGTGTATGCAGTTCGAAGGCTGGGCGACAGACCCGAAGACCAAGCAGCCCGTCAGCAAGGTGAAGATCAGCCCGGCCGTGTTCGACCTCACGCGTGCGGGGTCGTCGTGGCAGATGTCGAGCCTCTACGACGGCGAGGGGTACTCGTGTTCAAAGGTGAAGGTGGTCGGACGCGCATGGTGACAGGTGTGGGCCGGCGGTTTGTCGGTGCAGTCGGTGTCGCCGCGGTACTGGCGGTGCTCGGTTCGGGCGTTGCGGTGGCTGGGCCCATCACGGACCCGCCGCCTCCCCCTCCGCCGCCGTCGTCTTCGAAGCCGTCGTCGTGGAAGCCGCCGGTGACGAGGGATGAGCCGGCGCCGGTGGGTCCGGCGAAGACGGGGACGGTGCGGTCGTGTCACATCGTGTCGTCGGCGAGTTATCTGGGTGCGTCGTGTGGTGGTTTGGGTGGGGGTGGTGATGCGAAGTCGATCAAGGCGATCTTG